>Ga0207664_10001631_pt1 | contig 14777 bp, 11 predicted proteins | sample LARL83metaG_FD_184349 | JGI IMG/M metagenome (GOLD analysis project Ga0207664, IMG submission 184349) | Corn, switchgrass and miscanthus rhizosphere microbial communities from Kellogg Biological Station, Michigan, USA - LAR L8-3 metaG... | ecosystem: Host-associated > Plants > Roots >... | reverse complement strand
CGCTGAACACGATGGCCGGCGTGAAGAAGATCAACATCAAGCCGCAGGTGGACAAGTACGTGTTTCCCGACGGCCGCGCGATCTTCCTGCTCGCCGAAGGCCGCCTGGTCAACCTCGGTTGCGCCACCGGTCACCCGAGCTTCGTGATGTCCAACTCGTTCTCCAACCAGACGCTCGCGCAGATCGACCTGTGGGCGAACAAGGACGCCTACGAGCCCAAGGTGTACATCCTGCCGAAGAAGCTGGACGAGGAAGTCGCCCGCCTGCATCTGGAGAAGATCGGCGTGAAGCTGACCACGCTGACGAAGGAGCAGGCCGGCTACCTCGGCGTGCCGGTGGAAGGGCCGTACAAGCCGGATCATTACCGCTACTGATCGCCGGAAAAGGGAAGTCGGGAATCACGTTCCGGCTTCTCACCCGGGCACGGACGGGGCGCAGCGATGCGCCCCGTTTTTTTGTGCCTTATATGTCCCTCCGCGGATGGTTGGCTCCTAGTCGCAAAGTCAAAAGCGAACCCCCTCCCCACCTCCCCCTGCAAGCAGGGGGAGGTGCAAAGCGGTGCCCTCCCTGTTGCAGGAGGGTGCAAAGCCGTGCCCTCCTTGTTGCGCCGTGCTCCCTCCCCTGCATGCAGGGGAGGGTTGGGGTGGGGTTCGTTTTTGATCTATCGCTCCATCGCGACACAAAGATATATATACTCGCCGGCATCCCGACCAGGAACCCGTGCGATGCCTTCGATCAGCTTCGAATTCTTCCCGCCCAAGACCGACGAACAGCGCGCGCAGCTGGATCGCGCCGCGCAGGTGCTGAAGGTGCACCGGCCGGAATATGCCTCGGTCACCTTTGGCGCCGGCGGCTCCACGCTGAGCTATACCGGCGACACGGTGGCGCGGTTGCACGCGGAGCACGGGCTGCCGGTGGCGCCGCACCTGTCGTGCATGGGCGGCACGCGGGCGGAAATCGGGACACTGCTCGATGGTTACCGCGCGGCGGGCTACCGGCGCATCGTGGCGCTGCGCGGCGACATGCCTTCGGGCATGGCCACCGCGGGCGATTTCCGCTACGCCGCCGAACTGGTGAGTTTCATCCGCGAGCACTGCGGCGACCACTTCCACATCGAGGTGGCGGCGTATCCGGAAACCCATCCGCAGGCCGACGACGCGCTGCGCGACCTGCAGCATTTCAAGGCGAAGGTCGACGCCGGCGCGAACGGCGCGATCACCCAGTATTTTTTCAACCCCGACGCGTATTTCCGCTTTGTCGACGACGTGGAAAAGCTGGGCGTGAACGTGCCGATCGTGCCGGGCATCATGCCAATCTCCAATTACAGCCAGCTGAAACGCTTCTCGGACATGTGCGGCGCCGAGATCCCGCGCTGGATCGCCAAGCGCATGCAGGCCCATGGCGACGATGCCGAGTCGGTCCGCGCACTCGGTGCCGAGGTGGTCGCGCAGCTGTGCCGGCGCCTGCTCGACGGTGGCGCGCCGGGCCTGCACTTCTACACGCTGAACCGCGCCCGCGCGACCCAGCTGGTGCTGCAGCAGCTTTTCTGAACCGGCGGGCGGGTATGCTGGGACGATGCTCCGTTCGGTCGCCCTGTTGTGTCTCGTCCTGCTCGCGCGAGCCTTGCCGGTTCAGGCGCAAACGGAGATCCATCGCTGCATCGGCGCCAACGGCACCGCCGTGTTCACCGACCAGCCCTGCGCGAATCTGCAGGCGACCCCGGTCAGCTCCGCCGCCGCTCCTGCGCTCGACGCCGCGCCGGCAACGCCGCCACCGGTCTTGTGCGCCGCCAGCCTGGGGCAGCTGCGCCAAAGCGTGGTCGATGCGTTCGCCAGCCGCGACGCCAACCGCCTCGCAGGCCTGATGCTATGGGAAGGCTACGGTCGTGGCGCGGCGATCGCGGACATCCGCGCGCTGGGCGAGCTGATGAAACAGCCCCTGCTGGACGTCGACATACCGGGCGACAATGAGCCGGTTCCGGCGGCCTCCGGCAACGATCCGTATGCCGTGGCGACCGCCCCGCCGGTCGATCAGCTGGTGCTGCACACGTCCGGCAACGCAGGCGCCGCCCCGCGCGAGATCCGCTTCGGCATTGCGCGCCAGGCCGGTTGCCTGTGGTTGCGCTACCGCGACTGACGCCGCGGCGGAGGCAGCGGGCAGACGCCGGCTATACGCCGAGCAGCTATCATGGGCGGTCCCCATTGGAGAAGCGACATGGCGCAGCAGTATCCCGACTGGATCTGGCAGAACGGCAGCATCAAGCCCTGGGCCGAGGCGACCACGCATGTGATGTCGCACGCGCTGCATTACGGCTCGTCGGTGTTCGAGGGCATCCGCAGCTATGCGACGTCCGAGGGCGCGGCCATTTTCCGTCTCACCGACCACCTGAACCGGCTGTACCAGTCGGCCAAGATCTACGACATGGTGCTGCCGTATTCGGCCGACGAGCTGGCCGCGGCCTGCCGCGCGGTGATCGGCAAGAACGGCCTGGGCGCCGCCTACTTGCGTCCGGTCGCCTACCGCGGCCTGGGCGGGTTCGGCCTGTCCGCCGAGACGCCGATCGACGTCGCGGTCGCCGCCTGGCCGATGGGCCCGTATCTCGGGCCGGAAGCGCTGCAGAACGGCATCGATGCCTGCGTGTCGAGCTGGCAGCGTTTTGCGCCGAACACCATTCCGGCGGGCGCCAAGGCGGGCGGCAATTACCTGTCCGGCCAGCTGATCGCGCGCGAGGCGCGCCGGCTCGGTTTCGGCGAGGGCATCGCGCTGGCTTCCACCGGACTGCTGAGCGAAGGCGCGGGCGAGAACCTGTTCCTGGTCTTCGACGGCGTGCTGCACACGCCGCCGGCCAGCGCCTCGCTGCTCACCGGCATCACCCGCAACACGCTGATGATGCTGGCGCGCGAAGACGGCATCGAAGTGGTCGAGCGCGACATTCCGCGCGAGTACCTGTACCTGGCCGACGAACTGCTGATGTGCGGCACCGCCGCCGAGATCACGCCGATCCGTTCGGTGGACGGCAAGCCGGTCGGCACCGGCAAGGCCGGCCGCGTGACCCTGCGCCTGCAGGAGCTGTTCTTCGGCCTGTTCGACGGCCGCACGCCCGACAAGTGGGGCTGGCTCGAACAGGTGTGAAGCTCGCCTCGCCTGCCCTCCCCTTCGCCGGGGAGGCGCGGGCGCTCAGCTGAACCTGATGCTCGCGATCGCGCCGTTCGCATCGGTGCGCGGACGCATGGAAACGTCCCAGCCGTACAGCTCGCACAGCCGGCGCACGATCGCCAGGCCGAGGCCGGCGCCGCTGCCGCCGGCGCCCTCGCCGCGCACGCCGCGCTGGAACAACCGCTCGGCGTCTTCCGGCTTGATGCCGGGGCCGGTGTCGATCACCTCGATGCCGCCGTTGCCTACCTCGACCCGCACGCTGCCCTCGAGCGTGTACTTGATCGCGTTGCCGATCAGGTTGGTCAGCGCCACCGCCAGCACGGAAGCGGGCGCGTTGACGTTCACCGGTTCGTTGACCGCCAGATCGATGGTGAGGGGCTTGCCGCGCATCTGCGGGCGCTGGCTTTCGATGACGTCGGCCGCGACCTTGCCGACCTCGGTGGTTTCGCCGCGCGTGGGGCCGCGGCGTTCGGCGCGCGACAGCAGCAGCAGCGCCTCGATCAGTTCCGTCGCCTGACGCGAGGCACGCTCGATCCGCTTCAGCCGCTCGCTCAGTTTCTCGGTGAGGTCGGGCGAGCCCTGCAGCAGTTCGGTGGTACTGGCGATCACCGCCAGCGGCGTGCGCAGCTCGTGGCTGACGTCCGAATTGAACTCGCGGTCGCGCTCGACCATCGCGGTGAGCCGCGCCGAATATTCGTCCAGCGCATGCGCCAGCTCGCCGACCTCGTCATCGGCGAAATGCGGCGCCAGCGGCTCGGCCTTGCCGACCTTGCGGAAATCGCGCAGGCGATTGGCCAGTTCGCTGACCGGCTTGAGCACCTTGCGTGAAAGCCACACTCCTATGGCCAGCGACAGCAGGCCGAACAGGAATACGGCGCCGATCACGCTGATGAGCAATTGCTGCTTGCCCAGTTCGTCGCGCGTCACGTCGTAGCGGATGAAGCCGATGAGCCCGTACTTCTTGCGCACGGCAAGCTTGTAGTGATGGGTGGTCCCGTCGGTTGCCGTCTCGTAGATGTCGTGCACGCCGCTGTCGAGCGCCTGCCAGGCGAGCGGCATGTTGTAGAGCGTGCGCTCGCTGCGCATCCACGCCTCGATGAGTTCCGAACCGGCCGGCTTGCTCGGATCCTTGTGCACCTGCTCGACAGCCTGGTCGACGTCCTGCTGCAGCGAGGCGGTGACCAGCTGGTCTTCCACCTTGACGCGGATGTTCAGCGCAGCCACGGCAAACAGCGCGCTGAGGCCGAAGCCGAACAGCGCGAAGGAGACGATCAATCGAAAGCGAAGCTTACGCCTGGACTGCATCCGGCTCGACCATCCGATAGCCAATGCCGTGCCGCGTGTGGATCAGCGGCTTGTCGAACGGTTTGTCGATGGCAGCACGCAGGCCGTGGATGTGCACGCGCAGGGAATCGCTGTCGGGCAGTTCCTCGCCCCATACGCGCTGCTCCAGGTCCTGCCGGGTGACCACCGACGGGCTGGCTTCCATCAGCGCCTGCAGCAGCTTGAGGCCGATCGGGTTGAGCTGGATCGACTTGCCCTCGCGATTGACCGTGAGGGTGTCGAGGTTGAAGGTGAGGTCGGCGACCTTGAGCACGCGACTCTGCGGACCCTTGCCGCGCCGCGCCAGCACTTCCAGCCGCGCGGCGAGTTCCTGCAGCGCGAAGGGCTTGGTCATGTAGTCGTCGGCGCCGGATTCGAAGCCGGTCAGCTTCTGCTCCAGCGCATCGCGCGCGGTCAGCATCAGGATTGGCGTCTGCTTGTGCGCCTCGTGGCGCAGCTTGCGCGCCACTTCCAGGCCGTCCATGCCGGGCAGCGTGAGATCCAGCACGATCACGTCGAAGTCGTGCACCACCGCCAGGTGCAGGCCGGTCACGCCATCGCCCGCGAAATCGACCACGTTGCCCCGGTCTTCCAGATAATCGCCGATGTTGGTCGCGATATCGCTGTTGTCTTCGATCACCAGTACGCGCATGCGTCACTCCTGCGCAGCCGGCGCACGGGCCAGCTGGGGATGCAAGCTTAACAAGCTTGGTGTGAGGGAAGCGCCCGGTTCCCTCATGAATACTGAACGAGGGCGCCGTGCGGCTCATAAAAAGGCCCAGGTGCACGACGTCGTCGTCCACCTGGGCCCAAGCTACTGCCCCGATACCATCGTTTGCCGTCATCGGGCCTGGCGGCCAGCTGTCCACGCAAATAACAGTGGGTGCTTTATAGGGGTTGGCTGGTTACGGTGGAGTTAATGCCCGCTCACCGGGTGGTTAAAACGCGAGGGCGCTCACGCTCGGGTCGACTTGCGGCGGATGCGCGGTTCGGCCGGCGCGTCGTTCACCCTGGCCTGCAGCAGGTCCATGATCGCGCCCGCCACGTCGACACCGGTGGCCGCCTCGATGCCTTCCAGGCCGGGCGAGGCGTTGACCTCCAGCAGCAACGGCCCACGGTTGGAGCGCAGCAGGTCGACGCCGGCGATGCCCAGGCCGAGCGCGCCGGCCGCCTTCACGGCGATGCGCTTTTCCTCGGCGCTGAGGATCGCGGCCATCGCACTGCCGCCGCGATGCAGGTTGGCGCGGAAATCGCCCGGGCTGGCATCGCGCTGCATCGCCGCCACCACCTTGTTGCCCACCACGAAACAACGCAGGTCGCTGCCCTTGGCTTCGGCGATGAATTCCTGCACCAGGAAATTGGCGTACAGGCCACGGAAGGCCTCGATCACGCTTTGCGAGGCGCTGCGCTTTTCGGCGAGCACCACGCCGGTGCCCTGGCTGCCTTCGTTGAGCTTGATCACATGCGGCGGATCGCCGAGCAGGGCCAGCACGTCGGCGGTGTCGTCGGGGTTGTCGCCGAACACCGTGACCGGCATGTCGATGCCTTGCGCGGCGAGGATCTGCAGGCAGCGCAGCTTGTCGCGCGCGCGCAGCACGGCGTCGGACGGGTTCGGCGTGTACACGCCCATCATCTCCAGCTGGCGCAGCACGGCGGTGCCGTAGAAGGTACTGGTGGTGCCGATGCGCGGGATCACCGCATCGATGTCGCGCACTTCCTTGCCCTTGTAGCGGATCGCCACCGCGCCCGGTGCAATGCGCACGTAGCAGCGCAGCGGATCGAGCACGCGCACCACATGGCCGCGTTCGCGCGCGGCATCGACCAGCCGCTTGGTCGAGTAGAGGCGGGTGTTGCGCGAAAGGATGGCGATCTTCATTCGGCAGCCGTCATGAGGAAGGGTTACGGGGCGGCTGCAGCGACCGCGACTGAGTGTAGGAAAGCGCCGGATCCACCGCGAAACGGCCCATCAGGGCGCTGCGGCCCAGCAGCATCGGAAACAGCATATGCCTGCGGTCAGTCAAGTTGATGTCGACGCTGAAATGTTCGCCGGCCAGCTGCACTTCGCTGCGGATGAACCAGCGCTCGGTGCGGCGCCCGCCGGTGTCGGTCACCGTGCGCCGGTCCAGCGCTGGCGCCTCGCAGCACACTTCCTGCGGCTGCCGCCGGTCGACATGCATGGTGAAGCGCAGCCAGACGGCGCCGTCGCGGCGAAATTCCTCAAGCGTATCGACGTGCAGCGCGCTGCTGCGCGCGCCGGTATCGAGCTTGGCCTTGAGCTGGCCGATCCCCAATTGCGGCAGGGCCAGCCGCTCGCGCCAACCGAGCGTCGTGAGGCCCGCGGTGATCAGATCCGCCATAAGGTTTCGGGATAGCTCGGATCGGGGGCGGGGAGTGGAGCGGGTGAAGGGAATCGAACCCTCGTCAGTAGCTTGGGAAGCTACAGCTCTACCATTGAGCTACACCCGCATCGGCCGGCGGATGTTAGCGCGTGACCCGCGTGGTTGGAAAGCGCGTGGCCGCTCCCCCGGCCGGCCGGCCCAACGCCGCATGAACCACAGATGGCGACCAGCTGAATCGGCGGCTTCGGCGCCGGCCGAACTAAGACAGCGCTAACTTTCGATGTGCGCATAATCGCGCCGTCAGCCGCACCACGCCGCGACGCCAGCGGCGTGAACCGGGCGATCCACCGCGCGATGGCCTTCGCGCTTGCCGGGAACGTCACATGCGTGTGCTCACCCAAGTTTTCCTGCCCTCCTGGTTCGGAGGGCGCGTGCTGGCCGTCCTGCTGCTGTGCGCGGTGGCTGCTGCGGCCCAGGCGCAGTCCACCGGCGATGACGACAGCGCCGATCCGCCGAGCCGGGTGGCGCGGCTGTCCTACGTGGCCGGCGACCTCGGCTTGCTGCCGGCCGGCGCGACGGACTGGAGCGATGCCAGCGTCAACCGCCCGCTGACCAGCGGCGATCGCCTGTCCACCGGACGAGATGCCCGCGCCGAACTCGAGCTGGGCGGCGCGAGCCTGCGTATGGACGGCCAAACCGAGGCCGGCCTGCTCGACCTCAACGACCAGCTGGCGCAGATCGAGCTGACCCAGGGCACGCTCGCCATCACCGTGCGCGCGCTCGACGAAGGCCAGAGCTACGAGATAGACACGCCCACCGTGGCGCTGGTGATCGACCGGCCCGGCAGCTTCCGCGTCGACATCGACAACGACGATGGCGGCACGCAGATTTCCGCCTTCGACGGCGGCGCCACCGTGTACGGTGACAACAACGCCCAGCGCACGATCAACCCTGGCCGCAGCTACCGTTTCGTGGATTCCGGCCTCGCCGCCGTGGCCATCACCGACATCGGCGGCGGCGATGCCTTCGATGCATGGTCGAGCGGGCGCGACCGCCGCTATGCGGCATCGGACAGCAGCCAGTACGTGTCGGACGACGTGGTCGGCTACCAGGACCTCGATCAATACGGCGACTGGCAGCAGAGCGACGACTACGGCGCGGTGTGGTATCCCACCCAAGTAGCCGCCGACTGGGCGCCGTACCGCGACGGCCACTGGGCGTACATCGCGCCGTGGGGCTGGACCTGGGTCGACGACTCGCCATGGGGCTTCGCGCCCTATCACTATGGCCGCTGGGCCTACACGCACCGTGGCTGGGGCTGGATACCGGGACCGCGCGGCGTGCGCCCGATCTACGCGCCGGCGCTTGTTGCGTTCGTCGGTGGCGGCGGCTGGTCGGTCGGCGTCGGCAGCGGTCCGGTGGGCTGGTTCCCGCTGGGTCCCGGCGACATCTACAACCCGTGGTACCGCTGCGGCCGTCGCTGCTACACCGACGTGAACCTGCGCAACATGCGCGACCGTCGCGGACATGACCACCGCGCCGATATCGACGCTCACTACAACCGCTACCGCAACGGCTTCCCGTCGCGTGGCGACCACTACGCCAACCGCGATGCGCCCCGCGGCTTCACCGCCGTCCCGGGCCAGACCTTTGCCGGCGGCAGGCACGTGCAGCGCGACGTGATGCGGGTCGACCCCCGTCGTCTCGCTGCCGCCACCGTGGTCTCGCGCGACGTCAACAAGCTGCGGCCCCTTGCCGGTGCGCAACCGTCGCGCCATCCGCGCCCGGGCGACCTGCGCGGCGGCGGATTCAACCGCGAAGTGGTCGCGCGTCATGCGCCGCCGAGCGCAACGCGCGATGCGCTCGCTACGGAACCTGGCAACCGGGTAGTGAGGGCTCCGCGCAACGGAGCGCCGAGTCCCGCCGTTCGTGTACTCGATGCGCGTGGCCCCGGCGCCGCCCGCGGCCGTTTTGCCGGCGATCGAGCAGACGATGGCCGCTTCGTCGGCAACCACGCCGGGCCGGAGAGGCGTCCCGTCGCCGCTTCGCCACGGCCACAGCAGCTTCCTGCCGTCAGCCAGGCCGGCACGGCCACGCCGCCACGCGCGCCTCGCGAGAGTCGCCCGGACGAACGCGCCGGCGCGTTGCCCTCGGCCCGCTTCGCGCATCGGCGCGATCGCGACGATGCGAACCCGCGCCCGCCGATGCCGCGGCCCGGCATCAGCTACATCTCGGGCGCCAACGACAACGCGAGCCGCCCGGCGATGCGCGACCACCGGGTATTGCCGCAGGTGCCGCAGATCCAGCGCGTCGATCCGCGCGATCGTCCTGCCGCGGCGAACGACGAGCGTGGCCGGCGTTACGGCGACGCTTCGGAAATGCGCCGGCCCATGCCGGCCGCACCGAGCGCGCCCACACGCATGCAGGCTGCGCCGCGATTCGAGCGTAGCGAGCCTACCCCGCGCAGTTACGTTCGCGAATCGCCACGGCCGGTCGCCATGCCGCCGATGCCGCCCCGCAACGAGCCGGTGCGGCAGAGCTTCCAGCCGCCGCAACAGCGCGCGGAAACGCCGCGTCCGCAGCGCAGCGAATCGCGGCCCGGACAAAAACCCGCGCCGCGCGTGAGGGATGACGACCCGCGTCATTGACCGAGTATCCGTCCCGCGCCTCGCCGGCGCGGGACGGCGAGCCTGCCGATGCCCAGCCGCTACAATGCGCGCATGGCCAACATCGACAACCCCGAACACGATGCCAACGCGCCCGACTACCTGCGCCGCATCCGCAGTTTCGTGCTGCGCGAAGGCCGCATGACGCCGGCCCAGCAGCGCGCGTTCGATACCTTGTGGTCGCGCTTCGGGCTCGACTACCGCGGCGAACCGCGCGACCTCGCGGCAAGCTTCGGCCGGCATGCTCCGCTGGTGCTGGAGATCGGATTCGGCAACGGCGAGGCGCTGGCATGGGCCAGCGAGCACGACCTGGCGCGCGACTTCGTCGGCGTCGAAGTGCATGGCCCCGGCGTGGGCCGCCTGATGAATGCGCTGGCCGCACGCGATGCCAACAACGTGCGCCTGTACAAGCACGACGCCGTCGAGGTGCTCGAGCACGAGATAGCGCCCGGTTCGCTGGCCGAAGTGCGCATCTGGTTTCCCGACCCGTGGCACAAGAAGCGCCACAACAAGCGCCGCCTGATCCAGCCCGAATTCGCCGCCCTGCTCGCCTCGCGCATGGCGCCAAACGGGCTGCTGCATCTGGCCACCGACTGGCAGCCCTACGCCGAGCACATGCTCGAGGTGATGGAAGCCGCACCCGGCTGGCGCAACCAGCTCGGCCCGGGGCAGTACGCCGAAAAGCCGTCGTGGCGCATCGAGACCCACTTCGAGCGGCGCGGGCTGAAGCTGGGGCATGGGGTGTGGGATCTGCTTTATCGCAGAGCTTGAGCGAAGAGCGCCCGCTCGTACTCCATCCTGTTGGCTGATCGCCGTGCTCCCTCCCCTGCGTAGCAGGGAGGGTTGGGGTGGGGGCGCTCTTGGTCTCCGGTTCACCAGCAACCACACCGCGCCGCTTATACTCCCGGGCATCCACCCAGGGACGAACCGTCGCAGCGTGAAGCTTCCACTGCCCCGCCGTATCCACCGTTGTCAGCTGCCCTTGCGGGAATTCGGCTAGTGGCACTCTCGCTCACTCCCGAAATGATCCTGGTGCTCGGGCTGGTGGGCTTCACCATGCTGATGCTGGTGCTGGAGTGGATCCGCGCCGACATGGTCGCGCTGCTGGTGGTGGTGGTGATCGGGCTGACCGGGCTGATCCCGTCCGAGCGCGTGTTCAACGGCTTCGCCGGCAACGCGGTGATCGCGATCATCGCGATCATGATCATGGGCGAAGGGCTCGATCGGGCCGGCGTGCTCAACCTCACCGCGAACTTCGTGATGCGCATGGCGCGCGGTGCGGAATCGCGCCTGGGCGTGGTGATCAACCTCGTCGCCAGCCTGTTCAGCGCGGTGATCCCGAGCCAGGCGCTGGCGGCGCTGATGATCCCGGTCAGCAGCCGGCTGTCCGCGCGTACCGGCGTGCCGCTGTCGCGGCTGCTGCTGCCGATGGCGTTCTGCATACTCACCGCGACCAATACCACGCTGATCGCGAACTCGCCGCTGATCGTACTGAACGATCTCATCGCGAGCGCCAACGTGAACCTTCCGCCCGGCGCGCACACGATTCCGAAATTCGGGCTGTTCAGCGTGACGCCGGTCGGCCTGACGCTCGCGCTGGTCGGCGTGCTGTACTTCTACCTGTTCGGCCGCAAGCTGCTGCCGGGCCACGAGGACGAACGGCTGAAGGTGACGCCCGGGCGCACCGAGAGCTATTTTGCCGAGACCTACGGCATCGGCGGCGAAACCGCCGAGCTCACCGTCACCGCAGAAAGCCCGCTGGTCGGCATGAGCATCGGCGAGGTCGAGCAATTGCACGGTGCGCCGCTGATCCTGGCGATCAAGAGCGGCAACGATGCACGCATGGCGCCGCCGGCGGACCACGTGATCTGGGTCGGCTCGATCCTCGGCGTGCTGGGGCCGCGCGACCAGTTGAACCAGTTCGCGAACAACCAGCTGTGCCGGCTGTCGCCGCGCATGCGGCAGCTCGGCGAACTGTTCAACCCCACCCGCGCCGGCATTTCCGAGGTGGTGATCCCGCCCAGCTCGCGCTTCATCAAGCAGACCGTGAAAGAGCTGCGCCTGCGCAAGCGTTTCGGCATTTCGGTGCTGGCGGTGACGCGCGGCGAGCAGGTGTTTCGCGACGACGTGCGCGGCGTCAGCCTGCGCGCGGGCGACACGGTGGTGCTGCACAGCAACTGGCGCGACCTGGCGCTGGCCTCGGAAGACAAGGACCTGGTCGTCGTCACCGACATCCCCAAGCAGGAGCAGCGGCCGGGCAAGATCTGGCAGGCGGTGGGTTTCTTCGTGATGGCGAAGTGCCTCGCGCTGTTCACCAACCTCGACCTGTCGGTGGCGATGATGACCGGCGCGATCGGCATGCTGCTGTCGGGCGTGCTGAACATGGACGAGGCGTACAAGGCGATCAACTGGAAGACGATTTTCGTGACGGCGTGTCTCATTCCGCTGGGCTGGTCGATGGATGCCACCGGCACCGCCGCGTGGATCGCGCAGGAAGTGCTGCAGCACCTGGGCGACGCCGCGCCCTGGGTGCTTCAGCTGTGTCTGGCCGTGCTCACCCTGCTGTTCTCGCAGGTGATGTCGAACGTGGGCGCCACCGTGATGATGGTGCCGATCGCGATCAGCGTGGCGGTCGCCACCGGCGGCAACCCGTCGGCCTATGCGCTGATCGTGGCGGTGTCCTCGTCGAACACGTTCCTGCTCAGCTCCGGCCACCCGGCGCTGATGATGGTCACCGGCCCGGGCGGCTACCGGGGCAAGGATTTCCTGCGCGTCGGCCTGCCGCTGACCGCCCTGGTGCTGGTGGTCACGTTGATCGCGATCAACCTGCTCTTCCGCTGATTCTTCGCTCATCGCAGCGTCCCGTGGCGGGCCATACCGCGCGGCGCGCGCTGTATGCAATCGCCGCAAGCCCGCTAGACTGGCCGCTGCTCGCGCAAGGTACCTACAGACCCATGCAGAACCCCACGTCGACGTCCACGCACATCGCCATCGTCGGTCTCGGTTACGTCGGCTTGCCGCTGGCGGTGGAATTCGGCAAGCACTTCGATACCGTCGGCTTCGACATCGACGCCGCCCGCGTGGACGCGCTGCGCGCCGGCACCGACCACACCCGCGAAACTCCTGCCGAGGACCTGGCCGCCGCGGGCCGGCTGCGCTTCAGCACCGACATCGGCGACCTCGCCGGCTGCAATGTCTTCATCGTGACGGTGCCCACGCCCGTGGACGAGGCCAACCGCCCGGACCTCAGCCCGCTGCAAAGCGCCAGCGCCAGCATCGGCGCGGTGCTCAAGCGCGGCGACATCGTGATCTACGAATCCACGGTCTACCCCGGCACCACCGAGGAGATCTGCGTACCGGTGCTGGAGCAGGTTTCCGGCCTGCGCTTCAACGAGGATTTCTTTTGCGGCTACAGCCCGGAGCGCATCAACCCCGGCGACCGCCAGCATCGCCTGCCGACGATCACCAAGATCACCTCGGGCTCCACGCCCGCAGCCGCCGATTTCGTCGACGCGCTGTACCAGCGCATCATCACCGCCGGCACGCACAAGGCTTCCAGCATCAAGGTGGCTGAAGCGGCTAAGGTGATCGAGAACACCCAGCGCGACGTCAACATCGCACTCGTCAACGAGCTGGCGATGATCTTCAACACGATGGGCATCGATACCCACGACGTGCTCGCCGCCGCCGGCACCAAATGGAATTTCCTGCCGTTCAAGCCGGGCCTGGTCGGCGGCCACTGCATCGGCGTCGATCCGTACTACCTCACGCACAAGGCCACGGTGCTGGGCTACCACCCGGAGCTGATCCTCGCCGCACGCCGCATCAACAGCCGCATGGGCCTGTACGTGGCGCACCAGGTGATCCGGATGATGGCGCACAAGCGCATCCACGTGATCGGCGCGCGCATCCTGGTGCTCGGGCTCACCTTCAAGGAAAACTGCCCCGACCTGCGCAACACGCGCGTGGTGGAGATCGTGCGCGAGCTGGAAGCCGCCCATGCCCAGGTCGACGTGCACGATCCCTGGGCCGATGCCGACGAGGCGGCCCACAAGCTCGGCATCGCCACGATCGCCGAGCCGGCAGCGCACAGCTACGACGCCATCGTGCTGGCCGTGGCGCACCAGCTTTTCGTCGATCTCGGTGAAGAGAACATCCGCCGGCTTGGCCTCGAGAATTGCGCGGTGTTCGACATCAAGAGCCTGCTGCGCGCCGACGCGGTCGACGCACGCCTGTAAGACGCGGCAGGGAACCCGAGACGCGGCCCGCTATCATGTGCGGCTGACCGCCATCAGGAAACCATGGATGACTTCGCTCACCTGCTTCAAGGCCTACGACATTCGCGGGCGCGTTCCCGACGAGCTCGACGAACCCCTCGCACGCAAGATAGCCCTCGCCATGGCCGGACAACTGGGCCCGGGTCCGGTCGTGCTCGGACGCGACGTACGCCTGAGCAGCCCGGCATTGCAGGCGGCCCTGGCCGAAGGCTTCCAAGCGGCCGGGCGCGAGGTGATCGACATCGGCATGGGCGGCACCGAGGAAGTCTATTTCCAGACCGACCATCTCGGCGCAGCCGGCGGCGTGATGGTCACGGCCAGCCACAACCCGATGGACTACAACGGCATGAAGCTGGTGCGCGAGGGCTCCCGGCCAATCAGCGGCGACAGCGGACTGTTCGCGATCCGCGATTTCGCCGCCAGCCACGACGCGCCGATCCCGACCGCCAGCGCAACGCCCCGTCGGATGACGGACAAGTCCGCCTACGTCGCGCACCTGCTTGGCTACATCGATCGCGACCGGCTGCAGCCGCTGAAGATCGTGGTCAACGCCGGCAACGGCGGCGCCGGCCTCGTGGTCGACCAGCTCGCCCCGCACCTGCCGTTCCGGTTCATCCGCATCCAGCACGAAGCGGACGGCCATTTCCCCAACGGCATCCCCAACCCGCTGCTGCCCGAATGCCGCGCGGCCACCGCCGACGCGGTGCGCGCGCACGGCGCCGACTTCGGCGTGGCCTGGGACGGCGACCTCGACCGCTGTTTCTTCTTCGACGCCGACGGCCGCTTCATCGAGGGCTATTACCTGGTCGGCCTGCTGGCCAGGGCGCTGCTGGCGCGGCACCCGGGCGGCAAGATCATCCACGACCCGCGGCTCACCTGGAACACCATCGAGATGGTGCGCGAAGCCGGCGGCATCCCGGTGCTGAGCAAGACCGGCCACGCCTTCATCAAGGAACGCATGCGCGCCGAGAATGCCATCTACGGCGGCGAGATGAGCGCTCACCACTACTTCCGCG
>Ga0207664_10001628_pt1 | contig 14783 bp, 18 predicted proteins | sample LARL83metaG_FD_184349 | JGI IMG/M metagenome (GOLD analysis project Ga0207664, IMG submission 184349) | Corn, switchgrass and miscanthus rhizosphere microbial communities from Kellogg Biological Station, Michigan, USA - LAR L8-3 metaG... | ecosystem: Host-associated > Plants > Roots >... | reverse complement strand
AGAATCTGCTGTTGAGCCTGCTCAACGTCCCGGATCCGAACCGGCCCGGCCGCGTCCATATCTTCACGCAACATCTCGCCGCCTCTCTGGGACATGCACTGCAGGAAGTGGTTTTTCAATTGATCGCTGGTGCCCTTCAACGCGATGGTCAGCAGCTTGCGGTCGATCTTCGCCACCAGTTCTTTCATCGCCGTGGCATCGATAAGCAGCAGGTCTTCGAAGACGAACATGTAGTGCCGGATCGCGTCTACCAGCGCCTGCTCTTCCTGCATGTTGGTCAGAATTTCTTCGCTCAGCGCAGAGTCCATGCGGTTCAGGATCTCAGCCACGCTGCGCGGACCGCCGTGCGGCTCGGTCTTTATCTCACCTATCGACTTCAGTTTTTCACCGATCAAGATCGAGATGCGCGTCACCACGTCGTTCGATACCCGATCGAGTCCGGCAATCCGAGTGACAACGTCCGGCCGCACTGCCGGCGGGAGACTAGCGATCAGGGCGGCCGCCTGCGCCGCGGACAGGTGGGAAAGGACCAGGGCAATAGTCTGCGGATGCTCGCCTTCGATGAAGCGGCTCAATTGCGCCGGATCCGCCTTCTGCAGCGATTCGATGTTCTTGTTTACGCCTCTGCCACCCTTGGGAAGATTCTCGGCTAAGCGCTTGGCGCCTTCCTGACCGAACGCGTTCGCGAGCATTCGCTTGGCAGAATCGAAGCCGCCTCGCCCCGCGCCACCTAACGCCGATTGGCAGAACTCCTCCAGTACGGATTCGGTCTGCGCTGGAGTCACTTTCTCCAGTCGCGCGATAGCTTTGCTGACCGATTTCACCTCTTCTTCGCTCAACTGCTTCAGGATTTCGCCGCCCAGTCTATCGCCCAGCGTGACCAGCAGGATGGCCGCCTTCTGGGTTCCCGAAATCTTGGTTCCGTTCTCGCCGTTCGCAGTCATACGTTAGTTCGCTTCTTCCTCAGCTAACCATCCGCGCAGGACGTTGGCCCACAGTTCGGGATTGTTTCTTCCACCCTCCTGAAGCTGCGCGAGCAAAGCTTCGGTACGCGATGGCATGAGAGCGGGCACATTAGACGGCATCATACTCATCCCACCGCCTGGGGCGAGAGACGCGGGCGTCGATACGGAACGCGGTAATGCCTCGCCCATGTCCACTTCCACGTCGCGCTTTTTCCCGCGCGTGACGGCGAAGATTACGACGCCAATCATGAGAACCACTCCGGCAATCCCACCGTAAAGCACGGGCTTGTTTTTCAACAATCCATCCAGCCCGGTGACTTGCGGGATCTTCTGCGATGGCGCTGCGCCCGGCGCCAGCGGCTCGGCATTAACGGTCATGTCGAACGGCAGCGTCTCCACCGTCAGCTGATCGCCGCGCTGCGGATTCAAACCGACCAGCGTGGCCACAACCGCTTGAATGGTCTTCAACTTTTCCGGTGGCGGAGGCGTAACAATGCGTTTTTGTTGATTGCCCTGCCCTTGCCACTTCACTTCGTGATCCACCAGTACGGCGATCGATAAACGCTTCACCGCTCCTTGCGGCAACTTGAGATGCTTCACCGTGCGGCTGGACTGGTAGGTGATATTCTCGCTGCGCCTCACCGACCCGGTGGTGTTTCCGCTCGGTTTAGGCGGCGGTTGCGGAAGATTAGAAGCGGTTCCCGGCTGGCCCGCCGCAATGTGAGTGACGCCGCTGGAATCCTCGGTTTTTTGCGAAGTCACCATCACCGACTTGGTTGGATCGTAACTCTCCTCGCTCTGCTCACCGCTCGACATGTCCACTTCGGCCGACACGCCGGTGCGGAACTTGTCCGGTCCCAGCAAGGGCTCGAGAGTATTGTTGATTTTCACCGCCAGGTCATGCTCGATAGCCTGCCTGTATTCCAACGCCGCTTCGGTAATTTGCGCGCCTTCCGCCAGACCATCCCGGCGGGGACGATTGAGCAGATTGCCCCGCATGTCGACAATCGAGATGGCTTCCGGCGTCAGACCTTCTACCGCGCTCGATACCAGGTTGGCGATCGCCGCCACGTTCTGGGACGACAGGCTGGCGCCTGGACGAAGCCCAACCAATATGCTGGCTTTAGCGGCCTCCCGCTGCTCCAGAAATACCGATTCTTTGGGCAGCGTCACGTGCACGCGGGCTTGCTGCACTTCCGAGAGCGCCATGATCGACCGTTCCAGCTCACCTTCGACCGCGCGGCGATAGTTCACGTGCTCGGCAAAGTCAGTCACGCCGAAATTAGTCTTGTCGAAAATCTCAAATCCGATCCGTCCCTTTTGCGGCAGTCCCAAGCCGGCCATTTCCAGCCGCAGCTCGGGCACTCGGTCTTCCGGCACCAGCAGCGTGGTTCCGTTGTCGGCCACCCGATAATCGATGCCGCCCTCTTTCAGCTTTTGAACCATGGCCGTCGCATCTTCCGGCGCCAGCGACGTGTACAACGGCCGCAGCCCGCTTTCGCGCTGCCAGTGCGAGAACCACATCACGCCGCCGCCCACGGCGATGGCGCAGATCACGATCGCCGTTATTTGCTGAGCGGAGAGGGAGGAGAGAAGCTTTTTCACTTGGTCCATGGGGAGGCTGAAAATGAGAGCTGGTCAAAGCTCAGACTTGCATTCGCATGATCTCCTGATATGCCGACGTCACTTTATTGCGAACCTGCAAGAATAATTCGAACTCCAGCGAGGCCCGTTGCGCCGCCAGAGCCACTGAGTGCAGCTCCTCGTTCCCACCTGTCAGAAAGTTCTGGGTAGCCTGCTGGGCCTGAGTTTGAGACTGTTCGACGTGGCCGATGATTCCTTCCAGCACAGACTGGAATCCACCCGCGCCCGTCTCGGCAGGGCTCACCCCGGTTATTTGAGGGACGCTAATTTGCGGGATGGAGGAGATAGGAGGAATCATGGAGATCAACGAAACAGATCGAGCGACTTCTGGATCATGTCTTTGACCGCCGATATCGCCGCCACGTTGGCTTCATAGCTGCGAGATGTGCCCAGTAAGTCCACCATGTCTTCCGCCGGATTGATTCTTGGGAAAGCCACGTAGCCCTCTTTATCGGCATCGGGATGTCCCGGCATGTAGCGGCGGTCCGGCGCGCTATTGTCGACGATCGTTTCGCTCACCCGAACTCCGGAAACGTTGTCGCCGAGCGCGGAGTGGTAGGCCGACGAGAAGGATCCAACGGAGGAGTCCGCTTCGAACACCACGTCTTTTCTGCGATAGGGCCCGCCTTCGGGCGTGCGCGTGGTTTCCGCGTTGGCGAGATTCTCCACCAGCATCTCCGCCCGCGTTCTTTGGGCAGACATTCCAGAAGCGCTGACATCCAGCGATGAAAATAGGCTCACGCCGACTTATCCTCCTGAATCGCGCTGCGCACCATGGATAGCTCCGCTCGCGCCATGCTGGAAGCGACGCTGAATCGCAGAGCGTTTTCCGCCAGCAGTCTGGCCTCTCGATCGACGTTCACGTTATTTCCATCGTTCTTGGTCTTCAGGCCCGGAACATCCATCACGTTGGGATTGGAAGCGCCGATTTGATTTTCGAGCTCGGCCTGGAAATCGATGTCCTTGGTCTGGTATCCGGGAGTGTCGGCATTGGCAATGTTGGCGGCCACAAGCTTCTGACGGGTGCTCAGCAGATTCATGTAGCGCTCAACGCTCGCGCCCAGGTTCTCCACCATGATGGTGTTGCCGATGCAATTCCGATGCCAGAGAAATTCTATTATTATTTCAAGGACTTGCTATGAAAAAGCGTTGTGAGTGTGACGCTAAGCGTTGAGATCTCGACGCTTGAATCTGAGCCGTGACCGTCAAAGAGCGGTTGACACACCGCGCTAGCCCTCGACCTGCACCCCGGAGTGCAAGCTCGCGGCGCCGTGGTAGCGTCTCGCCTTTTGAAGAACTGCGTACTGGTCGGCCGCCATGTTTCGCTGGATCATCGCCATCTCGCGCGCCCAAGCCAGCAGTTCGCGGCTCCTGGCGGGGATTTGAGAAGCGGCGCGTTCCTGCTCCGGTAAACTTTCCCAAACCTGCCGCACGGACTCGACGTAAGCAGATACGGCGCGTTCGGCGCGCGCGTGATCCGCGGCAATCACGGCTGCCCGCAGCTCGTGAGAAGCCCGCTCGAGATTGCGGCTCAAGTCGTTAGCCGCCGGAGTTGCCAAAAGTGCCATTCGAATTTTGTGTCGGGAGTTGGAATAGACCGACGATAAACTGCGTCTGACTTTGAAGCTTCGAAATCAAGGCATCCGCGGCCGCCATTTGCGCCATCAGATTGTTGCCCAGCTGCGTCACGCGGTCTTGCGCGTCACTGATGGCCTTCGCTTCTTTCGTGCTCTGCGCCTGCAGCGATTGCTGCTCGCTAGACAGCAGCCCAGTGATCGGATCCAGCAGGCCGTTCAACGTACTGGTGGCGAACTGCAGGTAGCCGCCGGCATTCGGATCACCCAGAAACGAGATCGCGTCGCTGATCTTTTGCGAGGACAGCCCGCTCAAAGCGCTGGGGTCGAAGGTGAGCGCACCCGTTTTCGTAAACTGAATTCCTAGCTGCGTGAGTGAGGTGATCGAGCCGCTCGATCCGCTGTAATCGCCCAATTGCCTCAGAGAAGATTCCATCGCCAGGACGGAGCTGTCACCGGTCAGCGGGCCAGCATTCTGGCCGTGCTGCTTCTGCACTTCCGTCACTACCGCGTTGTAGGCAGTTACAAAGGCGTTCAGAGAGTTTGAGATCGCGGTCGTGTTGCCGGCCACTGTCACCGTCGAAGTTCCGGCTTTGTTCAGACTGATGTCCAGCCCGGGGGCGATTGTGACCGTACGGGAATTACTGGAAATTCCACCAGGCGGTTGACCATTCACGGTGTATGAAGCATTGGCGCCGGTAGCTGTCTGGGTCAACAGATTGTTCGTGCCATCGTTCAGTTGTAAAGCGTCGCCGCCTAGATCGGTGCTCTGCAAGGCCAACCGATAGTCCGGCGCTGACGGCCCGCCAAGATTGATGACCGTAGCCTGCACTGGAGCCCCGGCAGAGTTGATCGCGGCAGCGAGTGAATTCAAGTCTTGTGAAGCGGGCGAAACTGTGTAGGTATTACTTCCGACCGTTAAAGTGAAGGAGGTGCTGGAGCTGATGTTCTGAGTGGAAGGATCCGTCACGGGCGTAGAGCCTGCATTGCTCAGCGCGCTGGAGGACGACCCGGGATCGAGCACCTGGATCGCGTAAGAACCTTGCAGAGGGCTGCCGGTAATGCTGGCTTGCAGGATGGTTGGATCGGAAACCGTCGCCGCCAGTACTTTGCTGCCTGATCCGGAGGCAAGCGTTTGGAGCGACGTCTGCAGGGTGCCGAATAGAGTGCTAAGCGTGCCAACTTCGGTGGCTCGATCGTCGATTCTCTGCTTGTCCGCCGTCATCTGCTGGATCGGTAAAGACGCGATTGAAATCGCCCGGTTAAGCGCATTTTGCAGATCCGGGCCGAAACTGCTCGATCCTGTGAAGGTGCTGGCCGGACTAATAGTGCTCATCGAAGAGTCCTCAAAAAAAAGACAAACTGGGCCGGTCCTGTTTATGATCGGCCCAGATCTGGTTTGGCTTTAGGCTGGTGAATTTATGCCAGCAGCTTGAGGACTGCCGCGGGCGCCGCATTGGCCTGCGCCAGGGCCGCGATGGAGGTCTGCTGCAGCGTCTGCGCCTTGGTCAGGTTGGCGGCTTCGGAAGCGATATCAGCATCGCGGATGCGCGACTGTGCGGCCGAGATGTTGGTGATCTGCGAGCTCGCCAGAGAAGATGCGTACTGCAGAAGATTTTCACCCGTACCGACTGTGCCCTGGACCAGTCCGAGATTGCCTATGGCCGTGTTGATGGCCGTGATCGCTGTCTTGGCGTTAGCCTGGGTGTCCACGGTCTTGCCGCTGACTGTGAGCCCGGCCGAGTCGACTGTGTTCGCGGCGCCGCTGAGATCGATAGTGACCGCGGAATTCGCCGCGTTATTGCCGCCGCCAATGTAAACGGACAAGGACTTGTTGTAAGTGCCAGCCAGATTGAGGCCGATGTTGGCCGCCTGCCGGTCAATTTCGGTCAGCAGCGACGTGAACTCGTTGTTCAGCGTGGTACGGCTGCCCGAGAAAGTGTCGGTTGCCGACTCGGTGGCCAGCGTCTTCAGCCGGTCCAGAATCTGCGAAACGTTGTTCAGGCCGCCGTCGATGATCTGCAGAATGCTGGTGCCGTCGTTGGCGTTGCGAACACCCTGTTGCAGTTCGTTGACGTTGCTCCGGAATTGGTTCGCCACGGCTAGGCCGGCAGCGTCGTCTCCGGAACGATTGATGCGAAATCCAGAAGTCAGGCGCTGAATCGTCTGGGCTTGAAAGTCCGTATTCACGGCAAGATTTTGCTCGGCGAACAGCGCTGTGACGTTAGTTTGAATTGAAAGCATGGTTTTTATCCTTTTTCCTAATCTGTCCGGCTCTGCCGAACCCACGCCAGTTTTGTTTCAGCGTGCACTAACCTTGTCGATGATTCCGGGTACTTTTTCATCTTTTTTTCCAACGTTTTTGGGACCTACAAATAGGGGGGAGCGTACTGTCGGGAGATGGTCGCTTGGTGGTAAGGGCCTGAGCAACAACGGATGAATGGTCTACTTCTTTGTGGCCGCTGGGCCGGCCGGCGTGGGCTTGGCTGCTTGGGCGGCCTTTAATTTCAGGCTGTTCACGATGATTACGTCCACCCGCCGGTTCCGCGACCGGCCTTCGGGCGTTTCATTTGTATCCACCGGCGAGGTCTCCGCCCGGCCCACTATTGAAAACCGCCCCTGCTCCAATGCAAAGGTATTCACCAATACATCCATCACTGCGATAGCTCGGGCGCAGGATAGCTCCCAATTGCTTTTGAATCGCGAATTGTGGATGGGAATCGCATCCGTGTGACCTTCCAGTTGAATTGAGTTAGGCAGATCGCGGATCACGTCGGCGACTTTCTTGATGGTCGGAATGTTCGTTTTCTCGAGCGCATCTTGTCCGGACGGAAAGAACGCCGACTGCTTCAAACTGATGACCAGTCCCCTGGCCTCCAGCCTCATTTCCAGCTTCCCGGCTTTGATATCGGCTTCCAAATCTTTTGTGAGCCGCTGTAGCGATGGAAGCAACTCGACCACGGCGATATCCGCCGTATCCTTCGGCGAGTGCACCGCGCCTCCGGGCCCTTTCATCATCGCGTTGCCTTGTCCCTTGTCGTCCACGGTTCCGCCTAGGATCTTCGCCACAGCCGGCGGCATACCGACTGTCTTGCCGTTATCCAATGCTTTCTCGACTGCCTCGGAGATTTGCTTGGCCCGCCCTTTGTCGGTTTGAGAAGAAGCGAACATCACTACGAAAAACGCAAACAGCAGCGTGATGAAATCGGCGTAGGAGACCAGCCATCGCTCATGATTTTCAGGCGGAGGCGCTTCCTTCTTGAAGGCCATGCCCTAGCCTTGTGCCACGGCCGCTTGCGCTGCGGCTTTTGGTTCTTTGGCCTTCTTGGCGGGCTCCACCTGGCCCTGAGCAAAAGCCTCCAATTTTACGCGAATGAGCTTCGGATTCAGCCCTTCTACGATGCTGCACACGCCCTCCAGCATCAGTTCCTTGGCCTCCATCGCATGGTGGAATCGGGCCTTGATCTTGTTGCCTACGGGCAGAAAAAACAGGTTCGCCGAAGCGACTCCATAGACCGTGGCGACAAAGGCGACCGCAATGCCACGGCCCACTTCCTCGATATTCTCCAGGTGCTTCATCACCTGAATCAATCCCAGCACTGCGCCGATGATGCCGATGGTCGGAGCATAACCACCCGCGGCCTCATATACCTTGGCGATGGATTCGCCGCCGCGATGCTCCATCGCGATATCCAGCTCCATCATCTTGCGAAGTTCCTGCAGATCGGTGCCGTCCACGCTCAGCGAAATAGCCTTCCTCAAAAATGGGTCGGCGATGTTCGGCAGGTCCGCCTCCAGCGAAATAATGCTGTTCTTGCGCGCTTTGGTGGCGTAGGAGATGATCTCTTCAATCGTCTCGGCGGGCGCCTGCGCATGCTCGAAGAAAACCGAGCCCAGGCACTTCGCTGCTTTTATCAGGGTGCTGAGCGGAGTGGTAACCATCACAGCGCCCAAAGTGCCGCCCAGCACAATCATCAGTGCCGTAACTTGCGCGATGTCGGTGAGCTTGCCACCTTCCAATACCAGCCCGCCCAGGATTCCTCCGGCCGCCAGCAAGAGGCCGCCAAGGGTGGCGATGTCGGGTCGCGTAGATGCCTTCTTCGATTTCGGCGCGGGCGTGCTATCTGCCATCAGTTCTCTTATTCGCCGCTGGATCCAGACGAGGGAGACAGGTTCTCACTCAGCATCACGCTGCTATCCCGTTTCAACGGACAACCGTACTGACTCATGATGGCCCTCCGGAACTGGATCACTCGGGCTACGACGTCCTCGGCCGATTCCAGGACCATGAACTTCTGGCCCGTCGTCAGCGCGATGACGGTATCCGGCGTAACTTCGACATGTTCGATCAGGTCCGAGTTCACAATCAGCGGGACATGGTTCAGCCGAGTGAGCTGTATCATCTCTAGCTCCAATATGTTGGCTTCGCAGTTCTATCGACCGGGCGGAGCCAAACGTTTATGATTCACCCCCACACTGCATGCCGCCTTCCAAATTAAAGTGTTTACTTGAACCGGCCGATCCACAGAATACTGTTTATCCCTAAAATGGAATCTACCTGGACCAAGGCGGACTTCAGGAACTATGGCAAGCTGCAGGGCCCTTCCGGCGATCTGCTGCGTTCCACCCAGGAAGTGCTGGCTCGCGAGCTCGGGCTTAGTCTTTCGGCTTTCCTTCGCTGCTCGGTGACTGCGGTGTTCCAGGACGCTGCGGAATATCCTTTCGGCGACCTGCCGAATGACGACGGTCAGTCCTGCCTGGGCACTGCGCTGGTGCGCCCGGATGATCGAAGTTTTCTAGTTCAGTTGGATTACTCGGTGCTTTACCCATTGATCGGCATCGCACTCGGCGCCAAGTCGGGAAGCTTCACTACGCCCGACCGCAAGCCCACCGACATCGAGCTGCAGGTGGTCAACATTTTATTCCGGCTCATCCTTTCAGAGGCATATCGGGGCTGGATTCCACTCACCAAAGCGCAACTCGAAACTGTGACCGTCGAAATAGGTCGCAACCCTTCGCGCGCCTTCCAGGCCACCGACTCCGTGCTGGTGGTCCGTTTTGATCTGACCGTGGGCGAACAAACCGGACGGCTCGCGCTCATCGTTCCGCCGCAACTGTTTCAGGCTGGCATCGAGGCCGAAGAGCCTCTACGCCGTGAAAAAACAGAAATGAGCGGTGCAACGGAAACCACCTTGCAGTTGATGCTTCCGGCCAAGGTGACGCTGGACGTGTGGCTGGATGGCTCTCAAATGCGCCTGCGGGACCTGCTGCAACTGCGCGCGGGACAGATTGTAAAGCTGGATCATCCAGTGGAGCGAAGAGCGGTATGCACCTTGAACGGCAAAGCCGGATTCAGCGGGCAGATCGTCAGCACCGGCGCGAAGCGGGCTTTTATGGTGGAAGAAGCTTCCGGAACTCAGTCCTGAGGCTGGACCGCCGGCGCTTGGGCGAGATGTTCGAGTAACCGGACCGCTGCACGGACCCTGTCGGACGAGAGCCTTTCGTGCATCTGAAGAGATTCAACTACGCTCTCGAGCACTTCCATCCGCTCGGTCTCAAGCGCATTCAGATCCTGATCGTGCCAATTCTGAAGACTCAGGCGCTGCCTGTTCTTCCAGGCGCTTAGGACTTGGGACGCAGTGCCGGCAACCATACGTTGTCCATATCGAAGAGCAGCCCAGCTTTATTGAATGTTTTTTTCAATGCACTGGTGTCGAGATTTCGACGGCTATGGCTAGAGTCTAATGCGGCGCTCTATATCCTGGAAACGGTGGTCCGTACGCAGGCCGTCGAACAGCCCAGGCACGTACGGCTTTAGATCGCAGACTCAGAAATGGAGCGCTGCTGTTCAGCCTAATTGTTCGGCAGGTAGTCGAACAAGCTGGTGTTGGGCCGCTTGGCTCGCGCTGACATCGCGGCGCTGAGTGCGGTGTTTTCCTGCGTCATCTGGATCGCAACGGTGGGAATGTCGGCATCCTGGAGTGAGCTTAGCTTGGTCTGGTCCTGCACTTCGAACTTCTTCGCAAGATCGATGGCCGAGTCGATACGGTTCTGCGCTTCGCCGTAAAACCCGAGCTGCTGGTTCAGGTATGCGCTGGCGGTGTGAACTCCATCGATAGCCGTACTGATCGCGGCAGTGTTGCCGCTCTTCAGAGCGTTCTGAAGGTTCTTCAGTGCGGCGAAGGCGTTTTGCGGCGTGAAGTTGTCGCTGGAATCGCGATTGTCAAACAGATCCTGGGCCGTCTTAGCTACCTGGAATGTGATGCCCGTTGGGTCGGATGCTTGGGCAGTGGCCTGCGTCTTGATCAGCCGGTCCACGCCATTGGGGCTGGCGGTATTCACCTGGTAGGCCGGCGATGCGCCCTGATCGCCGCTGAAAATGTAAACACCTCCAACGCTCGTCCTCGTGATCGAGGCAAGTTGCGAGATCAGACCTTGCACCTGGTTAGCGAGCGTGGCTAGCTGCCCCGATGCGGTGTCACCATCGCCTTCGACGCCGATCGTGCTTGCTTGGTCGAGTACTTGCACGGCTTGTTGCAATGCCGAGTCGGCGGCGTCCACTTGGGCTTTCACGATCCCCAGGTTCTGATCGATCTGGGTAGCGTGCGACAGGTCGGCTCGCGCCTGGAAGATATCACCGACCTGCTGCGGGGCGTCGGATGCCTTGTTCACGCGCAAGCCGCTTGAGAGTTGAAGTTGCGCGGCGTCCAGCCGATTTTGCAGGCTGTTTATCGACGCCAGAAATTGCTCGTTGGCTGGATCCAAGCCGCTGATCATGATTGTTTCTCCATATCGCTACTGGATGTTGAGGAGTGTTTGAGCCAACTGGTCGACTACGGAGACGATTCGGCTGGCTGCTTGATAAGAACGTTGGAGCTGCACCAGACGGATAGCCTCCTCGTCCAGCGAGACCCCGGAAAGCTGCTGCCGCAGGTTCTTGGCCTGAGCCACCAGGCCCTGCTGCGCGGTAGCTTGCGTATCCGCCGTACTGGCTGCGTTTCCGACCCGTGATACTAGAGAGCCGAAATATTGCGTCAAATTCAGCCCATTGATCTGGCTGGTGGAATCGAGCGCGGCCAGCTTAAGCGCGTTGCCGTTGGAGACCACCGGCGGTCCTGGATCGACCGGCGCGAGTTGGCTGGCGGTCATTGCTGGATTCACCGCCAAAGTCGCGGCCGATGCGGTGGCCGACGTTGCGTCGTACGTGAACAGGCCAGCGCCCGCCTGAAAGGGAGGCGTCGAGGTGGTCGAGCCCTGCGCCAGTTGGATATTGACGGCGTCCGCCAGACCTTTCGCTAGCGTATTCAGGTCGCCGTTCTGGTGCGCGCCACCCGCGAGCGACGGTAGCAAGTTGTTCCTCACCGATAACAAGCCAGCCAGACTACCGGATGTAATCTGCGATGTTATGTCGTTGCCGCTGCTGTCGAGAATCTGCGTATTCGGCGCGCCGTTCGGATTGAGAGCACCCGTGGTATTCTCCGGCTGCACCTGTAGAGCATTCACCTGTTGGCCGATCACCAGCGGCGTCTGCCCTCCGAGCAGTACCGTCACCGTATTTCCGTTGCCGCGCAGCACCTGTACATCGGCAAGATTGCTTAGACTTTCGAGAGCGTTATGCAACTGGGCGTCGACACCTGCGTCGGGCGTCGACCCTCTGGCGATGGTGGCATTGTAGCTTTGGATGAGCGCCGCGTCCTGATTGATCTGGGTGACGGTGGATTTAATATCGTTATCCGTGGAAGTGCGGATAGAGTCGAGTTGCTTGGCGGCCTGCTGGAACGCGGCCGATACTTGCGATGCAGCACTCAGCACGGCGGTTTGAGCAGTAGCGTTGCCCGGATTCGCGCTCCAGTTGGAAAAGCTTTGAAACAGTTGATTCAGCGCCGTGGGGATCGGGCTGGTGGCCGAAACGTCGAAGACATTCTGCAGCGGCGCTAGCGACGTCTGCAGCTGCTGGAACTGGCCGAGCAATGAAGTCTGCTGTCGAACCACGGTTTCCGCGAATTCGTTGCGAGTGTCTTGCGTGTTTTCTTTGACGCCCCCGAGCAGCCCGTTCTCCGGTTGAAAGCTCAGTGAATCGAGTCCTGGAACCTGTTTGGCGTAGCCGGGAGTGTTGGCGTTGGTGACGTTGTTCTGCGTCACATCCAGCGCGCTCTGGAACGCTTTGAGAGCGTCGCCTGCCGAGCCGAGAGCCGAAAATAGATTGCCCATGCTGCGTTATCCTTCCACCGTCAGCCTGTTTATCAGAACCAGCGGAGCGGCTTGTCCCTGATCGGTATATCCCGCCCGCCTGGTTCGAACAACACGTAGCCAGTTGGAAAGCAGTTGGTCGGCTTCGGCGAAGAATTGGGCCAGGACGGCAACTTGCTCCTGCAAATCTTCGACCTCGGATCTCATTTCCAGATCGAGCTTCGTACCGCTGACCTTCAGGATCGCAGCGGCGCAGCCTAACTGGATTTCAATCTCGCGAAGCAAGGTGGCAGAGCGTTCAGCGCTCTCGGTGGAAGGCTTCGACAGCAGGTCGCGGACCTCGCGCATCTGCGCCTTGGCCGCGTGAATACACGCCCGAGCGTCGCCGTAAGCGGTTCCATCCTCCATCATCTTCCTCAACTGACCTGACTTACTCTCCTAACAAACTCGCTTCTACCAGCGCATGACCTACCGCCAGCGGATCATAACGATACTGTTCTTTTACGATCGCCGTCTTCAACTGTAGGATGCGCTGCAACCTTACTTCCTCGCCGGCGCTGGGTGCCTGCTGCAGGAGTTTGGTAGCTAGCGACAGAGCAATCTGGTCGTTGACTGGAGTGGGTACTTTGGGGGCCTCGATGGTCACCGGAGATTCCGGTGGAGCAGCGTGGCTGACTTCGCGCGATTGCTGGGTCCGTTCCAGGTTTACACCTGAAAGGTCGGGAGTGTCTCCATTATTGACAATCATCGCAATTACCTCTGCCAGATCCTCTATCGAATAAGCCTTTCCATAAATTGAAACTATTTTTTAGCTCGCCTCGGCTTCTCCGGTGCCGACCGGGGACTGTTCATAAGGCCGCATGACGATCTGATGGACCTTTACCAGCAGGTCCACCTCGCCTTTGGGTACCCGAAGATTGTCGGCGATCCGATCCGCTGGCTGTCCCAAACGGTGCATTTTCAGGACTTTACTGCGTACAGTCCCGCTCAAGGCGCCCGGCTTTCCAGTTAGTGCCTCGGCGCGCGGCCCGCCCGAACTCTCCAGCTCTTCGATTCGAAGGTTCAAGCCGCTGATCCGGGCGCTCAGGTCGGTAGCCTGCTGAACCTGAGCCTCGATCTTACCTAACCGGCTGCGCAGCTTCTCGACCGTTCGGCCGAGTTGAAAAAACAAACCCAGAAATACGATAAGGCTAATGCCAATAGCAATATACGGGAGTAATTTAATAGCCAGTTGCATGCTCACCCCTTAAGTCCTTCCGAAAGATTCAACAGTTCGCTTTGCCTTTCGGGTTCACTGTTAGTCGCCGCACCCTCGATTCGGGTGATTCGAACGCCGTAGTTGCCTCCAACCACCACCACCTCGCCGTGGGCGATGATCTTATCATTAACAATGACCTCAACCGGGTCATTAGGAGAGCAGTCCAGTTCCACTACCGAGCCATTGCCAAGCTGGGCGACATCCCGCAGACAGAGCTGGGTGCGGCCGAGCAGCACGCGGATGGGAAGCTTCACCCCCAGCAGTAAAGGGGCGGCCTGGGAAACAGAGGACGGCGCCTCAGGGCTCACTATCTCGGGCGACTGTCCGGTATTCTCGGTTTGCTCTAGACTTTCGTTCGATTCACTCATTAGAGGATTCCTCGGGTGCTGGGCCATTTCTTGTTCATATAGGCCCGCAGTCGCAGCACGGCCTGCGACTTCAATTGGCAGACACGGGTAGTGTGAATTCCCAAAATCTCGGCGATGTCCTGAAGATTCTGCTCTTCCTTGTAATAGAGAGTCAGGATAGTCCGCTCCAGCTTGGGCATCTTCTCGACGCCCTCGGCCAGGGTCTTCTCCAACTCGGCGCGCTCCAGAATGCGGCCCGGCTGGTTTTCTTCGTCTTGGGCGACGTAACGCAGCAGCTTGCTTTCAGAACTTCCTTCGGCGACCTCGTCCAGGCTTCCCAGGCTCACGCTGCGCAGCTCGGCCAGGCTGCTTTGATATTCGGCCAGCGAGATATGCAGCTCGGCGGCAATTTCTTCCTCGGTGGGAGCACGCTGCAGGCGCTGCTCGACGATGGTGAGGGCAGCTTCCATCTGCTTCATCCGTTTTCGCTTGTGAGGCGGAATTCCATCCAGCCCACGGATGCTGTCCAGAATCGCGCCGCGAATCTTATGCTCGGCGTATGTCTTGAGCTTGGCATTGAAACCAGGATCGAAGCTGTCGACGGCGTGGATGAGCCCGATGACACCGGATGAAATAAGATCGTCCAGGGCAACCGATCCGCCCAGGCGCTCATGAATGCGGATAGCGATCCAGCGCACGCTCGGCAGATGCTCGAGAATCAAGCGTTCTCGTTCATCGGTCGCCGGAACTTGTGCGTAAAGGGCCGCGTTCATGAATGCATCAATAGGGTTGCATTTGATCTGGC
>Ga0207664_10001626_pt1 | contig 14788 bp, 12 predicted proteins | sample LARL83metaG_FD_184349 | JGI IMG/M metagenome (GOLD analysis project Ga0207664, IMG submission 184349) | Corn, switchgrass and miscanthus rhizosphere microbial communities from Kellogg Biological Station, Michigan, USA - LAR L8-3 metaG... | ecosystem: Host-associated > Plants > Roots >... | reverse complement strand
TGAAGCGTGTGCGGGTGCTCGACCCGTACGGCTACTACGGCACCAACGCCGACAACCTGCTGCACCCCGACGAGGTGCGGGGATACCCGCCGTACGTCTATCCGGGCCCGGCTCCGACGGGCTCGCTGGCACGGCTCGAGGCCGCCGCCCGCGCGCACCCCAGCGCCGCCCGCTGGCTGAAGGCCGCCGTGCGGGTCGAGGCCGTGAACCGCCTGCAGGCGATCGCCGACGCCCGGCGGGCGCTCGCTCTCGACCCGGTCGGGATCGCGCCCCAGGTGGCGACCGCCGTGCTCGGGTTCCAGAAGGACAACCCGATGGCCGCGATCACGACGCTGACCCAGCTGGCCGGAAACGACCCGGACAACACCGAGGTGCGGTTCCACCTCGGCCTGCTCTACTTCTGGATCCGCAGCGGCGGCGACGCTGCCGCCCAGATGCGGCTGGTGCGGTCGGACGCGCCCCAGGGGCCGTACGCCACCCTCGCCCAGGTCTTCGAGCAGTGCATCCCCGACCCGGCGCACTGCGCCAGCCTGGCGGGCGGGTCGTCCTGAATCAACGGGGCGCGTATTCACGCCGGCTGCGCCGACGTGCATCCGCCGACGTGCATACGCCTACCAGGGTGGCCGGTTGTGCACCCAGCGGCCGGCCAGCATCGTCGCCTCGACCCGGGCGCCGGCGATGCGGTCGGGGTGGGCGACGATGTCGGTGTCGAGCACGACCAGGTCGGCGGCGTAGCCGGGGAGCAGCAATCCCCGCCGGCGTTCCTCACCGGTCGCATAGGCCCCGGCCGCGGTGAAGCCGAGGATGGCGTCGGCGACCGGGATCCGCTGGCCGGGGTGCCATGGCTCGCGGTCGTCGGCCGTCCGGTGGACGGCGGCGTGGATCCCGGCCAGCGGGTCGAGCGGCTCGATCGGCGCATCCGATCCAAAGACGAGATGGGCGCCCGAGTCCAGGAAGTCGCGCGTGCGGTAGGCACAGGCCGCTCGCGGTCCCCACAGGCTGTCGGCGTTGTCGCGGTCGGAGGGGGCGTGCGACGGCTGCATCGAGGCCAGCACGCCGATCGCCGCGAAGCGGGGGAGGTCGGCGTCGTCGACGCACTGGGCGTGCTCGATGCGCGGCCGGACAAGCGCGTCCTCCCAGGCGTCGCGAGTGTGCTCGAACGCGTCCAGCGCCGCCCGGTTGGCGCCGTCTCCGATCGCGTGTACGGCGATCCCGAGCCCGCCGGCAGCGGCCTCGCGGACGATCTCCTCGAGCTCTGCGCTGGTCGTCAGGACGTCTCCCGAGCCGTCCAGCATCCAGGCCGTGCGCGAGCCGAGCGTCCCGTCCATGAACGCCTTGACCGGGCCGACGCGAAGCAGGTCGCTGCCGAACCCGGTCCGCAGCTCCAGGGCGCGGGCCGACGCCAGCTCGGCCACCGGGACGCCCATCGCCACGCGCAGGGTCAGCCGGCGGTCGGCGTCCAGCCGCTGCCAGATGCCGCGGCCGCCTCGCTCCTGGAGGTCGTGGACTGCCACAACTCCGTGGGCATTGGCATCGGCCATCGCCTCCCGCACCGCCCGAAACGCCTCGCCGGCCCGCGGCTCGGGCAGCGGAAATGCCCACGCCTCGCGCTCGTGCAGGATGCCTCCCGGCACGGCAACGCCGACCGCCCGCGAGGCAGCCGAGTTCACCCACAGGGTGTGACCGTCATGCGCCCAGAATGCGGCCGGCCGGCCGCCGGTCACCTGATCCAGCGCCTCGGCACTCGGTGGGCCGTCCGGCCAGCCGGCGTCCCGCCAGCCGCGCCCGTGCAGCCAGCCCTCGCCGCTGCCGCCGGCCGCCACCCGAGCCAGCGTCTCCGCCAGCGACCGGCAGCCGGTCAGGTCGAGTGCGCGGCGGGCGAGCGCCCAGCTCAGGAAATGCAGGTGAGAGTCGCAGAAGCCGGGCAGGACGCAGCGGCCGTCCAGATCTACCCGCTCGTGGCCGACCCGATCGCTCTCGCCCTCGCGGACATCCACCCCGCCGGCGATCAGCTCGCCGGCGACCGACAGCGCCCGCAGCTGCGGCAGCCTCGGGTCCATCGTGTAGATGGGGCCGTTGTGGAGGATCACGCCGCACTACGCTAACGCCAGCATGGTCCCTGCGGACGAGATCGCGAGCCGGCTGGCGCGCCTGCGCCGGGAGCTCGAGGCGGATGGGTTGGACGGCGCCGTCATCGTCCAGGCGGCCGACCTGGCCTACTTCACCGCGACGAACCAGCAGGCCCACCTGGTGGTGCCGGTGATCGGCGAGCCGCGGCTGCTTGTGCGCCGCACGGTGGAGCGGGCGATCGCCGAGTCGCCGCTGGCCGAGGTGCACCCGCTGCGCTCGCTGTCGGAGCTGGAGCCGGCGCTGCACGCGGCCGGGCTGGCGCCGGGGGCGCAGGTCGGGCTCGAGCTCGATGTCCTGCCCGCGGCGTCGTTCCTGAACTACCGGCGGCGCCTGGAGGGTTGGCAGCTCGCCGACTGCTCGGGCGCGGTGCGGCGGACGCGCATGGTAAAGAGCGCCTGGGACCTCGAGCGCATGCGCGAGGCGGCGGTCCAGGTCGACCTGGCCGCCCGGGCGGTGCCTGGGCTGATGGCCGAGGGCATCGCTGAGTCTAAGGTTCAACTTGAGGTTGAGAGAGTGCTTCGGGAAGCCGGCCACCAGGGCCAGCTCCGCTTCCGCGGCTTCAACCAGGAGATGCACTACGGCCAGGTGCTGGCCGGGCCCTCCGGCGCCACCCCGGGCTACTCGGACTCGCCGCTCTGCGGACCGGGGCCGAACCCTGCGCTGGGCAAGGGCGCGAACGGCCACCGGCTGCGCCCCGGCGATCCCCTGATCGTCGATCTGGTGGGCGCCAGCGACGGCTGGCTGGCCGACCAGACGCGCACCTTCTTCCTGGGGCCGGCGGCGGCCGATCTGCGCGACGCCTACGACCAGGCGGTGGCGATCATCCGCGACAGCGAGCGCTCGATCGTCCCCGGCGCGCGCCCATCGGAGCTCTTTGCCCGGGCCGAGCAGCTCGCGGTCGAGGGCGGCCTGGGCGAGCACTTCATGGGGGCCGGACGCGACCGGGTGCGCTTCCTCGGGCACGGCGTGGGCATGGAGATCGACGAGCTGCCGGTGCTTGCCCCCGGGTTCGACGAGCCGCTGGCCGAGGGGAACGTGATCGCCGTCGAGCCCAAGTTCGTCTTCCCCGGCCGTGGTGCGGTCGGCATCGAGAACATGTACGCCGTCACTGCGAACGGCTATGACACCATCACCACCGCCCCTGAGGAGCTGATCGAGGTATGACCGCCGGCCTGTATGCGCAAACCGATGAGCAGGAGATGCTGGTGGCGGCGGTGCGGACGCTCGCCCGGGAGCGGATTGCCCCGCGCGCGGCCGAGGTCGACCACTCGGCGGAGTTCCCCTGGGAGGCGGTCGAGCTGCTGCGCCAGCACGAGGTGTTCGCGCTTCCCTTTCCGGCCGAGTACGGCGGCACCGGGACCGGCTTCCTGACCCACCTGCGGGCGGTCGAGGAGCTCTGCTGGGCGGACGCCAGCGTGGGCCTGATCCTTGCCGTCCAGGGCCTCGGCGGTCTGCCCGTCCTGCTCGCCGGAAGCGAGGAGCAGCGAGCCGAGTACGTCCCCCGCTGGGCGAGCGGCGAGTGGATCGCGGCCTACGCCCTGACGGAGCCCGGCGCCGGTTCGGACGCCCAGGCGCTGACCACGCGCGCCCGCCGGGACGGCGCCGACTGGGTGCTGGATGGAAGCAAGCGCTTCATCACCAACGCCGGCGTTGCGACGACGTACGTCGTCTTTGCCCGCTCGGACGCCGGCATCAGCGCCTTTCTGGTGCACGCCGACGACCCCGGCTTCCAGGTCGGGCGGATCGAGCCCAAGATGGGGATCAAGGGCTCCACCACCGGCGAGCTCCTGCTCGACGGCTGCCGCATCCCGGGCGATCGCCTGATCGGCGAGGAGGGAGCCGGCTTCCGACTGGCCATGCAGGTGCTCGACCGCTCCCGTCCGGGGATCGCCGCCCAGGCCCTGGGCATCGCCCAGGCGGCGCTGGACTACTCCGCCCGCTACGCGACCGAGCGGGTGGCGTTCGGAAAGCCGATCGCCGAACAGCAGGGCCTGCAGTTCATGCTGGCCGATATGGCGACGGCGGTCGAGGCCTCGCGCGGCCTCCTCTACCGCGTCGCCGCCATGCTCGACGCCGGGACGACCGGGCCCGACCTGACCCGCCTCTCGGCGATGGCCAAGCTTGCCTGCTCGGACACCGCGATGCAGGTGACCACCGACGCGGTGCAGATCCTCGGAGGCTACGGCTACATCCAGGAGTTCCCGGTCGAGCGGATGATGCGCGACGCCAAGATCACCCAGATCTACGAGGGCACGAACCAGATCCAGCGGGTCGTGATCGCGCGCGAGCTGCTCCGCCGGTTCGGCTGACCGAGGGCTACAGTGATCGCATGTCCGAGAGCGTCCTGGTCGTCGACGATGACCGCTCGGTTGCGCGGATGCTCGCGCGCACGCTGAGCGCGGAGGGTTATCGGACCGCCACCGCCGAGGACGGGGGGACGGCGCTGGCGCTGGTCGAGCGCGATGCCCCGGACGCGGTGGTGCTCGACCTCGTGATGCCCGGGATGGATGGCCTGGCAGTCGCCCGCCGTCTGCGCCGCAAGGGTGTCAGCACCCCGATCCTGATGCTGACCGCACGCGACGCGATCCCCGATCGGGTGGCGGGGCTGGACTCCGGCGCCGACGACTACCTGGTCAAGCCGTTCGCGGTCGAGGAGCTGGTCGCCCGTGTCCGTGCGCTGCTCCGGCGGTCGTCGGCGGCGATCCCGCTCTCCTACGCCGGCCTGACGCTCGACTCCGAGATCCGGGTCGCCACCCGCGACGGCCGGAAGATCGCGCTCACCGCCCGCGAGGCGGCCCTGCTCGAGTTCCTGCTCCGCCACCCGGGACGCACGGTCGGCCGGCGGCAGGCGCTGAACGCGGTCTGGGCGGACAGCCCCGCCTCGACCGAGAACGTGGTCGACCGCTACGTCGCGTACCTACGTCGCAAGCTGGGGGAGCCGCGGCTGATTCACACGGTGCGCGGCACGGGCTTCGTCCTTCGCCGCTGATGGCGCGCGTCTGGCCCGAGCGCCGACCCAGGCTGCGCACGCGGGTGGTCGTGGCCGCAGCGGTGTCCATCCTGGTCGCCGTCGCCGTGCTCGGGGTGGCCGTGCAGCTGCTCCTCGCCCGCCACCTGCACAACGCCCTCGACACGACCCTGCGCGAGCGGGCGGCGGAGATCGCACGGCTGAGCGCCTCGGCGCCGGCGCTCCTGCGCTCGCCGTCGGTGCTGGAGCAGTCCGTCGGCGTGGAGCCGCTCGACGTCGAGGTGGTCGATCGCCACGGGCGGCCCATCTCGCGCTCGCTGTCGCTGGGCGGCAGCACGCTTCCCGCCGACGGGCTGATCCGCCGCGCCATCGCCTCTGGCCGCCCCGGGTATACGAACGGCACCCTGTCGGACGAGCCGGTGCGGGTGTTCGTCGCGCCGCTTGCCGATCTGGGTGGCCCCGCCTCGGGTGGGGCGGTGATCGTCGCCTCGCCGACCGGCGCCATCACCGATACGCTCTCCGACTCCCGCGCGGTGATCGTGCTCTCGGGGCTGGCGGCCGCGGTGCTGGCGGCCGGGATCACGCTCGTCCTGGCCCGGCGGGCGCTCGACCCGCTGCGCCGCCTGGCGGCCGGCGCGGAGACGATCGAGGCCCGCGGAGATCCCGCGCTGCGCCTGCCCGATGCCGGCCCGGCCGACGAGGTGCAACGGCTGGCCGAGACGTTGAACCGGATGCTCGCGGCCCTCGAGCGGTCGCGTGAGGGGGAGCGGCGGTTCATCGCCGACGCCTCCCACGAGCTCCGAAACCCGCTCGCCGCCCTGCGGGGAAACGCCGCCTATCTAGCCCGGCACGGCGCCGACCAGGCGGCGCTCGACGACCTGGTCGCGGACGCCGAGCGGCTGAGCCGGCTGGTCGACGAGCTGCTTGCCCTGGCCCGTGAGGACAGCGCCGGTCGGCCCGTCGAGAAGGTCAGAATGGCGGAGGTGGCGGAGGCGGCCTGTGCCGCGGCCGCGGATTCGCGGCTGGTGCTGCGTGTGGATGACGAGGGGTGGGTGGTCGGTGAGCGGCCGTCGCTGGAACGGGCGCTGACCAACCTGATCGAGAACGCCCGCGTCTACGGCCCGACCGGCGAGCCGGTGGAGGTTGCGGTCGAGCGGGCGGGCGCGAACGTCGCGGTGTCGGTCAGCGACCGCGGGCCGGGCATCCCTACGTCCCAGGCCGAGCTCGCCACCCAGCGCTTCTGGCGGGGGCCGAACGCGGTCGCCGGTGCCGGCTCCGGACTGGGACTGGCGCTCGTCCGCGCCACCGTCGAGCGCCACGGCGGCCGGCTGGAGATCCGCGGCGCTTCCCTGACCATGCTCCTGCCCGCTCTCAGGCACATCTCAGAGCACCCGGGTACAACCACGAGTGAACCCACTCAGGGGGTCACCCGATGAACATCCTGCGTCGCATCTCCACTCGCGCGCTTGTACTTTCCCTCCTCGTTGTTGCGGCGGTCTCGGCCGCAAGCGCCTACGCCGTCAGCACCCGCAGCGGGCCAAAGCCGCCGGCCCGGCCGCTCGCCGCGGCGATCCACGGGTCGCTCGCCGGCACGCGCCTGCCCGGGGTCACGGCGCGCATCAGCTTCACCGACCATCTGTTCCCGTCGGACTCGCTCGGCGGCTCGAGCTCGCCGCTCCTGAGCGGCGCCACAGGGCGTCTCTGGATCGGCGGCGGCCGGGCCAGGATCGAGCTCCAGGGCTCGAACGGGGACACCGAGATCGCCGTTACGAAGAGCGGCGTCACCGTCTACGACGTCTCCTCGGGCACCGCCTACCGGCTGCCCTTCGGGCATGCCGGCAGCGCCCCCACGACGGCCTCACCGCATGCCCGCCAGGCGCCGCCGTCGCTGACTGAGATCCGCAGTGCGCTGGCCGAGGCCGCCCGCCACGTTTCGCTCAGCGGCGCCATTCCGGGCAACATCGGCGGCCGGCCGAGCTATAGCGTCCGCATCTCGCCGCGTCACGACGGCGGCCTTCTGGGCGCGGTCGAGCTGGGCTGGGACGCCGCCCGTGCCGTGCCGCTGAAGATCGCGCTCTATAGCCAGGGCCAGTCCAGCCCGGTGCTGGCGCTGGCCGTCACGAACATCAGCTACGGCCCCGTGCCGGCGTCTGACCTGCAGGTGACGCCGGCTCCGGGCACGCGGATCGTCACGGTGCGGAGGCCGGCCTCCGGCTCGGGGCCGAAGTCGGCCGAGGTGACCGGGTTCGCGTCCGTCGCGCAACACCTGCCCTTTGCACTTCATGCACCACGATCGCTGGTCGGAGTCCCCCGCCAGGCAATCCGCCTGGTCAACTGGGGTGGCAAGGCAGCCGCCCTTGCCGTCTACGGACGGGGCCTGGGCGCGGTCCTGGTGCTCGAGCAGCAGGCGGCCGGCAGACCCCTGCTGCCGGCCGCACTGCCTACCGTGTCGATCGACGGGGCGTCGGGGCGTGAGCTGGCCACCGCCCTGGGCACCGTGCTCCAGTTCGACCGACAGGGCGTCCGCTACACCGTGATCGGGTCGCTGCCCGCCGCGGCAGCCGAGGCCGCCGCCCGGGCGGTCTCGTGAAGGGCGGCCCGGCGAGCGACGCCGTACCGGTCATCGCGCGGGGGTTGGTCAAGCGCTACGGCGATCTGGCTGCGGTCGATCATGTCGATCTGACCGTGGAGCGCGGAGACGTCTACGGCTATCTGGGGCCGAACGGCGCCGGCAAGACCACCTCGCTGCGGATGCTCCTGGGGCTGATCCGGCCGACCGAGGGCAGCGCCCACCTGTTCGGGCGCGACCCGCTTCTGGACGGCGCCCGGGCGCTGGACGGCGTCGCCGGCTTCGTCGAGGCCCCACGCTTCTACCCCTACCTGTCCGGCCGGCGCAACCTGGAGCTACTGGCGGCCTTCGACGGAGGCGGAGCGCGCGACCGGATCGGCGGGGTGCTCGACGCGGTCGACCTGTCCGAGCGTGCAGGCGATCGCGTCGGCGGCTACTCCCACGGGATGCGGCAGCGTCTGGGCATCGCCGCCTCGCTCCTGCGGCGGCCGCAGCTGCTCCTGCTGGACGAGCCCAACACCGGACTCGACCCGGCCGGGATGCGGGACATGAAGTCGCTTCTCCGCCGCCTGGCCGGGGAGGGAATCACGGTCCTCCTATCCAGCCATCAGATGGCGGACGTGGAGGAGATGTGCAACCGGGTGGCGATCATCGACCGGGGTCGGATCCTCTTCGAGGGCGACACGGCGGAGCTGATCCGGTCGACCGGAACCTGGTACCACCTGCGGACGTCCGACCAGGTCCGGGCGCGCGAGCTGGGCGCCGCGGTCGGCATCACCGACATCGATGACGAGGGTGAGGAGCTGCGCTTCACCGCCGACGAGCCGACGGTCGAGCGCTACGTCGCCGAGCTCGCGCTGGCCGGCATCGGCGTCCGGGCGCTGGTGCCGGCCCAGGCAACCCTCGAGCAGCTCTTCTTCCAGCTCACCGAGTCGGACGCGCCGGTGCCGGCCGAGCCGCGCGACCTCCAGGAGGCGCTCCCCTGACCGGCGCCCTGACCGCCTACGCCTGGGAGGTGCGGAAGCTCGCCTACCAGAAGCGCACCTACCTCGGCCTGGGTGCGGCCCTGGCGGTGCCGCTGATCTTCGTCACGGCGCTTGCCCTCCAGAGCGGCTCGCCTAACGACGTGCCGTTCGGGAAGTACGTCCGCGAGTCCGGTCTGGCGGTCCCGCTCGTGCTGCTGCTCTTCTCGTCCATCTGGCTCTTTCCACTGGTCACCGCTCTGGTGGCGGGCGACATCATCGCCGCCGAGGACCACAACGGGACGCTGAAGATGATCCTCACCCGCTCGCTCGACCGCGGCCAGGTGTTCGCGGGCAAGCTGCTCGCCGCCCTCACCTATGCCGCCTGCGCGCTGCTCGTCATGGGAACAACGGCAGTCGTGGCCGGCAGTGCCAAGTCCGGCTTCCACGGGGTGATCAGCCTCTCCGGCACGCGGGTCAGCGCCCTCCATGCGCTCGGCTTGGTGGCGGCGAGCTTCGCCGTCTACATGATCCCGATCGTCGGCATCGTCGGCATCGGGCTCCTCCTCTCGGCGATCACCCGCAACAGCGCCGCCGCGGTCGTCGGCACCCTGATGACCGCCCTTCTCATGCAGCTGATCGGGATCCTGCCAGGGCTGGGCGGCCTGGAGCCGTACCTGCTCACGACACAGTTCTCGGCCTGGCAGGGGTTCTTCCGCACTCCAACCGACTGGGTGCCGATCATCCGCGCCGTCTGGGTGTGCGCGCTCTACGCCGTCCCCACCATGCTGGTTGCCTACCTGATCTTCCTGCGCCGGGACGTCGCCGGTGGCTGAGTCTCGATAGCGCCGCCTCGTAGACTTCCGGCAGTGGATCCGCTGCGCCAGGCCGAGGCTCGAACGTACAACCGCGCCCGGCGCCGGCTGGGCCTCGTGTCCAGCCTCGTCTCGCTGGCGGCCCTGGTGGCGATTGCGGCAGCCGCCGGACAGATCGGCGGCTGGTGGACGCTGGTCCTGCTCGGCCCCGGCCTGTGGCTCCTGGAACTGCCCACCGGGTACGCCGGCTACCACCTGTCGAAGCGGCACGGCCTCTCCCGCCAGAACACGCGCGGCTGGGCGGTAGACCGCCTCAAGGGCGGGCTGGTTGGAGCGGTGCTGGGCGGGCTCGCGGTGGTCGCAGTCATCGCCTGCCAGCGCCAGTGGCCCGACGGGTGGGTGCTCGCGGCCTGGCTGGCGGCGGTCGCCTTCACCGCCCTGCTGGCGGTGATCTGGCCGATCCTGCTGCTGCCCATATTCCTTCGCAGCGAGCCGCTGCGCGACGGCCGGCTGGCCGCCGAGATGTGGCGGACGGCGGAGGCGGCCGGGGTGCGCGTGCGTGAGATCCGGCTGCTCCGGATGGGCGAGAAGACCGCTGCCGCGAACGCGATGGTCGCCGGGCTCGGCCCGACCCTCCGCATCTACGTCGGCGACACCCTGGCCGAGGCGAAGGACGAGGCGGAGGAACAGGCGCTGGCACGGACGCGGGTGGTGCTGGCACACGAGCTTGGACATCACGTTCACCGCGACGTCTGGCGCCTGCTCGCCGTCTCCGCCGTGGTCAGCGCGGCCGGGATGGCCGGCGCCTACCTGGCCGTGCGGGCGTTCGCCCCGGACGGCCCCGGCCACCTCACGGCACTGCCCGCGCTGGCGCTCGGCTATGCCGCCGGCTCGCTGATCGTCTCGCCGCTGGCGGCCGCCTACTCGCGACGCCGCGAGCGCGCCGCCGACCGCTACGCGGTGGCGCTGACGGGCGAGGGCGAGACGTTTGCCCGGGCGATCGAGCGGCTGGTTCGCCAGAACCTGGCCGAGCTCTGGCCGCCGCGGCTGCGGCACCTGCTCACCGCCTCCCATCCGGCCTCCGGCGAGCGGATCGCGGCTGCTCGCGGAACCCCGCCGGCGCGGCAGGAATTAGACTGGTTATCGGGAACATCGCGTCGATGATGTCCGCCATCGAAGCCCTGCCGGGTCGCCCCGACCCGGCGCCCCACCCCGTTCGCATACCCGTCAAAGGAGCAGCCTTGGGCCAGGTCATCGCCCTCGCCAATCAGAAGGGCGGCGTCGCCAAGACCACCACAACGCTGAATCTCGGCGTCGCGCTGGCCGAGCGAGGCATGCGGGTGCTCGCGGTCGACCTCGACCCGCAGGGGAACCTGACGATGAGTCAGGGCCTCGATCCGGACGACCTCGAACGCTCCATGTTCGACGTGCTCGTGCACAAGACGCCGATCGCCGACGTCATCATGGAGCGTGAGATCGACCTGGCGGTCTCGTCGATCGATCTCGCCGGCGCCGAGTTGGCGCTGTCGTCGATGATCGGCCGCGAGCGAGCCCTGCAGAAGGCGCTGCTGCCGGTACGCGGGAGCTACGACTTCATCCTCGTCGACACGCCGCCCTCGCTCGGCCTGTTGACCATCAACGCCCTCACCGCCGCCGACGGGGTGATCGTCCCCGTGCAGTGCGAGTATCTGTCACTGCGCGGGCTGATCCAGCTCGAGAACACCCTGACGATGATCCGCGAAAACCTGAACCCGGACGTGCGCATCCAGGGCATCCTGCCGACCATGTTCGACGGACGGACGCTGCATGCCCGGGAGGCGGTCGAGATCCTGCAGGAGAATTTCGGCGGCCTGGTCTTCGACACCAGGATCCGCAAGACGATCCGCTACGCCGAGGCGCCCGTGAAGGGAACCTCGGTGCTCAAGTACGATTCCAAGGGCAACGCCGCCAAGGCATATCGCGATCTGGCGGGGGAGGTGCTGCGCGATGGCAAAGCGCCATAGCATGCGAGACGGCCCGCTGGCCCAGCTCTTCAAGGCGACGGAGGCGGCGAGCGCCGGCGCGGACGAGGCCGACGCCGTGGAGCCCGACGACGGCAGCAGCTCGACCGTCGTCGACCTGCCGCACTCCGGGATCGATTCGCCCCCGCGCGGTGCGTCCAACCCATATCTGGCCGTCATCCGCGTCGTCGGCGTCGGCGGCGGCGGCTGCAATGCGCTGAACCGGATGATCGAGGCCGGCGTCAGCGGCGTCGAGTTCATCGCCGTCAACACCGACATCCAGCAGCTTCAGATGTCGGACGCGCCCGTGAAGATCCACATCGGCCGGGAGCTCACCCAGGGCCTCGGCTCCGGCTCCGACCCCGAGGTCGGTCGCCAGTCGGCGCTTGCTTCGCACGACCGCATCAAGACCGTGCTGCGCGGTTCGGACATGGTCTTCGTGACCGCCGGCGAGGGCGGCGGCACCGGCTCCGGCGCGGCGCCGGTGGTGGCCGAGATCGCCCGCGAGGTGGGAGCGCTGACCGTCGGCATCGTCACCTCGCCGTTCAACTTCGAGGGCTCGCGCCGCTCCACCCAGGCCCGCGAGGGCGTGCGCGCGCTGCGCGACGCCTCGGACACCGTGATCGTCATTCCCAACGACCGCCTGCTCGACGTCCTCGACAAGTCGACGCCGCTGGTCGACGCCTTCCGGGTCGCCGACGACGTGCTCCGCCAGGGCGTGCAGGGCATCTGCGACCTGATCACGCTGCCCGGGCTGATCAACCTCGACTTCGCGGACGTCCGCACGATCATCAGCGACGCCGGCACCGCGATGATGGGAATCGGCATGGCGACCGGCTCGAACCGGGCCCACGAGGCGGCCACACGGGCGATCGGAAGTCCGCTGATCGACCAGGAGGTGCGAGCCGCCCGCGGCATCCTGCTCTCGATCTCCGGCGGCAGCGACCTTGCCCTGCACGAGGTGAACGAGGCGGCCGAGGTGATCCGCGCGGCCTCCGACGACAACACCAACATCATCTTCGGCGCCAGCGTCGACGAGCGGCTGGCCGGCCAGATGTGGGTCACGGTGGTCGCCACCGGCTTCGCCATGGCGGGTGGCACGCGGCGGCCGCGCCAGCAGCCGGCCGGAGACGGGCTGGACGCCCCGCCGTCGCCGGCGCCGCCGCCCGACCTCGACCCGCCGGACTTCCTGCGCGGCGAGTGAGTACCCGCGGCCCGGGTGTGACGCGGGCCGTCCGCGGAGCCGTTGCAGCCGGCCACGAGCTGACCGCCGGGGCAGGCGCTGACGCGCTTGCCCAGGGCGGAAACGCCTTCGACGCCATCGTCGCCGCCGGCGCGATGTCGTGGGCGGCCGAGCCGGCCCTGACGGCGCCCTGCGGCGGCGGCTTCGTGCTCGTACGGCCGGCCGCCGACGGGCGTAGCCGGCTGCTCGACTGCTTCACCGCGATCCCCGGTCGCAACCTGCCCCGCGGCCGCCGGGTGGGCGAGGTCGACGCCGTCTCGGTCCCCTTCGACGAGCAGACGACACAGGTCTTCCACATCGGCGCCGCCGCCTGCGCGGTGCCCGGCGTCGTGCCAGGGCTGGGCGCGCTGCATCGACGCTTCGGCCGACTGCCGTGGCGGTCGCTGCTGCTTCCGGCGGCCGAGGCGGCCGACCGCGGCGTCGTCACCAACCGGGGCCAGTTCGCCGTGTTCCGGGCGATCGAGGCGGTGATGACCCACACGGCCGAGGCGCGGGCGCTGTTCGCGCCGGACGGCCATTATCTGCGTGAGGGCGACGCCGTCCGCCAGCCCGAGTTGGCGGCCTCGATCGTCCAGATCGCCGAGCGCGGCCCGGAGGCGATGCGAAGCGGTGACCTGGCTCGGGCGATGGTCGACCACCAGGCGGCGACCGGCGGCCCGCTGACCGCCGACGACCTACTCGCCTACCGGCCGGTCTGGCGGCGGCCGCTGGGCGGCGCCTACCGAGGCCACGACCTGCACACCAACCCGCCGCCGTCCTCGGGCGGCTCGCTGATCGCCTACATGCTGGCCGTGCTCGACGGCGTCAGCCGGCCGCTCCCGCCCGGCGAGGCGCGCACGCTGCTCGCCCTGGCCGAGACGATGCGGGCCGCGGCGCGCACCCGGGACGCCCGGTTCGAGCGGCTGCTCCACCGCGGCGGCCTTCCCGCCCACCTGCTCTCGGCGGCGTCGGTCGAGCGCGGCCGGCGGGCGGTCGAGCAGGCCCTGGCGGGGATTCCCTCGCCGGCGCCGGCAGTTCGCGCCGATTCCGGAACCACCCACATCTCGGTCATCGACGGCGACGGCAACGCCGCCGCCTTCACCGCCTCCAACGGCTGCCACTCCGGCGTCGTCGTGCCCGGGGTCGGCCTGCACCTGAACAACATGATGGGCGAGGAGGACCTGGCTGCCGGGCGCCACCGCAGCCCCGGCGGGCGGCTGACGAGCATGCAGGCGCCGAGCATCCTGGCCCGCGACGGCCGGGTGCGGCTGGTCGTCGGCTCGAGCGGGTCGAACCGGCTGCGCTCGGCGATCACCCAGGTGATCGTCAACCTCGTCGACCACGGCATGCCCGTTTCGGAGGCGGTCTCCAACCCGCGCGTGCACGTGGAGGGCGACCGGCTCGACTGCGAGGGCGGCATCGACCCGCAGGAGGTCGACCGGCTGGAGGAGTGGGGGGAGCGGGTGAACCGTTTCGGTGGGCTGAACCTCTACTTTGGCGGCGCCAACGCGGTCACCGTCGACGCCGGCGGCCGGCTGGACGCGGCCGGCGACCCCCGCCGTGACTGCGCGGCGGTGGTGCTCTGAGCCGCCGGTGATCGGCGCCCGCGATTTCGCCGCCCCGGCCGACCTACGGGCGATGCAGGAGGTCGTGGCGCGGTGCTGGCAGACCGAGTCTCCGCTCGTCCGGTTCCACATCGGCGATCTGGCCTGGCAGTACTCCCACCAGGGGCGCGAACGGGAGTGGCGGATCCGCATCTGGGAGGACGGCGAGGATGGCCCGGTGGGTTGGGCGTGGCTGCGGCCGCCGGAGCACGCGGAAGTCTTTGCGTTGCCCCGCCGGCGTGGCCGCCTGATGCCGGAGATGGTGCGCTGGCTGGCCGATGAGGCGTCGACGGCGGGTGGCCGCCGGCTGCTCGTCGGCGCCCTCGACCGAGACGCGCGAACGCTCGGCGCGCTCGAGGTGGAGGGCTTCCGGCCCGCGCCCGAGCCGCAGCTGGACGTGATGCTGACCGGGCTCGACGGCCGTCTGCCGGAGCCGGCGCTGGAACGCGGCTTCCGAGCTCGCGCCGTCACCGGGCCGGAGGATTTGCCCGGTGTGGTCGGCGTGCACGGGGCAGCAT
>Ga0207664_10001624_pt1 | contig 14796 bp, 19 predicted proteins | sample LARL83metaG_FD_184349 | JGI IMG/M metagenome (GOLD analysis project Ga0207664, IMG submission 184349) | Corn, switchgrass and miscanthus rhizosphere microbial communities from Kellogg Biological Station, Michigan, USA - LAR L8-3 metaG... | ecosystem: Host-associated > Plants > Roots >... | reverse complement strand
TGTGACGCCGGGACCGGTGCCGTGTCCGCTGGCGGCTGGTACGAGCGCAGTGCCTGCGCCGCCCGATTTGTTGTATCCGATGCCGGGCGCAACGGGCGTTCCGGATGGGAATTTCACGCTCGTGGCCGGCTACTCGATTAGGCCGCCGGCGGTGCAGCTCGTTACCGCGAGCGGAGGCATTCCGGCCTTCAGCAGCAACGCGTGGGGGCCGCCGCCTAGCCCGATGCCCTCGCCGGCCGCAACGCCGCGCTCGTCCTCCGAGGTGCTGTACGGGCTGGCCGTTCCGGTGTTGGCTGCGCGCACAACCTACAATGTTGACGTGACGTTTGGTACGCCGCCGTGCCAGACGACGGAGTCAGCGGGTTCTTTCACGACGCAATAGAAACGCGGCGCCTATGCAACTCGATTGCGGCGCATGCGTCATTCGGGAATGGAAGCGCGGCGATGAATGGGATTTGGTGCAATCGGCCGACAATCCCAACGTCAGCCGCTACCTCACCGATCGTTTTCCCAGCCCGTATACGCTGCAAGACGCGTACGCCTGGATCGATCTGAACGAAGCCAGGCGCGACAATACGAATTTTGCGATAACCGTCGGCGGAAGCGTGGCGGGCGGCATCGGGTACACGCTGGGTTCGTACGAAACGCGTTTGACCGCAACCATCGGCTACTGGCTCGCGGAGCCGTTTTGGGGCCGCGGGATAACGACCGCAGCACTCAAGCATCTTACGGAGTACGCGTTTGCAACGCACGCACTGCGCCGCATCGGCTCGGTGGTGATGGCGCCGAACCTCGCGTCCGCGCGCGTGCTCGAAAAAGGCGGCTACGCGCGTGAAGGCGTTATGCGCAACGCCGTCGCCAAGCACGGCGAGGTGTACGACTTGCTCCTGTACGCGGCGGTGCGCTGATGGCCGAGCAGATGCGCCTGCAGAAATTTCTCGCTCACGCCGGCGTTGCGTCGCGGCGCGCGGCCGAAGATCTGATCGTGCGCGGCAAGGTGCGAGTGAACGGCAGAATCATTCGCGAGCTCGGCACGATCGTCAGCACCGACGACCGGATCGACGTGAGCGGAACGCCGGTGCGGCTCCAAACCGAAACCACGTATCTGGTGATGCACAAACCGGTCAACGTCATGACGACGATGCGCGATCCGCAAGGGCGGCGCACCGTTGCGCAGCTGCTGCCGAAGGGATTGCCGCGCGTGGTTCCCGTCGGGCGGTTGGATTACGACACGTCCGGCGTGCTGCTGCTAACGAATGACGGCGAACTGGCCAACGTACTCATGCATCCCAAGTTCGGCGTTGAAAAAACGTATCGCGTGGTGGTGACGGGCCGCTTGATGCCCGAGGAGATAAAGCGGCTGCAGAGCGGAGTCACGCTCGAAGAGTTTCGCGCGGCTGGCGCCAGGGTGAAGGTGGTGGCGACGCGGCGCGAGAGCTCCGTGCTTGACATCACCATTCACGAGGGCAAAAACCGGCAAGTGCGCCGCATGTTTGAAGCCGTCGGGCACCCGGTCGTCGCATTGGCACGCTTGCGGTTTGGCCCCATACGCTTGGGAGACTTGTCGCCGGGTCAAACGCGCCCGCTGACGGAAAGGGAGTTGGCCTCCCTCCGGAATCTGCTACCATAGGACATCGTGGACCGCCTCACTTCACTGCCCCATGCATATAAGTTGGCCCGGCGCGACGCGCGTCCCGGCGGCACCGTCGTCGAGCTGCCGAACGGCGCCAGCTTCGGCGGCGAAGAGGTGGCCATATGCGCGGGTCCGTGCAGCGTGGAATCCGGCGATCAAATTCACGCCACCGCTCAAGCGGTCGCGGCGCTCGGCGCCAACGTCTTGCGCGGCGGCGCGTTCAAACCGCGCACCTCGCCCTACGCGTTTCAAGGGCTCGGCGCGCAGGCGCTCAAGATGCTTCGCGAAGCCGCGGACGCCCACGGCATGGCGGTCGTCACCGAGGTTCTCGATCCGCGCGACGTCGCGCTGGTCGCCGAGCACGCGGATATGCTGCAGATCGGCGCGCGCAACATGCAGAATTTCAGCCTGCTGCGCGAGGCGGGTGAGAGCGGCAAGCCGGTTCTGCTCAAACGCGGCATGTCGGCGACCATCGACGAGTGGCTGATGGCCGCGGAGTATCTGCTCGTAGCGGGAAATCCGAATGTCGTGCTCTGCGAGCGAGGCGTCCGCTCCTTTGACAACGCGACGCGCAACCTGCTGGACATTGCGGCGGTGCCGGTGCTGCACGCGCTCACGCACCTTCCGGTCATCGTGGACCCCTCGCACGGCACGGGCGTGGCCCGCCTGGTCGGGCCGATGGCCCTGGCCGCAATGGCGGCCGGCGCGGACGGCTTGCTGGTGGAGGTGCACCCGCACCCAGCCTCCGCGGCCTCCGACGGCCAGCAGTCGCTCACGTTCGAGCAATTCGAGGCGTTGATGGAGCAAGCGGCCATCGTGGCGCGGGCGGTGGGGCGGCGAATGCCGGCTGCCAGCTTAGCAACCTAGCAGGGGACGCGGGTTCCGGGGAAAACCCGGCTTGGCTGGGGGGCCATACGGCCGACGAAAGCCGTTTGACATACGTTTAAGAGCGGTACAAGGCTAGGCGCCTTTCACCGTCTCTTCATAAGCTAACTACGAGATTAGGAAAAAAGACAACGCATGATTCGTTCTATTCGCATCGTGGCGGGGGCCACCGCCGTTGCAGCGGCAGCCGCGTTCGCGCTGCCTGCTAACGCGCAGTACTCCAACGAGTTCTCGCCGGCGAAGCTCGTCCATCAAGGCACGACGTCCAAGGCTATTGGCGGTTCGGGGACCGTCGTCGTTCAAGTGCAAGTCAACGCCAACGGTTCGCACCGCGTCGTCAAGGTGATTCACTCGACGAATTCGGGCGACAACGCCGCGGCAATGGACATTGCCAAGAACTCGACGTACCGTCCCGCGCACCGCGGTAAAACCGCCGTCACCGCGTATTACGATTTCACGCTGAAATTCAAGGGCACGTCGGTCGCATCGCATGGCGGTGAGACGGTTGCGCGCGGAAGTACCGCCGCAAAAATCGACGCGCTCATTCATCAGGGTAAATACGACGCGGCGAAAGCGCAGCTCGAGGAGGCGCTCGAGAAAAACCCGAGCGATCCGCTGCTGAACCAGGAATTGGGCACCGCGGAGTATTTCCTCGCCGATTATCCGGCTGCAGCCGCGGCATTCGACAAAGTCCCCACGGTCAGCAAGACCTTCTCGCAGGTCGCGGCGCAATCGTATGCGCTCGCCGCGGTAAAGACGGCATCGACCGCGCCCCAGCAGGCAGTGGCGTACGGCAAGAAAGCGGCGCAGCTCGCACCGGGTCCGAACGCGTACTACGCGCTCGGGACGGCGGAGCTTCAGGCGGGCGATACCTCGTCCGCGATCGCCGATTTAAATAAGGCGTTCGCAGCCGTTCAATCCGACGCAAAGACGGATAAAAAGACGAAAGTTGCCATCGCGTCGCAGCTCTACGCCGCATACAGCAAGGCCGGCGACACGGCGAACGCCGAGAAGACGCTCGCCGCCATCAAGCAGATCGATCCCAACAACACCTCGGTCGCAACGCTCGAAGGCAACAAGTTCATCCAGGCCGCAAACGAAGCGTCGAAGGCGGGCAACCATTCCGAGGCGCTCAAGGACTTCGAACAAGCCGCCGCCGTCGGCTCACCGCAGATTCAAGTCACAGCGTACGCCGCGGCCGCGTTAGAAGAGAACGCGGTGCTGCAAAGCCAAAAAACTCCGCCCACCAAAGACGATTATGCGAAGGTCAAAGCCTATGCGGACAAGGCCCTGGCAATCAATGCGAACGACGCGCTCGCGAACTATGCCGAAGGCGTGGCGCTCACGGGCGAGTGGGTTTTGGGCAACAAGTCGGATGCCGGCCTGAAAGCCCAGGCGCTGGCTGCTTTGAACAAGGCTAAAGCGTCGGCGCAATCGGCCGGAAATATCTCGCTCTCGCTGAACATCGACAACTTCATTAAGAACACCCTGCAGTAAGCAGCGAGCGCCGGGTTTACAGAAACGAGGACTTTCCGTGAGGGTGGGCCAATGGCCCCTCCCACGGAAACGGGGGTCGTCCCCGGTTCTTTTCTACTGTCTTAGCGCACAATACGTTCCCGTAAAACGGGAGGGGTCGAAAGAATAGTGTTTTCCGGTTTCATGAGTCTAATGCAGCAGGGCGGCTGGGATATGTGGCTGTTGCTGCTCATCTCGGTCGTTGGTCTTGCCGTCGTGATCGAACGCCTGGTGTTCTTCGCGACGCAGCACGGCGATACGAAGGGTCTTCTGCGCGCAATTGGTGGAAAAATTGCGGCCGACGACATTGACGGCGCCATCAAGGTGTGCCGTTCACAGCGCGGCATGCTCCCGCGCATTCTCGAGTTCGGTCTGCAGCGCGGCGAGAAGAACCGCGCCGACATCACCGACGCGCTTTCCATCGCGCTGATGGAGCACCTGAACTCGCTCGAGCGCAACCTGGGCATCATCGGTACCATCGCCGTTATCGCGCCGTTCGTCGGTCTGTTCGGTACGGTTCTCGGTATCATCCGCGCGTTCTCGGACATCGCGCTCAAGGGCAACTCGACGCCTGCCGTCGTTGCGGCCGGCGTTTCCGAAGCGCTCGTCACCACGGCAACCGGTCTTATCATCGCCGTTATCGCGGTCGTGTTCTTCAACTATTTCAAGACCCGCATCAAGTCGTACAACCAAGAAATGATCGTCGCGGCGAACCAGATGGCCGAGATGCTGCACTTCCACAACACGGGCGCTCCGATTCCGACCGACCTGTATCAGCCGGTCAAGTAGGGTAGGGCCTAGTGGGACTGCTGTCCGCAAAACAAGACGAAGAAGTGATGGCGGAGATCAACATCACGCCGTTCACGGACGTGCTGCTTGTTTTGCTCATCATCTTCATGATCTTGGCGGCTCTCGTTACGCCGCCCGGATTTGAAAAAGAGCTGCCGAACAATAATAATTCCCAGCCGCTGACGCAGAAGCAACATAACGACATCGAGATCCTCGTCAACAACAGGGGCGTGATCTTCGTCGACGGCCAGAAGACGGACGAGGCCGGGATCTACAACGTGATGCTGACCGAGCGTGCAAAGCGCGGCAACAAGCACGTTTCGATCACCGCGGACGCCAAAGCGCCGTACGGTATCATCATCAGGATCCTCGACGCTGCCAAGATTGCCGGGCTTGAAGACGTCGGGTTCGTCACTTCATCGTAGTGGAGGTTTGAAGTAATCCGTGGCCGTTTCAACAGGTCAAGGCGAAGAAGAAGTCATGTCGACCATCAACATCACGCCGTTCACGGACGTGTTGCTGGTGCTCCTCATCATCTTCATCATCCTCGCCTCGGTCACCAAAGAGCCGAAGCTACCGCTTGCGAAGAACCGCGATAAGGTTCTTCCTTCGCAAATTGTGGTGATCGTCGACGACAAAAACAACGTTCAGATCGGCTCGAACGAAGTCAATATCAAGGACGCCAAGTCGGCGTTCCAGACGCTTCAAGACAATACCGGGCACCGGTTCAAGAGCGTTATCATCAAGGCGGATCCCAAAGCCGACTATGGCACGATCCTGCTCGTTATGGATGCCGCCAAGGCCGTCGATCTCACGGAGTTTGGCTTGGCCAATAAGATCGAGGGTAGCAAAACCTAGAGATGCCGAAAAAAGATAATTCGCCGTACATTACGACGGGCGAACACGTCGCCAACTTCATGGGTTGGGCGTTCGCCATCTCGCTTCTCGTGCATTTCTTCCTGGTGCCGATTCTGCCGAACATGAAGCAGCACACGGAAGAGCAGACGGTCGAGAAGGTTTCCGTTACTAAAAAGATCACCGTGAAGCCGCCGACGCCGCCTCCGCCGACGCCGACGCCGCCTCCGCCGAAGCAGACGCCGCCGCCGAAACCGCAGCCGCAGAAGCAGCAGCAGGTCAGACTCAAACTCAACGTTCCCAAGACGACGAGCAAGAGCAGCAGCACCACGACGACGGAAAACAAGTACGTTCCGCCGCCGGCGGGCTCTGAGCAAGGCGTTCCGCAAGGCACCGTGGCAAGTGCGCCGCCGGCTCCCGTTTCGACCGCGCCTCCGGGCACGCCGAAACCCGCTTGCAAGACGCCGTATCAAGACGCGACCGTGGTAAACCAAGCGCAGCCGGAGTATCCGGATGCCGCACGCGATCTCGGCTTGGGCGAAGTGCAGGTTGCCGTTACGGTGACCATCGGACCGGAAGGCAATCTCGTCGACGCGAAGATCTCGCAAAGTGCGGGCAACATGTCGCTCGATCAGGCAGCACTCGCGGCCGCACGTCAATCGACGTACGCGCCGAAGATTGTGAACTGCCAGCCGACGACGGGCTCGTACTACTTCAAAGTCACGTTCGACCCGAACAGCTAATCGGTAGCCGCAGTGCGGCATAGACACGTTCGTACAGGCGCTCTCGAAAGGGAGCGCCTTGCGTTTTTGGGAAGCGCCGCATCATGACCGCGTCGCGCGCCCGCAAAATCATGCTCGCGGCCATCGCGATTTCGCTGCTGCTGCATCTGGTTTTGGCGGGCTACATTCCGTGGCCGTTCAACAAGCCGTCGCCCGAAGAGGCCATCGTGAAGGTGCGGCGCATCACGATTGCGCGCGCGGTTCACACGCCGCCGCCCACTCCGCCGCCTACTCCCGTTCCGACGCCGCGCGCGAGCGCAGCGCCGGTTAAGGCGAGGGTCGCCGCGCCGCACGTGACCTCACGCTCAGGGCCGCCGGTGGCGCACGCCGTCGTGCCGTCCGCCGGAACTGCTACGGCGGCTGCCGCACCGGCAACGCCCGTGCCCACGCCTTCACCCACCGCGGTTGCCGCGCAGGCGTGCATGGAGCACGACATCTCACCGGCGGTTGAAGCGAGCGCGCAGCCCGTCGATATTCCGCCCGAAGCTCGCGCGTCAAAAGCGAACGGCACGGCCGCGATACAAGTGCAGATCGATCCGCAGGGACACGTGACCGATGCAAGCGTTACGCGATCGTCGGGCAACGCGGGTTTGGACGCCGTCGCGATGGAGATGGCAAAAGGCGCAACGTACACGCCCGCACTCGTGAAGTGCAAGCCCGTCGCGTCCGCTTATACGTTTACGGTAAAGTTCGTCGCCTGGTAACACACCCGATCAAATAATCGAGGAAGGGTTGGGGTGGGAGACGCCCCGCCGGGAAGTCTCCGACTTTTTTGCACAAACATGGATGTTTTTTCAAAACTTTGTTTTCGCAAAAAAGCGGAGAAGTAGAAAACCGCCATGGATGGCGGTTTTCGAACGTCTTTCCGGCGGGGCGTATCCCGCCCCAGCCCTTCCGGCTAGAGCACGCCCATGTCGCGCAGGAGGCGCAGGGTGTCGATGTAGCGGGTGAGGTCTTTTTGGGTGCTCTCGTCGACGTCGACGAATGCGACGCCCGTGCGGTAACGCTGCAGCATCGGATCGAAGCGCGACCAGCGCACCATGCCGTTCAGGCGAATCATGGGGCGGGTGTCGCCGCGCAGTTCCAGCTGAACGGTGATCGGAGCGTCCTTCGCCAGCTCGGCGTTGGTGATCATGGCCATGCCGCCCAGCGCGATATCGTACGTCTCGGTGAATTCGGGCGCGAATTCGTCCGAGATGCTGTACGACACCAGCAGCGTATCGCCGACACGCTCGAACTCGCGGTGGTGTCCGAAGCTCTCGTGTTCCGTCACACGCTCGCCCTTGGCAAGTCCCAAGGAGCAATCCTCCCGGCGACGTATCCTCGGCTCCGTGACATTCGTCCAAGCCATGGCGCTTGCCGTCTTACAGGGCGTCAGCGAACTCTTTCCCGTCAGCAGCCTGGGCCAGACCATCCTCATTCCGGCGCTGCTGCACTGGCGCAACATCGATCGCTCCGACCCCACGTTCCTCGCCTTCGTGACCGTGCTGCACTTGGGCACGGCGTTTGCGCTGCTGATTTTCTACTGGCGCACGTGGGTCCGCATCGTCCGCGCGTTCGTCGGAAGCGTCATTCGGGGCAAAATCAGCAACGATCCGGACGAGAAGATGGCATGGCTTCTGGTGGTCGGCACGATTCCGGTCGGGCTGCTCGGCGTGCTCCTGAAAGATCCGGTGCGCAAGTTTTTCGGCAGCGCGGAATTGGCCGCGGCGTTCTTGATCTTCAACGCGTTCATCATGTTCTTCGGCGAGTTCTTGCGCCGCAGGCAAAAAGCGCAATACCACCGGCCCGACAAAGGCATCGCACAGCTCACCTGGCTGGAGAGCGTGGGCGTGGGCATCGGCCAGTCGCTCGCGCTTTTCCCGGGCATTTCGAGATCGGGCGCATCGATGGTTGCCGGGCTGCTAGCCAACCTCAATCATGAGGACGCGGCGAATTACTCGTTCCTCTTGGCGACTCCCGTCATCTTGGCTGCAGGGCTGCTCGAGGTACCCGACTTGATGGGCCCGGGGCGGCATTTGGTGCTTATGCAGGCGATGCTGGGCGGAATCGTCGCCGGCATTGCCGCATATCTTTCCGTTGCATTTTTAGTCCGCTATTTTGAGCGGAACGATCTGCGCCCGTTCGGCTGGTACTGCCTGCTGTTCGGCGCACTTTGCCTCGCACTCGCACTCAAGGGAGTCATTTCATGAAAGCTCTGGCCGTCGTGCTCGGCATCATCTTCGTCATCTTGGCGATCCTCACCGCGACGGGCGCCGCGCATTTCGCGCCGGTGCTCGGCCTGAACGGCGAGCGTCACACCAAGCATACGATTCTGTACGCCGTAATCGCGATTCTTTGCTTCGTATGGGCGCGCATGTCCACCGAATCCGCCCCCGCAAACCGCTAACCCGACCCCGGCGTTATTCGCGAGGCCGGTGCAAGTGCGCCGGCCTCGCTGATCTACTTGGTACCGATCAGGTAGACTTCATGAGAATGCGGCGCCCGAATCTCTACATGAGGACGTGCGTTTCGCATATGCGGCTCGAACTCACGCAGCCGCTGCTCCGTGGTTTGCAGAATGACGACCGGATAGTCTTGCGCGTTTGAAAGAACGCTCGCAATCGCGCGGGCGTAGCCGTGCTCGTCAGCGCTGCGCTGACCGAACAGCGAGTCGCGGTACGCGTGCTCGATGTTGTAGTAGGGGTTGCCCTGCCACCATGCTTCCCACATCCAGATGCGCGCATCGGCGCTGCGGAACGAATTGCGCGCCGGCGGAGCGATGAACAGCGCGTCCGCGTTTTGCGCAGAGATCGTGGTGAGGACGTCGGCTTGCCGAACCGTGTTGCGCCGCAGGTTCGATGCGACCCACTGCTCCGTTTTGCGAATATAGTTCCATGCCAGTTCGCTCGGCGGGATGTCCTGCATGTCGTCCGGATGCTGCGCCTTCTGCAGCCAGTAGCAGAGCACGTTCCACAAACCGAGTATTGCAAGACCCGTTTGACCGTCGCTGCGCAGGTTGCGCACGTTGTCGTGCCACACGCCCAAATAGATGCACTGCTCTTCCGTGAAGAAGACGCCTTCCCACGCTTTGAACAGATCGACCGCGTAGATGCGGCCGGGAAGCATCTCGACGATCTCCGCGACCTCGTTGTCGCGCAGGACGGTAAAGTCGTTCACGACGAGGCCTTCGCCGGCGCGCACGAACCATTCGACCAAGTCGCCGCCATGCACCGCCAAGCCGTGGCGCTTGAGATAATTGAGATGCGTCGGAATGCCCATGAACGGATCGACGACGCTCGTGCAGCCGAACTCGCGAAGATACTCTTCCAGACGCGAAGCGGAGATGCGGCGGGTTCGTTCGGGAAGTTCGATCATGCGCGCGCTTTCACGACCTCGGAGAGTGCACGAACCGTTTCGGGATCGAACTGCGTGCCGGCCACCGTCTCCAAACGAACGATGGGCAGCGTGCGCTCTTGGGTGATGCGGCTTCGATACGCTTCGTCTATGGCGTCGTACGCAATGGAGACCGCAAGTACGCCTGCCGCGATCGGAATGGCGCCGTGGCGCAGCCGATCGGGAGCGCCCGTGCCGTCGTACCACTCGGCGCGTGCGCGCAGCAGCGGAGCGAGCTCCGATAGATACGGGCATTGCGCGACTAGGCGCGCCGCGGTCACGGCGTGCTCGGCGCGCGTCTCGATGCCCAGGCGTGCGAGCGCATCGAACTGCGCCGATTCAAGATCCGGCGCTCGCAGCTCGCCGATGCTGAAGAGCAGCGATGCGAGCGCCGTTTGCCGCGAGGCATCGGCGTCGAGTCCGCGCTGTTTGGCGATCTCTTCGGAGCGGTGCGCGATTCGCTTCGCGCGCCCCGGCGTGCCGTTGTGCGCGTCGATCCGCTCCGCGAGCATGTCGAGAACGTCCGCTATCGGCGTTCGATCCGCGTGCAGTGCCGCGTACGGCGGCGCAACCGATTCAACTTCGCCACCGAAGGTGTGAAACCACATGACGAACGTCCGAGCTTGCTCGGGAGCGAAGCTGCGCCCGCTCTCCATGGTGATCGTGGTGAGCGCTTCCTCGGGATCCTCGTACGCGGCGTAGGTGCGCGCGACGTTGAGCAGCTGCGCGGCCTTCGGAACGCCGGACCAGCGCAGCTGATCGGGATACCCCGTACCGTCCCAGCACTCGGCTTGCCAGCGTACGATGTCGGCGGTTGCTTCCGGAAGCGCCCCAATACGTTCGCACAGACGCGCGCCGTCGGCGGGCACGTCCCACCGCTGCATCATCGCCTCTCGCTCGGTGAGCGGCTCGCCCTTTGCAAACGCCGCGTTACCCAGCACACCGATGTTGCGCAAACGCGCTGCAAAGTACAGCGCGTCCATCTGTTGCTGCGCGAGTCCGGCAATCTTCGCCATGCCGGCTGCGAGCGATGCGATTCGCTCGCCCTCTTCGGGACGGCTTCCGGCGGCATAGTCCGCGACCATGCCGAAAAACGTGAGCACCTCACCGAGGGCCACGGACTCGGGGCTCGAACTCCCGCCAGTACCTTCCGCCAAGGACATGTACTCGCTCGTTTTTCTATCACCGTGCAGAAACCCTCACACTTTGCCGACGACGGCAGCATTTTCATGGTCGATGTCTCGGGCAAAGCCGCGACTGCGCGCAGCGCTCGGGCGCAGGCGCGCGTGCGTCTCGGCGCCGCCGCGGCAAAAGCGCTGCGCGATGCAACGCTTTCCAAAGGTGACGCGCTCGCGGCCGCGCAGATCGCCGGCATCATGGCGGCCAAGCAAACGCCGTCGCTCATCCCCTTGACCCACGGCATCCCGCTCGCCAACGTCGACGTGCAATTCTCGTGGGACGGTGACGTGCTGGTCATCGACGCTACGGCGGCGACCGTGGCACAAACCGGCGTGGAGATGGAAGCGATGGTTGCCGCAAGCGTGAGCGCCCTGACAATCTACGACATGACGAAGGCCGTTGAAAAAGGCATCACGATCGAATCTGTGCGGCTGCTGGAGAAAACGGGCGGCAAGAGTGGAGACTGGCGTGCGCAATAGGGTCGCCCTGATCGTCCTGTCGGATCGAGCCGCGTCCGGCCAACGCGCGGACGCGTGCCTGCCGGTGCTGCGCGATCGCTTGGGCCCCGAATACGAGGTCGTGCGTGAGACGGTGTTGCCCGACGATGCGGGCGCGCTGCAGGCGGAGCTCATCGACCTTTGCGACAGCCGGGTGGCCTCGCTTATCCTTACGAGCGGCGGAACGGGTCTGGGCCCGCGCGATCGGACGCCGCAGGCAACCGCCGCGATCCTCGATTACGAGGTTCCGGGCATCGCCGAGGCGATTCGCAGTGCGTCGCTCAAGATCGTGAAGACTGCCATGCTCTCCCGGGGCGTCGCCGGCGTTCGCCATCGCACGCTGATCGTCAATTTACCGGGCAGTCCCAAAGCCGTGGGCGAAGCGCTCGAGGTCGTGCTGCCGGTGCTTCCGCACGCGATGGAACTGCTCTCCGGCGACGTCGATCACGGCTAGAACACCCTCATGGATTTCCAACAGGCTCAGAATTACTTACTCGGCACGCTGAACGAGACCGCGTCGCGGCGCGAACCGTATCGCCTGGACCGCATGCGCACCTTCCTGCGCGAACTCGGCGATCCGCAGGAGCAGTATCCGACGCTGCATGTCGGCGGAACGAGCGGCAAAGGCTCGACCTCGACGATGCTTGCTTCCGTGCTCACCGCATCGGGCAAGCGTACGGGACTGCACACCAAGCCGCATCTGCGTTCGATGACCGAGCGCGCGCGCATCGACGGAATAGCGCTGTCGGAGGAACGCTTCGCGGAGATCCTCGAGGCCATGATGCCCGCCATCGAGGATGTTACGCGCGAGTATTCGCGGCCGTCGTATTACGAAACGCTGCTCGCGCTCGCATTCGTCCATTTCGCGGAAGAAAAGGTGGACGCAGCGGTCATCGAGGTCGGGGTCGGGGGCAAGCTGGATGGGACGAACGTCCTTCGCCGCCCGCGCGTAAGCATCATCACGAACGTCGGCCTCGATCATACCGATATTCTCGGCGAAACGCTCGAGGAGATCGCGGCGGACAAAGCGGGCATCGCACGCGCGGGCGTGCCGCTCGTGAGCGCGGTCGATCATCCCGGCGCGCGCGCGGTTATCGAAGCGCACGCTCGCGAAGTGGGCGCACCGTTCGTACCCGTATTGGACGTGACGTCCGTCGATCAGCGGCAGGCGCCGCCGTTCATGCAGTCGTTCGCGCTGACTACTCCCGCGGCGACCTACGATATCACGCTTCCGGTACTGGGCACGTTTCAGCAGCGAAATGCCGCGACCGCGGTGGTGGCACTGGAGCAGATCGACGGCGATTTGCGTCCGCCCGCGGATGCGATCCGGCAGGGCTTGGAACGCTTCAGCTTAGCCGGACGCATGGAATACTTTCCCGCGCATCCCGGCGTCGTCTTCGACGTAGCGCACAACCCCGACAAAGCGGCGCATCTGGTGGAATCGCTGAACGCGGCGTTTCCCGGCACGCGCTTCACCTGCATCGTCGCAGTCGGCGAGAGCAAAGACGCGCACGAAATCCTGCACGCGTTCACGGATCTGCCGGCACTCTATATTTTTACGTCGTTCGATACGCAAGGACGAACGGCGACCAAACCCGCGCGTTTGCTCAGCATCGCCGAATCGCTCGGCATGTCGGGGCGCGCCGTCGCAGATCCCGTCGAGGCGCTCAACATCGCGCGCCGCAACGCGTCCGCGGACGACGTCATCGTCGTTACCGGATCGACGTTCATCGTGGCCGAACTGCGCGAATGGTGGATGGAGCACGTCGTTGCCGCCCAGCCTGCAATCTAAACGCGGTGCGCTTCGCGTGCGCGGGCGCGAACTGCCGTGGGGCGCGCGCACGTACGTCATGGGCATCGTGAACGTAACGCCGGATTCTTTTTCGGGTGACGGCGTGCTCGAGCCGCACGATGCAGTCGCGCACGCGCTCGCGCAGTACGAGCGTTCCAGCGACATCCTGGACGTCGGCGCGGAATCGACGCGTCCCGGACACGTTCAGGTAGATGAAGAAACCGAGCGCGCACGCCTGCTGCCGGTGATTAAAGGCATCCGGCGGGCGCTCCCACATGCGATTATTAGCGCGGATACGTATAAGGCCGGCGTGTTTCGTGCGGCGCATGCTGCCGGTGCCGACATCGTGAACTCGGTGTGGGGACTGCCCGACGCACTGCTCGAGGCAGCCGCCGAATGCGGCGCGCCCGTCGTGATCATGCACAACAAGGACGAGGCGCGCTACCAGGGCAGCGTCATGGATGAAGTGCTGCGTTTTTTGGACGATGCGGCGCGACGTGCGATGCGCGCGGGCATTGCGCACGAGCACGTGATTCTCGATCCCGGCATCGGCTTCGGCAAGACGCCGGATCACAATATCGAAGTGCTGCGCGACTTGCCCCGTTTGGTCGCGCTGGGTTTTCCTACGCTGATCGGCACCTCGCGCAAATCGACGATCGGCAAACTCACCGGGAAAAAACCGCCGCAGCGCACGCACGGCACGAGCGCGACGACCGCGCTGGCCATTGCCGCCGGCATCGATATCGTGCGCGTGCACGACGTCGAGGAAGCGCGAGACGCGGTGAGCGTGAGCGATGCGATCGTGCGCGATTGGAGGCCGCCCGAGTGGACCTGATTACGCTTAGCGGCGTTCGCGTTTATGGGCGTCACGGCGCCAACCCCGGCGAACGCGACGCCGATCAGCCGTTCGATATCGACGTGCGCATCGAGATGGATCTCACCGCCGCTTCGTACTCCGACGATCTGGGCGATACGCTAAACTACGCGGAGCTGCATCAGCGCGTCGCAGGCATCGTGCAGTCGACCTCCTTCATGCTGCTCGAACGGCTGGCCGCGGAGATCCTGAGCGCAATCTTTCGCGACGCGCGCGTCCTGCGGGCAGAGGTCGCGATCGCCAAGCCGCAGCTGCTCGACGGCGCGACACCGAGCGTGCGGCTGCGCCGCGAGAACCCGCGATGCGCGCAGCGATAGGCATCGGCTCCAATCTCGGCGATCCGCCCGCCAACGTCCGCCGCGCATTCTCCGCGCTCGCGCGGGCCGGCACGGTCGTGGCAACCTCGCGGCTCTACGCCAGCAAGCCATGGGGCAAGACGGATCAGCCGGATTTCTGCAACGCCGTCGCGCTGCTTGAAACGGGACTGTCGGCGCGTGACCTGCTCGGCGAGCTCAAGGAGCTCGAACGCGAGCTTGGCCGGGTGCCGGGCGAGCGCTGGGGCCCACGCCTCATCGACCTCGACATCCTGACCTACGGCGACCAGCAAGTAAACGAAGAGG
>Ga0207664_10001623_pt1 | contig 14799 bp, 14 predicted proteins | sample LARL83metaG_FD_184349 | JGI IMG/M metagenome (GOLD analysis project Ga0207664, IMG submission 184349) | Corn, switchgrass and miscanthus rhizosphere microbial communities from Kellogg Biological Station, Michigan, USA - LAR L8-3 metaG... | ecosystem: Host-associated > Plants > Roots >... | reverse complement strand
GATCCAGCGGTACAAGGGCCTGGGCGAGATGGACGCATCCCAGCTGGCGGAGACCACGATGGATCCGCGGCACCGCACGCTGCGCCGGATCCGCATCGTGGACGCCGCGGCCGCCAGCGGCATCTTCGACCTGCTGATGGGCAGCGAGGTGGGCCCGCGCCGGGACTTCATCGTGGGTGGTGCCGCCGAGCTCGACCTGTCCCGGATCGACGCCTGACCCGCCCGGCCCGCCCGGGCCCCTGACCCACCCGCTTCCGCCACCCCGGTCGTCCCCGGCCGCCCCACTCATCACATCAGCCCCTGCGGCATCGGGGCCACAGCGGCGCCCGCGCAAGTGTGTGCGCTTTCCGCTGCTGCCACAGCGGAAACCGTACACATTTGGGAGCGAACGACCGGCCGTGGGTTGGGGACGCCCGGTGGGTGGGGCGAGTGGTCAGCTCGGGGAGGGCAATCAGCTTTGGGGGCGCCACTCAGCTGGGGGAGGCGCGGTCAGCTGGGGGACGGCTGTCAGCTGGGGGACGGCGGTCAGCTGGGGGACGCCCGGTCAGCTGGGGAGAGGCCCGGTCAGCTGGGGGAGGCCAGGCCGCCCAGGGCGGCTAGCGGCTGGCGGACGCGCTCGCCAGAACCATCCCGGCGGCCGTCGGCGTCCGGCAGTTCCACCGGGACGCCCGCCTCGGTCGCGCCGCGGGCCGGCGCCGGGCCGGCCCAGGCCAGTACCAGGCTGTCCTCGCCTTTCAGGAAGCGCTGGCAGCGCACCCCGCCGGTGGCCCGGCCCTTGGCCGGGAACTCCAGGTACGGCGAGACCTTTATGGTCGCGGCCGCGGTGCCCGGCAGTGCGCGGCTGCTGCCCGCCACGGTCACCACCACGGCCCCGGGCGCACCGGTGGCATCCGTGCCCGCCCCGGCCGCGCTGGCCACTGCATCTGGCACCGCGCCGAACCAGATCACCGAAGCCCGGGACGCCAGCCGGACCCCGGCCATCCCGCCGGCCGCCCGGCCCTGCGGCCGGACCGCGGCGGCACGGAACCGCAGCAGCTGCGCATCGCTGGTGATGAACACCAGATCGGCGTCCTCGGTGGCCAGCTGGACCGCACCCACCACGTGGTCGCCGTCCCTGAGTGAGATGACCTCGAAGTCGGTGGCGTTGGCCGGGTAGTCCGGCGCGACCCGCTTGACCACACCCTGCGCGGTGCCCAGCACCAGCCCGGCCCCGGCCGTGTCCGGCGCGGCCAGCCCGACCACCGTCTCACCCGTCTCCAGGCCGACGAATTCACTAATCGGCGCGCCACCCGCCAGCGCGGGGGAGTGCGCGCCGGGCGGCAGGGCCGGGATCTCCAGCACGCTGATCCGGACCAGCCGACCCCGCGAGGTGACCACGGCGGTGGCACCGCGGGCGGTGGCCGGAGCGGTGGCCACGATCACGTCATGCGCCGCCCGCGGCCCCGCGGTCAGCGGCAGCGGGGTCCCGCCCGGCGGAGCGCCCGCCGCGCCGTCACCGCCGCCACCAGCCGGCCCGGCCGCGGTCCGGGCGATCAGCCCGGCCGAGGACAGCAGCACCAGGCACGGGTCGTCGGCCACCTCCAGCGGCACGGCCGCGGTCCGGGCCTTGCCGCTGCCCTCCAGCAGCACGGTGCGCCGCGGGGTGCCGAACCGCTCGGACACCCCGGCCAGCTCGGCGGAAACCACCTCGCGCAGCCGGGCCTCCGACTCCAGGATCGCGGTCAGCTCGGCGATCTCGGCCTGCAGGGTCTCCCGCTCGCGTTCCAGCTCCAGCCGGTCGTAGCGGGTCAGCCGGCGCAGCGGCGTGTCCAGGATGTACTGGGCCTGGATCTCCGACAGGTCGAAGACCGACATGAGCCGTTCCTTGGCCTGCGCCGAGTCGTCGCTGGACCGGATGACCTGAATGACCTCGTCGATGTTGAGCAGCGCGATGAGCAGCCCGTCCACCAGGTGCAGCCGGTCGGCCCGCTTGCGCCGGCGGAACTCCGAGCGCCGCCGGATGACCTCGATGCGGTGGTCGACGTAGATCTGCAGCATCTCGCGCAGGCCGAGGACCCGCGGCTGCCCGTCTACCAGCGCGACGTTGTTGATGCCGAACGTCTCTTCCATCGGGGTCAGCCGGTACAGCTCTTCCAGCAGCGCCTCGGCGTGGAACCCGCCGCGGACCTCGATGACCAGGTGCAGCCCGCGGTGCCGGTCGGTGAGGTCCTTGAGATCGGAAATACCGTTCAGCTTCTTGGCCTGCACCAGGTCCTTGATCCGGGAGATCACCTTCTCCGGGCCGACCCCGAACGGCAGCTCGGTGATCACGATGCCATCGCGCCGCGGAGTGATCTTCTCCACCCGCGCGGTGGCCCGGGTGCGGAAGATGCCGCGGCCGCTCTCGTAGGCCTCGCGTATCCCGTCCAGGCCGACGATCTTCCCGCCGCCGGGCAGATCCGGCCCGGGCACGAAGCGCATCAGCTCATCCAGGGTGGCCTCGGGATTGGCGATGAGGTGCCGGGCGGCGGCGATCACCTCGCCGAGGTTGTGCGGCGCCATGTTGGTGGCCATCCCGACCGCGATGCCCGCGGTGCCGTTGACCAGCAGGTTCGGCAGGCCAGCGGGCAGCACCTCGGGCTGGATCTCGGTGCCGTCGTAGTTGGGCTGGAAGTCGACGGTGTCCTCGTCGATCGAGGCGACCATCTCCATGGCGGCCGAGGTCAGCCGGGCCTCGGTGTACCGCATGGCGGCGGGCGAGTCGTCGCCGCCGGGTGAGCCGAAGTTGCCGTGCCCATCGATCAGCGGCAGCCGCATCACCCAGGGCTGCGCCATCCGGACAAGCGCGTCGTAGATGGCGCTGTCGCCGTGCGGGTGCAGCCGCCCCATCACCTCGCCGACCACCCGGGCGCACTTGACGTGGCCGCGGTCCGGGCGCAGGCCCATCTCGTTCATCTGGTACAGGATCCGGCGCTGCACCGGCTTCAGGCCGTCCCGGGCGTCCGGCAGTGCGCGCTGGTAGATGACCGAGTAGGCATATTCGAGGTAGCTGCCGCGCATCTCCTCGGCAACGTCGATATCGACGATGTTTTCCTCGAAGTCTTCGGGGGGCGGGGTTGCGGTGCGTCGTGCCATGCCCGCCATTGTGCCGCCTGCCAGCGTCAGTCACGCCCAACGCCACGGTGCCAGCCCGGGCTGGCGGCTCAGGTGACGGAAAAGCCGCCATCCACGAAGATCAGCTGGCCGGTGACGTAGTCGCTGGCCCGGCTGGCCAGGAATACCGCGACGCCCTCGAAATCGGCGGGCTCACCGTTGCGCCCGACCATGGTGCGGGCGGCCAGGGCCGCGGACCGCACCGGGTCACTGGCCACCTCGGCGGTGAGCGGCGTGGCCACGAAACCCGGGGTGACCGTGTTGCAGCACACGCCGTGCGGCGCCCACGCCTCGGACTGGGACCGGGTCAGCCCGGCCAGGCCGGCCTTGGACGCCCCGTACCCACCGCTGTTCCCGAACGCCCGGACCGCCTGCTGGGATGCCACGTTGATGATGCGGCCCCAGCCGCGCGCGGCCATGGCCGGCCCGAACCGCTGGCCGATCAGGAACGGGGCGGTCAGGTTCACCGCCAGGGTCTCGTCCCACTGCCCGGGGGTTTGCTGGCCGAGCGGCGGCCGCAGGTTGACGGCGGCCGCGTTCACCACGATGTCTGGCTCCCCGTACCGGGCTACGGACTGCGCCATCCCGTCCGGCAGCGAATGACGGTCGGCCAGATCGGCAGGGACCCAGCTGGCCTGCCCGCCCGCCGCCCGGATGGCGGCCGCGGCCGCGGCCAGCGCCTGCTCGCCGCGGGCCAGCAGGACCACCCGGGCGCCCGCCCGGGCCAGGGCCCGTGCCATGGCGTGGCCGATCCCGGAACTGCCGCCGGTGACCAGGGCCACCCGGCCGTCCAGGGAGAACAGCCCGTCCAGGAAGGCCGCCCGGGCGGCCGGCCCCGCGGAACCGGGCGGCCTGGAGCCGGGCGGCCTGGAGCCGGGCGGCCCAGGGTCAGCTGACCGGGGGCCAGGTGGCGGGGGAACAGGTGGCGGGGGAACAGGCTGCCCCGGGCCGGAGTCCCCGGGACTGGGCTCAGAGAGCGGGCCGGGCACCGACCATACCGAGCGCGCTCGCAGCCAGCCGGCAGCCGCTGCCCAGTGCCTCCAGCGGCGGCTTCTTGTCCAGCCAGGTCGGCAGGAACCCGGCGCAGAACGCGTCCCCGGCCCCGGTGCCGTCCACGAACTTCTCCACCGGCAGGGCCAGGGCCCGGACCGGGTCCGGGCGGCCGTTGGCGTACAGCGCCCCGTCGCCGCCCAGTTTGACCACGACCTGCGGGTACCAGGCGGTGAGCACCCGGGCGGCGGACTCGGGGTCCTCCCGGCCGGTGAGCACCGTGGCCTGGTTCGCGTTGACCAGCAGCAGGGTCACCCCGTTGGTCATCTCCAGGAACGGCTCGGCCCCGACCCGCTCCAGGGGAGCGGCCGAGGCGCCGTCGATCGAGATCGACATGCCCGCCCGGCCCGCGTGGCCGAAGGCGGCCAGGGCCGCGCCCCGGGATCCCTCGTTCAGCAGCGTGTACCCGGACATATGCAGGTGCATCCCGGGTGCGAACAGGTCCTTGGGCAGGTCGTCGGGGTGCAGCGCGGCATTGGCTCCCGGGTCGGACAGCATGGTGTGGTCGCCCTTGTGGGTCACCATCACCACGCAGGTGCCGGTCGGCCGGTCCGGGTCCATGACGAGCCGGGCGTCCACCCCGTAACCCATCAGCTCCATGTCCCGGTTGCGCCCGGCGATGTCGGCGCCGCGACGGCCGACGAAGGCGACTTCCGCGCCGTCCGCGGCCAGCCAGGCGGCTACGTTCGCGCCGGAGCCCCCGCCGTGCATACTCACCGTAGCCGGGGTGTCACTGCCCTTCGCCAGCGGCAGAGCTGCATGAGCGACCGTGTCGGTCATCAGATCACCAACGACGACAATGCGCGTCATGTCGTCACCACCTTGCTCCCGGGGCTGAGCCAGGGACAGCGCCGCGACACCCGGCCCAGGACTAGCTACTAGAACTTAACAGTTTCTCATCCCTCGCTCCTGGTGTTCGACAGGGTGGATGCATATAGCGGGCCGATTCCCCGCGGCGCTGGCCCGGTCGGCTACTGTCGCTTACCGCGAACCGAGGAGGCGGCGAGGATCATGGCCTGGAGCTGGCAGTTCGAGACGGCAGACGGCGGCCTGGTGCCGCCGCGGGGGGTGCCCAGGGAGACGTTCAGCAGCCAGGGTGACGCGGAGAGCTGGCTCGGCGAGAACTGGCGCGACCTGCTGGCGGCCGGTGTGGACCAGGTCACCTTGCTGGAGGAGGGCCGGATCGAGTACGGCCCGATGAGCCTGCATCCGGAGAGTTAAGGGCGGGAAGGCGGGCTGGCGGTGCGGGCCGGGTCGCGCTGGATCACCGGGCCCAGCACCTCGTCCACGCGCTGCATGATCTCGGGCGCCAGGTGCACCCCGGCCGCCCTGGCGTTCTCCCGGACCTGCTCGGGCCGGGTCGCGCCGACTATCGCCGCGGATACATTCTGGTGCTGCAGCACCCAGGCCACCGCGAGCTGGGCCAGCGTCAGCCCGGCCGCGTCCGCGACCGGCGGCAGTTCGGCCACCCGGGTCAGCACGTCGTCGTCCAGCCAGCGCTCGATGAAGCCGGCGCCGCTCGGGTCGGTGGCCCGCGATCCCGCGGGCGGCGCCGCGCCGGGCTGGTACTTGCCGGTCAGCACGCCCTGCGCGATCGGGGAGAACACGATCTGGCCGATGCCCTCCTTCTCGGCCAGCGGGATCACCTCGGCCTCGATCACCCGCCACAGCATGTTGTACTGCGGCTGGTTCGACACAATCCGGTCGAATCCCATCTCGTCGGCGATCCGCAGCGCGGCCGCGATCTCCTCGGCCCGCCACTCCGATACCCCGATGTACAGCACCTTCCCCTGGCGGACCAGGTCGTCGAAGGCGCGCAGGGTCTCCGGCAGCGGGGTCTCGTGGTCGTAGCGGTGCGCCTGGTACAGGTCCAGGTAGTCGGTCTGCAGCCGGCGCAGTGAGGCGTGCGCCGACTCCATGATGTGCTTGCGGGACAGGCCCCGGTCGTTGACGCCCGGCCCGGTCGGCCAGAACACCTTGGTGCAGATCTCGACCGATTCACGGCGCACCCCGCGCAGCGCCCGTCCCAGCACCTCCTCGGCCACGGTGCCGGCGTACACGTCGGCGGTGTCGAACGTGCTGATGCCCTCGTCCAGGGCCGCGGCCACGCAGGCCCGCGCCGCATCCTCGGCCACCTGCGAGCCGTGGGTGATCCAGTTCCCGTAGGCGATCTCGCTGACTTTCAGGCCGCTACGGCCCAGGTGACGGTATTCCATGCTCAGATCGCTTCGCCCGGCTTGACCCGCGGCTTGGGGAAGCGGAGTTTGCGGATCTGCAGTGCGCGCATGGCCGAGTACAGCTTCACCCCCCGGGTGCTCTCCCCGGGATAGCGCTCGGCGGCCAGCGCGACCACCCGGCGGCCGATGTAGAAGCCCTCGACCGCCATGACCACGATCATGAAGATGAGCACCGCGGGCAGCACGGTAGCCGTGATCGGGCTGCGCAGGAACAGCAGGAGCAGCAGCACGATGAGCCCGTACATGTAGAACTCGCTGAACCGGCGCTTGGAGTCGACATAGTCCCGGGCCAGCGCGCGGACCGGGCCGCGGTCCTTGGCGGGCAGCGCCCACTCCTCGCCGCGCCGCATGGCCTCGGCCTTGCGCCCCCGCGCCTGGCGGTCGCGGCCCCGCGCCTGGCGCATCGCCTCTTTCCGGTCCCCGGGCGCGGTGTACCGGCGGGCCCGCTCGGCCTCGCTGCGCTTCGGGGTCGGCCTGCCCTTGCCCGCGGTCACCGCAGGCCCGGTGCCGTTGGCCTTGCTGGCCACACCGGCGGTATCCGGGCCGCCCTCGGCGGGGGCGTCCTGGGTGGCCGCGTTACGTCGTCTGAACACGTGATCAGCCTACCGGGACGAAGGGCACGGATCACCAGTGCACAAGCCATCCAGCCGTGATAGATGTGGCCGGTATCACCGCGTAGGCTGTGTCCACCAGCCTGCGAGGCGCCGCTGCCGCATCACGGGGGTGGCAGCCGCGGGCCGCAGGTGGCTGGCGCAAGCGTTACACGATGAGGGGATGGTCGCGCCGATGAGCGTGGTGAAGCGGGTATCGATGATCTTCAAGGCCAAGGCCAACAGGGCCCTGGACAAGATGGAAGATCCACGCGAGACCCTGGACTACTCCTACCAGCGCCAGCTGGAAATGCTGACGCAGGTCCGCCGGGGCGTCGCCGACGTGGCTACGTCACGCAAACGAGTCGAGCTGCAGATGAACGCGCTGCAGCAGCAGCAGACCAAGCTGGACGGCCAGGCCCGGACCGCGCTCGGTGGCGGCCGCGAGGACCTGGCCCGCGAGGCGCTGACCCGCAAGTCGGCGCTGCAGAGCCAGCTGACCGACCTGCAGACGCAGTACCAGTCGCTGCAGGCGGACGAGGAGAAGCTGACCGCGGCGTCGCAGCGGCTGCAGGCCAAGGTCGAGGCCTTCCGTACCCAGAAGGAGACGATCAAGGCCACCTACACCGCGGCCGAGGCGCAGACCCGGATCGGTGAGGCCGTGTCGGGCATCTCCGAGGAGATGGGCGACGTGGGCATGGCCGTGCAGCGGGCCCAGGACAAGACTGCGCAGATGCAGGCGCGTGCGGGCGCCATCGACGAGCTGATGGCCTCCGGTGCCCTGGACGACGTGACCGCGCAGCCGAACGACGACATCCAGCGCGAGCTGGACCAGATGGGCGGCAGTCACGACGTGGACCGCGAACTGGAGCGGCTCAAGGGCGAGCTGGACCAGGGCGAGGCGCCGCGCGAGATCGAGGGTTCCGCGCCGGGCGCGGCCGGCACGGCTGGCAACGGCCAGGCCGGGAAGGCCGCTGACCAGCCGCAGGCCGGTGACGGGTCATGATCGTCCGGATCCTCGGTGAGGGTCAGCTCGCCGTGGACGACGCCATGGCGGACGAACTGAACCAGCTGGACGTGAAGCTGGAGGCGGCGGTCAACGCCGGCGACGAGGCGGCCCTCCGCCCCATCCTGGCCGAGCTGCTGGCCCGGATCAGGGCGGTGGGAACACCAGTTCCAGCGGATACGTTGGAACCGTCAGATGTGATTCTGCCCTACGCCGACGCGAGCATCGCGGATGTACGAGGGCTGCTCTCAGATGAGGGCCTCATCCCGGGCTGAGCCAGCGCTCAGGGGGCGTTCAGGTTGACCGTGCAGACTGGCGGCTGCCCGATAGTGACTACTGACGGCTCCGGTAAGTCGGAGCCTGAGAGATCAGCCGGTAGGGCCGGCTGACAGAACGGAGGCGGCGCCATGGCGAAGACCCGCTATGCGCCAGACAGGGGACTCACCGCGCGGATGACCCTCACGATATTCCTGCTGGGTGTCGTGTTCGTCGCCTTCATCACCGCTCTCGTGTTCGTGCTGGGCGCGACGAATAAGGTCTCCAGCGGCGGCATCGTGTTCATCGCGGTAGTGGTCGGCCTGGCCCTGGGCGTGGGCTCGTTCTGGTACTCGGACAAGATTGCCCTGAGCACCGCGCAGGCCCGGCTGATCAGCCCGGAGGACGGCCCGCAGGCCGCCCGGGTGCACGGCATCGTGGACCGGCTCACCGCGCTGGCCAACATGCCCAAGCCGAGGCTGGCCATTGCGCCGTCCCCGATGCTCAACGCGTTCGCCACCGGGCGCAACGAGAAGACCTCGGTGCTCGTGGTCACCACTGGCCTGCTGAACAACCCCAACCTGGACGACCGTGAGCTCGAGGCCATCCTGGCCCACGAGCTGTCGCACGTCGCGCACAAGGACGTCGCGGTGATGACGATCGCCTCGTTCATCGGCATCATCGCGGGCCTGCTGGTCCGGTTCGCGTTCTACTCGGAGCTGTTCGGCGGTGGCGGCCGCAGCAATAACAACAACCAGAACGGTGGCGCGCTCCCCGTCGTGCTGATCGTCCTGGTCGTCGGCATCGTGACGTATGCGGTCAGCTTCCTGCTCATCCGGCTGCTCTCCCGCTACCGCGAGCTGGCCGCCGACCGGGCCGGGGCGCTGCTCACCGGGCAGCCGTCCGCGCTGGCCAGCGCGCTGCAGAAGGTCAGCGGGTCGATGAACGCGATCCCGACCAAGGATCTGCGCGCCGCCGAGCCGCTGAACGCGTTCTACTTCATCCCGGCGTTCAAGACCAAGGGCAAGGAAGTCAGCCTGAACAACCTCTTCTCCACCCACCCGTCGCTGGAGCGCCGGCTCCGCCAGCTGTCCGAGATCTCCGAGCAGCTGAGCAGGTAACCGGTGGGATTCCTGGACACCCTGCTGGGCCGGACCAAGCCGGCCCAGCCCAACCTGGACGAGCTGTTCTCCCTGCCCACCGCGGCCATCACGCTGCAGGCGGCGATGAACCTGGTGCCCACCGGCACCGGTTCGGTCTGCTTCCGCGCCGCGGAGGGCAAGGCGTTCGGCGACATCGAGAAGGACGTCCGCGACCTGCTGAGCATGGGCTCGGCCGCGGCCACGCCCGAGGTGACCACCGACTCCTACGGCTTCACGTGGCTGACCTGCCAGCAGCCGGCCGACGACTTCGAGGGCCTGGTCACCAACCTGCACGCGGTGAACCGGACGCTGGCCGACAACGGCTTCGGCCCGCAGCTGCTGTGCACCCTGGTCAGCTTCACCGATGACAAGGGGCACCGGCTCGGCCTCGTCTACCTGTACAAGCGGGGCACGTTCTACCCGTTCGCGCCGCGTTCCGGGGAGCAGCGGGACAACGCGCTGGAGCTACAGGTACGCGGCGCGGTGGGCGCCGACCTGAAAATCGAGCCCGACCTGAGCCGCTGGTTCGCCGTCTGGGGTGCCCCCGGCCTGTAGTGCTGGCCCGGGGAGCGACCCCCGGACCCGATCGCCGCTCCGCGCCGAGCGGCGGCTAAACCGCCGCAGTTAGCCCGGGTGGACCGGAATGACGGCGGACGGCATATGGTTGTCAGGAGAGATCAGGCAGCGCCGCGGATGCGGCGGCAGTCGAACGCGGGAGCTAATCACACATGACTGTGCAGCACGAGGCCGGTACCACGGGTGTCATCCTGACCGACGCCGCGGCAGCCAAAGTGGGCACCTTGCTGGGGCAGGAAGGCCGCGACGACCTGCGGCTGCGCATCGCCGTCCAGCCGGGAGGCTGCTCCGGGCTGCGTTACCAGCTCTACTTCGACGAGCGCGAGATGGACGGGGACATCGACGCCGAGTTCTCCGGCGTGCACGTGGTCACCGACAAGATGAGCGCCCCGTACCTGATGGGCGCGACCATCGACTTCGTGGACACGATCGAGAAGCAGGGCTTCACCATCGACAACCCGAACGCCACCGGCTCCTGTGCCTGCGGCGATTCGTTCCACTGACCTACTGGCCACAGGCCTGCAGACCGGCCGGGAGCATCAGCTCCCGGCCGCGCTGGTTTCCGGGCCGCCGCCACGTGCCTTAGAGTGCCGCAGTGCGCATAGCCATCACCGGGTCCATCGCGACCGATCACCTGATGACCTTTCCCGGCCGCTTCGTGGAGCAGTTCATCCCGGAAAAAATGGACCGGGTATCCCTGTCCTTCCTGGTCGACGGGCTGGAGATCCGGCGCGGGGGAGTAGCCGCGAACATCGCCTTCGGGCTGGGGGTGCTGGGCCTGCGCCCGCTGCTGGTCGGCGCGGTGGGTGCGGACTTCGCGCCGTACCGGGCCTGGCTGGACGGGCACGGCGTGGACTGCGCCGCGGTCCATGAGTCGGCCATCCAGCACACCGCCCGGTTCGTCTGCACCACCGACCAGGACGGCAACCAGATCGCCTCGTTCTACCCGGGGGCCATGTCCGAGACCGGCGACATCAAGCTGGCCGGTCTCGCGGACCAGCCCGGCGGCCTGGACCTGGTGCTGATCGGGGCGAGCGACCCGCAGGCCATGCAGGCGCACACCCAGGAATGCCGGGACCTGGGCATCCCGTTCGCCGCCGACCTGTCCCAGCAGCTGCCCCGGCTGTCCGGGCCGGAGGTGCGCGCGCTGGTGGACGGGGCGGCCTACCTGTTCTGCAACGAGTACGAGGAAGCCCTGATCGAGCGGAAGAGCGCGTGGACCGGGCCGCAGATCCTGGACCGGGTGGGCGTCCGGGTCACCACGCTGGGCCCGGCCGGCGCCCGGGTCGAGCAGGCGGGCGCGGACCCGGCGCTGATCGGCCCGGTCCCGGAGGTCCGCAAGGCGGACCCGACCGGCACCGGTGACGGGTTCCGCTCCGGGTTCCTGGCCGCGGTGGCCTGGGGGCTGTCCCTGGAGCGGGCGGCCCAGCTGGGCAACATGCTGGCCGTGCACGTCCTGGAGACCGTCGGCCCGCAGGAATACGAGCTGAAGCCGGCCGCACTGGCCGACCGGCTGGGCGCCGTGTACGGCCCGGCGGCCGCGGCCGAGATCAGCGCCCACTACGGCTGAGGCAGCCCACCCGTCCAGCCAAACGGCTGGTTCCGCCCACTGACATTCATCCGCCCGCGGCCGGGACAAGCAAGAGGGGGCGGCCCATGCGGGCCGCCCCCTCCGTTCTAGCTGGTCCCTCGCTTACGGCAGCGAGGGCGCATCCTGGATGTAGTGGCTGGGCGAGCCGACCCCGGTGGCGTCGTCGTAGCCGGCGACCGCCTTCAGCCGGTCCTTGCCCACACCGTTCAGGCCCAGGGTCCGCAGGAAGGTGAGCAGCGGGCCCTGCTTGGTGGCCGGGTTGGTGTAGTTGTTGCGCACCATGCCGAGCAGGCCCGGACCCAGCGGGTGGTCGGTCACATCGTTGTAGGCCGGCGACGAGGAGCTGTACGGGGAGTGCGTGTCGAGGTAGTAGATGGCCGGGTTGGCGAACCCGATCGCGCCACCTACCGCCTGCTGCGCATCCGCCTCGATACCCGCGAACACCGGGCAGGCCACGCTGGTGCCGCCGATCCGGCTCAGCGAGAACGCGAACGTCTTCCCGTTCGGCTGCAGGACCGTCTGGCCGACCAGGATGCCGGTGCTGGGGTCAGCCAGCGCGGACACATCCGGGATCACCCGCATCGGCGTGGAACTGGTCGTGCCGTTCGGCAGCGCGGTGGCCAGGCTGTTCGGCACGATGCCCGCCTGGTACGACGGCTGCGCGTACGTGGTGCTCACGCCACCACCGCCAGACCCGCCGTATCCGGCCGGGTACTTACCAGGCGGGGTGTACTGCCACTTCTTGCCGCCGTTCTTGGTGTGCACCAGCGGGTCGTTGATGGTGCCCCACGAGGTCTCCCACTGGTAGCTCTTGTTCTTGTCCACGGCCAGGCTGGTGCCGCCCACCGAGGTGACCCACGGGCTCTGCGTCGGGGAGTCCACCTGGCGCTGCGGGGAGATCGGGTCCTCACCGGGGGCTTCGTAGCCGCTGTCCCCGGAGGAGAAGAAGAAGCCGATCCCTTCCAGCGCGCCGAGCTGGAAGATGGAGTCGAACACGTCGCCGATCGTCTCGAAACTCGCGGGCTCACCCCACGAGTTGCTGACGATGCTGGCCAGCCCGTTGTTCACGATCAGCGCGTCGGCCTGCGCCAGGTCGGAGTCCTGGCAGCTGCCCGCGGCCACGTACCGCACGTTGGCGTCCGGGGCCATGCCGTGCACGGACTCGACGTCGAGGGTCTCCTCGCCGTACCAGCCCGCCGCATCGCACTGGTTCGGCCCGGCCAGCGTGTACGGCCCGGCCTTGTACTGCTTGAACTGGCCGGCCCCGAACGGCTGGTCGCCGGTCACCGTGGCGAACTGGTTGGCGTCCGCCTTGATGGTCGGTGAGGCGTAAGCGTCGACGATCGCGACGGTCTGGCCCTGGCCGGTCTGCCCGGACTGGGTGACGCCGTACGCGCTGCGCACCTGGGCCGGGGTGTAGCCACAGTTGGTCCACGGCTGGAACTTGCCGTACGCCTTGGGCTTGTTGGTCGCCACCTTCTGGCCGTAGTAGGCGGAGCACGGTGGGGCGACCCAGTAGTTCGGGCCAGGCGGCGGCAGGGCCGGCTTGATCTGGCTCTTCGCGGTGTCCAGGCCAGCCACCGCGAGAACCGAGCCGGCTACCGAGGCCGGGGCCGTTGCCGCCTGCTCGGGCGCCCGGGCGGCCTGCCCGCCGGGGCCCCGGTAGGTGCCGAAGCCGACGCCGAAGGCCTTGCTGGCCGCCGCCACCGACCCGCGCACCGCGATGAACGCGGCGGCCGGGTTCGAGGCGCTGACCCGCGTCACGGACAGGCCAGCGGAGGTGAGCCAGGAGCGCACCGAGGCGACCTCGGCGCTCGTCGGGGCGAACTCGGCCCGGACGCTGGCCGCCGAACGGAAGTGACGGTAGCTGGCACTCCGTGGGTCAGCGACCGCGGCGACCGCCCCGGCCAGCGAGGACGCGTGGTTCGGGGCCAAGTAGACCCGGGCACTGACGGTCCCGCTGGCGGTGCTGCTGAGGCGCTTCGCGGCCACAGCCCACGATGGGTGGGTGTGCGCGATCGCCTTTCTGGGGTTGGCCGCCGACGCGGCCGTGGCCGTGGCGAGGCTGCCGAGCGTGAGTGCTCCGGCAGCTACCGCGGCACCGACCACGCGCAAGCGTGTGACGTGCGGCATGCACATTCCTTCCTGATGGCTGACCATGGCGCCTGATCACTGTGTCCTGGGTAACAGGGCACAACCGCTATAGGTTCTTCCTCCGGGGCCCGCCGCGCAAGAGTTACGTCACGTCTTGCGCGGACTGTTATCCGTAAATGACTTATGGCAGTTACCTCCCTACTCTCGGTTAGCGCTGAGGATCTTCATCTGGTCACCACAGGAGCTACACCGTTGCTGCACGCGGGCCGGGTTCGCTGTCCCTCGTCGCCCTGATCCGCTGCCCACCCTGGTGCGGATCAGGGCGGCCCAAGCTTCCGAGGCAGGCGCCGCGGCGCCACAGGAGAACGCATGCTGGCCGGGACCCAGGACCTGCTGACCACCCAGGTACACCGCATCTTCATCCGGGCGACGCCGGAAGAGATCTGGGATGCGCTGACCCGGCCGGGCTGGACGCAGAAGTACGGGTACCGGGCCGCCGTCCAGTACGACCTGCGGCCCGGCGGCCTGTACCTGGCCTTCGCCACCGGCGCGACCCGGCTGCGCGAGGCCCGCGACGTGATCATGGACGGCGAGGTCGTCATCGCCGAGCCGCCGTGGCGGCTGGTGCAGACCTGGCACGCGCTGTTCGACGCCGCGGCCACCGCTGAGTCGGAGACCCGCCTGTCCTGGCAGATCGAGGAAGACGACACGGGCATCTGCACGCTGACCGTCGTCCACGAACTGGCCGGGGCGCCGCGCACGGCCGCGCTGATGGACGGCCGTGACGCGGTGCTCGGCGGCTGGGACTGGATCCTGAGCGATCTCAAGACGCTGCTCGAGACCGGGCGGCCGCTCGGCCGCGCTTGGTAGACCGACCAGGCACCCCCAGTCGCTTAGCACATTGAGCATTCTTGTCATTACTATTAGTAGTTAACCGGCATGGGCCCGTCTGGCTGGGGTGGGGCGCGGGGTCAGGGGCCGGAACAGGCCGTTAAGCAGGGCGGTGGGTTTGCGGTGCGGGCCGCGACCTGACGGCCCCGGCCGGGGGATACCGTGGCGGGGTGGCGCCGATCCTGCTGGCCGCGCCCGCCTACCACGGGCCGCCGGAACTCACCGCATCCCGGGT
>Ga0207664_10001622_pt1 | contig 14802 bp, 14 predicted proteins | sample LARL83metaG_FD_184349 | JGI IMG/M metagenome (GOLD analysis project Ga0207664, IMG submission 184349) | Corn, switchgrass and miscanthus rhizosphere microbial communities from Kellogg Biological Station, Michigan, USA - LAR L8-3 metaG... | ecosystem: Host-associated > Plants > Roots >... | reverse complement strand
GCTGGCATTACCATCAGGCCATATGCGCCGGTTCATGCTTCCCGGGTTGGTCACCGCCGCCGCAGTGGCTCTGCTGGCGCTCCTCACGTTCGGCGTCTCCCAGCAGAACGACGCGTCGTCGATCGACTCGCAGGTCGCCCACGGCAAGTTCCCCGCGGCGCCCAACGCCCGGCAGGCGCTGCCGCTGCTGAGCGGTCACGGCACGGCGAGCCTCGCCGACTTCCGGGGGAAGGTCGTTGTCCTCAACGTTTTCGCCTCTTGGTGTGATCCCTGCAAAGCGGAGGCGCCGATCCTGGCCAAGGAGCAGCCGATCCTGGCCAAGCACAACGCGACCCTCGTGGGCGTGACCTATAAGGACCTGTCGTCCGCTACCGAGCAGTTCGACCGTCAGTATCACCTCAGCTACCCCGTGCTCCGCGACGTGAGCGGGAGCTTCGTGAGCTCATTCGGCGCCACGGGTGTCCCAGAGACGTTCGTGATCAACCGCAAAGGCCAGATCCAGGCGCTCCAGCGCTTCCCGGTCACCGCCAAGTGGCTCAACGAGACCCTGCCGCGCATCCTCGAGGAGAAGTCGTGAGCCGCGGTCGGGTCGTCACCCTCGCGCTCAGCCTCGCGGTCGCCCTGGGCCCCGTCGCTGCCAGCCGGGCGGCCACCGCACCGAAGGCCTCCTACCTGGACGTGGTCAACGATGTCATGTGCGTCGTATGCCACGAGCCGCTGGGCGTGGCCCAGTCACCCGAGGCCTACCAGGAGCGCGACTACATCCGCCAGCTCATCGCCCAGGGCAAGACGCGCAAGGAGATCGAGAACGACCTCGTCCAGCAGTACGGTCCCGCGGTGCTCTCCCGCCCGCCGGCGCACGGCGTCAACCTGCTCGTCTACATCATCCCGCCGGTGGTGCTCGTCCTGGGGATCGTGACCCTCGCGATCTTCCTCCCCCGGTGGCGCCGGCGCGCGCGCGACGCAGGGCCCCCGTCCGCGGCCAAGGGCAAACCCCTCGACGCCGGCGACGCCAAGCGCCTCAACGACGAGCTCGGGCGCTACGCGTAGCCGGACGGCTACATCGAGTCCGGCGCCGAGACCCCCAGCAGCCACAGGGCCAGCCGGATGGTCTGGCGCGTCGCCTGTGAGAGCGCGATCCGGAAGGACTCGGTCGCCTCGGGCTCTGAGCCCACCACCTTGCAGTCGCGGTAGAAGTCGCTGAACGTCTGGGCGAGCTCGTGCGCGTAGCCGGCGATCCGGTGCGGGGCGCGGCGCTCGGCGGCCTCGGCGATCTCGTCGGGGAAGTCCACCAGCGCCTTGATGAGGTTGCGCTCGGCCTTGTGCAGCTCGCCGCCGTCCCAGTCGGCCGCCGCCTCCAGCGCACCCGCCACCCGATCCTCGGACAGCCGGCCCAGGATCGAGGCGATGCGCGCATGGGCGTACTGCACGTAGTAGACGGGGTTCTCGGGAGACTCCTGCTTGGCCAGCGCCAGGTCCAGGTCGACGGTGCGGTCGTGGGAGCGCTGGAGCATCCAGAAGCGGGTGGCGTCGACGCCGATCTCGTCCAGCAGGTCATCGAGCGTGATGAAGTCGCCGCGGCGCTTGGACATGGCGGCCCGCTCGGCGCCCTCCACCAGGTGCACGAACTGGATGATCGGCATCTCCAGCGAGTCGGGGTCCCCGCCCAGCGCCGCCCAGCCGGCCTTCATCCGCGCCACGTAGCCGTGGTGGTCGGCGCCCACCGGCAGCAGCTGCAGCTCCACGCCGCGCTCGCGCTTCTCCAGCAGATAGGCGACGTCGGCGGCCAGGTAGGTGGGGACGCCGTCGGAGCGGCGCAGCACCCGGTCCTTGTCGTCGCCGAAGGTGGTGGCGCGCAGCCACAGGGCCCCCTCTGACTCGTAGGAGTGCCCGCCCTCAGCCACGATCTCCAGCGCGCGCTCCAGATAGCTGGGCGAGCCCTCGTGCAGCGTCCGCTCAGAGAAATACTGGTCGTAGTGGACGCCGTAGCGCTCCAGCGTGGCCTTGATCTCGGCCAGCAGCAGCTCGACGGCATGCTTCGCCGCCTCGTCGGGCGACATCGACTCGACGCCCGGGATCTGGGCGGCCAGATCAGATACGTAGCCACCCTGGTAGCCGTCCTCGGGCGGGTCCTCACCACGGGCACGCGCCAGCACCGACTGGCCCAGACGCTCGATCTGCCCGCCGGCATCGTTGAAGTAGTACTCGCGCCACACCCGATGGCCGTGGTGGGCCAGTACCCGCGACAGCGCGTCGCCGTAGGCGGCGTGCCGGCCACTGGCCGCCACCAGCGGACCCGTCGGATTGGCCGAGACGAACTCCACCAGCACCTGGCGCGCCTCCGGAGCCCCGTCGGCGCCGAAGCGCTCGCCGGCGTCGAGCACCACGCGCAGGGCACGCCGGTACCAGTCGTCGGACAGGAACATGTTGACAAAGCCCGGACCGGCCACCTCGAAGCGCTCCAGGTCGGCGTGCAGCACGTCGCTGAGCGCGACACCCAGCTGCTCGGCGATCTCCCGCGGCGCCTTGCGCATCGCCGGGGCCAGCAGCATGGCGACGTTGGTCGAGTAGTCGCCCTGCCCCTCGCGCTTGGGGCGCTCCACCCGCAGCCCGGAGCTCGGCCCGCCGTTGCCGCCGGCGGCCACGGCCACCGACATCACCGCCGAGCGCAGGTCGGCCAGCGGCTCGTTGCTCATCCGCCCTGCACCGCCGCGACCGGCTGGAACACCGTCTCGAGCCGTTCGAGCGCCTCCGGCGTGCCGATCGCCACCAAGATCTGCCCGGCCTCGATCACCGTCGAAGGCGGCGGCTGGGGCTCCAAGCGCCCGTCGCCGTGGCGCACGGCCACGACCACGGCGTCGCCGCGGACCTGCTCGATGGTCTTGCCCACGCCGTCGCATGCATCCGAGACCTCGATCTCGTCCATCCGGTAGTCGGCGAGCTTGAGCGCGCCGCCGACCTGCGGGTGCAGGGCCAGGCGGGCCATCTCCGACCCCGAGGTCTTGTAGGGCGAGATCACGCGGTCGGCGCCGGCGCGCTGGAGCTTGCGCTCGGCGTCCTCGGCGCTGGCCCGGGCGACGATGAGGATGTCGGGCCGCAGGCCCCGCGCGGTGAGGACGATGAAGATGTTGTCGGCGTCTGAGTCGACGCAGGCGACCACGGCCCGGGCGCGCATGATCCCGGCACTGATCAGGACCTCGTCGTCGGCGGCATAGCTCTCGATGTAGCGCACGCCGATCTCGGCGGCCTCTTCGCGGTGCGAGGGGTTGGCGTCGATGGCCACGTGCTTGACCCCGGCCAGGCTCAGATCGCGGGCCACCTGGCGCCCGACCCGGCCGAAGCCGCAAATGATGAAGTGGTCTGAATAGGAGTCGATCATGCGCTGGTTGCGGCGCTCTTCACGCAGGCCGCTGAGCTGGCCGGAGACAAAGAACTCCGCCACCGTGGCCAGGCCGTAAAAGAGCGTACCTATGCCAAACAGCTCCAGCAGGACGACGACGACCCGGCCGGCGGCGTCCTGCGGATCCTTCAGCGCCCCCAGTGTGGTGACCGTGTCGAGGGTCCACACAAAGCCGTAGGGCACCGACACCCCTTCGGTGATCGCGAAGGCAATCGTGCCCAGCACCACCACCGCCACCAGCGCGGCCAGGAGAATGCTCAGACGCCGGGTGAAGGCCTCCAGCTCGCGCCGGGCGCGGCGCCGTCGCTCCAGCGCCTGGTGGTGGCTGATGCGGCGGCGGTCGACGGGAATCGGCATACCGAACGGCTACCCGCGGAGCTCAATAGTGGTACGGCTCACGGGCCAAGATCTTGTGGGCGCGGTAGAGCTGCTCCAGCAACACCACGCGGGCCAACTGGTGGGGCAGGGTGATCTCGCCCAGTGACAGCCGGTGATCGACCTGATCGAGCTCGAGCCCGAAGGGGCCGCCGATGACGAAGCACAGGTCGCGCCCGCTCTGACGCCGCTCCTCCAGGAAGCGTGCGAACCCCAGCGAATCGGGTTTCTCGCCGTCGCGGTGCAGCAGCGAGACAAAGGCGCGGTCGGGCAGCCGCCGCTGGACGCGATCGTCCTCGCGCACCTCCACGAGCTCCAGCCGCGTGTGCCCCGCGAGCAGCTTCTGATAATGCTGAACGTCGTCGGCGAACGGAGGACGCAGCTTTCCCACGGCAACGACGACGATCCGCACGGTGAGATACTAAGTCGATATGGACGATCCCAATACGCCCGAGCGTCACATCAACATCCACTTCTCGCCGGACATCATGGCCGGCGTCTACTCCAATTTCGCCAACGTCAGCCATTCCGACTACGAGTTCACGATCACCTTCGCCCGCGTCGACCACGAGGTCGAGGACGAGGAGATCCCCGGTGTGGTGGTCTCCCGCATCAACCTCTCGGCCCGCTTCATGAGGGAGCTCATCGAGGCCATGCAGGACAACTACTCCAAGTGGGAGTACCGCGAGGGCGTCAAGAACCTTCCGGAGACCCATGGCGGCGAACAGCGGTCCGAATACGGTCCCGGTGACGGCGAACAGAGGCCGGAGTACGGTCCCGGCGACGAGGGCTGACTCGCTGTCCGTCCTCGGCAGCGATCACCCTCCTGTCATGAGAGTCAGCTTTCCCCCCGATCGGGGGGCACCTTCCTGAGTACGCTCGCCGGGAGCGACTGCCGGACCTGACCTCATGACGGACACCACCCACCGACCCCGTCTGATGACGCGCCCGCGCATCGGCGTGCTCCTGCCCAGCTTCGACGCGGTGGGCAGCGGCCGGCCGCTGCCGATCGTGCCGGCGGCCCGGCTCGCCGAGGACCTGGGCTTCGGCGCGACGTGGGTCGGCGATCACCTGGCCTGCCCGGCCCCCGGGCTCGATGCCCCCTCCTGCCTGGCCGCGGCGGCCGCCGTCACGGAGAACATCCGCCTCGGCCTCAGCGTGATGCTGCTCGGCCTGCGGGCTCCGGCGTGGGCGGCCAAGATCCTGGCCACGATCGATCACCTGTCCTCGGGCCGGCTCCTGCTCGGAGTCGGCGTCGGGGGCGAGTTCCCGGTCGAGTTCGAGGCCGCGGGCGTGCCCGTGCGCCAGCGGGGAGCCCGGCTCGACGACGCGCTGCACGTGATTCGCGAGCTGCTCACCGGCCAGCCGGTCAGCTACGAGGGGCGCACGATCACCGTCAACGCCCCGTCGCTGCAACCCGCCATGGCCGCCCCGCCCCCCATCTATGTCGGCGGCCGCGGCGAGGCGGCGCTGCACCGCGCGGCCCGGCACGGGGACATGTGGCTGCCGATGTGGCTCACACCCGATCGGGTGGCTGAGCGCACCCAGATGCTGGCCGAACTGGCCGAGCGCGAAGGCCGTCCCGCCCCGGGGACCGCGCTGCTCATCGGCGTGCACATCGACGATGACCGCGCGCGGGCCCGCGCCGAGGCCGAGCTGCACATCCGCGGGCAGTACCGCATGGGGCTGGAGAAGATCGAGCGCTGGACCCTGCTCGACAGCGTCGACGGGGCCGTGGAGCAGCTGGAGGCCTACAGCCAGGCGGGGGTCGAGGAGTTCCTGTTCATGACGCTGGGCCGGGAGCCCATGACCCAGTACGAGCGCCTGGCGGAGGTCCGCCAGCGCTTCGAGTCGGCGTTCGCGACCTCGGGGGCACCGGCAAGGGCCCGCGATTGACCGCCGGCACCCCGTACCGCTACGACGCCTCGGCGTTTCGCGAGGTGTTCGAGCGCCGCTTCACCTATCTGGCCGGCGTCCATCGCAACAGCCACCGCTACGCCGATCGCCCCGCGCTGCACGACCCGGCCACGGACCGGCGCTGGACCTACGCCGAGCTGTGGGCCGACAGCGGCCGTCTCGCCGCGGGGCTGAGAGCCCGAGGCGTCCAAGCGGGCGACGTCGTCGTCCTCGACCTCTTCAACTGCCCTGAGTTCGTCCTGGTCTGGCTCGCCGCGCAGCGCCTGGGCGCGATCGCGGCGCCGATCAACTTCCGCCTCTCGTCCGGCGAGGTGGCCCACGTCCTGGACGACAGCCGCCCGGCCGTGTTCATCCACGACCCCGCGCTCACCTCGGTCGTCGCCGACGCCCTGGCCCGCGCCTCGCACACCGTGACGCTCGCCGTCGTCGTCACGTCCGATGGCGGCGACGCCCCGCCCGGCTGCGCCTCAACCCCCTTCACCGAAATCATGAGCACCGGCACCGTCCCGGACCTCCCGGACGGCATCACCGTCTACGACGAGACAACCCGCCTGTACACCTCGGGCACCACGGGGATGCCCAAGGGCGTGTCGCTGAGCGGGATCGTCGATGTGCTCTCCGCCCATGACGTGATCATGCACTTCCCGCTGTCTCCCGAGGACCGCACCCTCAACATGACCCCGTGGTTTCACCGCGGCGGCCTGTACTCCGGCGGCCCCAATCCGGTCCTCTACTGCGGCGCCGAGGCGGTCGCGCTGCGCGCGTTTGATCCCGCCACCGTGCTGGACTGGGTCCAGGAGCACGGCATCACCTTCCTCATCGGCGCGCCCACCAGCCTGGCCATGCTCACCGCCGAGCAGACGGCCCGCCCCCGCGATCTCTCGACGCTCAACGGGATCGTCACCATGGGGGCGCCGCTGGACCGCGAGGCCTGCCTGCGCTACCAGCAGGTGCTCACGCCGCGGATCTTCAACGGCTACGGGACGACCGAGGCGTTCTGGAACACGTTCCTACGCCCGAGCGACCTTCCCGACCACGCCGGCTCGGCAGGCCGGGCATGCACCGACGACGACGTCGCCGTGGTCAGGATCTACGAGAATCACCACGCCGAGCCCGATGACCACGCCGCCAAGGACGGAACCGAGGTGGGCGAGGTGGTGGTGCGCTCGGTCAAAGCCGGCTACGCATACGTCAACCAGCCCGACGAGCAGGCCGCCCGCTTCCGCGACGGCTGGCTCTACATCGGCGACCTGGCCACCTGGGACGAGGATGAGTACGTGACCATCGTGGGCCGCAAGGACGACATGATCATCTCCGGCGGCGAGAACGTGCACCCCACGCAGGTCGAGGCGGTGCTGTGCGAGCACCCGCAGATCACGGATGCCGCCGTGGTCGGACTGCCCGACGAGCGGTGGGGAGAGCTCGTGGTCGCCTACGTCGTCCCGTCGACCGACGCGGACGGCCTCGACGCCGCGACATGTGAGGCCCACTGCCACGGGCACCCGATGCTGGCCGCCTTCAAGCGCCCGCGCGCGTACCGCTTCGTCTCCGAGCTGCCCATGACCGCCACCGGCAAGAAGCTTCACTACCAGCTGCGCGAGCAGGCCGCGCAGGACGCCGCGCAAGGCCTCTTCCAGCGCCCGTGAGCACCCGTCCCCAGCGCCGCGACCCGGTGGTGACCGGGATCGGGGCCGTCACGCCGGTGGGCATGACCGCCCCCGAGACCTGGCAGGCGCTGCTGGACGGCCGCTCGGGAGTGAGCCCCATCCAGAGCTTTGACGCCTCCGATCTCCCCGTGCAGATCGCCGGCGAGATCCACGACTTCGACGGCGAGGCCGTGATGGGACCCAAGCGCTTTCGCCGCTCGGCGCGCTTCAGCCAGCTGGCCGTGGCCGCCGCCCGCGAAGCTGTCGGCGACGCCGGCCTGGACACCGCCGCGGAGGCCGATCAGATCGGCGTCGTCGTCAACGCCGCGGTGGCCGGCGGCCCCGAGACCGAGCGCAACGTCCGCGCCCTGATCGAGCGGGGTCCGCGCGACCTGAGCCCTTATTTCGTGCCCTCGACGATCCTCAACATGGCCGCGTGCGAGGTGGCCATCGACCTCGGCGTGCACGGGCCGGTCAACGCCAGCGCGCTGGCCTGCGCCAGCGGCACCGCCGCCCTGCTCGAGGCCCGGCGGCTCATCGCCGGCGGCGAGGCCGACGTCGTCATCGCCGGCGGCACCGACGCCGGGATCTCCCGGTCGATGTTCGCCGGGCTGGCGCTGATGGGGCCGCTGTCGGAGCGCAACGACGCGCCCGAGGAGGCCAGCCGCCCCTTTGATGCCGACCGCGACGGGTTCGTGTTCGGCGAGGGCGCGGTGGTGCTGGTGGTCGAGTCCGCCGAGCACGCCGCCGCGCGCGGCGCGACCGCCTACGGCACCATCGCCGGCGGAGCGCTCACCTCAGACGCCTTCCACATCTCCGCCCCCGAGCCCTCGGGCGTCCACGCCGCCCGGGCCATCGAGCTGGCCCTGCGCACCGCCGGCGTCGCCCCCGAGGAGCTCGACTACGTCTGCGCCCACGGGACCGCCACCAAGGCCAACGACGCCTCCGAGACCCGGGCCATCCGGATGGCGCTGGGCAGGCAGGCCTACAACGTGCCGGCCAGCTCGCCCAAGTCAATGGTGGGCCACCTCATCGGGGCCGCGGGGGCGCTGTCGGTGATGACCTGCCTGCTGGCCATCCGCGACGGCGTCCTGCCCCCCACCACCAACCTGCACACGCCCGACCCCGAGTGCGACCTGGACTACGTGCCGCTCACCGCCCGGCGTGCCGAGGTGCGGACCGCCGCGGCCAACGCGTTCGGCTTCGGCGGTCAGAACTGCGTGATCGTCATGCGCGCTCCCGACTAGCGTTCTGAGGAGCTAATTCGTGAGCAGCGTCGCGAGTGGGCTGGGCGTGGCTGAGTGGGGGCGGCGAACTAAGTCGTACCGGTAGTCGGGCGTGTTCGCCGCCCCCGCTCAGGCGCGTCCAGACGCCGCGAGGCTGCCATCGAATTCGCGACTCAGGACGCAAGAACTGACTTCGCGCTACGCGGCCTGGGCAAAGGCCACCGCGGCGCCGATCCGCTCGGCCGTCGGCGGGTGCGTGGCCAGCAGCCGGCTCACCCACCTGGGCGGGTCGACGTCGGCCACGTTCTGCAACGCAATCGTGCGCTCGAAGGAGACGAAGGCGTCGGGCACGCCGGCCAGCTCCAGCGCGAAGTGGTCGGCCCGGCGCTCCATCGCCCGCGAGAGGCGGTTGCCGATCAGCCCGATCGGCCCACTGGTCAGGATCGCCGCCAGGGCCACTGCCGGCAGGGTGGCGGGCGTCCCGCGCTCGGCCGAGAGCTCCCAGCTGAGCCGCTGGACCGCCAGCGCCGTCGCGGGCGCCACGATGGCCGCGTAGGCCAGGCCGCGCCGCACGTCTCGGTGGCGGACGTGGGCCAGCTCGTGGGCGACGACCAGCCGGATCTCATCGCGGCTGTAGCGATCGAGCAGGGTGTCGAAGAGGACGACGCGCTTGGTCGGCCCCAGCCCCGTGACGTAGGCGTTGGCGGCGGTGGTGCGCCGGCTCGCGTCCACCGAGAAGACCTCTCCCACCGAGACCCCGGCGTCGCGCGCCAGGGCCAGGACGTCTGAGCGCAGCTCGCCCTCGGGCAGCCGCGTGAAATCGTTGAAGATCGGGTCCAGCACCACCGGGGCCAGGGCGGCCAGCCCGGCGCCGAACACCACCGACCCCGCGCCCAGGGGCAGCCACCACTGGCGCGGGAAGCGCCGCGTGACGGCGACGATGGCAGCACCGGCGCCCCCCGCGAGGACGGTCTGGATGAGCCGGGCCTTGGCCACGTCCCCGGCCCACGCCCTCCAGGACTGCGTGTCCAGGCCCACGGCCATGGCCCGGCGGCGGGAGACGACGTGCAGCGGCAGCGTCGGCACCGAGAGGGCCAGTGACAGCCCGGCGGCGGTGACGGCACCTCCGGGAATCGGTCCCCACCCAACCCACCACCCACCCCGCCACGTGCGGCGCAGCGGCGCCGGCGGGCGGCGCACGAGCTGCGCCAGCGCCGCGGCGTCGATCAGGCTGCGGGTGAGCATCAGGCCCAGCTGGGGGCGGGCGTAGCGGCGGCCGCGGTCGATCTCCTCGGCGGAGAAGTAGCTCTGCACGTCGACGCGGACGGGATCCAGCGCCGGCGCGCGGGGGGCCAGCACGCGCCGCGCCGCCTCGGCCGTCGCGGCCGCCAGCAGGACCGGCCAGATGGCCCGAACGCGTGAATGCCTGCTCACCAGCGAGACTGTAGTGATGCGCGTCGCCATCGTGTCCGACATCCACGGCAACCGTCATGCCTTTGACGCGGTGCTGGATGCCATCGCCGACACCGAGTGCCGGGAGCTGTGGTGCCTGGGTGACCTCGTCGGCTACGGCGCGGACCCCGACGCGTGCGTGGACCTGGCCCGCGAGCATGCCGCCATCTGCCTGGCCGGTAACCACGATCTGGGCGTGCGGGGCACGATCCCGCTCGAGCAGTTCTCCCGGGGCGCCGCTCTGGCGGCAACGTGGACCCAGCAGACGATCACTCCGGAAACTCTCGAGTACCTGAACAGCCTGGAGCCCCAGAACACCGAGGAGGCGGCGGCGCTCTATCACGCCAGTCCCCGTGATCCGGTGTGGGAGTACGTGCTCTCCCCGCTGCAGGCCGAGCTGTGCCTCGACGTCCAGGCGAGGCGTGTCTCGCTCATCGGCCATTCGCACGTGGCCCTGTCGTTCTCGCGCGTACCCGGCTCGCCCGCCACCGGCCAGACCCGGGCCGCCGAGGAGGAACTGGACCTGCAGGAGGGCGAGTGGCTGGTCAATCCCGGCAGCGTCGGCCAGCCGCGCGACGGGGACCCCCGGGCGGCGTGGATGGAGCTCGACCTCGACTCCTGGCAGGCGGTGTATCGCCGCACCGAGTACGACATCGACGGCGCCGCCGCGGCCATCCGCGCCGCGCGCCTCCCGGACTCGCTGGCCGAGCGCCTGCTCTACGGGCAATAGCGCGGCGCCTACACCTCACACCAAACTAACCAGGGCACGGGCTAAAGTCAGGCGCCGGATGGGCTTTGGCTCTCGCGCATTTCTGGCCGGCGGCCTCGGGTTCGCGGCCGCATTCGCTGTCGCCTGCGGCAGCACCAACGGGCTGCTCTCAGCCGATCAGAACAACAGCCTCACCAGCCAGCTGGACTCGATCTCGGCGGCGGTGGCCGCCCATGAGTGCGCCCAGGCCAACAGCGCCGCGGCCGCGCTGACCAACGCGGTCACCAACCTGCCCTCCACGATCAACACCACCCTGTCGCAGAACCTCAGCCAGGGCGCCAGCACCGTGGCCGAGCTCGCGGCACGCAATTGCAGCACCACCACGACACGGACCACCACGTCGACGCCGACCACCACCTCGACGCCCACGACCACCTCGACGCCCACGACCACGTCGACGCCCACCACGACGTCGACGCCGACCGGCACCACGCCGCCCGCAACGAATCCGACGACGCCGGGTACTTCTACTACGGCCAACGGGGGCGCCGGGATCGGCGGCGGCACCGGCACCGCCGGTCAGGGCGGCAACGGCAACGGACAATGACAGGCACCACCGTCATCGCAGGCAGATATCGGATCGAGGGCCGCCTCGGCGTCGGCGGGATGTCGACCGTGCACCTCGCCTTCGACAACCGGCTGGAGCGCTACGTCGCGCTCAAGCTCCTGGCCGAGCATCTGGCCGACGACCCCACCTTCGTTTCGCGTTTTCGCCGCGAGGCGCTGGCCGCCGCCCGCCTCGTGCACCCCAACATCGTGCAGGTGTTCGACTTCGGCTTCGATTCCGGCCATCACCAGCACTTCATCGTGATGGAGCACGTCTCGGGCAACTCGTGCGCCGAGCTGTTGCGCGACCACGGGCACCTCGACGTCGCGCAGGCGATCGACATCGTCACTCAGGCCTGCCGCGGCCTGGACTACGCGCACCGCAACGGGGTCGTGCACCGCGACGTCAAGCCCGGCAACCTGCTCGTCTCCGACACCGACGTGGTCAAGCTGGCCGATTTCGGCATCGCGCGCGCCGTCGACCAATCGAGCATCACGCAGGTGGGGTCGGTGCTGGGCACGGCCGCCTACCTGTCGCCCGAGCAGGCCCGTGGCGACGAGGCCGGCCCCCAGGCCGACCTGTACTCGCTGGGCGTCGTCACCTACCAGCTGATCTCCGGCCGCCTGCCCTACGAGGCCGCGTCGCTATCGGAGCTGGCCCTCAAGCAGCAGCGCGAGTCGCCGATTCCGCTCGACGAGCTCAATCCCGACGTACCCCCCACCCTGGCCCAGGCGGTTGCCCTGTCGCTGGCCATCGACCAGCGCGACCGTCCCCAGGATGCCACCGAGCTGGCCGAGACGCTGCGCGATGGCGCCCGCGGCGCCGGCCCCAGCCCGCAGACGCGCGGCTTTGCCACCAGCGCCACCCGGGTCGTGCCCAGCCAACCCACGTCGGCCACCCGCGTGGCCCGACCCGATCCGCCCACTCCCGCCGCCCGCGCGCCGCGACAGGTGCCCGCTCGCAGGCCCACCCGCCAGGAGGCGGCCGCCGCCTACAACCGGACCACCGCCGCCGAGCGCGCCGCGCCGCCCGCCCAGGGCAGCCGTGGCTTCCGTCGCCTGATGGCGGTGCTGGCGCTGCTCGGGGTGCTGGCGCTGATCGTGATCGCCGCCGTGACGATCTCCAACAGCACGTCCAACACGGTCGTGCAGTACCGCAAGGTCGTCGGCCACGACGTCCACTCGGCGATCAACCAGCTCAGCGACATCATCAACAAGTACACGAAGTAGGCGCGGCGCCGGCCAGCAGCGCGTCGCCCACCTCGTCCAGGCGGTCGGCCCCGACCGCCTCGCGCAGGTCGGCCATCACCCGCGCCACGAAGCTGAGGTTGTGCTGCGTGACCAGGCGCAGCCCCGTGAGCTCGTGGGCGCGCAACAGGTAGTGCAGGTAGGCGCGCGAGAAGCCCGCCGCGCACGCCGGGCACGGGCATCCCTCCATGATCGGCTCCGGCGAGCGCCGCCAGCGGCCCTTCATCAGGTCCACGCGCCAGCGCCCCTCGGGATCGGGGATCAGCGCGACCCCGTGACGGCCCAGGCGCGTCGGCATGGCGCAGTCAAAGGTGTCGATCCCCTGGCGCACGCCGACGATGAGATCGTCGATGTCGCCGATGCCGAGCAGGTGGCGGGGCCGGTCGGGCGCGACGCGCTGAAGCTCGGCGGTCGTCCAGTCCACCACCTCGTGCATCTGCGGCTTGTCCTGCCCCAGCGAGCCTCCGATGGCGATCCCGCCACAGCGGCTGGCGGCCACCACGCCCGTGGAGGCCATCCGCAGGTCGTGCTCCACCCCACCCTGCACGATCCCGTACACGACCTGCCCTTGCGGACCGTGGCGCTCGTGCCAGTCCAGGCAGCGCTCCAGCCAGCGATGAGTGCGCTCCATCGAGCGCGCGGTGTAGTCGCGGGTCACATGAAACGGCGTGCACTCGTCGAACACCAGCGCGATGTCCGAGCCCAGGGCCGCCTGCACGGTCATCGAGGTCTCCGGGCCCATGAACCGCTCGCCGCCGTCCAGGTAGGAGCGAAAGCGGACGCCCTCCTCCTCGATGGCCAGGATCGTCCCGTTGGAGGCGCCGGCGCCACCGGCGGGCTGACCGCGCCGTCCCTTGATCTCGTCGGCCACGCCCCCGTGGCCCATCGAGAACACCTGAAAGCCGCCCGAGTCCGTGATGATCGGGCCGCCCCAGCGCATGAACTGATGCAGTCCGCCCATCTCGGCCACCAGCTCGTGGCCCGGCGCCAGGAAGAGATGGAACGTGTTGCCCAGGACCATCTCGTAGCCGAGGGCGGCGACGTCGCGCGGCTCGAGCGTCTTGACCGAGCCGCGGGTGGCCAGGGGCACGAACGCCGGGGTCTGCACCTCGCCGTGGGCCAGGTGCAGCGTGCCGCGACGGGCACGGGATCCGGAGCTGCGGGCGGCGATCGTGAACACGGCCCGGACCCTAGTGGGTCCCAGCCGTGAGGTTGGGCCCACCGGTGGAGTGGGCGCGCGCCCCGGCGCGTAGGCTGCTCGCCGTGATCCGATGGCGTCTTCCTGCGCTGCTGGCGGCGGCCTGCGCCGCCCTCAGCGCGTGCGGCGCGAGCCACCGGCACGGCGCAGCGTCCACGTCGGGCGCCGCGCTCTTCACCCAGGCCTGCGGCGCCTGCCACACCCTCAGCGGCCACAACGATCCCCGCCACCAAGGGGGCGACCTGCGCGGCTTTCACTCCAGCCGGGCGCAGTTGGTCCAGCTCGCCGCCGAGATGCCGCTGCGCCGGCCGCTGAGCCGCGCCGAGCTGCAATCGGTGGTTGATTTCGTGATGTCGGTGGAGGCCGGGCGCTCGTAGGCGGCCGGCTACGCCGCTGGGACCAGTTCGCCGACGTCGTCCAGGGTCCCGGTGGGTGACTGCCCGCCGGCCACGACGATCGCCCTCCCGATCGTCATCACCGCCGCGTCCGACGTGGGCTTGGGCAGCCGCCCCGCCGGCCGCACGCGCCCGGTGACCGGATCCAGTGCGTACACGGCGGAGGTCTGATCGGTGTCCCCGGGGCCCCGGCCGCCGATCAGATAGATCGTCGAGCCCAGGGTCACCGCGTTGCCGTGCTCGCTCGGACGGGGAAGAGTGCCGATGCGCCGCACCCGGTGGGTGTTGAGGTCGAAGCGGTAGATGGCGTCGCTGGTCCCGGCGGGGGTGACGCCCCCAAGCACGTACAGGCCCGAGCCGGCGATCGTCACCGCGGCGTAGCGCAGCCCCACCGGGACGTGTGCCACCACGTCGGGCCGGCCGCCGGGGCGCCAGGCGACGATCGTGTTGAGGTAGCTGGTGCCGTCATAGCCGCCGACGACGTAGGCGGTGCCACCGGCCTGGGTCACCCCCACGTCGGACTGCGGGGCCGACAGCGTGCCGGCGCTGGACGTCTGGCCCCCGCTGGGGTCGTACATGAGGATGTGATCGAGCTCGGACGTGAACCCACCGCCGAAGACGTAGACCTTG
>Ga0207664_10001619_pt1 | contig 14811 bp, 9 predicted proteins | sample LARL83metaG_FD_184349 | JGI IMG/M metagenome (GOLD analysis project Ga0207664, IMG submission 184349) | Corn, switchgrass and miscanthus rhizosphere microbial communities from Kellogg Biological Station, Michigan, USA - LAR L8-3 metaG... | ecosystem: Host-associated > Plants > Roots >... | reverse complement strand
GCGCGACGAGGAAACCGGATTCTACTATCACGGCGCGCGCTACTATGCGCCGTGGCTGGCGCGGTGGACTAGCTGCGATCCGTTACTCGTGACCGGAAATCTCATTCGAGCAGCGTCGCCGAGCCCTTTTGCCTACGCGAAGAACAGTCCCGCAATTTTCACGGATCCCTCCGGGCGCGACGATGAGCCCGCGAAAAAGAAGGAAGAAGAGGTAGAGCCGGACGTCACCGTTGATGAAAAAGCTAAAGTCGTGACCATCGACTACGAATCTCCGTTGCACCGGAGCCAGATGCCTTGGTACAACCTAAAGCCCGTTTCCTGGTTCGGATCGCAAACCCAATCCTCAGGAGGCGGGCCGAAGAAGGGTGAGTTCCATCTCGAGTTGAATCTGGCGCCGGAGTTGACCGTCCAGGGGAAGGATGTCGTCTTTCAGGCAAACGAGCAGCTTTCGCTACGCGCGGGCCTCAAATATTTCGATATCGGTTTCTTGTGGTCGAATCAATACGGCACTGAAGATACGAAACAGAGCGCCGGCTACGGCGGAAATCTGCTCGGCCTGGCACACGTGGGCGGGGACGTCGGTCCGAACGATGAGGACGCGAAGGTGGCCGGTGGCGGGTATCTCTCTGCGGGAATCGTCTATCACCAGAAGGATGTCAATGGGCATTCGGTGCTCGATTCGAACTTTGCCGGCACGGGCACTGGGGTGGTTTCGGTACAGGCTAACAAATGGCTGACGTTGGACTTCAATGGAAGCTTGGGATTCACGACCGACAAATACCAGCTCACGGGGCTGGCGTTCCTACAAAGCACCGCCCAGGTATCAAAACGGGTCAGCATTAGCGCGGAAGTTTTCGGCGGTGGCGGCGGCAGCGTCGCTGGCGACGACAAGGTCTCGAGCGGAACCGCCGGCTTCGGACTCGGAACACAGGTAGCGGATCCGGCGCGGGGCCAGGTCCACGGCGTGAACTTCATCTTCAAATCCGCTGTTGGCTCGAAAGAAAATGGTACGGACGCGCCGAACCCGGCCAGCGTTTTCCTCATCTACACGTTTGCGGTTGGGACCTCGGACAAACCGATTCCAAAGGCGCCTCCAGCGATGCAGCCCTTGTTCTAGACCTACAGATGAAAATGGAGATGCCTCCAATTTCCAGGCAGCTCAAACATGTGAGCCGCATTGCTGCTATCGAGGGGTACACCCCTGTGATCCGGAAATATTCAAGGCCGTTATCCAACATCCTGCTCCAGGCGATATTCATGATGTAAGCCACCGAGCACCGGCGTCTGTGCAACACGGTGGACCGGCGGCAATCGATGTCGATGGCCACTGGGACAGTTGTTTGAATTGGTTCCGGAAAACCAGACGCCAAGGCCGAGTGTGGTCTGCCGCGATTGTAGTGGGTAATGAATTCACGGAGGATGCGCTTCAGATGCCGCTCGTTCAGCGGAATCAAATAGTCCAAGCACTCGCGCCCAATACCGCCAATCACCCGCTCGCAATGAGCATTCCATTCCGGATGCTGGGCCGTTCCGTCGACCTTCGTAACGGTCTAAGGGGCGAACTCCTTTCCAGGTTGAGCCAATTCGAAGCGTTTAAATGAATTCGTTGTCGTTCAGAATCGAGTACGTTTCACGGCACGCTCCCATTTGGAATGTTTTCGATCCGTCGGCAAGTACTGCAGCACTTCTATCGAGCGCTCACCGGTCCAGTGACGTCTGTCAGTTTCGCCGGCTGCTCCAGCGCGCCATCCCCCGCCGAGTCCCACGCGGCGAATCGCACCCATTTCTTGCCCGTCGTGTCGAACGGAATCTCGAACCGATGCGAGCCGAACGCCGGCAGATCCGTAGCCGAAATCACCTGGCGTCCCGTTTTTTGACCGTCGCCCCACACGATCTCCACCATTTCGAGCGGAAACGTCCATTCGACCTTAGCGACAACGGTGCTCCGTTCGCCCGATCGTTCGATCGAATAGTTTGAAATCAGAACCTCGCCCGAAGTGACGAAATATTCGCCATTTTTCATCGCATTGATGATCGGACCCCATTCGCCTGCCGGAGGCAGACGGTCAAGCTTCACGTAATTCACCGGGTTGTTGGCGTAAACATCGTCGCCATACGACTCGCCGTAAATTTCCGAAATGGCCTGAATGTATTTCGCCGGCGTGGCGCGGCCGGCGACCCAGTTGTTCAAATCGTCCCACAGCGGCAGGCAGCGATATTCACACAATCGCTGCTCCGACCCGTCGAGGCCCATGCCCCAACGGAACCCAAAACCGCGATAATTTTCATCATTGAAGTGCGTCGTGTCCTTGATCGCGGCGGGAAACCCGGTCGAGCCTTTCGACTCCGGATGCGGCATGTAAATCAGCAAATTTTCGCGATGCGTCATTTCCGTCATGTCGGCGACGGTGCCCAGGTGATAAACGTGTCCGTACTTCGGGTCGTCTTCGACCAAACGCTGGCCGGGCGCGCGTCCCTGCACCCAGTAAACCGGATGCGAGATCAACAGATCGGAGTGCCCGCCGAGATCCCGTGCAATCTCCCCTCGCAAAATTTCGGCATTCGGCATCACCACGAAAGTTTTGTCCGATTGGCGCCGGGCCACGTCGTAATAAATCGCCTGGCTGCGAAACGGATCAGGCGTGCGGCGCTCCGCGCGCGTACCAGGCTTCGGTTCCTCCTCGGGAAAATGAAGATCCGACCGTTTGATTCCAGTGTACGCCAGCGCTTCATCGAGGATTAACTCCGGCGGCGCGCCGAGAGCGCGCGTCCACTGCATCCATCGCGGATTATCGACGTTGCCGGCGCGCGCCGGGCCGCGTTCTGTTTCTGCCGCAACTTCCGACGCCGCTCCTGCTCCTCCATCGATCGGCGCGACGATATTGATTCCGGCGGCGCGAAGAACCTCCAGATCCGGAATTTTCGCCTGGGGCCCTCCCGCCGCCTGCACCTTTCCCGCCAGGCCCATATGGAAATGCGTCGCCATCACCTGAAATCCCGCCAGCGCCTGAAAATGATCGTCGCGCGTGAACGCTGCAGCCTGTTCGGCGACGTCGTCAGCGTCGAGCCCGGCATAAAGATAAATCGGCATCCGCTGCTCGGTTCCCGGACGCGCGCTGCGCAGCGCGAAATTCTGGCGGCGATCCTCTGTGCCCGGAAGATTAGCTTCTTTTTCCGCCTGGCGCACCCCGAAGGAAAACGACGATTCGCTGTCCTGGCGATACCAGTTGTAACCGAGGTTATAACTGGTTTCCCGCGCCCAGAAAAAATTGTGCGGCGGCGGAAACGCTGCAATCGCGCCGTTCGCCAACTGGGCGATCGCCACCCGATTGTTCGACGTCACTGTGATCGGTCCGTTCTGGGGTGGCCCTCCGAAGCGGAATTCCTGCGCGTGACCGGCCGGATCGCGCCATGCAATTCGCGACTGCGGCGCGATCGCGACTCCATCCACCCCCGCATCGTACTTGTAGGCAACCGACGGCTCGTGTGTCACCCCGATCACTTCCATGCGGATCAGGTTCGATCCGCGATAAATCGTGAACTGCAACCGCCCCTCAAAAACGCCCAGCTCCACGCCCGGAAATGAAATCTCAAGGCGTGCGCCGTTCGTCTTCACTGAACAGCTTTGGGCGCGATAACTCGCCGTCACGCGCTTGATTTCATCCGGACTGCGCGGCAGTCCCGGCTGATTGAGAACGCCCCTCTGCGGCGGAGTGCAGTCGTTATGGGCCGGTTCCGCGCCGGGAACGTTCAGCGGCGCGTCCCAGAACGCCTCCCATTTGTATTTCTTCAAAATTTCCGGCGTGATCTTCACTCCGATGCCGGCCAGCGGATCTAATTGCTGATTGGTAATGCGCCGCAGACCAGAGACCACGCGAAACTCCGGCGTGGAGTGCGCCAGCAGCGCGATCCATGATCCGCCGCGCGCCTTGAGAGCCAGTTCCTCGATGACCGGCACGCCGTTCTCAATTGCAAAACGCAGCCGCAGCGGCTGATTGCGCGTCCCATTCCAGGCGACCGTCAGATCGCTTGCCGTCGGCGTCGCAGTAAGCCCCGCGAGGGCCCTATAACTGGCCAAGTCGCATTGGAGCGGGTCGGCCTCGACCACCAGCGCCAGCATAATCCCCGCGAACAACGCCACTTTCATCTTGATCCTCCCGCCTGAAACATTGAGCACTAACAGTATAATTTGACCATGTCACGAGCCACTCCATAAGGACATTTCCGGTCGAAAATGCTCACGTGGACTCAATCCTTCACTCAGAGCGGTATCAGCGCCTGGGGTAGGGAATTGGCGCCGCTGAACTACGACTTGGCTGGTGCCTCTTGGGGCGCGTGAAGCAAGCTGCTGGACGGAGAGTGTTGCAACTTTGATGGCGTGCCAGAGATTGTGCCGATGACGACTCCAACGTGACGGTTCTTAGGTGGGCAATTCGAAGCGCCTCTGGACGAACTGAATCTGACGTCTAACGTTAGCCCGCCAACCCACCGGGCCTTCCCTTTCCGAATCATGTTCATCGCCTCATATCCTTGAATCGTTCGCCTTGCCGCCTGGAACTCTCGAAATCTTGCTTGGCGTTCACTCGGCGTTTGATCGCTCGATGGTCTTGTTCGAGGATATCGTTAAGGTACTGTATAGGTCGGCGCCGACAACGGCGGCGTAAAATCCCTTCCTTCTTTATGTCTGCGATGGCTGCGCCGTAGATGGGCACCAGATCCGTTTTGATGACGCGAGCTGCGCATGGGAATTGACCACTCAGCGCTTTGCGATACAGTCGTTTGGCTGCATCGGCGTCGCGCAACGCCGAAAGCAGGAAATGAATGGTGGCACCGGCCGAATCGATGGCCCGATACAGATAGCACCAACGGCCCTGCACGCGAACGTAGGTTTCGTCCACGCGCCAGGATTTGTTGGTCGGCTTGAGATGCCGCCGGATCCGCTGCTCCAGCTCTGGACCGTACCACTGCACCCAGCGCGACACGGTCGTATGGTCCGCTTGCAGCCAGCGCTCGTCTAGCAGCTCTTCGACGTCACGCAGCGATAGCGAGTATCGCAAGTACCAGCGGACTGCGCAAGAATGGGACTGGCTCGGTCCGCCGCCATTTGAAGATTGCTGGTCGGTTGCCATTTTGTGGCCCCTTTAGGCTACCAGCCTCCACTCCGGCCACTTGCAACACATCCTTTCACCGCTCCTAGTCGTCAAATTGTGTCTGAAGCGTCCGTTGCGATGCAAAGAGGATCTCTTGTCAAGCCAGTCCAACGCTTCTTGCTCGCTTGAAAACGCCTCGGCGGTTACCTTGCGATGCCTGGCAACATCCACGCCCAACCCGTCGATTGCGGGCGGTTTGCCAACAATCGCGAGCCTTGGGTTCATCGTGCGCTGCTTGAGATATGCCGCTCTTTGCACTTCGAGATGATTTTGCCCATAAGCCCATCCGACAGGATGCTACTTCGCCCGGATCGAAACCGAGGCGATATGGTTCTCCCACTCCAGTTGGAGTTTGGCCGTCTTGCCGCTCGCGGTGATCGTATACCTCAGCTTTTCGATTGCGACTAGCGGCTTCTCCATTTTCATGTCGACGCGGCCCAGATCCATGCTCGGATCGTAGGAGTCGCCGTTCTGACCCATCTGTTTATTGATGATGAGCTGCCATTCTTCGGGGTACTTCACCAGGACGTAAAGCGAATACATGCCGGCCGGCACTTTGAGTCCGGCGATGTCGAGATCGGCTCCGGTTTGGAAGGTAGTGGCGGCATTCGCGCCGGCGCGCCATACAGGATAAGTCGAATCCCTCGACACCACGCCGCCATCCCCAAATATCTGGCGACCATGCACCGAGGGCGAGGAGTACCTGATTGTGATGGATTCGCACTATGGTGGCGGATGACTGGGCGGCCGGGCTCTGGGCTGAAAAAGGCCAACAACACCGTTGAGCGCAATAAAGAATCTCTTGAATGTTCTCATAACGAAATTCTATAGCGATCGAAGAGCCTGGGTGTCCGGCGGAACTGGATTGTCAGGCGTGTCAGCAACTGTCTCGAAGTACTTATGCGTGACCAGTGCAGACGGTCGACTCTCACGAGTTTGCGCCAAAACGCGGTTATTAAGTGTGGCTTTTCCGTTGACCAACGGGGAGAGACTTTTCGAACCAGACTGTCTGGCTCGCCGGATTACAATTCGAAATGCGATTAACAACTTCTGCATCCCGCAACAAATCAATCTCACTCTGTTTATTTGAGAATCGACTGAAGAAGCCTGTCGTTCGCCAATAATCCGTCTGCGTCCAATCTTCGAAGGTTCAATGAGATAACGGACTCTTGGTTAGTTGGCCAAGCCCGGTTGCAACGAACCGTTACGAAAGAAAAATGAATGTTTTTTGCTCGTAGCAGCCACCGTCGACTCCCTCAACCCCATCCAAGCACATGTTCTAAAGTCGTGGAACTTCTGATTTTACAAATGGATGGATTTTGACGACCTACAGGCATTGCCTCGTTAGAACTTTACACTCATCGAATCCGAGTTGCCCTGCGCATTGGAAAGTGTCACCGATACAGAACTGAAATTGGAGAGCGACTGTCCCTGGAATGTAAAAGGTTGAATCAGCGAAAACTCGCCACCGAATTGCTTCGACTGTGGGCTTTGGAACCATCCTGTCCCGCTGTCAACTAATGATACGGCCACTTCTACCGCCTGCCCGCCGTTCGCCGGCTGGAACTGGAACACGCCTTGGGTCACTTGGCGCGTCGTTGCGAAACTAGTGAGGTGCAGCTCCACTCCAGAGGACGTTGGCACGGCGGTTATACTAATGATCTTGGGCGCTAGTCGATCCAAACGAATCGTACGTACTGATGCTGATGGTGGCGTTATGTCGGTGCCGTTGGATTGGATTGAGACAGCCAATTGAATGGACCCCGCAACCGTGCCACTCTGCAAGGCTAAGATGGGCGCGGAGAACACAGGATTCTTGGAATTTGCGGTAAGGGTGAACGTCAAAACCCGGCCGCCTGTCGCGAACTGAACGGCGGGATCGTCCACGCCAACCGCTGGATCGGGGGTGAAGGTCAGGGTGACCGTTCCACTGATATCGGCGGGATAGGTGGAGTCAAGCTGCAAGCTGAACGTCGGCTGCTGAGCTGGGTCGACGATATCTGGCAAGCCAACAATCGTAATGTTGGGCGACGCACCTGCTCGGATATTCAATGTGAAGGTTTGGCGGGCTACATTGTTGTCTTGATCGGTCACCTGAACAGTGAACGTGAAAGCGCCCGCTGCGGATCCTGTTCCGGTGAGCACGCCACTTGCGTCAAGTGACAATCCGTCGGGTGCACCTGCGCTCACGATCGACCACGAGTAGGGCATACGGCCCCCGCTCGCAGCCAGTGTCAGGGTGTACAGGACGCCCACGACTCCGTCGGGCAGGGACGCAGATGTAATCGTGAGCAGAGAGCCATTGATTTGAATTGTGCACGCTCGCGCAGCGCTCTTGTTGCTCGAGTCATTCACTTGCAGAACGTAGCTGGATGAGCCCGCTTGGGAGGGCACCCCTACAACCAGCGCGTTCGCGGTATCCAAAGACAATCCGGGTGGCAGCGTGCCGGAGCTTATGGTCCACTGATAAGGAGCGTTTCCGCCCATCACTGCCAATGCCGCTGAATACGGCTGTCCAGTCACCCCAACCGGTGTCGGACAATCCGGAATCGTTAGTCCCTGTGAAATCGTAATCGCTAGGTCCTTTGTGGTTTGCGCGCCGATGTTGTCAATTGCCTGAACGGTGAAGGCAAAGGTTCCTGCGGCTACGGGCGTACCTGTGATCTGCCCTGTCGCGGCATTGAGGGACAGGCCGGGAGGTAAGGATCCAGCGGTCGTCGACCAGATGTACGGCGGCTGGCCACCGCTGGCTGCGAGTGTATCCGAGTAAGTTGATCCCGTAATGCTAGTGGCCAACGAACTGGTCGAGATCGTGAGCGCCGGTCGGACATCCATTGTGCACTGGCGTGTCGCAGTTTGATTTGTATTATCGGCGGCCATCAGAGTGAATTGAATCGTACCGGCTTGAGTTGGCGTGCCAGCTATCGTTCCGGCTGATGGATCGAGCGCGAGCCCCTGCGGAAGACCCCCGCTTGAAACCGACCACTTGTACGGCTGTGCGCCGCCGACCGCAGCAAGCGACACACTGACCTGCAAGCCCATTTCGACCGCGCTGGGCGGACAGGCTGCTACAACCAGCCCCGAGAAGACATTGATCGAAAACGCTTTCTGGGCGCTGGCTCCGCTGCTATCCGTCACCTTGACTGTAAAGTTGAAGAGCCCAAGCTGGGTCGCCGAACCCGCAAGGAGTCCCGTGGAACTCAGACTCAACCCCAGAGGAAGAGCACCCGAAACGACGCTCCACGCGTAAGGTAATTTGCCGCCGCTCGCATTGAGGCCCTGCGAGTATTGCGAGAACTGTGACGTATCAGGCACGGAAGTGGTGAGGATCGTGAGATTGGCGATAACCGTTAACGTACATTGTTGACTGACACTTGCGCCAATCGTGTCGCTGACGGACAAGGTGTATGAAAACGTGCCGATGTCGGTCGGAACACCTGTGAGTTGACCAGAGAGGCTCAGAGAGAGCCCTGCCGGCAAGCCAACAACCGGCGACCAGGTATAGGGAGGCTGTCCGCCCGTGACCGAAGCCGCCGAAGAATACGATTGTCCGCCCACCGCGTTCGCGACCGGACAACCGATCGAGATCGAACTGACTACCGCAATAGAGAGGGGCCGCTCCGCGAATATGCCGGACTTGTCAGTTACCCGTACCGTGAACGAAAAAGTGCCCATGATGATAGGACGCCCAGTAATCGAACCGGAACTGGAAAGCGTGAGCCCGCCGGGGAGAGTTCCCGAAGAGAGCGACCACGAGTACGGCGGCGTTCCGCCGGAAGCACTCAACTGCTGCGAGTAAAGAAAGGAGGGATCGCCGCCGACTAAAACGGTTGTCGTTATAGTGAGTGCCGCAACCACATTCATGGAACACGTCTTGTTCGCGGTCGCGGAAGACAAATCGGAAGCCACCAGAACATAGGTCGACGCACCCGCAACGGTAGGTGTGCCAGCAAGTGTACCAGCGCTGCGGTCCAAAGCTAGTCCAGGCGGCAACGATCCTGATGCCGACCAGGTGTAAGGAGGCACTCCGCCCGCGGCGGACGCGCCACTGGCGTACGCTTGCCCAACAAAAGCGGACCCGGATGGACATGCGGTGATCGACAGACCTGCGCCGATGCTAATCGACAGGTTCTTGCTGGCAGATCCGCTCGCACTATCTGCCACACGCACCGTGAAGGTGAACTGCCCCGTCGTTGTGGGGCTTCCGGCGATTTGCCCGTTTGCGCCGAGACTCAGGCCAGAAGGTAAGGTCCCGCCGCTCAGACTCCACGTGTAGGGCTGCTGGCCGCCGGTGGCTGAGAGGCTTTGTGTGTATTGCACGCCTGAGACGCCATCCGGCAGGGACACCGTACTTATCGATAATGGTGGAACTGCGGCACTGATAATAATGGAGCAACTCCGAGTCGCCGCGCCGGAAGCGCTGTCGGACACGTGCACCGCGAAAGCAGATGTACCCGGCGTTGTAGGTGCCCCTGAAATCTGTCCGTGCTGCCCATCCAGCACGAGACCCGACGGCAGCTGCCCGCTGGAGATGGACCAGTTGTATGGCGGTGTTCCACCCGATGCAGTAAGAGATGCGGTGTATGCTTGACCTACGGTCCCTGTTCCCGCAGGACATGCATTGATCGACACGCCGGCGGCAATCATGATTCCAAGATTTGCACTTGCGATCGTCGATGAGCCGTCCGTGACGGTTGCAGCGAACGAAAATGTACCGACGGCGATTGGTGTCCCCGAAATCAGTCCATTTGTGCTAAGTGACAATCCGTCAGGAAGTGCGCCAGCGGTCACCGACCACGTGTACGGTGGCGTACCGCCGCTGGCTGCCAGACTCTGCGAATAGGCTGTGCCAACTTGTCCGTTTGGTAACGATGTGGTTGTGATTTTGACCGGCAACGCGGCGATGTTAATCGAAAGGGCTTGGGTGGCCGACGCCGAGTTGCTGTCTGTCGCCTTAACGGTAAAGTTAGCGTTCCCGGTGGCCGATGGAGTTCCGCTGATCTGTCCGGCTGAGCTGAGCGATAAGCCGGCAGGCAATGTACCCGTCGTGATCGACCACGTGTAAGGCGGTGTGCCGCCGCTGGCCGCCAGATTCTGTGAGTAAGCTATGCCAACCTGTCCATTTGGTAAGGATGTGGTGTTGATTTTCACCGGCAACGCGGCGATAGTAATCGAAAGGGCCTGGGTGGCCGATGCCGAGCTGTTGTCTGTCGCCTTGACGGTGAAATTCGAGTTCCCGGTGGCCGATGGCGTTCCGTTGATCTGTCCGGCTGGGCTGACCGATAAGCCGGCGGGCAAGGCACCAGTCGAGATCGACCACGTGTACGGTGGTGTGCCGCCGCTGGCTGCCAGATTCTGCGAATAAGCTGTGCCAACCTGTCCGTCCGGTAACGATGTGGTTGTGATCACGACCGGCGCCGCGGCAATATTGATCGAAAATGCTTTACTTGCGGTGGTCGAGCTGCTGTCTGTCGCCTTGACGGTGAAGTTCGCGGTCCCGGCTGCGGATGGCGTTCCGCTGATTTGTCCGGCTGAGCTGAGCGATAGGCCGGGAGGCAATGCACCAGACGTGATCGACCACGTGTATGGTGGTGTGCCGCCGCTGGCCGCCAGACTTTGCGCGTAAGCTGAGCCAACCTGTCCGTTTGGTAACGATGCGGTTGTGATCACTAGCGCCGCCGCAACATTAATCGAGAGGGCCAGCGTTACTGACACCGAGTTCTTGTCTGTCACTTTGACGGTGAAATTCGCGGTCCCGGCTGCCGATGGCGATCCGCTGATCTGTCCGGCTTGGCCGAGGGATAAGCCGGCAGGCAGCGCTCCGGTAGCGATCGACCACTTGTAAGGTGGTACGCCGCCGATGGCCGTGAGGTTCTGAGAGTAAGCTTCGCCAACTACTCCGCCTGCCAATGACGTGGTTGTGATGGCAACAGGGCTGTCGGCGAACACGAACAAGGTCAACAGCGCGATCGCCGCCAACCAAAGGACTGCCTTCATGGCTGGCCGCCGCCTCCACTCGTGCTCGTTGTGCCGCCAGTCTGGCCCGGATCGCTGGGAATCGGGACAAAAAAGACTTTCGGATAAGACATCCTGCCATCCAGTACCCACAACAGTCCGTTCGCGGGCTCAGTGATCTGGTACGTCATAGCCGCACTCAACGGCCGAAGCTCTGCTGGAACACAGTCGCACGCAACCACCACAGCGTTGGAACCGGTCGCATCCAGGATCCCGACCAGGCTGTTGGTCGAACTTGCTACCAGGAAGCTCTGTCGATCTGGCGATGCCCGGACCGAATCCGGCGCAGGCAGCTGCTGGCTTGCAAATGTCCAAGCAACGTTGGCTCTATTAGCCACGTCCGACACAAGCGTGACTGAGCTCGCAACATCGTCCGCCAGCAAGGCGTCATGCGATTGACTCACGAACGCGATCGCCGCCACATGCTGTACAGAAGCAACGGAGCGCGGGGCCGCGGTATCGGGCGTAAACGCGAATACTTCGCCCTGGGCAGTGGAGCCGTCGGCATTCTCACGAACTCCAACCAGCAGGAGCGAGCCATCGTCGCTGATCGCGATGACATCGGGTGAATTCGGCAGCGACGACAGGTCGACCTGTCCGGCCATTTGTGGAGAATCCGGGAGATTCGTCAAGATCTGAACTGACGAAGAAGTACTGTAGTAGAATGCCGCAGATTTTCCGCCGGGACTTATCACCATGCGATCGGGCGCCGTCGCAATCCTGATCGGATTGAGGGACGGGCCATTGGCAGCAAAAGTGACGGAGCTCATCGATCCGTCGCCTGCGACGACGAGCGCGTAGTCCTGCGACGGCGAGATGATACCGGCGGCAAGTGGGAAACCTACATCTATCGGCTGTCCGGCAGTGGAAGATCCTGGAATCCCCCAGATCGGTCGAATCGCGTGTGCCTTCGGATCGAAGAAGAGCCCGAGTGTTGGACCGGTCAGCGTGCTCTGGGCTATGCCAGGGCAAACGCCTAGACCGAGGAGTCCCGAAAAAACACAGAGAAGACGCGCGACCATGGATGAGTCCTCCGAGCGAAATCTAGTGTGGAGGACCGAAGGAAGGCGATCCTGGCACAATGCCGCCGGTCGTAGTCTGAGAGGGAGTGTTATTGCTGCTCCTGCCGCCATGTGATGCAGCGAATGCCCCCCCCGCGACAGCGCCCACCGCCAAGCCGATGAGCCAAATCTTTCGAGAAGATTTCGCGTCGGCCGGCGCTGCATTGGTCTGGGTAATGACGGCGCTGGCGCTCTGCGACCGAAACGACGCGGTGATCCGGATTTCATAAGGCCCCGTCACCGAGTTAGGGCGCAAGCCGTGCGCGGCCGCGCGGCCCTCGGCATCAGTCTGCGTGACGAAAGTCCGCGTCCCTTCGCCGAAATCGGCGCTCGCGCCGTCAGATGGAGCCTGGAATGTTACACTGGCCCCCTGCACCACGTCATTCTGTTCGTTTCGTACTTCAACGACTGGAGCGTGTGTAGTACGTGTCCGAACATTATTGATGGCTCCGTCCCCTTCCACGACAACAATCCGCAAGACGGACTGGCCCAGGGTGGCGCCGGTACCGAGTAAGAGCACGATGCCAAACCTGGAAAGAACACTGGGTTCAAGGCGACGCAAGCGGACTTGTTGGCCAGAAAACATCGGGAGTTGGACGCCAATCGCGATCAGATCATTTCAAAGAACACTGCAACTTTATGTCACAATCCTTCCTCGGATGCATCTAACGCCAGAGCGTCGTTCCGTCAGAGGCGCGAGGAGCTATCGGTGTGACTGCACCAATTCGTGTATGTTCCGCGGCTTCTAACTACCATCAGTGGCGATGTCCGCTATTATCGATCGACGTGCGGTGCGCAAACGACGTTCTAGAAACGATTCGCGTCGAGGCTGTAGACGCGTTCAACCGTTTACCCCACGGCGGCCTCGAAACGGGGGGCATGTTGCTCGGAAGACAGACAGAGGGCTTCGTTGAGATCCTGGCTTGTCAGCCGCTGGTGTGCGAGCACAGTACCGGGCCGTCCTTTGTTTTGTCCGAGAAGGACGAAATGAAGCTGGAAGGGGCTCTGGCCGAGCTCAAACCGGAAATTCGACCTATCGGTCTCTACATGACACACTCTCGTCGCGGTTTTTCGCTCGTGGAGAGTGATCGGCGAATCATGGATCGCTATTTCCCGGAGCTGTGGCAGATGGCGCTCTTGCTAATGCCTTCCAAGCTGGGGCCAACCAGCGCCGGCTTTTTTGTTCGGTCTCCCGGCCCCGAGACGGACTATCTCTGCACACATGAGCTCGTGCTTCAAGTCCCAGAGCGGCATGTGAAGAACGAGGAGCCTGAGCGTCCTGACACTCTGAGTACGCATCTGGATATTGAGAATATTCCCTCGCAAATAGCTACCCTGCCGATCGTGCATATGACAACCGCTGAACCAGTAGACCGCAGCATCCTTGCGCTCGATAGCATTCAGCCCCTCCCTGCACGGGAAACTAAACACTCTGGCTTCAACTGGTTGAGATTGATCGGCATGCTGGCTTTGATGATTTTATGCACAGCGATCGCCGCCAGTCTGTGGACTCGTTCGCGGGTCGTTACATCACGCCCGGTTTCCATACACATCAGCGACGTAGGGTCCAAGGTTCGGATCGAGTGGGACCCGAGTCAGGGATCGGTTCGCGACGCTACAGGAGCATCACTGGAAATTCATGACGGCGAGAGCCTGCCGAAGGATATTCCGATCACAAGAGACGGTCTCGATAGCGGTGGCATCGTCTATGCTCCGCGTTCCGAGAAGCTCGAAGTGCGGTTGAAATTATTGCATGGCAAAGAGCCTCCGATTGAGTCTGCTCCTTACTTCTTCATCAACCCGGTGATGTCGACTGGTTCTCCGCTAGTGTCGCCGGTTCCCACAGCAATGCCGGCAGATGCATCATCGGTTATCTCCAACCCGGTCACTAAAATGGAGTCAGAGAAGCCAATCCAATCACACACGCAGGAGCAAAAACATGCACCCCGGCCGCTGATACCGCCGCCTTCTGGTCGGACAAACATCGTAGCGCGGCCGTTTCGTCCGCCTGTGAGACAGCCTTCCAGCGGCGCCAACGTTGCCACGCCAGTCGCCAGTTTGCCCAAACTTCCCGAGATCCATGCTGCGGAGCCGCCCCTATCTCTGCCTGCGCTAGACGTCCCTTCGATTGAAGTGCGGCCTTCTTCAGCCCCTGTGGCAGCCCCAACCCCCGCAACGAATCTGACCCAGCCCCGTTCCGGTCGCCTCATTTGGACCGGAGACTTGCGGAAAGGTGGGTTGCTCTCACTCTCGCCAACCGGTGCGTCGATAGGCGTCCTGAACGGCCGCTTTCCAGGATTTCCGGTTAGAATCAACGTACAACCCGCTGAATTAGTGGACGGCGGCATTGCAGTCTTCTCTAGTGATCGAACGCGATCAGGAACCAGCGAGCCACCCAGTACTCGCAATGGATGGAACGTCGTCGTGTATAAATGGGATCCGAAACGAACATCCGATTTAACCCTAATCGAATCGCCCGGCGCTTCCAACGGTTGGCGCCAACTTGTGCTGCGCAACGGCAATCACAACATTTCCGTCCTCGTTGTGGATTGGCAACGCGAGGGGGCCCCGGTCGTTCGCCAATA
>Ga0207664_10001618_pt1 | contig 14813 bp, 8 predicted proteins | sample LARL83metaG_FD_184349 | JGI IMG/M metagenome (GOLD analysis project Ga0207664, IMG submission 184349) | Corn, switchgrass and miscanthus rhizosphere microbial communities from Kellogg Biological Station, Michigan, USA - LAR L8-3 metaG... | ecosystem: Host-associated > Plants > Roots >... | reverse complement strand
ACGCCGCCGCGGACGCGGCGCGGCGCGGCGGCGGGCGACGCCGCCGGCTCGGGAGCGGGTGACTCGACCCGCTCGCGCACGACCTCGGCCGCCGGCTTGTCGTCGCGCAGGCCCTCGTAGCTCGGGTGGCGCAGCCGGCCGTCTCTCGTCCACTCGCCGAACTCGACCTCGCACACGAGCCGCGGCTCGACGAAGCGCGCGCCCTTCGCGGGCTGACGCCCGCTGAACGGCGAGCCTCTGCGCGCGAGCGGCGCCAGCAGCCTGCCGAGCCGCTCCAGCTCGGCTTCGTCGAAGCCGGTGCCGACCTTGCCGGCGTACTTCAGCGCGCCGCTCTCGGGATCGTGGACGCCCAGCTCGAGCGCGCCGAGCCGGCCGGCGCGCGCGCCTCTCCCCTCCGTCCAGCCGCCGATCACCAGCTCCTGCCGCTGCGCGTTCTTGATCTTCAGCCAGCTCCCGTCGCGCGCGCCGGGCTTGTACGGCGAGCCGAGCCGCTTGGCGACGACGCCCTCCAGGCCCTGCTCGCGCGTGGCAGCCAGCAGCGCGGAGCCCTGGCCCTCGTGGTGGGCGGGGACGCGCCAGTGCTCGCCGTCGAGCCCCATCTCGAGCAGCAGCTTGCGCCGCTCTCTGTAGGGGAGGTCGAGCAGCGGGTGGCCGTCGAGCCACAGCAGGTCGAAGATCACGTAGGTGACGGGCACCTCGGCGGCGCGGCGTCTGACGGCGGCCTCGCCGCGCAGGTGGATGCGCGGCTGGAGCGCCTGGAAGCTCGGCCTGCCGCGCTCGTCGAAGGCGACGATCTCGCCGTCGAGCAGCGCGGAGTGCGAGCTGAGCGCGCGGTTGAGGCCCCGCAGCTCCGGATAGGCGGCGCTCACGTCGTTGCCGTTGCGGGTGATGAATCTGATGCGGCCGGGCTGCGAGCGCGCGATCGCGCGCACGCCGTCCCACTTGACCTCGAAGCCCCAGCTCGCCTCGTCGGACGGCATCGTCGAGAGGCGTGCGAGCATCGGCTCCACGAGCTCCGGCAGCTCTCTGGCGGCCGGGTCGGCGGGCGGGTCCATGCGATGGATCATCCAGTCCCGCTCGGCTCTTCCGGCGCGGAAGAGCGCGTAGCGGCCGCGCAGGCGCTCGCCGTCGAAGGTGACGATCACTCTCTCCGGCAGCCACTTCTCGCAGACGTAGGTGCCGCGATCCCAGATCGAGATCTCGCCGGCGCCGTACTGGCCGGCCGGGACCGTGCCGTGGAAGTCGAGGTACTCGAGCGGATGGTCCTCGACGTGGACCGCCTTGCGGTTGCGTCTGGGATCGTCCGGGATCCCGTTCGGGATCGCCCACGAGGCGAGCACGCCGTCGCGCTCCAGGCGCAGGTCCCAGTGCAGGCGGCGGGCGTGATGCTCGTGCACGACGAAGCGCCCGCCCGGCTGCGCGCCGTCGCCCGCGGGCGCGGCCTGCGCGCCGCTCGGCTCGGGCGTCGCCTCGAAGCGGCGCTTGCGGCGGTAGTCGCCGAGCGGGGCTCTGCTCGCGCCGGGCATGCGGTGTCCGATACCCCGGACGGCTGCGGCAGGTACATGGGAGTCGACCCCGGCGCTCGAGGAGGCCAGGCGATCCCCCGTCCTGCAGGCAGGACGGCTCGAGCGCGAGGCGCGGCTCAGCCGGCGCGCCGGCGAGAGCGCGGCGCCAGCTCCAGCAGTGCCGGCCGCGGCCGCGGGCCGAGGCCGCCGCGCAGGCCCTCGGCGGCCAGCAGCAGCGCCAGCACGCCGACGACGCCGACCGCCGGATAGAACCAGTCCGCGGCCGGGACGCCCGCCGGGCGGATGACGTAGGCCGACTGGCTCGCCTCCTTGCGCGCTCTCTCCTCGCGCCGCGCCGCCGACTGCGCCGAGGCGGTCGCGCCGCCGGGCGGAACGGGCGTGACCGCGGGCGGGATCGGCGGGATCGCCGGCGGCGGAGCCGACGCGAGCCCCGCGGACAGCGGCACCGCCGCGACGAGCGGCGGCGGCGCGGGCGCCGGCGTCGGCCGCGGCGGCGGCGCGGGCGCGAGCGGCGGGGGCGGCAGCGCGATCGTCGGCAGCACCGCGCCCAGCGGCGCCGCGGCCGGCGGCGGCGCGGGCGCGCCGCCGGCCGGGCTCGGCGCCTCCTGCAGGCGCGTCCCGCCGCCGACGGTGATCACGTTGCGGTCGGTGCCCCCGGCGACCGTGCCGCACGGGCGGCCGATCTCGCCGGACTCGACTCTGACCGGCAGCGACGCCGTCAGCAGACCTGACGTTACGGACACGGTCGTCGTGCCGGCGTTGTAGGCGCAGAACAGGCCCGACGAGGACGAGGGGATCGGTCTGCCGGAGGCGTCGAGCTTCGGGAACGTCGATCCCGGCCCGCTCGGCGCCACGAAGCTGCCGACCGTCGGGTCCGAGCTTCTGAACGCGTAGCTCGGCGCCACGCAGCCCGAGCAGCTCGCCGCCGGGATCGCGACGTAGTTGTCGAAGCCGGGGAACGACGGGTCCTGCGGCGGCGTCGCGAGGCTGCCGGCCGGCCGACGGCCGATCGCCTGGAAGGAGAGCGTCGTGCTGCGCGCCGCGTCGAGGCCGTTCAGCGGCTCCAGCGCGAGCGAGTCGACGACCGGGATCGCCTGCACTCTCAGCTTGCGCGCGGCGGTGTCGACGGAGACCGAGTACCACAGCACGCCGTTGTTCTGCGCCTGCTGGTAGCCGAGCGTCGCGCCCTCGTACTCGGGGATCTGGGGCGCGCCGATCGCGGCGTTCGCGGGCACCTGCGCGACGCGGTCGAGCTGCGTCTGCCACGCCGGCGTGCCGCCCGGGCCGCTCGTCGTGAAGACGCCGAGCACGCCGGCGGCGACGAGCTTGGCGGCCAGCTCGTCGCCGTCGGAGGCGGCGCCCGGCAGCAGCGAGTCGAGCGGCAGCGAGGCGACGACGACGACCGGGATCCCGGCGGCGTTCGCGTCCGCGAGCGTCGCGTCGAGCCAGGCCGTCTGCCCCGGCGCGCTCGCCTCCAGCGAGCCGGCCGCGTTGTCGAGCACGATCACGCGCAGCGTGCCGCCGTTCTGCGTGGCGTCGAACGCGTAGTAGCGGTGGACGTTGCCGACGCGGTCGCCCGCGCCGGCGCCGGCGATCCCCGCGGGCGCCGGACCGGGGCCGAACGGCGCCGGCGCCGTCGCGAACGCGTCGGCCCACGGCTGCGCCGGGTCGGGGCTGGTGGGCACCGCGTCGCGCGGACCGTAGGCGGCGTAGAGCGGCACGCCGCCGAGCGGCGCGAGCAACTCGGGCAGGCGGGCGAGGTCGACCGCGCCATTGCCGGCTCTCCACGCGTCCTCGTCCATCGGACCGCGCGCGTTGCCGCCGAGGACGGCGAACGACGGCCCGCCCGGCTGCTGCGCGAACGCCGCGATCTGCTCGATCGCCGCGCGCAGGTTCACGTCGGGTTGCGCGCCGGCGACGGCCGCGCACTGCGACTTGCAGATCGGGCTGGAGAAGAACGCGAAGCCGACGGTGCCCGGGCTCGCCGGCAGGCTCACGCTCGCCGGTTCCTCCGACGGCGAGTCGACCGGCCCGCTCGCGTCGTAGCGCCAGAGCGCCGACGTGCGCCAGCCGAACGGGCGCGCCGGCAGGATCTCGTCGAGCCCGAGCCCGGCGGCGTCGTGCGTGCCGGCGTAGCCGCCGACCGCCCACGCCGAGCCGCCGCCGGGCGCGGCGGCGACGCCGAGCACCGGGTCGGCCTTGACGACGCCGTCGCCGCTCACGCCGCCGGCGCCGAACTGGGAGCGGCTGAGGTCCTGCCAGCCGCCGGCGGTCTCGCGCAGCAGGTCTCCGTCCCCGGCGGGGAAGCCGCCGACGTCGTTCGTCGGCACGAGGTCCACCGTCACCGGCGGGGCGACCGAGACGAACGCGCGCACCTCCCCGCCGGCGTCGCGGTACGCGGACAGCGCGACGGCGATCCCCTGGATCGTCTGGGCGGTGTACGCGAATCTGTCGCTCGGCCCCTGGCGCACGAGCACGACGTCGCGCCCGGCGGCGACGAGGCCGCCGTCGGGCAGGCCGGAGACGAGCCGCAGCGACCCGGCCGCCGGCGCCGGGGTCGGAAGCTGCGCGGGATCGACGCGCGCCCAGCTCCCGTCTGCGGCGCGCTCGATCAGGTTGCCGTTGGCGACCGCGTAGACGTCGTGGCCGGCGACCGCGACGGAGGTGACGTTCGTGCCGGCGTCGTCGGGGTCGATCTGCTCCTGCGACCAGGTCGCGCCGTCGAAGTGGAGGATCGTGCCGAACGATCCGACCGCCCAGCCCTGGCCGTCGGCGCCGAACGCGACCGCGTTCAGCGTCGCGGTGGTGAGCGAGACCGACTGCGGGTCCTCGGACCAGCTCGCGCCGTTCCAGCGCAGGATCGTGCCGAGCTGGCCGACCGCGAACGCGCGCGCGTCGCCGTCGAACGCGACGCCGGTGAGCGGCACGTGGTGCGCGCGCTCGGGCGTCGGGTCGACGAGCCAGCCGGCCGCGCCGTCGTAGTGCAGCGCCGTGCCGTCGAGGCCGACGGCGAGCGCCCCGGGCGCGTCGGCACCGCTCGCGCCGGGCGGCAGCGCGACGCTCAGCAGCGGCGAGCGGTTGGCCTGCGGCCACTCCGCCAGCGGGCTCGGCAGCGGTCTCGAGCTGATCCGCGCGATCGCGTTCTGCCCGACCAGCCAGCCGTCGTCGGGCGCGGCGAACAGCGACCGGCCCGGGCCGCTGAAGACGAAGCCCGGTGCCGGCACGGACGCCCATGCGCCGTGCGCGTAGACGTCGACGAAGCCCGCTCTGAGCGCGAGCCCGACCGGCCCCTCCGCGGTCTCGAACACGCGGTCGGGCACCGCGGCGGGGGCGTCGACGTCGAGCGCCTGACCGCAGCCGAAGCTCGTGCGCGGGAGCGCGCCGCACCACGAGCCGAGCACGCGGCCGCTCGCGCTGTCGTAGTAGGCGACGACCGGGCCCGCGCCGGAGCCCGAGCCGACGGTCGCGCCGATCCAGACGCCGCCGGCGTCGGCGCGCAACCCCGTTGGCAGGACCGGCGGCGCCGGCGCGGCCGCGAACGCGTCGGTGAGGTCGAGCGCGTCGAGCCCGCTCGTGACCCAGTGCCAGCCGCCCGCGTCGAAGCGCGCGAGCGTCAGCGGCGCGGGTGCGGCGGTGCGCGACAGCGCTGCCCAGCCGGCCCCCGGCCCGGTCGGGTCGATCGCCGCGAGCGTGACCGCGTCGCTCGGCGACGGCGGCACGTAGGTCGGCGGCAGCGGCGCGGTGGCGACCGTCCAGGCGCCGTTCGCGAGCGAGCCGTAGTCGAGCTTGCCGGCGATCGAGAGCGGGCCGCTCGGCGTCGGCGCCGAGACGGAGCGGGGCGACTGCTGCGGGTCGAGCAGCGTGCCGTAGACGCTTCCGTCGGCGGCGGCGGCGCTGAGCCGCAGCTCGGCGTTCTGCAGGCCGTTTCTCAGCAGTGGCGCCAGCGCGCTCGTGGCCACCGAGTCGACCTCGAAGCGGCCCCCCGGGAGACGGTGGAAGACGCTCGCGTGGCCACCCTGGAAGGTCGCGATCCACGCCTCGCCCGAGGGCGCCATCTGCCCGGTCACCTGGAGCGGCACGCCCGGCGCCTGCTGGAAGGCGCTGCCGTCGGCGTTGCGCAGCACGTCGGCGATCTGCCAGCCGCCGTCGTCGGTGTAGCGCAGCAGCACGAGCTGGCCGGCGCCCTGCGCGGTGTACGGCAGCGGCGCGCCGTCGACGATCGGCGGCGGCGCGTTCGTGACGCCGTAGGCCCACGTCTCGTGCTGGGCGCTGCCGCTCAACTCCCCGAGCAGCGAGAAGCCGCTGGTCGGGAGCGCATAGTTCGTGATCGTGAGGTCGTCGAAGCGCTGGGTCCCCGGGTTTGAGACGCTCACGCCGGCGACGACGGGCGAGGCCGCGACGTTGCCGGCGCGGTCGATCGCCTCGACGCGCAGGTCGTAGTCGCCGTCGGCGAGCTGGCGCGTGTCGAGCGTCTGCGCGTAGGGCGCGTGCGTGGCGACGCCGATCGTCGTCCAGACGCCGGTCCCCGCAGGCGCGCGCTCGAACTTGACCGCGCCGACGCCGCTGCCGGCGTCCTGCGCGGTGGCGCTCAGCGTCACGAGGCCCTTGAGCGACGCTCCGGGGCTCGCGAGCGCCGAGGTCGGCGGCGTGTTGTCGACGAGCACGCCGCGCACGATGCCGCCGTCGAAGATGTCGCCGCCGCTGTCCTGCGCGGCCAGGCTGAGGTCGTAGCGCCCGTCCGGCAGCGCGGTCGTGTGGAACGGGTAGACGTAGGTGCCGTCCGGGATGCCGTTGGCGTCCTCGTGCTGGGGCACGGTCGCGTCGGGCGCGATCGCTCTGTAGCTGCCGCCGCCGGCCGGGCGCTCCTCGAACGTGACCGTGTCGGGCAGCGGGACGCCCTGCTCGGGCGCGGCCGAGAGCTCGACGGTGCCGCGGACCGGCGAGCCCGGGTCGGCGGGCGCGACGAAGAAGCCGTTGTAGGCGACGTAGCGGTCGGGTGCGGTCGCGACCGCCTGCTCGCCGTCGCTGTCGGTCGCGACGGCGCGGAAGTCGTAGTAGCCGTCGGTCGTGATGCTCGAGAGGTCGAGCGTCGGCTCGTACGGCGAGGGGCCGGTCTCGCTGTCGAGCGTCTGCCAGGCGTCCGCGCCGGCCGGCGAGACCTGGAAGTCGACGGAGACGATCGTGCGGCCCGCCGAGGCGGTCGCGGTCGCATCGACCGTCACAGAGGAGCGCAACGGCGTCGGTGGCGAGAACGGCTCGTAGTCCGTCGTCGGGACGTCGAGCGTCACGTCGGGGGCGGTCGCCGACAGGTCGGCGGCGAGGCCGGCGCTGGGCGACGGCGTCGCGGTGATGCGCAGCGTCGTGCCGACGGCCGCGGGCGGGGTTGCCGCGGACGGGGGCGCCGCGGCCTGGGTGGTCGCGGGGGCGACGGCCGCCGGAGCGGTCGCCGCCGGCGGGGCCGTCTGCGCGGACCCGGTCGGCGGGCCCGCGTCGGCGCCCGCGGCGAGCGCGAGCGCGAGCCCCGCCGCCACCGCGGTGCACGTCGCGAGCCTCACGGCGCGCGACCGCGGATGGCGCAGGGGCGATCTCACGACGCGGGTCGCCGACGCGTGCTACCTGCGACCGTGGCGGGCGTCGTGCCCGTGGGCGTCGCGCCCGTGGTCGTCGTGGCCGCTGCGGCCGTGGTCTCTTCTGCCGTGCCCCGGGTCGTGCTGGCAGTACTCCGCGGCGCTGCTGCCCGGCATGCACTGGCAGTTGCCGTGCTGCTGCATCTGCTGCTGCTTGGCGAACGCCGCCGGCGCCGCGAGGCCGATCGCCACCGCGAGCACCGCAAGCGCCAAGCTGAGTCCCTTCATCGACTTCATCGCCCTTCCTTTCCGCATTCGATCGAGATCTACGAGGTGCCGGTCAGAACGACAGTGAGTTGCCCGAGCCGGATCCGCCGGCGCCCGCTCCGTCGAGGCACGTCGCGACCTGGTGCACCGCCGCGCCGAGGTGGCTCTTGAGCGTGGCCGAGGCGACGTACGCGCCCCCGCGCTCGGCGACCTCGACGCCGTTCAGCGATCTGGCCGACGCGTCGGCCGCGGCGCGCGTCTTGTACGGCCCGTCGACGAGCACCGGCTCGCCGGTCGTCGGGTCGGTGGCGCCCCACAGCCCGGCGTTGCGCGGCCCCGGTCTCACGAGGCCGGCGTGCGACAGGCAGGTGTCGATGACGGGGGTGTCCTTGCTGGCGGGCGCTCTCGGCGTGGAGGTGCTCGGCGCGGTCGTGCTCGGCGCGGCGACGCCGCCGGCGCCGCGGGTGCCCGCCGGGGCCACGCGGTGCGAGCGCGGCGCCGCTCTGCGCTGCGTCGTCGTCGCCGGCGTGGTCGCCGGCGCGCTCGGCGCCGTCTGCGCGACGGTCACGGTGAGGCCGAGCGGCTTCGCCCCCTCGCCGCAGCCCGTGAGCGCGTTCACCGCGACCGCGGCGAGTACGCCGGCGAGCAGCGGCGCAAGCGCACGCCGCAATCGCGACGGACGCGTGCGAGCGCGTCCCTGTGAGGGTTCGAGTGCAGTCATCGTTGCGGTGGCCGGACGAAGGGGGACTCGCATGAATCCCGGCACGGGAGCGAACTGTCACATACGCCCGAGGACACTGTCAACGACTGAGAGCGATAGTTCACGAAAGGGTCACGCATTTGTGACGGGTGGGACACGCTCGCCCGCACGTTGCGTCGAACACGATCAATTGACAGATCTTTAACAGGCAGCACGACGCGTCCACGACCCCGGCGCCAGGCACACCACCCGCTGCCCCGGCGCGTGGCTCGCATGCACGGTCAGCACCACCGCCCACCCGATCGTCCCCGCCCGCCCGACCGCGAGGACGAGCTGCGCGCCGGGCGCGAGGCGGGCGCCCGCGAGCAGCGGCGCGAGGTCGATCGCCGCGTCCCCGCCGCGCTCGCGCCGCACGCGCGGACAGCCGTGCCGCCGGCAGGCGCGCGCGCTCGCGCCGCGCGCCTTGAACGGGCAGCCCGCCCCGCGGCAGCTCAGGCGCACGAGCGCGTGCGACGGGACATGGCGCACGACGAGCCGCGGGAACGCGCCGGACGTCGGCCCGTCGACGGCCGTCCAGTCCGCCGCCGGCGTCGGCTTGAAGCGCAGCGCCGTGACGACGTAGGGGCAGTGCGCGGTCGTCACGTTGCCGGCCTGATCGGCGCCGTCGACGTCCGCTCTGAGGCGCCCGACGCGGTCCGTCGGCACCGCGGCGGAGGCGACCGCCGCTGCGGGCCCCGACAGCGCGTCGGCGACCGTCGCGCGCACGAGCGCGCGGCGCGCGCCGTAGCGGAACGTCGGCGTCGCGCGGCATCTGAGCGTCGGCGGCGTCGCGTCGATCCTCAGCGAGGCGCTCACCGGCAGCTCCTTGTCGCCGGCCTTGTCGACGCTGGCGGCGTACAGCGTGTGAGTGCCGTCGCCGCCGATCACCGCGCTGCCGTCGGTCAGCGGGCAGCCTGTCGGCATCGCGTCGAAGACGGGCGGCGGCGAGAGCGGGTCGAGCACGCAGGTCATGCCGGCGCCGTTGACCCCCTTTGCGGAGGCGTGGACGGTCGCCGACAGGTACCACCCGTTGAGCCCGTCGGGTCTCGCGGGCGTGAACGCGATCGTGGTCGTCGGCGGGATCGTGACCGCGCGGATCGCGTCGTTGTCCTCGTCGGCGATGCGGAAGCCGCCGTCCGGCGACGGCGCGAGCGCGACGGGCGTCTGCAACGAGGCGTCGGTCGCCGCCCCGCCGTCGCCGGCGAGCGTCGCGACGCCGTCGCCCGCGACCGTCGAGATCGTCCCGTCGGGCGCGACGCGGCGGATCCGCTGGTTGTTCGTGTCGGCGATCAGCATGCCGCCGTCGCTCGTCGGGATCGCCTGCTGGGGGTGGTCGAGCAGCGCCGCGAGCGCCGGGCCGCCGTCGCCCGCGAAGCCTGGCTGGCCGGGGATCCCGGCGACCGTCGAGAACGTGCCGGCGTCGAGCGCGGAGACTCGGCGCACGCTCGACGTGCCGTACTCCGTCAGCAGGTAGCCGTCCGCGCCGCCGTCGACGGGCGCGACCGCGACCGGGTCGTGCAGCGCGACGCCCGCCGCCGCGTCCCCCTCGCACGACGTCGTCGCGTCGTCGCACGCGCCGCCGCCGGCGATCGTGGCGACGCTCGCGCCAGGGGCGGCGGCCGACAGGATGCGGACGCGGTCGTTGCCGGCGTCGGCGATCAGCACGCGGCCGTCGGCGGTCGGCTCCGCGTCGGTCGGGTAGCTGAGCTGCGTGGCGGTCGCGGCGCCGGCTGCGCCGTCGAAGCCGGGCACGCCGGTCCCGGCGATCGTCGCGATCGTCGCGCTCGCCGGATCCTCGGAGGAGACGAGCCGCACGACCGAGCCGGCGTACTCCGTGACGAGGAAGCCACCGCCCGGGAGCGGCGCCACGCCGACCGGGCCGTTCAGTCCGGAGGCGACCGCGAGCGCGCCGTCGGGCGCGTCCGTGCCCGTGCCGTCGCCGGCGACGGTCCGCACGACCCCGGACGGCGAGACCTCCCGCACGAGCTGATTGACGCGGTCGACGAACAGGAAGCCGCCGCCGGAGAGCGCCGCGACCGAGCGGGGGTGCCCGATCGAGACCGAGATCGCTCTGACGCCGTCGCAGGGACCTCCGCTCGTCACCAGCCCGACGCAGTCGCCGCCGCCCGCGACGGTGTGCATCTGCGGCGGCAGCGGTGCCGCCGCCGCGACCCCGCCGCCCGCCGCCAGCGCCGCCAGCAGCGCCGCGGTCGCGGCGAGCGCTCGGCCGGGTGCGCTCATCCGCTCCGCCGCGCATGCGGCGTCACGAAGCGCAGGCCGGTCGGCCAGCGGCTGCGGTCGAGCCGCAGGACGAGCCGGCCGCTGCGGCCGCCGAAGCGGTGCAGGCCGCTCGACGCCACGACCGTCCTGCGCCGCAGCGCCTGCACGCCGACCGTGACCGCGCGGCGGACGCGGAAGGAGACGACCAGCGAATAGCCGCCGCCGGGCGGGTGGTCGAGCTTCGCGCGCACCGCATAGATCGCCGGCTTGAGCTTCTTCGTCGTCGCCTTCCTTCTCTTCGTCACCGTCGTGACCGTTCTCGGCGGGGGCGCGTAGGTCGGCGGCGCGACGACGTAGACCGGCGGGTCGAGCGTGAAGACGGACGGGCGCGGCTCGTAGTCGTCGCCGCTCGGCGCGCGCGGCGGCTGCCCGTCGGTCAGGCGGTAGAGATGAGGCCGCTGGTTGTAGGTCGTCTGGAAGGGCCCGGGCGCGGTCGTCACGTCGCCGTTCGTCGTCGCGGCCCACGCGTCGTTGACCGCGTTCGCCGCGACGGCCGTCGTCGCGCCCTGGCGGTCGGCCGGGACGAGCTGCGCGTGCGCCTGGTCGGCGTTGAACGGGTCGGGGATGCGGAAGCGCGTGACCGCCGGCGCGCTGCCGCAGGAGGCGAGCACGATCGCCGGCTCGGACTGCCCGTCGTCGTTGACGTTCGTGCCGTGCGCGGCCGGCTGCTCCCCGGCGCCGACGAGCGCGTCGCCGGAGTCCGGGAAGACCGAGAGCCCGCGCCACAGGTAGGAGTCGGCCGACCCGCCGCCGTGAGGCGCATAGGAGAACGTGGCGGCGTCGTAGCCCGGGCAGGACGCCGGCGAGCCGTCCTGCGTGAGCCGCGTCAGCGGCGCGGGCTGCGCGAGCGCCGGCGGACGCGAGGTCGGCGTGCCCGCGACCCAGCCGTCGCCGCGCGTGTCGAAGTCGATCGCGACGAGGTCGGTGCGGAACGGGTCGCCCGCCTGCGGCGCCGTCGGCGGCGCGAACGGCAGCGGCGTGAAGGGGCCGCCGTCCGAGTGGAAGAGCTGCGGCGGGGGCGAGCCGTCGGGCTGCGCGGGCAGCGCGACCTGGGAGCCGCCGTAGACGGAGCCGGAGGCGCTCGCCGCGAACGCGAACGGGTTCCCGGCCGCGTCCGTGCGCGCGACCGCCGCGCCGAAGTCGCCGCCCAGCCACGGCGCCGGCCCGACCCCGAGCGTGGCGTCGCTCAGCAGCTGGCCGTCCCAGTGCAGCACCGTGCCGAAGCTGCCGAAGAACCAGCAGTCGTCCCACGCCAGGCACGCCCCGGCCTTGATCGACCCGTTCGACGGGCCGCCGGTGCCCGGATCGATCGGGACGTGACCCAGCGTCACCTGCGGCACCGCGAGCGGCTGCCACGTGAAGCTCACGCCGTCGAAGCGGCAGAGGCTCGGCCAGGTGTTCGGGCCGCCGATCAGCCAGTAGTCGAGCTTGCCGGCCCACAGGACCTTCGTGCCCTTGCAGATCGCGTTGCCGGGGAACGTCGGGTCGGGAAACCAGCGCGTGCCGTTGTAGAGCCAGACGCCGAACGCGTTCGGTGCGCTCGCGTTCGCCAGCGGCACCGTGGCGGCGATCCCGCGGTTCCAGGCGCGAAACGCCATCGAGGTGACCTGCAGGTAGCAGGAGAAGCTCGTGCTGTAGTCGCCCTGGTAGCTGGGCCCGGGCGGGAAGATGAGCGGTCCGCAGATGCCGGTGCTCGGGTCGACCGGGTTGCCGTCGGCGCCGAACGGATACGGCGTGACGTCGGTCCAACAGGGGTGGCCGGCGGTCGGCGCGGCCGGCGTCGCGGGGTCGGTCGTGACCGCGCAGGCCGGCGCGGCCGACGCCGGGGCGGCTCTGGCCCCGAGGGCGGCGACAGCGGCGAGCAGCGCGACGAGCGTCGCGGCGAGCAGGGGACGGCGAAACCCGCGTGCGCCACCGGACGCCGCGAGGGTTTCGCCAATCCCTGTACGGATGAGCGGACGTCGGCGCGGCAAGGCGCGGCCACGCTACTGCGAACGGCGAGCGGTCGTCCAGCATCGTTCACGATTTGCTCACTGAACATGTTATTAACACCTTTCTCACCTCACCGGTTTCAAACAGGAAATTCACATTCCCGTTACGCAGCCGGGCGGCAGGATGCAGAGAATCGCCGCCTCGGTGACCGTTCCGCTCGCACCTGAGTTCGCCCTGCTGCTCGACGCGGTCGCGCCACTGGCGCGTCCGCGCGTCGACCACCGCGCCTGGGACGGCGCGCGCTGGGGGCGCACGCTGCGCGCGGCCGAGTGGCACCGCCTCTCGCCGCTGCTGTCCTGCCACCTGCGCGACGACGAGCACGTGCCGGCGGCCGTGCGCAGCGCGCTCGAGCGCGCCTACCTGGCGGCCTCGGCGCGAGGCCTCTTCCTCGCGCGGGCGCTGCGCGAGGCGCTCGACGCGCTCGACGCGGCCGAGGTCCCGGCGCTGCTGCTGAAGGGCGCCGCGCTGCTGGGGAGCGCCTACCTCGACCCCGCCCAGCGGGAGATGCTCGACCTCGACGTGCTCGTGCCGGCGCGGCGGCTCGGGGCGGCGAACGCGGCGCTCGCCGCGATCGGCTACGGCGCGCTGGGTGCCGAGCACGCGGCCGATGCGGACGCGGACCGCCCCGTCCATCACGACCCGGCGCTCGTGCGCGACGAGCGGCTCGTGGCGGTCGAGCTGCACCACCAGATCACGATCGCCGGCGAGGGCCGTGTCGACGTCGAGGAGCTGTGGCGCGCGGCGCGCCCCGTCGCCGACGCCGCGCACCTGCTGCCGGCATCCGAGCACCTGCTCGCGCACGTGTGCCTGCACTTCACGCGCAACCGCCTCGGCGGCAGCCACCGCCGCCGCCACACCGGCGGCGCGCTTGCGCAGGTGTGCGACATCGCGCGGATCGTCGAGCGGGAGCCGCTCGACTGGGACGCGCTGACGCGCACCGCTCGCGACTGGCGCCTCGACGCGCGCGTCTTCCTCGCGCTGTTCGCGGCACACGAGCTCGGCGTCGCCGTGCCCGCGGACGCGCTGGCGACGCTGCGCCCGGCGCGCTTCGACGAGCGCGTCGGCCGCCGCCTCGTCGCGCTGCGCGTGCTCGGCGTCGGCGAGCAGCTCCCGGTGCGCTCGCTGCGCTGGATGGTCGTCCCGAGCCGCGAGGTGCTGCGGCGCGGCTGGGACGCCGACCCGGACGCGACCCGCTCGCTCGCACGCGCCTACCTGCGCCGCGCCCGCGCGCAGGTCCCGCTCGCGCGGGCGGCGCTGCGCCGGCCGTGGGCGGTCGTCCAGGACCGGCGGCTGAACCGCCGCGTCGCCGCGCTCGAGGAGGCTGTGTGAGCGGGCTCGGACTCGACGCGCGCGTGCGCCGCCAGGAGGGCGTGCTCGCGCAGGAGGCGCACGGGCAGACCGTGCTGCTGCGGCTCGAGGACGGCGGCTACTACGCGCTCGACGAGGTCGGCGCGACCGTCTGGGAGCTGTGCGACGGCAGCCGCGGAGTCGAGCAGCTCGTCGAGGCGCTGTGCGCGCAGTTCGACGCGCCGGCGGAGATCGTGCGCGCCGACGTGCTCGAGTTCGTCGACGACCTGCGACGCGAGCGGCTGCTGACGCTGGAGCCGCCGACGTAGTCATGCGCACGGGCGGCGAAGTCGCGATCGGCCGCGCGTGGCGGCGACGGCTGCCCGGCCGGGTGCGCTCGCTGCACGCGCTGCGCGGCCCGCGCGAGGCGCTGCTGTTCATGCGCGTCGCCGCCTTCGCCGCGAGCGTGCCGTGGCTGGTCCGCCTGCCGCTCCCACGTCTCGCCGCGCTGCTCGACGGCCCGCCGCGCCGCGCGCGGGCGGGCGCGATCGAGGTCGAGATCGAGCGGCTCGACCGCCTCGTCGCGCTCGCGCCGCGCGTCGCCCGCCCGCTCGTGCGCACCGGCTGCCTGACGCGCGGCGTGACGCTCTACCGCTTCCTGCGCCGCGCCGGGATCGACGTCGAGCTCCGCTTCGGCCTCGACCCGCGCGCCGCCGATGACCCCGCCGACGGCCACTGCTGGCTGACGCTCGACGGCGAGCCGCTGCTCGAGCGCGAGGACCCGGCGCGCTTCGTCGAGATCTGGCGCCTGCCCCGCTCGCCCACCCGCCCGTGAGCACGCTCGCCGCCCCCGCCGTCCGGCAGCGCAGCTACGACGTCCACGGCGTCGACGTCGCCGTGCGCGCGCACGCGCCCGCGGTGCTCGAGGCGATGGAGCTGCGGCTGCGCGACTTCCGCTGCGCGGATCGCCGGCGCGCGGACGTCGTGCTCGAGTTCGCGGGCGACGAGCCCTCCCCGCTGGCGCCCGACGCCGGCCGGCCCGTCTACGAGACCCCGTTCGGGACGCTGCGCTACGTCGCCGCGGAGGACGCGCTGCACGGCGAGCTGGCCGGCGTGCGGCTGCTGTGCCGCCCCGCGCGCGGGACCGCGACGCTG
>Ga0207664_10001616_pt1 | contig 14814 bp, 10 predicted proteins | sample LARL83metaG_FD_184349 | JGI IMG/M metagenome (GOLD analysis project Ga0207664, IMG submission 184349) | Corn, switchgrass and miscanthus rhizosphere microbial communities from Kellogg Biological Station, Michigan, USA - LAR L8-3 metaG... | ecosystem: Host-associated > Plants > Roots >... | reverse complement strand
CCTCCTGCAGGCACATGTCGATGCTGGTCAGCGGCGGCAGTGCGCCGAGCGCCATCGGGCCCCAGTTGTCGAAGCCGACCAGGGCGACGTCATCCGGCACGCGCCGGCCAACCGCGCGCAGGGTGTCCGCGACACCGCGCGCGATCTGATCGCTGCCGCAGAAGATCGCGTCCGGCCGGTCGGCGAGCAACTGGCCGGCCGCCTCGCGGCCCCAGTGCTCGGTCCACTCGCCGTACTTCGTCTCGCCGCACTGCTGGGCGCCGGCCGAGGCGAGTGCCTCCGCCAGCCCCCGGGCCCGCAGCCGCGCGCCAAGAAAGCGTTCCGGTCCGGTGATATGCGCGATGCGGGTGCGGCCGATGCGGAGCAGGTGCTCGCCGGCTGTCCGGCCGCCGCCCTCGTCGTCGGGCAGCACCGCGGGGTCGTTTCCGCTGGCCGGCTGCGTCATCGCGTACACCACCGGGATGCCGGTCCCGGTCCGCACCGGCGGTCGCGGTTCGATCCGCCGGCCGGTGACGATCAGTCCGTCCACCCGCCGCGCGCCGAGCATCTCGACGTAGCGCCGCTCGCGTTCCGGGTCTTCCCGCGTGTCGCACATGAAGACCGAGATCTGGCCGATGCCGAGCGCGTCCTCCGCGCCGAGCATCACCGGGATGCTGAACCGGCCGAAGCTGTCGGTGGTGATCAGCCCGACGGTGAACGAACGCCCGGCGAGCAGCGCCTGGGCAAGGGTGTTCGGCGCGAAGCCAAGCCGCTGCGCTGCGTCGGCGACGCGCTCCCTGGTCTCCGCGCGAAGCTTGCCCTGTCCGTTGAGCGCCTTCGACGCGGTGCCGATGGACACTCCCGCCGCGGCGGCCACGTCCCTGATGGTCGCCCGCCTCATGCGTACCTCCTGGTGCGAGGGGCCGTGTGCCGAGGGCTGACTCGTGGCTGGCTGTTGACGTACCTCAGGCCGAGACTCTAGCCTACGGTGCTAGCTTAGGAAAACCTATTCCTTGACTTGGAGCGTGCACCCTGCCTACGCCTGACGAGTCCTCGGTCCTGGATAGCGCGATATTCCGCCCCGCAACCAAGCCTGCCAGCCAAGCGACCGGCGCCGTCCGCGCTATCGCCGGGCCCGCGGATCCCACTGGCGCGGCGCGCAGCGCGCAGCGCCCGCTGGCCGGCCCCGGCGTCCGCCTCACCGCGGGATTGCTGCACGACTGGCAGCGCCGCAACGCAACGGCAAGCATGCCGCTGGCATTGCGTCAGCTCGACGTGGCCGGCAACCTCGACAACCTCCGCCTCGCCATCCGCGCGTCCGCGTCCGCGTCCGCGTCCGCGTCCGCGGCGGCGGCCGCGGCGGCCACGCCCTCAGTCGGCGCCATGCCAACGCACGCCGTCCCGGCACACGCCATGCCGGCGCACGCCGTCCCGGCACACGCCATGCCGGCGCACGCCGTCCCGGCGCACGCCGTCCCGGCACACGCCGTCCCGGCACACGCCGTCCCGGCACACGCCGTCCTGACGGACGCCGTCCCGGCAGACGTCGCCACGGCCGATGGGGCGCCGGCCGGCGGCGATGGCCGGCGGCCGCGCCGGATGGGTCTCGGCCCAGTCGACCCCCTTCCCGGCCTGGCGTACCACGGCCCGGTTTTCATGGACTCCGACATCTACAAGACGCTCGAGGCGATCGGCTGGGAGCTGGCCCGCGGTGACCGCCCCGACCTCACCGAATTCGCCACCAGCGCCATCAGCCTGCTGGAACAGACCCAGCAGCCGGACGGCTACCTCAACTCCTACGTCCAGGCCAGCGGCGAGCCCAGGTACGCCAGGCTGGCCTGGAGCCATGAGATGTACTGCGCGGGTCATCTCATCCAGGCCGCGATCGCCCACCACCGCGGCACCGGCGACTCCCGGCTCCTCGACATCGCTACCCGCCTCGCTGACCATCTGGTCCGCGAGTTCGCCGCCAAGGACAGGGGCCTCGACGGCCACCCCATCATCGAAACCGCTCTAGTCGAACTCTATCGCGAAACTGAAACCGAGTGCTACCTCAGTCTAGCACGCCAGTTCACCGAGCAGCGCGGTCACGGCCTCGCGGGCGATTCCGGCCTGGGCCGCCGCTACCTGCAAGATCATCTGCCGGTCCGGGAGACCGACACCGAGGTGGGCCACGTCGTCCGCGCCCTCTACCTCGAGGCCGGGGTGACCGACGTCGCCACCGAGACCAACGACGACGAGCTGCTCGAGTCCTCGACCCGCCGCTGGGACGACATGGTCGCCACGAAAACGTACCTGACCGGCGGAAACGGTTCGCGCCACGTCGACGAGGGCTTCGGCGACCGGTTCGAGCTGCCGCCCGACCGCGCCTACAACGAGACCTGCGCCGCGATCGCCAGCTTCCACTGGAGCTGGCGCCTGCTGCTGGCCACCGGGGACGCGAAGTACGCCGACCACATGGAGCGCGTGCTCTACAACGGCTTCGCCGGCGCCATCGCTACCGAAGGCGATCGCTTCTTCTACGTGAACCCGCTCCAGCGCCGCGAGGACCACTTCGAGAAGGACGATCCCGGCCGCCGCCGCGTCTGGTTCAGCTGCGCATGCTGTCCGCCTAACATCATGCGTCTGCTCGCATCACTTGAGCACTACCTCGCCACGACGGACGGCGACACCCTCTACGTTCACCAGTACACCGGCGCGGAGCTAACCGGCGCCGATCTCGACGTCGAGGTAAGCACGGATTATCCGTGGTCCGGCCAGGTCACGCTGCGCATCCGCACCGCGCCGCCGGCCGCGCGCGGGCTGGCGCTGCGCGTCCCCGCCTGGAGCGCCAGCTCCAGCATCAAGATCAATCAATTCGCGGAACGGGCGGTGGTTCCTCGAGCCGGCTACGTGCTCTTGCACCAGGAGTGGCGTCCCGGGGATGAGATCACCCTGCACCTGGACATGACCCCGCGGTGGATCTATCCGGACCGCCGGGTGGACGCGGTGCGCGGCTGCGCCGCGATCGAGCGCGGTCCGCTGGTGTACTGCTTCGAGCAGGCCGACCAGCTGGTGCGCCTGGACGAGCTCGCCGTCCGGCCGGGCACCCGCCTGTCCGAACGCGAGGTCACCCTGGACGGCATCGGCCGGACGATACAAGTGAGCATGGCGGCTCGCCACACCCCGCCGGCCGCGGAACTGCCGGTGCCGCGCGTCTCCGCGGTGGCGATTCCGTATTTCCACTGGGACAACCGCGGCCCAGGCGCCATGGCCGTCTGGATCCCCAGCTCCTGACGCTCCGCCGCAACCTGCGTACCACCCTTGTCGTCCACCGCCGCCTTGCCGGAGAAGTGGTTCGAATTTGTCCGGAATGTCATGGTTCTACGAACCATTTCGGCGGCAAAGCGACCCTAGGCATAGGACCGCTAGGTGTAGGTATAGGTGCAAAGGTCGCAAATTGCGCACGGCGCATCGGCGCCGCCCGGCACTCGTACGTCGGGACGTCCGCCGCGGCAGAGCGCGAGCAAACGTTGCGCGATGCGTAAATTTGCGTGACGCGCAAGGTTCAGGATACGCTCGATGGCATGGATCACGGGGATCCCCCGCAGGGGCTGCGGGAGCGGAAGAAGGCCGAGACGCGCGAGGCGCTGTGCCAGGCCGCAACGAGGCTCGCGCTCCGGGACGGCGTCGAGAACGTCCGTGTCCCGGACATCGCGGCCGAGGCGGGTGTCTCGCCGCGGACCTACAACAACTATTTTTCCTCGGTTCCGGAGGCCATCTGCGCGGTGGCCGCCGACCGGGCCACAGCACTCGGGGACGAGCTGCGCAAGCGTCCGCCGCAAGAACCGCTCGCCGACGCCATCCGCACCGCGATGATCGCGAACGACCCCGGCGGCGAGTCCGAAGAGGCGGAACGCAAGGACTTCGTCCGGCTGATCATGCACACGCCGGCGCTACGCGGGGAATTCTTCAAGGCGGTCGTCGCCCGGGAAAATTCCCTTGCCGAAGCAATCGCCGAACGCATAGGCTCACCGCCCGGTGATCTCTTCCCGCGGCTGCTGGCATCGACGTACTGCGGCGCCAATCGCGTCGTAATCCACCGCTGGCTCAACGACGACAATGCCGACTACCGCGCCTTGCTTCGCGAGGCGTTCGACCTGATCGCGCCCATGGCCGCGGCTCGCGACAAGGCCACCCGCCGCGCGGCATGAGCATGCGGCATAAATCATTACGAGGGGACCCAACGACTGTGCTGTTCAGACTCGCGCGGACCTTTCTGCGCCCGTACCGGACCGGGCTGACGATCGTCCTCGTCGCCCAGTTCCTCCAGACCCTGGCCGCGCTGTACCTGCCGACCCTGAACGCCGACATCATCGACAACGGCGTGATCAAGGGAGATACGCACTACATCGTCGGCACCGGCGGCGTGATGCTCGCCATCGCCGCCGGGCAGATCGTGTGCGCCACGATCGCGGTGTACTTCGGCGCCAAGACGTCGATGGCGGTGGGCCGGGACATCCGCAAAGCCCTGTTCACAAGGGTGCAGAGCTTCTCCGCCCGCGAGGTCGGCCGGTTCGGCACGCCGAGCCTGATCACCAGGACGACCAACGACGTCCAGCAGGTCCAGATGCTGGTCGTGATGACGCTGACCATGATGCTGTCCGCGCCCATCATGGGCGTCGGCGCGGTGATCATGGCGCTCAACCAGAACGTCACCCTGTCCTCATTGCTGCTGATCATCGTGCCGGTGCTCGGCGCCATCGTGACGTTCCTGATCAGCAAGATGCGCCCGCTGTTCAAGCTGATGCAGGTCCGCATCGACGGCATCAACCGGGTGCTCCGCGAGCAGATCACCGGCATCCGGGTGATCCGCGCTTTCGTCAGGGACGAGCCCGAGCAGAACCGGTTCAAGGACGCGAACGCGGAGCTTTACCAGGTCGCGTTCGGCGCCGGGAAGTGGATGGGCCTGATGTTCCCGTCCGTGATGTCGGTAGTGAACCTGTCCAGCGTCGCCGTGCTCTGGTTCGGCGGTCACTTGATCAACGACGGCCGCATGCAGGTGGGTGCGCTCACCGCGTTCCTCTCCTACCTGCTCCAGGTGCTGATGGCCGTGATGATGTCCACGTTCATGCTGATGATGGTCCCGCGGGCCGAGGTCTGCGCGGAACGCATCCAGGAGATCCTGGACACGGACTCGAGCGTGATACCACCTGTCGTTCCGATAAAAAATGTTGAGACAGACGGCCACCTGGAACTGACGGACGTCGAGTTCCGCTACCCGGGCGCGGAGCAGCCGGTGCTGTGCAACATCACGCTCAGCGCCAGGCCGGGGGAGCTCACCGCGATCATCGGCAGCACGGGCAGCGGCAAGACCACGCTGCTGAACCTCGTCCCCCGGCTGTTCGACGCGACCGGCGGCACCGTCAAGGTCGGCGGGGTCGACGTCAAGGACCTCGACCCAGACGTGCTGGCCAAGGCGATTGCAATCGTGCCGCAGAAGCCCTACCTGTTCACCGGCACGATCGCCTCTAACCTCCGGTACGGCCAGCCGGACGCCACCGACGAGGAGCTGTGGCGCGCGCTCGACATCGCGCAGGCCAATTTCGTCACCGACCTGGACGCGCCGATCAGCCAGGGCGGCACGAACGTGTCCGGCGGCCAGCGCCAGCGGCTCGCCATTGCCCGGGCGCTGGTGCACAACCCGGCCATCTACCTGTTCGACGACTCCTTCTCCGCGCTCGACTACGCGACCGACGCCGCGCTCCGCGCCCGGCTCGCGACCGAGACGCGGCAGGCCACGGTCGTCATCGTCGCGCAGCGGGTCAGCACGATCCGCAACGCGGACCGGATCATCGTGCTCGACAGCGGCCGCATCGTCGGCGAGGGGACACACGGCGAACTCATGGAATCCAACGAGACCTACCGCGAGATCGTGCTCTCGCAGCTCACCGAGCGGGAGGCGGCGTGAACGGCCAAGGGCGGGTCAACGGGGAGCGGCCCAGCGCCGCCCGGGGCCCGGGTCCTGGCGGCCCGCCGGCGGCCGGGCCCGCGCGGTGGATGAGCGGACCGTCGATGGAGCGTGCAAAGGATTTCAAGGGCTCGCTCCGCCGCCTGCTCTCCCTGCTGCGGCCCGAACGCACCTTCATGATCATCAGCGTCGTCTGCGCCACCGGCTCGGTCGCCGCCTCGGTATGGGGTCCGAAGGTCCTCGGCGAGGCCACCAACATCATCTTTTCCGGGTTCATCAGCAAGAACCTGCCGCCCGGCACTACTCAGTCCGCCACAGTCCAGTACCTCAGGACCCACGGCCAGGGCAACCGCGCTGACCTGATCGGCTCGCTCCAGCTGCATCCCGGGCACGGCATCGACTTCGACCACCTCGGCCGCGTGCTGGCCGTCGTCGCGCTGATCTACATCGTGTCGCTGCTGCTCGGCTCCATCCAGGGCCGGATGACCGCGCGCATCGTGCAGCGCGCCATGTTCCGGCTGCGTGAGCGGGCCCAGGAGAAGCTCGCGCGGCTGCCGCTCAGCTATTTCGACGGGCTGCCGCGCGGCGAGGTGCTCAGCCGGGTCACGAACGACATCGACAACCTGGCGCAGAACATGCAGCAGACACTCAGCCAGCTGATCCTGTCGGTGCTGACGATTGTCGGCGTGCTTGCGTTCATGCTCTGGATCTCCTGGCTGCTCGCGCTGATCGCCCTGGTCACCGTCCCGGTGTCGATCTTCCTCGCCCGCTTCGTGGCGAAGAAGTCCAAGCCGCAGTTCATCAAGCAGTGGAGCACCACCGGCAAGCTCAACGGGCACATCGAGGAGATGTACACCGGGCACACGCTGGTGAAGGTGTTCGGCCGCCAGAACGAGGCAGCGGAGACGTTCGACCAGCACAACGACACGCTGTACAACGCCAGCTTCCGCGCGCAGTTCATGGCCGGGGCCATGCAGCCAGCGATGATGTTCATCGGCAACATCAACTACGTGCTGGTCGCGGTCGTCGGCGGACTGCGGGTCGCCTCTGGCGCGCTCAGCCTGGGCGACGTGCAGGCGTTCATCCAGTACTCCCGCCAGTTCTCCCAGCCGCTGAACCAGGTGGCGTCGATGGCGAACATGCTCCAGTCCGGTGTCGCGTCGGCCGAGCGAGTGTTCGCTCTGCTCGATGCCCAGGAGCAGGAGCCGGATTTGCCGAACGCGGTCACCCCGGCCGCAATCGATGGCAGGGTCGCGTTCGAGCACGTGTCGTTCCGCTACCAGCCGGACGTCCCGCTGATCGACGACCTGTCGCTCAAGGTAGAGCCCGGCCAGACCGTCGCGATCGTCGGTCCGACCGGCGCGGGCAAGACCACGCTGGTCAACCTGCTCATGCGGTTCTACGAGGTGACCGGCGGGCGCATCACGGTCGACGGCATCAACATCGCCGGCATGACGCGCGAAGGCCTTCGTGCCAAGACCGGGATGGTGCTCCAGGACGCGTGGGTGTTCGGCGGCACCATCCGGGAGAACATCGCGTACGGCGCGCTCGGCGCCACCGAGGAGGCAATCGTTCGCGCCGCCAAGGCCACGCACGTGGACCACTTCGTCCGCACGCTGCCCGACGGCTACGACACGGTGCTCGACGACGAGGGATCCAACATCTCCGCGGGCGAGAAGCAGCTGATCACGATCGCCCGCGCGTTCCTGGCCGAGCCGGCCATCCTCATCCTGGACGAGGCGACCAGCTCGGTGGACACCCGCACCGAGGTGCTGATCCAGCGCGCCATGCGCAACCTGCGCCAGGGCCGGACCAGTTTCATCATCGCGCACCGCCTGTCGACCATCCGGGACGCCGACCTGATCCTGGTCATGGAGCACGGTGCAATCGTCGAGCAGGGCACCCATGAGGAACTCGTCACCGCCGGCGGCGCGTACCAGCGCCTCTATGCCGCGCAGTTCGCTCAGGCCTTGGTGTCTTAACGACATCACTGCGTCCCGCCGGTCCCGTGCCACGTGAGCGGGGCCGGCGGGCACGCACGCGGTCAGCGTGAACGCTTCGTCCGCGACGCAAAAGCCCAGCGTCCCGCCCGCCCGCTGCAATCGATCGGTCAGGTTGGCCAGCCCGGACCCGTGCCCGGTCAGGCCGGCTGCCGCCGGGACAGCGGCGCCGTCGTTGCGCACTCGCAGCATGACCTCGTTCCCGGCCGCGCGGATCTCGATCTCGCACACCCCGGCCTTGCTATGCCGCAGCACGTTGGTCACCGCCTCACGCAGCACCACCGCGAACAGCGGGTCGGCGCAGTCTGGCAGGGTACCGGGGTCGAGCCGGGTCCGTACCGTGATCCCGGCCGTCTCGAGCACCGCCCGCGCCGAGCCGACCTCGGCCTCGAACGACGGGAGGGTCGGGCTCGTCGTGACCGAGCGGACTTCGGCCTCCGCCGCGGCGACGATCATGGCCAGCTCGGCGATCTCGGCCGCGGCCCGGTCCGGGTCGCGGGGGAGGAGCCGTGCGGCCAGTTCGGCGCGCAGCGTGATCGCGGACAGGCCGAGGCCGAGCAGGTCGTGCATGTCCTGGGCCAGCCGCAAACGTTCGCGGAGGACGGCGAGCTGGGCGACGCGCTCTCGCGTCTTGGTCAGCTCGGTACTGAGCCCGGCGAGCCGGGAGAACGCGTAGATGACGAGCGTGAACCCGGCGATCGCGAAGATCTGGTACGCCGTTCCGCTAATGCCGGACTCGTGGAAGTACCCGACCAGCCCGAGATCGGTGCCGAGCAGGACGCCGGCGAGCGGCCAGCACCACGGGCGGGGCACGAGCAGCATGATTGACGCGACGAGGAAGCCGGTCGCTATCGCGGCGGCCCCCCACCAGGGCGAGGCGAGCAGCGCGCCGGTGACCGCCGCCTGAGCCGCCAGCGTCCATGGCCACCGATGCGGCCGGCCGTCCCGGCTGTGCCGGTACTGGAGCACGCAGATCGCGACCCAGCACAGCGCCGTTGCCGTCATCGTGCCCCAGCCGGGCCGGTTGATGTCCCACAGGTCGGCGAGCTCCTGGATGGTGACCGCGATGACCACCGTGAGTCCGGCGCGCCGGGCCACGGTGGTGGACACGTCCTCCTCGGCCTGGGCCGCCGTAGTCATCGGGGCGGGGCCGACTGCCCGGTAGCCCCGCGCGACCGCCCGCGCGTCCGCCAGGCACCGCCGCGCGATCGTGATGACCCGCGCCAGTTCCGCTTGCGGCGCCTGGTCCGCCGCGCCCGCGGGCAGCAGCCCGGTCACTTGCCGCAGGTGGTCCGAGATCTCGTCCAGGCCGTCGCCGATCGCCGCCCGCAGGTCCGCGGCCGCCCGCAGCCGCTCGGTGACCACGGCCAGTTCGGCCAGCCTTGCCCGGGTGGCGTGCAGCCGGCGGATGGTGGCGAGGAGCTGGAGCACGACGAACACGAACATCGTGTTGTCGATCAGCTCGGTCCCGGTGTAGAGGATGAGGGAGGTCTCCGGCTTCAGCACCCCGTCGTAGCTCATCAGCGCGGCGGTTCCCGCGGCCACCAGCCACCAGGAGAGCGGGGACGGCAGGGACATGAGGATCGCGACGGCCAGGACTGACGGCACGCCTGCCGTCGGCTGGTGCCAGGCCAGGAACGGCACCTCGAGTAGCAGGGCCACTACGAGCAGTACCGGTCCGGCCCAGCGCGGGAGGCGCAGCAGATAGCAGCATTGCACCGCGACCGCGACCACGATCAGCACGGTCGCCGCGGGCTGGGGCAGCCGGAGGCCGACGGCGTAGGAGATGCGCACCGCGCACAGGAACGCGAGGATGAAGGCCAGCAGGGCGTAGCCGAACGACAACGCGGCGCGCTCCCGCGGCTGCTCAACCCCCGTCAAGCGTGATCCCTTCCCAGACCCTCAGTGCCGAATCTCAACAATAAGTGCAAATTGCACATTCCGCACCATGCTGGCGGCAGGCGCTATCGGTGCCCGGGGCACTACCGGGAGCACTCGGCAACCTGGCACGCTCGATTGCCAGGGGAAATGGCGCGCAGACGCCGGACGGAGTGATCGCCAGGTTCGAGGACGGCAGCACCGCTAACGGGGGCGTGCTGATCGCCGCGGACGGCATTCGCTCCACGGTCCGTGAGCTGAACGACCCGGCCGCGCCGGGACCCGAGTAGACGGGGCTGCTCGGGTTCGGCGTGCCCGGCAGGGTGCGAGCCGCGGAGGTGCGCCGGACCCCCGCCGATTCGTGGCCGCGCCTGCTGGGGCCCGCTCCCTAGCGGTACAGCACCCCGCGGGCCCGCGCCCCCCCGGCAGGGCCTATCGTGCATCGCGCCCATTCCGGACGTGACGGCAGGCGTCCCGGGCATCCCGCAGCGCCGCCACGTTAGCTTATCTCGCGAAACGCTGATCGTTGACGTCACGAACTCGAACAACGTGGCAATTTACCTCTTCGTGGTAGCCTGACCTCCGAAAACGGGTGGCAATCCACCACGATGGGGCGGCCTTCCACGTTGATTCCGGGCTGCTGATGCGCTCACGTATCACCACACCCATGGCGCACGTCAGCCCTTGCCGCCAGCGGGCGGCATTCGCCACATGCCGGCGGGCCGCGGCTTCCTCCTGCCACTTGCACGAGAGTATCCGTCTGCTTATACTCGTCAACGAGTGCTTGAGCGCGAGCAGTCAAGCCGACCGGGTGCGGCAGCACCCGGAAAGCCGGTGCTCTGATCTCAGGCAGCAACCGCGCAGGTCATAGACGCACAAGGAGTCCAACCGTGAGCGCAGCGGGCTTTGCCGTAGAGGCACGGCAGATAGTCAAGACATACCCCGGCAGGGGCAAGAACAAGAAGGACGCGATCCGGGCGCTCAACGGCCTGGACATCACCGTCCAGTCCGGCATCGTCTTCGGCCTGCTCGGCCCGAACGGCGCGGGCAAGTCCACCACCGTAAAGATCCTCACGTCCTTGGCGAGGCCGGACTCGGGTAGCGCCACGGTCGATGGCATCGACGTCCTCAAGGACCCGGCGCGGGTCCGGCAGGAGATCGGCGTCGTCGCGCAGAAGTCCGGCGCCGACCCGACGGCGACCGGCCGCGAGAACCTGCTGCTCCAGGGCCGTCTGTATGGACTGCGCGGCTCCGCCGTCCGCGTCCGCGCCGACGAACTCCTCGACAGGTTCAACCTCACCGAGGCCGCCGGGCGGATGGTCCGCACGTATTCCGGCGGCATGCAACGGCGGCTGGACGTCGCGCTTGGTCTGATGCACCGGCCCTCGGTGCTGTTCCTGGACGAGCCCACCACCGGTCTGGATCCGGAATCCCGGGCGGCGATGTGGGCCGAGATCTCCCGGCTGGCCGGCGGCGAGGGCCTGACCGTCGTTCTCACCACCCACTACCTCGAGGAGGCTGACCGGCTCGCCGCCCAGCTGGCAATCGTCGATCGCGGCAAGGTTGTCGCGACCGGCACTCCGGACGGGCTCAAGGGCGAGTTGCGCGGCGACGTCGTCCAGGCCACGCTGCCGCAAGGCACCGATGGCGGGATCGTGCGCGCGGTGCTAGCCGGGCTCCCCGAAGTGCGGGACGTGCTGGTGGCCGGCCGGAACGTATCACTACGCAGCGACAACGGCGCCGCCGCCGTGCCCGCTGTACTCACCGCCCTGGCCAGGGCCGGGACGCCCGCCACTTCGGTGACCGTCGCCAGGCCCTCACTCGACGAGGTCTATCTGCGGCTCACCGGACGGCACTACAGCGAGACCGCCGGCGGCGGCGGCGCCGACGACGACCGCAGCAACGAGCGCGACCTGGCGGAGGCGAACCTGTCATGACCACCCTTACTACCTCGATCGCGGGCCCGCGCTCCGGCACGGCCCTCGCCGACACCGTCTACCTGACCGGACGGAAGATGCACGCGCTGGTCCGTCAGCCCTGGGTGCTGGCGTTCAGCATCGTGCAGCCGGCGATCTGGCTGTTCTTGTTCGGCGAGCTGTTCAAGAAGATCATCGACATCCCCGGCTTCGGTGCCCACGGGTCTTATCTGGACTACCTGATCCCAGGCATCGTCGCGATGAACGCGATGTCCAACAACATGTGGGCAGGCATGACGATGATCGAGGAAATCGAGCGCGGCACGCTCAACCGGTTCCTGGTCTCGCCCGCCTCGCGCAGCGCGATCATGAACGCCACCGTGGCTGAGCAGGCCGTGGCGACCGCGGTGCAGACGATCATCATCCTGCTGCTCGGCCTGGCCGGCGGTGCCAGCTACCCCGGTGGCTTCGGCGGCTGCGTGGTACTGACCGTGGCGGCGATTATGGTCGGCGTTGTCTTCGGTGCCCTGTCGAACATGACGGGCATGACCCTTCGGTCCCGTGAGGCGATCATCGGCGTCTACACGTTCTTCATGCTGCCGCTGATGTTCCTGTCCTCCGCGTTCATGCAGACCAGGCTCATGCCCGGCTGGATGCAGGCCATCGCCTCCCGCAACCCGCTCAACTGGGTTGTGCAGATCGGCCGCTCAGTTTTGGCGATCAACCCGGACTGGGGCGCGGTCGCGGCACGCTGCGGCGGCCTGCTCGCGCTGGCCGTGATCTGCGTCGCCCTGTCCGTGACCACATTTCGGTCCTACGCCAAGAACGTGTAGTCCTGAACCAGTACGGCGCGTGCCGCCCGGTCAACGGGTGGCACGCGCCGTTCCGCCACAATTATCCGTCACAATGAGAAGGTGCCGGCCCCGTGACCGTCACCTTCGCCGGGAGCGGCGGACGCTTTCGGCAGTGGCGGCCGCTATCAGGCGTGCATCCACCTGCGACGACGCGAAACATGCTCGGCACGAGGACGAGTCCCGCTTCGAGCTGGCCCATGACGGCCTGGTCATCAGCGTGTAGCCCCAGCGCTCAGCTAGACTCCGGCCGTGATCCGGGTACTGGTGGCCGAGGACGTCCGCATCCTGCGCGACGCCCTGGTCGCGCTGCTGGCGCTCGAGGACGACATCGAGGTCGTGGCGTCGCTGGCGTCCGGGGACGTGGTGGTCGCCCAGACGACCGAGCACCGTCCCGATGTCGCGGTCCTGGATATCGACCTGCCTGGCACCGATGGGCTGACGGCCGCCGCCGAACTGCGGGAACGCGTGCCGGAGTGCCGCGTGCTGATCCTCACCGGCCTCGGCCAGCCAGGGACGTTGCGGCGCGCGCTGTCCGCACAGGTCTCCGGCTTCATGCTGAAAGACGCGCAACCAGACGAGCTGGTCGCCGCGATCCGGCGAGTCGCCGCGGGGGCCCGGGTCATCGACCCGCAGCTGGCTCTGGACACGCTGGACGCGCCCGCCAACCCGCTGACCGAGCGCGAGATAGAGGTGCTCCGGTGCGCCGCGGCTGGTGCCGAGCCGCGCGAGATCGCGGACCAGCTCTTCCTTTCCTACGGAACGGTCCGCAACTATCTCGCCTCGGCGGTCACCAAGCTCGGCGCCAGGAATCGCATCGACGCGATCCGCATCGCCAGCGCCGCCGGCTGGATGTTATCGCCCGCGGCCGAACCACCCGCTGGACCCGCGCTGCCACAGCAGGGTGAGTGCGGCCGCGCCGATCAGCCAGGTGACCGCGAACAGCGCTGCGCAGGCTGCCCGCGCCCACGACCTGCCGTGCTGGCAGGCCCAGGCCATCCACAGCCAGAGCGAAGCCTGGATACAGCAGTCGGCGGCGCCCACCAGGAGCAGGCCATGCGCAACCCGCATGACCCGCTGAACTGGTGGCGAGCCAACCATAACCGGCCCAGCCCGCCCACAACGTGCCGATGGTGCCAGCGGCACCGCGCGACCCCCACCCGTTGGCGCCATCGGCACGCCAGACTGGGACCCGTTGGCGCCATCGGCACGACGTGCCGTTCCGTCGCCGCCCTGGCTGCCCTGGCTGCCCTGGCTGCCCTGGCGCTCTGGCTGCCCCTCGCCGTCGGCCCGCCGCGCACTCGAGCAGACCAGACATCGGCTGCGAGCAGCCCTGGCAGAGATAATTATTAAAAAACGCAATTGCACGCACACTGCCGCTGCGACACAAGGGCGAAAACGCCCGCAGAACGCAATTGCATTACAGATTCTGCTAGAAATCCCCGCCCGGATCCGGCCGGACGGCGGTAAGTTGTTATAACACCCCAAAACCTTTTATGACGCTTATGACCGCTATAGGCCCGGATGCGGGAGAGGCAGCACGCATACGCGCGCTGCGGAAACGGCTCGGCCTTAGCCAGGAGCAACTGGCCAAGCGACTGGGCGTCTCGTTCGTAACGGTCAATCGCTGGGAAGCGGGGCGAACCCGGATTTCGGCGGCGATGCTCCGGCGCATCGCCGAGCTTGAGGACATTCAGGCAGTCCTGCCGGTCGTTCCTTCGGGCTTTGTCGGCCGGGAAACCGAGATCGACGCGGTCGTCGCGCTCCTCGCCGGCTCCAGGATGCTGTCCTTGGTCGGGGTGGGCGGCGCGGGCAAGACGCGGCTGGCCGCGGAAGTGGCGAAGCGATTCGGCTCCAGGGCGGTGCGCGTGGTGTTCGTCGCGCTGGACTCGTTGACCGATGCCGTGCTCGTGGACGCGCGGGTCGCCGTCGCCCTCGGCTTGCGGGACAGGGCGGGCACCGCACCGGGTGAGGCCGTGGTCCGTGCCCTCGCGGCAGATCCCGCCCTGCTCGTGCTCGACGGCGCCGAACACGTCGTGGCTGATCAGGCAGGGAACGGCGTCGCCCGGCTCGCCGAGCGCATTCTCACCGGCACCACGGACACCCGGATCCTGGTGACCAGCCGAAGGCTGCTAGGCGTCCCGGGCGACCAGGTCTGGCCGGTTCCGGCGCTGCGGCCAGACGAGGCGATGCGGCTGTTCACCGCGCGAGCGCGGGAGCGGGTGCCCGGCTTCGAGCTC
>Ga0207664_10001614_pt1 | contig 14823 bp, 13 predicted proteins | sample LARL83metaG_FD_184349 | JGI IMG/M metagenome (GOLD analysis project Ga0207664, IMG submission 184349) | Corn, switchgrass and miscanthus rhizosphere microbial communities from Kellogg Biological Station, Michigan, USA - LAR L8-3 metaG... | ecosystem: Host-associated > Plants > Roots >... | reverse complement strand
CAGCCAAGCGGGTACGGCGTCTACCAGGGCGGCGGTTCCGACTACCCGCCAGCCGTCCAGCCGGCGACCGGAGGGTACGGCGGCGGGCAGTACGGAGACGGGCAGCACGGAGACGGGCAGCACGGAGACAGCTACCGGGGCGGGGGCCGCCCCGGTAGCCAGGGGCAGGCCCCCTGGGACGAGCAGCCGTGGCCGGGCCCGCAGGCGGGCCAGCCGGACCCGGCGCCGCCACAGCGCCTCCAGCAGCAGCAGGCGCCCGCACCGGCGGCGCAGCCGCCAGTCCGCAAGAAAGAGGACGATGCGCCGTCCTGGGCGGAGCCCGACTCGCTCGAGGCGTTCTCCGAGCGCTGGCACCGCCGGGGCCTTGAGTCGCGGGACGAGCAGCGAGCGGACCGGCGCCGCAACCGCCGACGCCTGCTCATCGCGGGCGCCACAGCGGTCGCACTGGCGATCGCGGCGACGATTTACCTGTTCAGCGGCGGCCCAGGGGCGGCTAACCTCGGTTTCGGCAACTTCGTTACAAGCTTCCTGCCCGGCGAGTTGCAGCAGGTACCCGACCCGTGCGCCACGGTTCCCGCGGCGACCCTGCGGCAGTACATGCCCGGCACGCTCAAGCAGGCCGCGCCGCCACTGAACTCGGGTGCCAACACGGAGTGCACGTGGACGCTGGACAGCGCGCCCACCTACCGGGTACTCCAGGTGCAGCTGCAGGCCTACTCGCCGAGCGGTCTCGCCTCCGGGAACGGCAGCGCCACCTTCGCGGCCGAAGACGCCTACCAGTCGTTCGAGAACGGCTTCACCTCACCCGGGCCCAAGAGCGGGCAGCCAAAGGCCACGGTGACGGACCTGTCCGGGATGCCGGGCGGCACCCAGACGTCCGCGTTCCAGGCCACGCAGGTGTTCAACCGGGGCGGCGCGACCACCGACGTGGCCAACGTCCTCGTCCGCTACCGCAACGTCATCATCACCGTGGTGGTGGACGGCCTGGACCAGACGAGCGGCGGCAAGCAGTACGGGCCCGTGTCGATGAGCGATCTCACCACTGAGGCGCACGCTGTCGCCACCGAAATGGCGTCTCAGATCGCTAAGTAGCGTCACTCCAGCTACCCTCGTTCTTCGTGCTGCTGCTCGGATTGGATACGGCGACCCCTGCGGTGACGGTGGCGCTACATGACGGCGACCAGCCGCTCGCCCAGCTGGTCACGGTTGACGCGCACCGCCATGCGGAACTGCTCGCGCCCGCCATCGCCAAGGCCATCGCCGATACGGGAGCGGCGCAGCGGGACCTGACGGGCATCGTGGCCGGGGTGGGACCCGGCCCGTATACGGGACTGCGGGTCGGGCTGGTGACCGCGCGGGTGCTCGGCGCCGCGCTCGGCATCCCGGTATACGGCCTGTGCAGCCTCGATGCCATCGCTGCCGACGTGACCGGCGGTGGCGAAGGGCCCGACGGTGACTTCCTCGTCGCCTCGGACGCACGGCGGCGGGAGCTCTACTGGGCCAGGTACGACAGCGCCGGACGGCGGATCTTCGGCCCGGAGGTGTCCAAGCCCGCGGAGATCCCGGTATCCGGCCTTCCCGCGGCTGGCGAGGGGCCGATGCTCTACCCCGAGGTGCTGCCCGACGGGCTCGGCCCGGCCTACCCGGCGGCAGCGACGCTGTGCCGGATCGCGGTGGCGGCCATCGCGGCCGGCGACCCGGACAAGGTGCTGCTCCCACCGGAGCCGCTCTACCTGCGGCGCCCCGACGCGCGCGAGCCCGGCACGCCCAAGCGGGTTACGCCGTGATTAGCCTGTCGCACGGTGAGAAAACGGACCGGCCCGCGCGGTTGCGGGCGATGGTGCCAGCGGACCTAGTCGACGTCATCGCGCTTGAGTACGAGCTGTTCCCCGATGACCCGTGGACGCCGGAGATGTTCGCCGACGAGGTGGCCCAGCCGCCGGACAGCCGGCTGTACCTCATCGCGGAGGCAGCGGCAGGCGACGGGGGCGTCAAGGAAGCCGACGTCGTGACCGGGCGTGGCGCGGCCGGCCGGCCGGTCATGGCGGGCTACGCGGGGATGATGTTCATTCCCGGCGGGACGCAGGCCGACGTGCTGACGATCGCGGTCCGGTCGTCCTACTGGGGCCGGGGAATCGGCTCGGCCCTGCTCGCCGCACTGCTCGGCGCCGCGCGTGACCGGGGCTGCGCCGAGGTTTTCCTCGAGGTCCGCGCGGACAACCCCCGGGCCCACGGGCTCTACCTGCGGCGCGGGTTCACGGAGATCGGCGTCCGCCGCGGCTACTACCAGCCGTCCGGTATGGACGCGATCGTGATGCGCAAGGATCTGCTCCGATGAAGACTGACTCTCCGCTGGTGCTCGGCATCGAGACGTCCTGCGATGAGACCGGCGTTGGCATCGTCCGCGGCCGGGAACTGCTCGCCGATGAGGTGGCGTCGTCGATGGACCAGCACGCCAGGTTCGGCGGCGTGGTCCCCGAGGTGGCCAGCCGGGCGCACCTGGAAGCCATGGTCCCGGTGCTCGAGGGCGCCTTCGCGAAGGCCGGCGTCCGCCCGTCCGACATCGACGCGGTCGCGGTGACCGCGGGCCCTGGCCTGGCCGGGGCCCTCATGGTGGGCGTCGCGGCGGCGAAGGCATACGCCTACGCGCTCGGCAAGCCGCTGTACGGGGTAAACCACCTGGCGGCCCATGTCGCCGTGGACCAGCTTGAGCACGGCCCGCTGCCCGCCCCGTGCGTGGCGCTGCTCGTCTCCGGCGGGCACTCGTCGCTGCTCCTCGTGCCGGACGTGACGGGCGAGGTACGCCCGCTCGGCGCGACCATCGACGACGCGGCGGGCGAGGCCTACGACAAGGTGGCCCGGGTGCTCGGCATGCCGTTCCCTGGTGGCCCGCCGATCGACAAGGCGGCCAGGGAGGGGTCTCCCGACGCGATCAGGTTCCCGCGCGCCAAGCTGCACGACGGGACCCTCGACTTCTCCTTCGCCGGCCTTAAGACGGCGGTCGCCCGCTGGGTTGAGGCGCGTCAGGACGCCGGGCAACCGGTTCCCGTCGCCGACGTGGCGGCGTCCTTCCAGGAAGCCGTCGCCGACGTGCTGACCCGCAAGGCGGTGGCCGCCTGCCGCGAGCACGGCGTGACTGACCTGGTGATCGGCGGCGGCGTGGCGGCGAACTCCCGGCTGCGGGCCCTGGCGACGGAGCGCTGCGCCGCGGCGGGCATTCGGGTCCGGGTCCCGCGGCCCGGCCTGTGCACCGACAACGGCGCCATGGTGGCCGCGCTCGGCGCTTCCGTCGTGGCCGCGGGCCGCCCGCCGTCCACCCTGGGACTCCCCGCCGACTCGTCTCTCCCGGTCACCGAGGTCCTGGTCAGGTAGCGCGGCCACCCGCCGCGCGAGCGGCGAAGCTCGCCAGGAACGAGCGCGGCCCCGGCACCTCACCAGATGCGGCACCGGGGCCGCCTGCCTGGGCGGTCACCAGGCTAGGACTTCTTCTTCCCGGTGAGCTTCCGGACGACGATGGCGATCGCGGCGCCCACCGCGGCGACCGGGATGACGCGCTTGAGCACCGGGACCACGACGAACTTGAAGGCGTTCAGGTGCTCTTCCTGCTTGATCACCGGGGCGGCGGGCTTGACGGCAACCGGTACCGCCTCGCCGGAAGAGCCTTCCGCCGTCCCGGTGCTCTCGGGGGTGTCGCTCGCCTCCGCCGTCGAGTTGCCGGCGGAGATCAGCGCCTCCAGGTTCGACGCGAACTGGGCGATGAGCTTGCCGCTCACCTCGGGCAGCAGGGAACGGCCGAACTGGGCCGGGCGCCCGGTCACGTTCAGCGAGGTGTGGATGGCGACGAGCGTGCTGGCCCCCTCGGCGGGCGTCAGGGTGGCCTGCACGTTGGCCGACGCGGTGCCCGCGCCGCGGGTCTCCTTGCCGGTCGCCTCGATCGAGATCGTGTGGTTCTCCTGGTCCTTGCCGGTGAACTTCGCCGTGCCCTTGTAAGTAAGGGAGAGCGGGCCAAGCTTGACCTTCACCTGGCCTTCGATCTGGTCGCCATCGACGGAGGTCACGCTGGCACCCGGCATGCACGGAGCGATCCGCTCAACGTCAAGCAGGACGTCCCAGGCCTGCTCGGGCGGGACCGGGACGGTGAACGTGTTGTCAAGCTCAATTGCCATGCCGACAGGTTACTACCGAAGAAAGGGCATCCGTTTTTCGGATGCCCTTTCTCGCGGTGATTCGGCTAACGCGCGTACCCGCCTGCCGCGGCGGCCAGGGCGCGGCCGGTGAGGACGCGGGCCAGGTGGCGCCGGTAGTCCGCCGCGCCGCGCAGGTCGCTCGGCGGGCTCGTGCCCTCGTCCGCGCGGGCGGCGGCGGCGGAGAGCGCGGCGGCCGACGCCTCGGCCCCGGACGCCGCCGCCTCCACGGCGTGCGCCCGGACGGGCACCGAGCCCATGTTGGTGAGCCCGACCCTGGCCTCCGCCACGTGCCCGTTGGAGCGCCGGGCGAGGGCGGCGACCCCGACGATGGCCCAGGCTTGGGCGGTGACGTGGAACTTCTCGTACCGGTAGCCCCAGCCGTCAAGCTTGGGCACCCGGATGGCGGTGAGGATCTCGCCGGAGGCCAGCGACGTGGTGAGGTAGTCGGTGAAGAAGTCCGCCGGCGGAAAAGTCCGCTCGCCGCCGGGCCCGGTCGCGACCAGGGTCGCGTCGAGCGCCGTGACGACGGCGGGCAGGTCGCCGGCCGGGTCGGCGTGCGCGAGCGCGCCGCCGATCGTGCCGCGGTGCCGGACCGCCGGGTCCGCGATCGTCCCCGCCGCCTGGGCGAGCAGCCCGCAGTGCGCCGCGATGAGCGGGTCCCTGGTGAGCTCGTAGTGCGTCGTCAGCGCGCCGATCTCAAGCGCGTCACCGAGGTCGCGCACCCCGCGCAGCGCGTCAAGGCCGCCCACGTCAACGAGCACGGAGGGGTAGGAGAACCGCAGCCGCAGCAGTGGCAGCAGCGACTGCCCGCCCGCGATCACCTTCGCGTCCTCGCCGCCGGAGCCGAGCGCGGACACCGCGTCGTCGAGTGAGGACGGCCGCACGTAGTCGAACTTCGCCGGAATCATCGGCCCGCTCCTTCAGCCTGAGCGTCATTGATCGCCCGCCAGACACGTTCTGGCGTACACGGCATCGGCACGTCAGACACGCCGAACGGGCGGAGCGCGTCGACGATCGCGTTCACCACGGCCGGGGTGGACGCGATCGTGCCCGCCTCACCGACGCCCTTGACGCCGAGCGGGTTCAGCGTGGACGGCGTGGTGGTCCGCGCCGTGGTGAACGACGGCAGGTCGGCCGCCGACGGGATCAGGTAATCGGCGAGCGACGCGGTGACCAGGTTGCCCGAGGAGTCGTACGCCGCCTCCTCGTACAGCGCCTGCGCGACACCCTGCGCGATGCCGCCGTGCACCTGGCCCTCGACGATCAGCGGGTTGACGACCACGCCCACGTCGTCGACCGCCACGTACGAGCGGATGCGCACCTGGCCGGTCTCGGTGTCCACCTCGGCCGCGCACAGGTGGGTGCCGTGCGGGAACGAGAAGTTGTCCGGGTCGTAGGTCGCGTCCGAGTCGAGTGACGGCTCGACGCCGTCCGGCAGGGCGTGCGCGGCGAACGCGGCGAACGCGATCTCGCCGATCGACTTGCCCTGGTCGGGGTCGCCGCGCACCGCCCAGCGGCCCTCGGACCACTCCAGGTCGTCGGGCGACACCTCAAGCATGGCCGCCGCGATCACCCGCGCCTTCTGCCGCACCTTGTCGCAGGCGTTGACGATCGCCGTGCCGCCGACGACAAGCGACCGTGACCCGTAGGTGTCCATGCCCTTGTGCGAGATCGCCGTGTCGCCGTGCAGCACCCGCACGTCCTCGAAGGGGACGCCGAGCTGGTCGGCGACGATCTGCGACCAGGCGGTCTCGTGGCCCTGGCCGTGCGCGCTCGACCCGGTCACCACCTCGACCTTGCCGGTGGGCAGCATCCTGATGGACGCATGCTCCCAGCCGCCCGCCGCGTAGGCGAGCGAGCCGAGCACCCGGGACGGCGCGAGCCCGCACATCTCGGTGAACGTCGAGATGCCGATGCCAAGCCGCACGGAAGAGCCAGCCGCGTTCCGTTCGGCTTGCTCCGAGCGCAGCGCGTCGTAGTGGAACAGCTCCTTGGCCTCAGCCGTGGCCGCCTCGTAGTTGCCCGAGTCGTAGGTGAGCCCCGCGATCGTGGTGTACGGGAACTCCTCGTGCTTGATCCAGTTACGTTCCCGCAGCTCGAGCGGGTCCATGCCGAGCTCGGCGGCCAGGTCGTCCATCAGGTGCTCGATGGCGTAGGTCGCCTCCGGCCGGCCGGCGCCCCGGTAGGCGTCGGTAGGGGTCTTGCTGGTGAAGACGCCGGTGCAGCTGAACCGGTAGGCGTCCATCTTGTAGATCGCGTTGAACATGAACGCCCCGAGCAGCGGCACGCCCGGCGTGACGAGCATCAGGTAGGCGCCCATGTCCGCGAGCAGGTCCACGTCGAGCCCGCGGATGCGGCCGTCGGCGTCGGCGGCGATCCGCACCCGCTGGATCTGGTCCCGGCCGTGGTGCACCGCCACGTTGCCCTCGGACCTGGTCTCCGTCCACTTCACCGGGCGGCCGAGCTTGCGCGCGAGCAGCAGCGCGAGTACCTCTTCCGCGGTGACCTGCAGCTTAGAGCCGAAGCCGCCGCCCACGTCCGGCGCGATGACCCGCAGCTTGTGCTCGGGGATGCCGGTGACGAGGGCGAGCATGACCCGCAGCACGTGCGGGATCTGGGTGGAGGTCCACATGGTGTACTCGTCGGCGACCGGCGCGCAGACCACGGCCCGCGGCTCCATCGCCGACGGGATCAGCCGCTGCTGGCGGTAAGTGCGCTCGATCACCACCGGCGCGTCACGGAACGCGGCATCAATGTCCCCGTTGCCGAACGGCCAGGTGAACGACTTGTTTCCGGCCGCGTGCAGTGGCACGGCGCCGTCCGCGAGCGCCGCCTCCATGTCGAGCACCGGCTCGAGCGGCTCGTAGTCCACGTCGACGAGCTCCAGCGCGTCGGCGGCCGCGTACCGGTCGCGGGCGACCACGCACGCCACGATCTCGCCGCCGTAGCGGACGGTGTCCACCGCCATCGACGGGTGGTCGGGGATGACGATGTCCGGGGTGACCGGCCAGGCGCAGGGCAGCGAGCCCTGCTCCGCGGCGAAGTCGGCCCCTGAGTAGGCGGCGAAGACCCCGGGGGCCCCGCGGGCCGCGGACACGTCGACGGAGGTGATCCGCGCGTGCGCGTGCGGGCTGCGCAGGAACGAGACATGCACCATGCCGGGGAGCGTGATGTTGTCGGTCCAGTTGGTCTGCCCGGTGATCAGCCGGGCGTCTTCTTTCCTGGTGCGGGCCTTGCCGACCTCGGCCGCCGGGAGATCGGTCGCGGTCATGCGGTCACCTCCGTGGCAGCGGTGCCGTTCGCGGCCCGGAGGACGGCGCGGACGATGTTCTGGTAGCCGGTGCAGCGGCACAGGTTGCCCTCAAGCCCGTCCCTGACCTCTGCCTCGGTCGGGTGCGGGTTCTCGCTGAGCAGGTCGGCCGCGGCCATGATCATGCCGGGGGTGCAGTAGCCGCACTGCAGCGCGTGCTCCTCATGGAAGGCCTGCTGCAGCGGATGCAACTCGCCGGGGCCGTTGGCGAGTCCCTGGATGGTGGTGACATCGGCCCCGTCGGCCTGCACCGCGAGCACCGAGCAGCTCTTTACTGACCGCCCATTCATCAGTACTGTGCACGCCCCGCAATTCGAGGTGTCGCAGCCGATTGGCGTGCCGGTCCGTCCGGCCTGTTCTCTCAGGTAATGCACCAGCAGCAAACGAGGTTCGACTTCGTCGTCATAGCGCACGCCGTCGACCGTCACGCTTATCCTCATAACCCGGCCTCCTTGCCGTGCCAGATGCGCCTCAGCACACCGTAAGACCGGCATAACGGCACGCACCAGACCCTTTAAGGCGATGTAAAGACTAATTGCGGAGCGCAATCGTCACTTGCGGACGGTGGGCTCTACTCACTGCCGCCTGCCGGTTATTGGCGAGGCTTTGATCGGAATTCGGAACGGGTGGGGGTGTCTCTCGCCGGCCGGGTATTGAACTATTCACAGGGGTCGCGGAGCCGGGCGGCGATGACCGGGTCGCCGGCCCTTCGCCGGGTTCGCCACGGGCCGGCGCGGCGCCCGGAGGTGAGGGGGCGATGCCAACCTAGTCGACCGCCATCGCTTCGGGTTCCGGAGGATTGGGCCAGTTTGACCTACTGAAAGACTCGCCTGAAGTGTCTTTTAGTTCTAATATCGTTGCTTATTGCACCAAGCGGAGGGTGGAAGGTTATGGCTACCGCCGAGGGCGCGCCTCCGGGCGTCGCCGAAGCGCAAGTTGAGAAGGGCCTCAAGTCAGGGGCTCTCGGGCTGGTCGCCGCAACGACCATGGGGGTCGCATCGACCGCCCCCGCGTACAGCCTGGCGGCGACGCTCGGCCTCATCGTGGCCGTTGTCGGACTCGGCTCGCCCATCGTCGCGGTGATCGCGTTCGTCCCGATTTTCCTGACCTCCATCGGCTACAGCGAGCTGAACAAGGCTGACCCGGACTGCGGTACGACGTTCACCTGGGGTTCGCGGGCGTTCGGGCCCAAGACCGGCTGGGCCGGCGGGTGGGCGATCGTCGCCGCCGACATCCTGGTCATGGCCAGCCTGGCGCAGGTCGCGGGCTCGTATCTGTTCCTGCTCTTCAACACGGGGAGCATCGGGGGCAACCCGACGAGCAGCTGGGTCCTGCTCGTCGGCCTGCTGTGGATCGCCGCGATGACCTACATCTGCTACCGGGGCATCGAGGTCTCCGCGTGGTTCCAGCGGGTACTGCTCGCCGTTGAGCTGGTGATGCTGCTGGTCATGTCGCTGACCGCGCTGATCCGGGTCGGCACTGGGCACCACCCCGCCGTCTCGATCACGCCGGCGTGGTCCTGGTTCAACCCGCTGCAGGGCGGCTTCTCCGGGTTCGTCAGCGGCATCATCCTCATGCTGTTCATCTACTGGGGCTGGGACACCGCGGTGGCGGTCAACGAGGAGACCAAGGACCCGGCTAAGACGCCGGGCCGCGCGGCCATCCTGTCAACGCTGATCCTGCTCGTCACGTACTTCATCGTGATCCTCAGCGCGCAGTCATTCGCGGGCATCGGCACCAAGGGCATCGGGCTCGGCAACCCAGCCAACCAGGGAGACGTGCTCTCCGTCCTCGGCTCCGCAATCTTCGGCAGCTCCGGGTTCGGCGTGTTCCTGTCACGTCTGCTGATCCTCATGGTGCTCAGCTCGGCGGCGGCCTCCACGCAGACCACGATCCTGCCGACGGCCCGCACCACGCTGTCGATGGCGACCTACAAGGCGCTGCCCAAGGCGTTCTCCAGGATGCACCCGCGCTACCTCACGCCCACCGTCTCCACCATCACCATGGGCGTGATCTCGGCGGCGCTGTACCTGTTGTTTAACTACCTTTCCCAGGGCTACGTTATCGCCGACGCGGTTACCGCCATCGGGCTGTATATCGCCTTCTACTACGGCCTCACCGGGTTCGCCTGCACCTGGTACTACCGCAGGAACCTACGGTCGAGCACGCGGAACCTGTGGATGCAGGGCATCCTGCCGTCGCTCGGCGGGCTGCTCATGTACGCGGCGGGCGGCTGGGCGCTGTGGGCCGACTGGGACGTGGCGTCGAACAACAGCTACACGTCCTGGCTGATGCCGTTCTGGCCGCACTGGTACATCGGCGGCGTCTTCATGATCGCCTTCCTCTCGGCGCTCGTCGGCCTCATCGCCGGGATCTGGATCAGGTTCGTCATGCCGGCGTTCTTCCGCAAGCAGACGCTCACCAGGTCCACCCCCACCCTCGTCCCCGACGAGGCCTGACCCCCAGCCCACCACACAGCCCCGTCCCGAACGAGGCCTGACCCCCGGCACACCACGCAGCCCCGTCCGGTACGGGCCTGACACCGGCAGGCCACTAAGTCCCGTTCCGAACGGAGCCTGACATCCCGCAAGCCCCGTTCTCACGGGGCCCGACATCAGCGAAGCCCTGTCCCTGCTCGCGGCGGGGGCAGGGCTTCGCTTTTGAGTACACGGATACGCGCGCGCGGGAAGAGGCGCGCATCGGCTCCAGGCGCGGCCGTTCTCCCCGCCCAGGGCCACGATCACAAGGCTCGTGCGAGGGCCAGGCTCCCCGCCGCCGCGAAGGCTAGCAGGAAATGGCCGGAATGAGGTGCCCACGAGGCTAGAGTGACCGGCGGTTTTTGCGATCAGGCCCGGCTGCGCGGACAGCGGGGGTCGTCCCCCCGGGCGATCACAGCGTGTCGAGGACGGCCTGGAGTATGGCGGGGGTCCTGGCGGAGGGCTCGGCCTGCAGGCAGACCTCGTCGATCACCGCGAGGTAGGCGTCGACCTCGGTCGGCTTGTCCAGGTAGAGGGCGCTGGTGAGCTGCTCGATGAAGACAACGTCGCGCAGGTCGGGCTCGGTGTACCGGAGGATGGTGAAGGGGCCGCCCAAGGCCCGGTGCGAGCCTGCGGAGAAGGGCAGGATCTGCAGCGTCACGGCCGGGTGGTCGCACATCTCTATCAGGTGCCGCAGTTGCGCCCGCATGACCTCCGGGCCGCCGATCACGCGGCGCAGCCCGCCTTCGTCGAGTACCGCCCACAGCTTGGGCGGGTCGTCCCGGTTCAGGATCTCCTGGCGGGAGATCCTGGCCTTGGCGCGGCGTACGGCCTCATCTTCGCTCGCCACGTTGCCGAGCCGGACGACCGCGCGGGCGTAGTCCTCAATCTGCAGCAGGCCGGGAACGAACTGGAGCTCGTACTCCCTGATAACCGAGGCGGCGGCCTCAAGGCCGAAGTACGGCTCGACCCAGTGCGGCAGGATGTCCGCGTATGCCTGCCACCAGCCGGCCGTATTGGCCTCTCGGGCCAGCTTCAGCAGCGCCTCGCGCTCGTCGCCTGCCCCGACACCGTAGAGGGTCAGCAGGTCGGCGATGTCGCGCTCCTTGAACCCGACCCGGCCATGCTCCATGCGGCTGATCTTCGAGTGCGAGCCGCGGATGCTCAGAGCGGCCCGCTCGGTGGTCATGCCTGCCTCTTCACGGAGTCGGCGCAGGTGACCGCCGAGCACGAGGCGCTGCACTGTCGGGCCTGCGGAACGCGGGCTGAACAGCGGCTGCGGGGTCTCCCAGGCCGAGTCCTCGGGGATGAGCATCGCTACTCCTCGGTGGCTCGCGTCAGCTCGTGGTCATACGCATGGGTGAGTAGTCTCCCACGTGACCATGGCATTACGGAAGAGGAATCGATGACAATTGCATAAGAGTATCCGTGCAATTCTCACCTCGGCTTACGGATGGGTTCCGCACTGGGAATTAGATGACGTGGTCGAACTCGCCATCCTTGGCACCGGCCAGGAAGGCGGCGATCTCCTCGCGCGTGTAGACCAGGGCGGGCCCGGCCGGGAACCGGGAATTCCGCACCGCGATCTCCCCGTTCGTCAGGTGCGCCACCTCGACGCACGCGCCGTTGGGGTTGCTGTGCTTGCTCTTCTGCCAGGTGACGTTGGTCAGTTCTGTGGCAGGTATGCCGTTATAGATGTCGCTCATGTTCCTTCCGGTTCATCATGTGGTGTTACTGGAGAACCTTCGGGCGGCGTCATGGCCAGGCCCAGCCGTCGCTGAACTGAGTATGCCATGTGCTGATGAACGTGCATCCTCGTTTGCAGCGGATGCACGTTCATCCGCGCACGCGCCGGATGAACGTGCATCCGGTCTTGCATCTGCACGGCATTTCGGGCACCATGATGTTAGGCATACCCCACAAAACTGCGACAAGCACTGTACTAACCCCCCAAGATGCAGAAAGCGGTTGCATTGGCCCACTTGAGGGTTGCTGCGTGGGAGCCGGACGATGACGACGAAGAGCTGGTCGTCTCCCTTCCGGCTCTTCCGGCGTCTCCTCCCCAGTTCCTGCCGGTACCTTCGGCATGGTGGGAGACGCCAGCGATAACCAGCCGCCCCCTGCGTCCGGTGGCGGAGGAGGCAAGGACCGCTAGGCAGTTTGTCAGGGAGTTGCTGACCCGCTGGGGGCTCGGGTACCTCTCCGATGATGCCGAGCTGATCATCGCTGAGCTCGTCGGCAACGCGGTCAGGCACGGTATGCGCACGACGCCGCAGTTCGTGCAGCTCGGGGCGAACGCCCCGGCGCTCAGGCTCTGCCTGTTGCGCCGGATCGGCGAGGTGATGCTCGCGGTGACGGACCCGAGCGACGAGGCGCCCGTGCCCAAGGCGCCCACCTCGGACGGGGAAAGCGGCCGCGGCCTGCACATCGTAGGCGCTCTCAGCTTCGTCTGGGGCTGGTCGCCCATCGAGGGTAACGGCAAGGCCGTCTGGGCAGTTCTGAAGTCCGTCAGCTAGAACTTGCTGAATTTGCTGCACTCAGGTCGCAGCGTTTGACCCGTGGTCAGGCGAAACCGCCCAAGCCGTAGCCTCAGAAACATGCTAATTCACCGATCCCCTAGTCCGCCCGCCGTGATTTGTGAACACGATTAGTGGCCGGGAGAAGAACGCGCCCGTTTGGCTATCCTATTTCGTAGCTTATCGAATTAAAGCGTGCTAATCTGATCGAAACTTGTCTACTGTGGCGATTTTACTCAGGTCACTTATCGCGCGACGGGCGTATCAGTCACATAAAGCACATGCTCGATCAGGGTGATCAGTATTTCCTTAGCCGACTCCTTTGAGCGCGCGTCGCACAGGACTATCGGCAGGTTCGGGTCGAGGTCGAGCGCCACGCGGACGTCCTCCACCGAGTAGCGGCGGGAGCCGTCGAAGACGTTGAGCGCGACGATGAACGGGATATCCCGGCGCTCGAAGTAGTCGATGGCGGGGAAGCTGTCGGCGAGCCGCCGGGTGTCGGCCAGCACCACGGCGCCGAGCGCGCCGAGCGCGAGTTCGTCCCACATGAACCAGAACCGCTCCTGCCCGGGCGTGCCGAACAGGTAGAGCACCAGGTCCTCGCGCAGCGTGATGCGGCCGAAGTCCATCGCCACTGTGGTGGTGGTCTTGCGCTCGACGCCGGCCGTGCTGTCGACGTTCCGGCCAGTCTCGGTCAGCGTCTCCTCGGTGCGCAGCGGCCTGATCTCGCTGACCGCACCCACCAGCGTGGTCTTGCCCACCCCGAACCCGCCCGCGAGCAGGATCTTGATGGCACGGTGGCGGCGGACGGCGCTGCCTGTTGCCTCATAGCCCCCGTAGGCCATGCAGGACCTCCCTGAGCGTTTCTCTGTCAACCTGGTGTGCCTTCATCGGAATCGGTGGCTGAATCACTACAAGCCCGAGTTCGCGCAGGTCCGCGAGGAGGATCCGGACAACACCGAGCGGCAGGTCGACATCGGAAGCGATATCCACCACTGTCGCTGGTGCCTGCGCGAGCTGCAACACAGAAAAGTGCTCTGGACCGAGCTCGCCCAGGTCCGCGGTCCGGGCCTGGGTCGCGATTACCGTAGCGACCAGGTCAAAGGGCTCACCCGAGTGCCGGGTCCGGCCCCGGGTCAACGCGTACGGGCGAACCACCGGCCCGGCCTCCGCGTCGAGCCATCGCTCGTCGTTCGACGGCATGATCGCTTGCCCCTTGCGTGTCAGATAACGCGGAGCGGGTCCGCATATTGACCTGGAGGTGATCGCCGGTGCGCTGAACGAGAACCGCCATCTCGTACGCCACCTGGCCGATGTCAGCTTCGGCTCCGGTCAGCACCGCGAGGCAGGTGCCCTGCCCGGCCGCGGACACGAAGAGGAAGCCCGACGACATCTCGATGATGGTCTGGCGGACGTCGCCGCCGCCGAAGTGCCGGCCCGCGCCGCGCGCCAGCGAATTGAACCCGGCGGCGAGCGCCGCCAGGTGCTCGGAATCCGCCTGGCCGAGGCCGCGGGAAGCACCGAGGGCCAGGCCGTCCTGCGAAAGGAACACCGCCCGGGTGATGTGCGGGACCCGCATCACCAGGTCATCGAGCAGCCAGTCGAGCTGGCTCACCGGGTACCGCTGGCTAGTTTCCATCCGCTCCGCCTTCCGTGTTCGGTTGCGTCTGTGACCGGCCCTGCTGCCAGCCGCGTTGCATGGCGGACAGCGTGTTGCGCATGTCCGCGAGCGATGCCGCGGTTGCCCGGGGAACACCAGCCTCTTGCGCGCTCGCCGCCGCTTTCGCGGAGGCACGAAGCTCCGGTGCGAGGTTAGCCTGGCGAACGCGGCGCGGCAGTCCCTTGAACTCGGTGCTGCCGTCCGGCTCGTCCATGAGAGAACTTGCTGGGCTGTCCGCATCGTTCCCGTAGGGGGAGTCGTCGGCCGCCTGGCCGCCGAAGTCCGGGTACGACTGCGGGTAAGGCGCGTCGGCGGCGGGCACATCGCCCGGCTCCGAGCGCCGTCGCGGTGCGAAAACGTCGAACGGCGGGGCCTGCGGCGTGACCGGCCTGCTGACCGGCACGCCGGTCACCACGTGGACCTCGTCCGTGTCCGTCTCGTGCCGCCCGCGCCGACCGCCAGGTTCCGTTGCGCCGCCGGCCGGGCCGGATCCGCTTACCGTGCCGTAGCCGCCGGTGGGCGAAGGGTTCCGGAGAACGCCGGAGATGCGGATGCCCGCCTGGTCCGAGTCATCGCGCCCTCGGTCGTAGCCGCCGGAGCCGGGGTGCCCGGACGACGGGTGGCCGGGCGTGCCGGATGACGGGTGGCCGGGCGCCCCGGATGACGGGTAGCC
>Ga0207664_10001609_pt1 | contig 14849 bp, 18 predicted proteins | sample LARL83metaG_FD_184349 | JGI IMG/M metagenome (GOLD analysis project Ga0207664, IMG submission 184349) | Corn, switchgrass and miscanthus rhizosphere microbial communities from Kellogg Biological Station, Michigan, USA - LAR L8-3 metaG... | ecosystem: Host-associated > Plants > Roots >... | reverse complement strand
GCCGCTTGACGTCTGCGCCGAGCTCCTCGAGCGAGCGCGAGTCGCAGCCGCGCACGACCGGCACGACGAGACCCTGCTCGGTCTGCACCGCGACGCCGATGTCGTAGCGGTCGAGATAGACGAGCTCGTCGCCCTCGATCCGCGCATTCAGCTCCGGAAACTCGTGCAACGACTCGGCGGCGGCCTTGAGGACGAGCGGCAGCAGCTGCGCGAGCTCGACGCCGGTGAAGTCGCACTCCTCGACCCACGTGACCGGCGGGATCTCGCGATGTGCGCGCGTCAGGTGCTCGAACATCTGGCGTTTGACGCCGCGGATCGGCTCGCGCCGGCCCTCGCGCGGCTGCCCGGCGCCGCGGACGTCCTCCTCCGTGATCCGGCCCTGCGGCCCGGTGCCCACGAGCGCCGCGAGGTCGACCCCGGTCGATTCGGCGAGCCGGCGCACGAGCGGGGTCGCCCGCACCTTCTCCGCCGGCGCCGGCGTCGGCGGCGCCGCCGCTCCGTTGCCGCCGATCACGACGAGCACCGTCCCGACCGGAACCACCTCGCCCTCGCCGATCAGGATCTTCGACACGACGCCGGCCGCCGGCGACGGGATCTCGACCGTCGTCTTGTCCGTCGCGATCTCGACGAGCGGATCGTCCTCGGCGATCTCCTGACCCTCCTGCACGAGCCAGCGCGCGATCTCGCCCTCGGTCAGGCCCTCCCCGAGGTCGGGCAGCTTGAACTCGTACGCCACGGCCGCATTCCTACCTGAAAGCCTCATCGCGGAGGACGGCGTGCACGCCCTTCGCGACGTTGACGATCTGCGTGACGCGGAGATCGACGCCGACACTCGCGAGCGCGACGGCCTCGTTCCGCGCGACGCCGAGCTCGCGCTCCATCAGGTCGAGCATCGTCGCCAGCGCGTGATCGGCCGCGAGATCGAGGTCCTCGTCGAACCCGAACGCGAGCCACGCGCCGTCGATGCGCGCGATCGGCGAGCGTAGCTCTAGGTCGCGCAGCTCGAAGCGCAGCACCGCACGTTCGAGCGGGCACTCGATCGCGGTGCCCGAGACCTCGCCGTCACCCTGCGCGCCGTGGCCGTCGCCCGCCATGACGAGCGCGCCGTCGACCGGGATCGGCAAGTAGAGCGACGTGCCTGCGACGAGCTCCTTGCAGTCGATGTTCCCGCCCCATTTGCGCGGCGGGATCGTCGAGTGCTCGCCCGGCTCCGGCGGCGGCATGCCGATGACGCCGAGAAACGGGCGCAGGGCCACGCGCCGGTCGCCGAGTTGCCACGAGCCGCCGTCGAGCCGCCACACGAATGCCTCGCCGTTCCCCCACGTCTCGCCCCAGGGCCGCGGCGTCACCTCGTCGATGTGCACGACGAGCGTCTGACCCGCTTGCGCGCCGCGCACCTCGAACGGCCCCTCGAGCGCATGGCCCGCGCCCTCGGGACGATCGGTCGGGTCGACGGGATCCCACTTCCAGCCCGCGTTGCGCGCGGAGAACGCGACCGGCTCGCCCGGATCGACGGTCGCGACGGGCTCGTAGTCGCGCGAGAACCAGCCTCTCACGAGCGCGGCTCCTGCACCCAGGCGTCCGCCGGCGCGAGCAGCACGCGCAGGCCGATCCGCTCGCCCTCGGCCCCGCGGAACTCCCAGAGCGCGATCGCCTGCTCGTCGCCGCGCAGCAGAGGCGCAATGTCAGCCGGCACGTAGCCGGCCTGCAAGCGCCGCTCCGCGTCCCACACCGCGACCGCGTTCGGATCGTGCTCGTTCTCCGGCTCACGCACGAGCGCGAGCCGCCGCCCCGGCGCGAACGCGTCGTCCTGCAGCGCATCCATGCGATACGACGCGCCGGCGAGCTTCACGACGCGAAGCCGTTCGTCGTCCCAGCGGACCGCTTCGCCGGTCTCCGCGTCGCGCAGCCAGTAGCCGGACTCGCCGCGCTCGAGCCAGAGCCGGAGCCTTTCAGAACTCGAGGAGCTTCCGGACGGCATCGACGATGCGCTCGACGGACGGCATGTACGCATCTTCGATCTTCCAGTACGGATACGGGACGTCGTAGCCCGTGACGCGCAGCACCGGCCCGCGCAGATCGAGCATCGCCTTCTCGGCGAGGATCGCGGCGAGCTCGGCGCCGAAGCCGGCCGTCCGCGGCGCCTCCTGCACGATCACGACGCGCCCGGTCTTCGCGGCCGACGCGAGCAGCGCCTCCTCGTCGAGCGGCTTCAGCGTTCGGATATCGAGTACCTCGACCGACGCGTCGAGCTCGTCCGCCGCGCGCTCGCAGAGCGGCACCATCGCGCCGTACGCGACCAGCGTCACGTCGTCGCCCTCGCGCGCGAGCCGCGCCTTGCCGAGCGGCACGACGTAGTCGCCCTCGGGAACCTCGCTCCGCTCCGCGCGGTAGATCAGCTTCGGCTCGAAGATGACGACCGGATCGGGATCGCGGATCGCCGCGGCGAGCAGCCCCTTCGCATCGGCCGGCGTCGACGGGATCGCGACCTTCACGCCCGGCGTGTGCACGTAGTACGTCTCCGGCGAGTCGTCGTGCAGTTCCGGCGCGCGCACGCCGCCGCCGTACGGCATGCGCACGACGAGCGGGAACTCCATGGCGCCGCCGGTGCGCCAGCGATAGCGCCCGACGTGCGTGATCAGCTGGTCGAGGCACGGGTACGAGAACGCGTCGTACTGCATCTCCGTCACCGGCCGCCAGCCGGCCATGCAGAGGCCGATCGCGGTGCCGAGGATCCCGGCCTCGGCAAGCGGCGTGTCGACGCAGCGGTTCTCGCCGAAGCGGTCGCGCAAGCCCGCAGTCGCTCGGAAGACGCCCCCGGCGCGGCCGACGTCCTCGCCCATCACGAGCACGGAGTCGTCGCGCTCGAGCTCGACGTGTAGCGCGTCGTTCACCGCCTCGACCATCAGGAGCTCAGCCAAGGTCGCCTCCGATGATGCGGCGCAGCTCAGCGAGCTCCGCGTCGAACGACGCGGGCGGGTTCGCGTACGTGTGCTCGAAGAGGAGGCCGATGTCCGGCTCCGGCTCGGCCTCCGCCGCCGCGATGCCGGCACGCATCGCCTCCGCGGCTTCGTCCCGGATCGTCTGGTCGAGGCCGTCGCCGAGGATTCCGAGCCGCCGGAGGTAGCGCTCGTAACGGCCGAGACACTCGTTCTGCTTCTCCTGCTCGACGCGCTCGAGATCGATGTACGCGCGCGGGTCGTCCGCGGTGGCGTGCGGTGCGGTGCGGTACGTGACCGCCTCGATGAACGTCGGCCCGCCGCCGGAGCGTGCGCGCTCGACCGCCTCGCGCGTCGCCTCGTACACCGCGAGCACGTCGCCGCCGTCCACGCGCACACCGGGGATCCCGTAGCCGACCGCCTTGTCGACGAGCGCCTCGGCGCGCGACTGCGCCGACACCGGCGTCGAGATCGCCCAGCCGTTGTTGTTGCAGAAGAGAATGAGCGGGGCCTGCATGACGCCCGCGAAGTTCGCGCCTTCGTGAAACGCGCCCTCGCTCGTCGCGCCGTCGCCGAAGAACACGAGCGCACACGCACGCTCTCCTTTCAGCTTCTTGCCCCAGGCGAGACCCGCGGCGTGCGGCACCTGCGTCGCGATCGGAACGCAGATCGATGCGAGGTTGTAGTCCGCCGGGTTCCACCAGCCCGCCGGGTGCCCGCGCCACCAGCTGAGGATCGTCGCGGGCGGCATGCCGCGCAGGAGGCCGATCGCCGACTCGCGGTAGCTGGGGAAGATCCAGTCGTCGCGCTCGAGCGCGTGCACGGCGCCCGCCTGCATCGCCTCGTGGTTCCAGTAGATCGCGTACGTGCCGATGCGCCCCTGCCGGTGGTAGATGACGGAGCGCTCGTCGTACGTGCGCAGCAGCACCATCGACCGGTAGAGCTCGAGCAGCTCCTGCTCGCCGAGCCCGTCGACCTCGCGATCCTCGTCGATGACGCGGCGCAACTCGTGCTCGTCGTGCGCGACGCGGGCCATTCCGGGCCGGATCGTACTAGCGGGCGAGGTTGTGGCCTTTGAGCCAGGCCACGAGCGCCGGGAAGAAGCCCGGCTCGAAGCCCGGCGACTGCGGGAGGCTCGACAGGAGGCCGGTCGGCAGGACGAGCGGCGTGTGTGCGGTCGGCAGCACGACCCAGGTGAAGTCGTGGCCCGGCTTCAGCGCCTCGAGCCGTTCGACGCAGAGCTCGGTCGGCACGTTGCGGTCGTCGCTGCCGAACATCCAGAGCGCCGGAATGGCGAGCGCGCGCAGCGACGGCGCGGGATCGTAGCCGGACGGGCCGAGCTTGCGCACCTGGGCGAGCATCTGGGCGCGCGTCCCGGACGGCTGCAGCTCGGACTGGCCGGCGAGCGAGGCCCAGTAGTCGGTCTCGCCGACGGTGACGGTCGGGCCCGAGTTCGAGATCACCCAGTGCACCGCACGGTCGCGCGAGGCGGCGAGCGTCGAGATCCAGCCGGCCTGGCTGTCGCCGAAGAGGCCGACGCGGCTCGCGTCGATCTGGTGCAGCTTCGCGACGAAGGCGACCTCCGCCTGCGCGTCATGTGCGAGCAGGCCGAGGTTGCCCGCCGTCGCCGCGTCGGGAAAGACGCCGCGCGATTCCCCGACGCCGCGCTTGTCGTCGGCGAGCACCGCAATGCCGTTCAGCGCGAAGTAGGCGGTGAAGATGTCGAATTCGTCGCGCGTGCGCGGGCCCGAGCCGTGCACCATCACCGCCGCCGGGAACGGCCCGGCGCCGGGCGGCAACGTGAGCGTCGCCGCGTCGACGCCGACGCGCACTTCGCGCTGCCGGAGGGACAGCCGCGCGTAGTGCGTACCGTTCCACGTGAACCCGGTTGCGTCGACGGCGATCGTGCCGTTCCCGCGCTTGTCGCCGAGCCGCTTGCCGACGGTGAGCGCCGCGCCGACGCCGTGCACCGCGCCGGACGGGTACTCGGTGAGCGTCGGCGGCAGGCCGTCTGCCTCGGTGACGGCGACTCCGGCGCCGGCGGCGCTGCGGTAGACACCGAGCAGCTGGACGATCCGCGAGAGGCCGCGGCGAAGGGCGAACCTGCCGCGCAGCGGGCCCTGCCGGACCGAGCCCGAGAGACCGGCGCCGCGAACGACACCGTCGAAGACGACGTCCTGCGGCAGGCCGGGAAACGCGAAGCGAACGTGCCCGCCTTTCGTCGCGACGGCGACCTCTGTCGCGGCCGCGTGCCCAGGGCCGAGCGACACCGTCGCGCGAGCTCCGTGCACCTGCACGACGATCGCCACCGGAGCCGCCGACTGCGGCAGCGCATACGTGCCGGTCCACGCGATCATCGCGGGCCGCGCCGCAAGGCGCGCGCGACGCCGTCCGCCCACGCGAGCTCCTGCTCCGTGCGCTCGAGCGCGTGGCGAAGCAGGTGCCGGTGATACCAGTCGTGCCCGCGGTTCGAGTTCGTCCGCTCGATCGCCCGGTACTCCGCAAGGCGCGCTTCGCCGTCGGCGACGAACTGCTCCACGTGACGCAGCAGCACCTCGGGCGTCGTCAGGCCGCCGACGAAGAGCTTGAGGAAGAACGTGTCGCGCGCGCCCGGCTCGACGGTCTCGAGCCAGGCGTCGAGCGCCGCGCGGCCGGCGCGCGAGCTGCGGTAGAGGCGCTTGTCGGGGCGTGACGACTGCGCAACCGAGCGGCTCTCCGCGAGACCGAGTTGCACGAGCCGCGGTAGCGCCGCGTAGAGGCCGCTTCGTGCGGGTGACCAGACGTGCCCGATCGCCTGCGTCACGGCCTTCATCAGGTCGTAGCCCGAGCGCTCGCCTTCGATCGCGAGCAACGCGAGCACCGCTGCCTCGGTCGTCGTGAGCTGCTGGAGGGCTGCCCGTTGCGCCGTCGGCATGCCCCCGGACCGTAGCACTCCGATTTGGATTAGTCCAGATTGGACTAAACGAAGACTTCCACTGCGCCCCGCTCCGCTTCGAAGACGGCGCTCTCGACGTCGCCGAGGTCCTCACCGTCCGCGTGCAGCGGCATCGGCACGTCGCAGACGATCTCGATCCGGTCGACGTCGTGCTGGTAGAGGAAGTTGCCCTGTCGCGGGTGGCCGAGCAGGACCGCCCACGCGGTCTTCACGAGCGAGCGTCGGCGAACGCGCACCGGCGCGACGACGTCGAGCCCGAGCTCGAAGTCGGCCTCCGGAGCGATCGGCAGCGCAAAGCCCTTCGCATACGTGTACGGCGCGGCGTTGGCGACGAACGCGGACGCGGCGCGCCCGAGCCCGCGCACCTCGAGCACCGGCTCGACGTGGCCGCGCCGCGACGCGAGCGCGCGCACGACCGCGAACGTGAACGCGAGGTCGCCCGGCCGCTTGCCGTCCTCGCGACGGCCCATCTCGTCGACGCGCCGCACCGCCTCGGCATCGATGCCGAGGCCCGCGTTGAACGCGAAGCGCCGGCCGTTGACGCGGCCGAGCGTGATCCGCCGCGTCCGCCGCTGCTCGATCGCGTCGGCGAGCTTCGCGGCCGCCGCGACGGGATCGGTCGGCAGGCCGAGGGCGCGCGGCAGGACGCTCGTGCCGCCGCCGGGGATGAAGCCGATCGGGACGTCGGCCTCGAGCCCGTTCAGCGCCTCGTTGAAGCCGCCGTCGCCCGAGAACACGATGAGCACCTCGCAGCCGTCGCGGCACGCCTCCGTGACGAGCTCGGTCGCATGCCCGGTCCGCTGCGTCAGGACGGTCGTCAGCTCGACGGCGCGCGAAAGCTCCCGCTGGACCGCGGCGAGCCCGGCATCGGTGACGCGCGACGCGAACGGATTGACGACGAGCACGGCCTGCACGTGTGTAAGCACCTTGCCCTTCGCAGGGCGTCCGCCGCAAGCCGTCAGCCCGCGTAGCCGCGCATCCCGTCGAGCAGGAGCGCCGTGAAGCGGTCGGCGAGCTCATCGGTCGGCGCGTCCGGCCGCAGCCACGTATAGGCCCAGTTGACCGACGAAAGCGCGACGAGCGCAGCCGCGCCGTCGTCGAGATCCGTCCGCAACTCGCCTCGCTCGCGGCCCTCGCGGAAGAGCGTGCGGAAGCGCTCCTCGTAGCGCCGGCGCTCGGCGATGAACGCTTCGCGACGCTCGCCTTCGAGGTAGCGCCACTCGCGGATGAAGACGGTCGCAACATCGAGCTGCTGCGCGACGACGCGGAGGTGCCCTCGCAGCGCAGCCCGGATCCTCTCGACCACGGGCCCTTCGTCTGGCACCTCGTCGAGCGCCTCGTGGAATGCCTCGGCGCCCTCGCGCGCGACCTCCCAGAGCAGGTCGGACTTCGACTCGATGTGCGCGTAGAGCGACCCCTTCTGGACGCCGAGCGCCTCCGCGAGGTCGCCGACGGAGGTGCCGTGGTAGCCCTTCTCCGCGAAGAGCCTGGCGGCGGCACGGGTCAGCTCGGTCCTGCGGGTGGAGATACGATTACCCTAACGATCGTTCGGTCCCAGGAGGCGTGATGGCTGACGAGCAGGCTTTTCTCGAGTATGTCCAGGCCGGGGGCCAGGTCGAGACCGGCGACTGGCTGCCCGACGACTACCGCGCGAAGCTCATCAAGTTCATCGAGATGCACGGCAACTCGGAGTTGATGGGCGTCCTCCCCGAGCGCGAGTGGATCCTCCGGGCCCCGACGCTCCAGCGCAAGCTCGCCCTGACCGCGAAGGTGCAGGACGAGGTCGGTCACTCCCAGCTCATCTACCGCGTCGTCGAGGACCTGGGCAAGCCGCGCGAGCAGTGCCTCGCCGACCTGATCTCCGGCAAGTCGAAGTTCCACAACGTGTTCCACTATCCGACGAAGACGTGGGGCGACATCGGCGTGATCGCCTGGCTCGTCGACGCGGCCGCGATCATCAGCCAGAAGGCGCTCCTCAAGTGCTCGTACGCGCCGTACGCGCGGATCATGAAGAAGATCTGCTGGGAGGAGTCGTTCCACATCCTGCACGGCCGCGACGTGATCCTCGCGATGGTGACCGGCACGCCGGCGCAGTTCGAGCTCGTGCAGGAGGCGCTCGACCGCTGGTGGGGGCCGCTGATGCAGTTCCACGGCAACCCGATCCCGCCCGAGGACGACCCGATGTTCCAGTGGCGCATCAAGTCGCAGGGGAACGAGGAGGCGCGGCAGCAGTTCCTCGACGGCTACGTGCCACAGATCTGGGAGCTCGGGCTGACCGTTCCCGATCCGAAGCTGCGCAAGCGCGACGACGGCGTCTGGGAGTACACCGAGCCGGACTGGGACGAGCTGAAGCACGTCGTCACGGGGCACGGGCCGCGCACCGCCGACCGGCTCGCGTTCCGTGCGCGCTTCCTCGAGCAGGAGCAGTGGGTGCGCGACGTCGTATTGGCCGCGTGATGATCTGGGAGGTGTTTCGCCAAGACCGGAAGGGGCAGCCGTTCGAGCATGGCGGCTCGGTCGAGGCGCCCGACGCGGAGTTCGCGGAGGCGTGGGCGCGCGAGCAGTACGGGCGCCGCGGCGAGTCGGTCGCGCTCTGGCTCGTCCCGCGCGGCGCGGTGCACGTCGTCGACGAATGGGCGGACGAGTTCGACCTCAAGTACCGGCGCGTCGACGGCTACTCGATCAAGGCGCGGTTGAAGGAGGCCCGTGAACGAGCTGCTGCTGGGCCTCGCTGACGACGAGCTGATCATCGGGTGGCGCGACTCGGAGTGGACGGGGATCGCGCCGATGCTCGAGGAGGACGTCGCGTTCTCGTCGATCGCGCAGAACGAGATCGGCCACGCGCGCGCGGTGTACGAGCTCTTGTCGGACGACGCGGATGCGCTCGCGTTCGACCGCGAGCCGTCGGAGTACCTCTGCGCGCCTTTGGTGCAGCTGCATCTGCTCGACTGGGGCCATACGATCGCTCGCCGCTGGCTGTACGAGGTCGCCGACGAGATCCGCATCACCGCGCTGATGGACGAGCTTCCGCTCGCGGCGAAGATCAATCGAGAAGAGGCGTACCACCGCATGCACGCGGAGATGTGGCGCGAGCGGCTCGCGGACACGCCGCAGTTCCGGGCGGCGGTCGACGAGCTGTGGCCCTACGCGCTCGGCGTCCTGCCGCCGGAGCAGCGCGACGCGCTCGCCTCGCGCGTCGAGCGGGCCGAGGTCGAGGCTGTCGAGCGCGGCACGAACGACGATGCGTTCACGGCGCTGCACGAGGAGATGACGATGGTGCGGCGCTCCGCGCCGGCGGGCGCGCAATGGTGACGGCCGAGCAGGTCTGGGCGGCGTTCGAGGAGATCCCCGATCCGGAGATCCCGGTCATCTCGCTCGTCGACCTGGGCGTCATCCGTTCGGTCGATGTCTCGGACGGACACGTTCGGGTGGAGTTCACGCCGACCTTTCTCGGCTGCCCCGCGCTCGAGATGATGAAGCGCGCGCTCGAGGAGAAGGTGCGCGGGCTCGGCGCCGAGCCGCAGGTCGAGGTCGTGAACGACGACTCGTGGGGCACGGACAAGATCACCGCCGCGGGCCGCGAGAAACTGCGCGCGGCGGGCTTCGCGCCGCCGGCGCCGCGGTTGGTGCAGCTGCAGTCGGCGGTGCACAAGTGCCCGTACTGCGGCTCGACGCAGACGAAGCTCGAGAACCTGTTCGGCCCGACGCCGTGCCGCTCGCTCCGCTACTGCGAGAGCTGCCGGCAGCCGTTCGAGCAGTTCAAGACGATCTAGCTAGGGCCTGTCGTCAGGTGAGTAGTTCGTCGCCGACGCATGAGAAGAAGAAGAAGAAGAAGAAGGCGACGACGAGAAGCAACTAGGGGCCGAGCAGTGCTGCGGGCACGACGGCGACGCCGTCGGAGCGACGGTAGGCGGCCCGGCCGGTCGTGACGACGATGCGGTCGAGGAGGTTGTCGCCGATCTTCCCGGCAAGCCAGTTGAGGTGGCGCACGTCGCTGTCGGCGACCGTTTGCGCGAGCTTGACCTCGATTGCGACGACCTTCTCGTCGGCGCGCTGCACGATGAGGTCGACCTCGTGATCGCCGCTGTGGGTGCGGAAATGCTTCACCTCGGCTTCGGCCTGCTGCGCGTACACGCGGACGTTCAGCGTGACGAGCGACTCAAACAGGGCGCCGAGCAGCGTGCCGTCCCGCGGGATGGGCGGCCCCGCGTCACGGCCCTCCAGCAACGTGTCCGCGTCGACGCCGAGCAGGCGGGCGGCGAGCGCCGGGTCGGCGAGCTGGTGCTTGGCGGCCGCACCGAGCCGGGAGAAGTAGTTGCGGGTTGGCAGCCACGCCGGAATGGGGTCGAGCAGCCAGAGCCGTTCGAGGGCGTCCCGGTAGGAGAGCGTGGTCGCCCGCGCGGGTCGGTCGCCCTCCCGGCGTCCACTCGCTGCCTCCCGGATCGTCTCAAACGCGACGGTCTGCGACGAGGCGGCCGCATAAGCGGTCATCCAGCGTCGCAGGGTGGCCGGGTTGCGTACCCGCTGACCGACCTCATCGGGGAAGTCGCGGTCGATTACGCGGCTGATGTAGCCGTCGAGCTGGGTTCTGTGAGCGCGCCCGTCGAGCTCTCTGATCGCGGGAAAGCCGGAGGCGAGGATCTCGGCGACGTAGCCGTCAAGGCGAATGTCGGTCTCGCCCATCACCGGCGGATGGTCGCTGGAGAGCAAGCCCATCAGGCTGACCGTCGCCGCGCCGACCCGGCGTTCGGCAAGCGTCATCGGCCGCATCCGAACGCTTGGGATACGGCCCGCGCCCGAATGGACCGGGGCAGGCTCTGCCTCGGAGCCGTCGGACGACCGGTGGGGCGGGGCCGCAGAGCCGGTAAGCAGGAAGTAGCCGGGCGCAGCCCAGTCGTCCACGGCCTCCCGGACAAGATCCCATGTCTCCGGCAGCCGCTGCCACTCGTCGATCAGCACTGGCGGGTCCTGGTCGCGGGCGACGAGCCTGCTCCGGTCGGCGCGGGCGAGCTCGACGACCTGCGGGTCGGTGAGCCGGTGGACCGTCCGTGCCCGCTCCAGCGCCGTCCTGGTCTTGCCGACCGCCTTCGGCCCCTCGAGGGAAATTGCGGGAAGCGCTGGGAGCAGCTCGTCCAGCTCGGCGTCGACGATTCTTGTCAGGTACCCGGAAGGCACGCGTCTAGCTTACAGATTCGCAGGCCGATAGGTGACAAGTTCGCGACCTATTAGATGACAGATCCGAAGCCAGATACGTTACAGATTCACAGGCTCAGGCGAGGTCTCTTCGGCCAGCTCGGAGCGACGATTCGGCAACTGGAGCTAGCCGCCAAGCCTGGATAGCGGAAACCCGGGTCAATACGACGAGAGACCCCTAGCCGAAGTCCACGTCCTTCGTCTCGACCGTGCCGCCCTTGCGCCCGGGCGCGGTTTGGTACGTCCAGTACAGGTTCGTGTGCGCGATCACCTGGTCGGGCGGTGGTGCGCCCCACTCGGTCTGGTCCTCCGTCGTGTGCGCGTCCTTGACGAGCGTCGCGTCGTAGCCGCGCGTGAGCGCGCCGTGGAGCGTCGAGCGGATGCAGGCGTCGGTCTGCGCGCCGACGACGACCAGGCGCCCGACGCCGAGACCCGACAGCACGGTCTCGAGGTTCGTGTCCTCGAACGAGTCGCCGTACTCCTTCTGCACGACCGGCTCGGCGTCGTCCGGCGCGAGCTCGGGAACGATCTGCCACGGCTCGCTGCCGTTCTTGAGCTGCTCGTCGTTGTGCTGCACCCAGATGACGGGAACCTCTTCGCTGCGCGCCTTCTCGACGACGCTGCCGATGTTTGCGACGACGGCGTCGCGCTCGTGGTTGCCCGCCACGACGCCGTTCTGGACGTCGATCACGATGAGCGCGGTGTTGGGTCTGTTCTCGAGAGTTGTCATGCCCCCTGTTCTAGCAAGCCGACGAGTGACCCGAGCCGCTCGATCCCGTCCTCGATCTGCGCCTCGTCGACGAGGCTGAACGAGAGCCGCACGTTGTCGCCGCCGCGCCCGTCCGGGAAGAAGAGCGAGCCGGGAACGATGCCAACGCGGCGCTCGACCGCGCGCTTCGCAAGCTCACCGGCATCGACGCCGCCGGGCAGCGTGAGCCACGAGAAGAAGCCGCCGCGCGGCGTCGTCCACCGCGAATCCGGCAGCGAGCGCTCGAGCGCGGCGAGCAGCCGCTCGCATTTCCGCCGATAGAGCGCCCGCGACTGCGCGAGCTGCTCGTCGATCCAGCCGCGACGCAGGTACTCCTCGAAAAGACGCTGCCCGAGCGCGCCGGCGCACTGGTCGGTGTTCTGCTTCGCCGCGACGAGATGAGCGGACACATCCGCAGGAGCGAGCGCCCAGCCGAGCCGCACCCCGGGGAAGAACGTCTTCGACGTCGTGCCCGCCTGCACGACGACGTCCGGAGCGAGGCTCCACAAGCTCGGCGCCGCATCGTCCTCGAACCCGAGCTCGCGGTAGGCCACGTCCTCGACGATCACGAAGCCGTGCCGGCGCGCAAGCTCGACGAGGAGCGCGCGCCGCTCAGGCGAGAGGCTCACGCCCGCCGGGTTCTGGTGATCGGGGATCGTGTAGAGGAGCTTCGGACGCAACCCCTCGGCGAGGCGCCGCTCGAGCTCGTCCACCTGCAGTCCGTCCGCATCCATCGGCACCGCGACGATCTCGGCGTCGTAGCCGCGGAACGCCATGATCGCGCCGAGATACGTCGGGCCCTCGACGACGACGACATCGCCGCGGTTGAGGAACGACCGGCACACGAGCTCGAGCGCCTCGATCGCGCCGCTCGTGATCAGCAGCTCGTCGTCGGCCGGGCGCCGGCCCTGCAGCGACTCGATCCGCTCAGCAAGCGCATCGAGGGGCCCGGCGAGCCCGCGCGTCGGCGCGTACTGGAACGCGCTTGCCTCGCCGGCCTCGGCGAACTCCGCGAGCAGCGCCGCTGCGCGCTCGCGCGGAAACGTCACCGGGTCGGGGAAGCCGCCGGCGAAGGAGATCAGGCCCGGGACGCCGAGCAACGCGAGGATCTCCGCGATCCCGGCGCCGACGTTCCCGCGCGTCCGGGCTGCGAAAAGCGTCTCGGAGGTGACGGCCATCGCGAGGAGCCTACTCTTGCATGACGGCGATCACGTCCGGGTGCGCGGCGAGCCACATCTTCAGCCGCAGCTCCGAATGCATCACCTGTGCGTTCGCGTTCAGCGAGCCGAGAAACGAGATCTCGACCTCGTCGCGGCCGATCTGCGACACGATGACATTCGAGTCGAACGCGAGAAAGCTGAGCAGCCGCTGCAGCTGATCCGCGTCCGAGAGTTTGATGCGCACTGCCGCGACCCCCTCGCTTTCATCCAAGTATGCCCGTGCACAGGAGGGTCCGGCCATCCCTGCTTCGCGGGATTTGCGGCTATAACTTGCCCGGCGTCCAGCGCGTCTGCAACGCTCCCGTGGATGACCGTCGAAATTCTCTATTGCCCCGTCTGAAGCGGGTACGACCGACGGGCCGCGAGTCTCGCGGCCGAGCTGAAGGAGCGAGGATTCGACGCAACGATCGCACCGGGACGGTCGGGGCAGTTCGACGTCCTCGCCGACGGAACGCTCCTCTTCTCCAAGCACGTCGTCGACCGCTTTCCGGAGCCGGGCGAGGTGCTGTCGCTGCTGCAGGGCTGATCGCGGTCGCCGGCTGCGGCAGCACGCTCTCGCACGGGGATTTCGTCAAGCGCGCGGACGCCGTCTGCTCCGCCTACACCTCGCAGATCAAGCCGAGCCTGCAGCCGAAGTCGTACACCGAGATCGTCGCGTACGTGGACAAGACCCTGCCGCTCTACGAGGCCGCGCTGATCAAGCTCGAGGCGCTGAAACCGCCCTCGAGCGACGCGCCCGCCGTGAAGGCGTGGCTCGCCGCGGACCGCCGCGTCGAGCAGGCGACGCGCGACCTCGGGATCGCCGCGCAGCGGCGCGACTTCCCGGCCGTCAACGCGGCCGCTTCGCGGGCGGAGCTCGCAGGCAGCCAGGGTCGCCAGGCCGCCGCGGGCCTCGGCTTGCACGTGTGCGGGACGATCGCTACCGGCCGGTGAAGTTCGGCGGGCGCTTCTCGAGGAACGCGGCGACGCCTTCCCGAAAGTCCTCCGTCTGCGTCGCCGCAGACTGCAGCTGCGCCTCGTGCTCGAGCTGCTCCTCGAGCGTCGCCCCGGCTGCATGATCGAAGAGCCGCTTCGTCATTCCCACTCCGCGCGTCGGTAGCGCGGCGTAGAACGCCGCGAGCTCGGCCGCGCGCGCCTGCAATGCGTCCGGCTCGACGACCTCGGAGACGAGACCCCACTCCTTCGCCTCAGCCGCGGAGAGCCGGCGGTTCGACGTCATCCACTCGAATGCGCGGGACGCGCCGAGCAGCCGGTGCAGGAAGTACGTGCCACCCGCGTCCGGCACGAGCCCGATGCCGATGAAGCCCGGCACGAAGCTCGCATCGGCAGCGGCGATGCGAATGTCGCAGACGCACGCGAGCGAGAGCCCGGCGCCGGCGCAGACGCCGTTCACCGCCGCGATCACGGGCTTCTCGAGCGCGCGGATCGCGAGCACGTTCGGGTGGTAGGAGTTGCGGAGCGCGTCGCTCACGTCCGGCGTCTGACCGAACTCCTTCAGGTCCTGCCCGGCCGAGAAGCCGCGGCCCGCGCCGGTCAGGACGACCGCGCGCACCTCGGGGTCGCGCGCTTCCTTCAGCGCGTCGCGCAACGCCGCGTGCAGCGCGCGGTTGAACGCGTTCAGAACGTCGGGGCGGTTCAGCGTGATGGTCTGCACCGCGCCGTCGCGTGCGACCTCGACCTCGGCCATGCGCGGACCCTACCCGCCGGATGCGGCCGCGAGCGGCGCGAGCGCCGCGTAGTCCGCCGCCGTCGCCTGGTCCGCGAGGAACACGGAGAAGCCGCGCGTGCCGAGCCCCGCCATCAGCGGCAGGTAG
>Ga0207664_10001608_pt1 | contig 14855 bp, 14 predicted proteins | sample LARL83metaG_FD_184349 | JGI IMG/M metagenome (GOLD analysis project Ga0207664, IMG submission 184349) | Corn, switchgrass and miscanthus rhizosphere microbial communities from Kellogg Biological Station, Michigan, USA - LAR L8-3 metaG... | ecosystem: Host-associated > Plants > Roots >... | reverse complement strand
CTCGGCATCGGCAACTTCTGGGTCGACCTGACGCGCAGCACGCTGTACGTGCTGCTGCCGCTGTCGCTGCTGCTGACCCTGCTGCTGGTCTCGCAGGGCGTGGTGCAGAACTTCAGGCCGTATGTCGACGTGCCGGTGGTGCAGGCGAGCAGCTACTCGACGACCGCGCAGGACGCCGCCGGCCACGACGTGACCACGCAGGCGAAGGTCACCACGCAAACCCTGCCGATGGGTCCGGCCGCCTCGCAGATCGCGATCAAGCTGCTCGGCACCAACGGTGGCGGCTTCTTCAACGCGAACTCGGCGCACCCGTACGAGAACCCCACGCCGTTCTCCAACTTCCTCGAGATGCTGGCGATCTTCCTGATTCCCGGCGGGCTGTGCGTGGCGTTCGGGCGCATGGTCGGCGACCGGCGGCAGGGCTGGGCGATCTTCGCCACGATGCTGCTGATTTTCATCCCGCTGACGATCGGCCTGGTCGCGGCGGAGCAGGCCGGCAACCCGGCGCTGCACGGACTGGCGGTGGATGCCCGCGCGTCGGCGCTGCAGGCCGGCGGCAACATGGAGGGCAAGGAGACGCGCTTCGGCATCGCCTCGTCCGGCCTGTTCGCGGCGATCACCACGGCCGCCTCGTGCGGCGCGGTAAACGCGATGCACGACTCGCTGACCCCGCTCGGTGGCCTGGTGCCGATGTGGCTGATGCAGCTGGGCGAGGTGATCTTCGGCGGCGTCGGTTCGGGCCTGTACGGCATGCTCGCTTTTGCCGTGGTGGCGGTGTTCATCGCCGGGCTGATGGTGGGCCGTACGCCGGAATACCTCGGCAAGAAGATCGAGGCCTACGAGATGAAGATGGCCAGCCTCGCGGTGCTGCTGCCGTGCGCGCTGGTGGTGATCGGCACGGCGACCGCGGTGATGCTGCCGGCCGGCGTGGCGGGCGTGGCCAATCCCGGTGCGCACGGCTTCAGCGAGATGCTGTACGCGGTCAGCTCGGCCGCCAACAACAACGGCAGCGCGTTCGGCGGGCTGTCCGCGAACACGCCGTTCTGGAACGCGCTGCTGGGCGTGTGCATGTTCCTCGCGCGTTTCCCGCTCGCCATCGCGATGCTGGCGATGGCCGGCTCGCTCGCCGCCAAACGCCACGTGCCCGAATCCGCCGGGACGCTGCCCACGCACACGCCGCTGTTCGTCACGCTGCTGGCCTGCGTGGTGATCGTGGTCGGCGCCCTCACCTTCCTGCCGGCGCTGGCCCTGGGGCCGATCGCCGAATCCCTGATGTCGGAACACTGAGCCATGACCGCACGTACCCAAGCTGCAAGCGGCTTCCATCGCGAGCTGGTGCTCGCGGCCGTGGCCGATGCATTCCGCAAGCTGTCGCCGCGGGTGCAGTTTCGCAACCCGGTGATGTTCGTGGTGTTCGTGTGCAGCGCGCTGACCACGGCGCTGTGGGCGCAGGCGCTCGCCGGCCACGGCGAAGCGCCCACCGGTTTCATCTTCTGGATCAGCCTGTGGCTGTGGTTCACCCTGCTGTTCGCGAACTTCGCCGAGGCGCTGGCGGAAGGCCGCGGCAAGGCGCAGGCCGACGCGCTGCGCAGTTCGCGCAAGGACGTGATCGCGAAGAAGCTCGCCACGGCCGATCGGAACGCGCCGGTCACCTTCGTGCCGTCCGGCGAATTGCGCACCGGCCATCACGTGCTGGTCGAGGCGGGCGAGACGATGCCTGGCGACGGCGAAGTGGTGATTGGCGCGGCCAGCGTGGACGAAAGCGCGATCACCGGCGAATCCGCGCCGGTGATCCGCGAGTCCGGCGGCGACCGCAGCGCCGTCACCGGCGGCACGCGGGTGCTGTCGGACTGGCTGGTGGTGCGCATCACCAGCAACCCGGGCGAGAGTTTTCTCGACCGCATGATCGCGATGGTGGAAGGCTCCAAACGGCGCAAGACGCCGAACGAGATCGCGCTGACCATCCTGCTGGCCAAGTTCACCCTGATCTTCCTGCTCGCGTGCGCCACCTTGCTGCCGTATTCGATCTACAGCGTGCAGGCCGCCGGCAGCGGCAGCCCGATCACGCTCACCGTGCTGATCGCGCTGCTGGTATGCCTGATCCCCACCACCATCGGCGCGCTGCTGTCGGCGATCGGCATCGCCGGCATGGACCGGATGATCCGCGCCAACGTGATCGCCACTTCCGGCCGCGCGGTGGAGGCGGCCGGCGACGTCGACGTGCTGCTGCTGGACAAGACCGGCACCATCACGCTGGGCAATCGCAAGGCGGTCGCGTTCCATCCGGCCCCGGGCGTGGCCGACAGTGTGGTGGCCGACGTCGCGCGGCTGGCCTCGCTCGCCGACGAAACGCCGGAAGGGCGCAGCGTGGTCCTGCTGGCCAGGGAGCAGTACGGCCTGCAGGAAACGCAGCCGGCCGAAGGCGCGTCGCAGTTCGTGCCGTTCACCGCGCAGACGCGCATGAGCGGTGTCGATCTCGGCAGCCGGCGCATCCGCAAGGGCGCGCTGGATGCGGTAGCGAAATACCTCGAAGCGCAGCACGGCCAGCTGCCGCCATCGGTCAGGCGGATCGCCGAGGACGTCGCGCGTCGCGGCGCCACGCCGCTGATCGTGACGGAAGGCGATCGCGCGCTGGGCGTGATCGAGCTGAAGGACATCGTCAAGGGCGGCATCAAGGAGCGCTTCGCCGAGATGCGCAAGATGGGCATCAGGACGGTCATGATCACCGGCGACAACCCGCTCACCGCCGCGGCGATCGCGGCCGAGGCCGGCGTCGACGACTTCCTCGCCGAAGCCACGCCCGAGGCCAAGCTGAAGCTCATCCGCGAACTGCAGTCGGAAAACCGGCTGGTGGCGATGTGCGGCGACGGCACCAACGACGCGCCGGCGCTGGCGCAGGCCGACGTGGCGGTGGCGATGAACACCGGCACGCAGGCCGCGAAAGAGGCCGGCAACATGGTCGACCTCGACTCCAACCCGACCAAGCTGATCGAGGTGGTGGAGATCGGCAAGCAGATGCTGATCACCCGAGGCGCGCTCACCACGTTCTCGATTTCCAACGACATCGCGAAGTACTTCGCGATCATCCCGGCCGCGTTCGCGACCACCTATCCCGCGCTAAACGCGCTCAACGTGATGCATCTGGCGACACCGCAGAGCGCGATCCTGTCGGCGGTGATCTTCAACGCGCTGATCATCATCTGCCTGATTCCGCTGGCGCTGAAGGGCGTGAAGTACCGCGCGCTCGGCGCCGCCGCGCTGCTGCGCCGCAACCTGCTGGTCTACGGCCTCGGCGGCATCGCGGTGCCGTTCCTCGGCATCAAGCTCATCGACAGCTTGCTGGTGCTGTGCGGAATGGCCTGACCCTGCACGGCCGTCATTCCGGCGAACGCTGGAATGCGGTGCCTCCCGCCCGACTGCAAGTTGCTCGAATGACCGAACCGGGGCCGGCCTTCATCCAAACCGGGTCTGCCCCTTTCCGAGAAGCGTCGCTCCACCACCATCGCGACACCGGAGTCCCCATGAAGTTGCGTTTCCTCGCTGCCACGTCAGCCTTCCTCTCCATCGGTTGCGTCGCCGTCATCCACGCCGGCGATGCGCCGGCCAGCCCGCTCACCGGCACTGTCGCGCTGACCTCCGACTACGTGTTCCGCGGCCTTACCCAGAGCTGGGGCGGGCCTGCCATCCAGGCTGGCGTCGACTACGCCAACCCGAACGGCTTCGCCGCCGGCATCTGGGGTTCAAGCATCAGCGAGCGCAGCTACCCCGGCGGCGCAATGGAGCTGGACCTCGACGCCAGCTACGGTCGGGCGATCAACAACGACTGGTCGTGGCGCGCGGGCATCCATGGCTATGTCTATCCCGGCGCCAACCTCAACCAGGCCGGCCTTGCAACGCGCTCGCTCAACACCGTCGAGGCCCATGTCGCGTTGAGCTGGAAGCAGTTCACGCTGAAGTACAACCGTTCGCTCATCGACTATTTCGGCGTCGATGCCGGGCAGGGCTACCGCGGCGATTCGAAGGGCACCGGCTACCTGCAGCTGGATGCCACGTTCCCGCTGAGCGACGCATGGAGCCTGGCGCTGCACGCCGGCCACACGCACTACACCACCACCCTGGTGGCGCCGCTGGCGAATGGCGCGCGCGATCCCGGCTACAGCGATTTCAGCGCCGCGCTGAAGTACCTGGTCGCCACGCACTGGTCGTTGAACGCAGGCCTCACCTACGCCACCAACGCCGATTTCTACCGTCACACTTCCAGCTTCCTCGATGCCGGCGATACGCGCGATGTCGGCGGTTCGCGCGGCTTCGTGATGGTGCAGGGAAGTTTCTGAGGAGCATTCCCATGAGCAGACTATTGCGCCAATCCCTCACCCTGCTGTTGCTGATGACCGTGATTACCGGCGTGCTGTATCCGCTGGCCGCCACCGGTCTGGCCCGGTTGATCTTCCACAGGCAGGCCAATGGCAGCCTGATCGTGAAGCACGGCAAACCGGTCGGCTCCGCGCTGATCGGCCAGTCGTTCACCGACCCGAAGTATTTCTGGGGGCGGCCTTCGGCGACCTCGCCGGAGGCGTACAACGCCGGTGCTTCGTCAGGCTCCAACCTCGGCCCGACCAATCCGGCGCTGGCCGACGCGGTAAAGCAGCGCATCGCCGCGCTGCGTGCGGCCGATCCGGGCAACGACACGCCGGTGCCGGTGGACCTGGTCACCGCCTCGGCCAGCGGGCTCGATCCGGAGATCAGCCCGGCGGCGGCGCAGTACCAGCTGGCGCGGGTGGCGAAGGCGCGCGGACTCGGCACCGCGCAAGTGCAGGCGCTGCTGGACGAATACACCCGTGGCCGCCAGTTCGGCGTGCTCGGCGAGCCCGGGGTCAACGTGCTGCAGCTCAACCTGGCGTTGGACGCGACGCACGCGCAAGAGCGCCGGCCGCGCTAACGTAGCGCCACCCACCGGACTCCAGCGCATGAGTGAACCTACCCGCGAAGCGCGTGCCGATGCCCTGCTGAGCACCGGGCAACACGGGCGCAGCCATCGGCTGAAGATCTTCCTCGGTGCCGCGCCCGGCGTCGGCAAGACCTACGCCATGCTGTCGGCTGCGCGGGAACTGAAGCGGCAGGGCATCGACGTGGTGGCCGGCCTGGTCGAGACGCATGGGCGCGCCGAAACCGCGGCCTTGCTGGAAGGCATGGAAGTGCTGCCCCGCCGCCCGCTGCGCTACCACGAGCGCGACTTCACCGAGTTCGACCTCGACGCCGCGTTGGCGCGCAAGCCTGCGGTGCTGCTGGTCGACGAACTGGCCCATCGCAACCTGCCTGGCGGCCGGCACGAGCGGCGCTGGCAGGACATCGCCGAACTGCTCGACGCGGGCATCGAGGTGTACAGCGCGCTCAACGTGCAGCATCTGGAAAGCCTCAACGACCAGGTGCGGCGCATCACCGGCATCACGGTGCGCGAAACCGTGCCGGATGCGTTCCTCGACCAGGCGCGCGACATCGTGCTGGTCGACCTGCCGCCGCGCGAGCTGATCGGCCGGCTCAGGCAGGGCAAGGTGTACGTTCCCGAGACGGCCGCCGCCGCGCTCGACGCGTTCTTCTCGCCGACGAACCTGGCCGCCTTGCGCGAACTGGCGCTGGACACCATCGCCGGCCACGTCGACAGCGACCTGCGCGAGCACATGCTGGCGCGCGGCAGCGCGATGACGGTGCGCCGGCGCGTGCTGGCGGCGATCGACGGCCATGGCCAGAGCGAATACCTGGTGCGCGTGGCGCGGCGCATCGCCGAGCGCCGTGGTGCGCCGTGGAGTGTCGCCTTCGTCGATACCGGCGCACGGCTCGACCCGGCACGGCGCGAGCAGCGCGACGCGGCGATGCGGCTGGCGCGCCGGCTCGGCGGCGAGGCGATCGTCCTGCGCGGCCACACGATCGCCGACGAGCTGCTGGCGCATGCCGATCGCGAGGGCGTCGGCCAGATCATCCTCGGCCGCACGCGCGAGCGGCCGGTGGCGCGCATGCTGGGCCGTTCGCTGACCCAGCTGCTGCTGCGCCGCGGCGCGCATCTCGAACTCACCATCATCGCCACGCCGAGCGAACGGGCGAGGGCGCGCCGGCGGCTGCGCCTGTCGAACGGCCACGGATCGCGCAACGAATACCTCTACGCCACGTTCGCCGCGCTGGTCGCGTTCGGCCTGTCGTTCCTTGCCGACCGCTACCTGTCGGTGGCCAGCCTGTCGCCGATCTTCCTCACCGCCGTGCTGGTGGTGGCGGCGCGCACGCGCATGGCGGTGGCCGTCTATACGGCCATCCTGTGCTTCCTCGGCTACAACTTCTTCTTTGCGCCGCCACGCTACACCCTGGCCATTGCCAGCGTCGACGACGTGCTGGCGGTCACGCTGTTCCTGGTGGTCGCGCTGGTCTGCAGCCGGCTGGCCACGCGGCTGGCAAACCAGGTGGAATCCCTGCGCGGCGCCCACGTGCAGGCACGCGCCTTGCTCACGCTGGGCCAGCAGCTGACCGCCAGCACGGACGCAGCCGGCATCCGCGACGTCGGCAGCAAGGCGCTGGCGCATGCGCTGCGCTGCGATGCGGCGATCCTCTCGCGCGATGCCGAGCAGGTGCTGCAGGTGGCGGCGAGCACGCCGCCGGGGCGCGCGCTGTCCGCCCAGGATCTGGCCGCCGCCGACTGGAGCGACCGGCACGGCGAACAGGCCGGTCGCCATACCGGCACCCTGAACGGCGCGGCGTGCTGGGTGGTGCCGCTGGGCACCGAAGGCCATCCGCTGGGTGCGGTGGCGCTGCGCTTCGATCCCGCGGCGGGCGAGCCCGACCCCGACCAGCGCAGCCTTGCGCTGGCGATGACCCAGGACATCGGCCAGGCGCTGGAGCGCGCGCGACTTTCCGATGAACTGGAAGGCGCTCGCGTGAAAGGCGAGACCGAACGCCTGCGCAACGCACTGCTGTCGTCGGTGTCGCACGACCTGCGCTCGCCGCTTGCCTCGATGATCGGCGCGGCGGGCACGCTGGTCAGCTATGAAGACCGGCTGCCGCCGGGCGAGCGGCGCGAACTGCTGGAGGCGATCCTGGGCGAGGGCCAGCGGCTGGATCGCTACATCCAGAACCTGCTCGACATGACCCGGCTCGGCCACGGCACGCTGAAGCTCAACCGCGACTGGACCGACAGCGCCGAAATCGTCGCCGCGGCGGTGACCCGGCTGCGCAAGCTCTTCCCCGACCTGCGCGTGGAAGTGCTGACGCCCGACGAACCGGTGCTGCTCTACGTGCATCCGGCGCTGATCGAGCAAGCCCTGTTCAACATCCTGGAGAACGCCGCGCGCTTCTCGCCGCCGGGCGAGGCGGTGCGCGTGAGCGTGCGCAGCATCGACGGCCAGCTGCAGATCGACGTCGGCGATCGCGGCCCCGGCATCCCGGAGAACGAGCGCTCGCGCATCTTCGACATGTTCTACTCGGTATCGCGCGGCGACCGCGCACCGCAGGGAACGGGGCTGGGCCTGGCGATCTGCCGCGGCATGATCGGCGCCCACGGCGGCAGCGTGGAGGCCTTGCCCGGCGCAGGCATCGGCACCACCATCCGCATCAGCCTGCCCTTGCCCGCGCCGCCCGACACCGACTCATGACCTCAGCCGCTCCACGCATCCTGGTGATCGACGACGAGGCGCAGATCCGCCGCTTCCTCGACATCGGCCTGCGCGCGGAGGGCTACGAAGTCCTGCTCGCCGCCAATGCGGCCGAAGGACTGGCGCTGGCGGCCACACAGTCGCCCGACCTGGTGATCCTCGACATCGGCCTGCCCGATCGCGAAGGCCACGACGTGCTGGCCGAATTGCGCCAGTGGAGCCAGGTGCCGGTGCTGATGCTGTCCGTGCGCGATGCCGAGAGCGAGAAGGTGCGCGCGCTGGACCACGGCGCCAACGACTACGTGACCAAACCGTTCGGCATCCAGGAGCTGATGGCGCGCCTGCGCGCGCTCCTGCGCAATCGCGCGGGAATGCCGGCGTCGCCCCCGCGCTACGACGACGGCCGCCTTGCGGTCGACATGGCGCGCCGCGAAGTGCATCTGGATGGCGCGCCGCTGTCGCTCACCCGCAAGGAATACGCCGTACTGGCGCTGCTGCTGCAGCACGCCGGCCGCGTGGTCACCCAGCAGCAGCTGCTGCGCGAGGTGTGGGGCCCCACCCACACCGGCGACAGCCAGTATCTGCGCATCGTGATCAGCAAGCTGCGCCAGAAGCTTGGCGACGACCCGGCCAGCCCGCGCTGGCTGAAGACCGAGCCGGGCGTGGGCCATCGCTTCATCGGGAACTGAGCCATTCCGCAGCAGCCGGGGCGACACGTACAGCCCGCCACGGCAGCGGCCGGCGGCCGGCCAGGTTCCCGGCAGCTGTACAGCAACCGCGCCACGGTTATGATAGCCAGCCAGTTTCATCACATCGGCCGTAACCACTCCTGACGTACGGCCGACCCAACGAGGACATCCCATGGCACGCGGCATCAACAAAGTCATCCTGGTCGGCAACCTTGGCGCGGATCCGGAAATGCGCCACACCGGCGGCGGCACCGCGGTCACCACGCTGAACCTGGCCACTTCGGAAAGCTGGACCGACAAGCAGAGCGGCGAGAAGGTCGAGAAGACCGAATGGCACCGCGTGAAGCTGTTCGGCCGGCTGGCCGAGATCGCCGGCGACTACCTGAAGAAGGGCCGCCAAGTCTACATCGAAGGCTCGCTGCGCACCGACAAGTACACCGACAAGCAGGGCATCGAACGCTACAGCACCGACATCATCGCCAGCGAAATGCAGATGCTCGGCGGCAACGAAGGCGGCGGTGGCGGCGGTGCTCCGCGCGAGCGTCCGCAAAGCAGTGGCGGCGGCCAGCGCCAGGGCGGCGGCCAGCCGCGCGGCGGCGACGATTACGGCAGCCAGCGCCAGTCCCCGGCACCGGCGGACAACGGCTTCGCGGATGACGAGATTCCGTTCTGACGCGTACGTGCCGAGTGCAAAAAGGAGCCCGCCCTGTGCGGGCTTTTTTTTCGAGCTCCATTCTCATTCCGGCGAGGCCCGGATCGCCGTGGCGCAGCGTCAGGGAAATGGACGTCTGGACGGCTATAGCGATGTCGTCAGCCGGCTCAGCCAGTCGGGGCTGATCGCCAAGGCTGCCGCTTCCAGCCGGTGATCGAGGCCGCTCAGTATCAGCAGGCCGAGCACCACGAACAGCCCGCCCATCGCCACCTTCGCGCTGCGCCCCAGCGAGGCCATCGAGCCGCGCATGCGCGCCATCGTGGCATGCGATACGCCGCCGAGAACGAGCAATGGCGTACCGGCGCCCAGCCCGAAGAACAGCATCAGCAGGGCGATCCGGCCGAGATCGCGGCCCTGCGCCGCCAGCGTGGTGGCGGCGCCGAGGGTGGGGCCCACGCACGGACTCCACACCAGGCCCAGCAGCAGGCCGATCAGGAACTGACTCTTCAGGCCTTGGCCGCTGATCGAGCCCAGCGCCTGCTGGCCCGCGGAGCCTGCACGTGCGCTGACGCGCGCGAACACCGCCTGCAGGCGCGGCGAAAGCATCACCACGCCGAACCCGACCATCAGGGCCGCCGCGCCATGGTGCATCGTCTGCGCGTCCAGGCCGATGGAGGCGCCGGCGGTGGCGATGAAGCTGCCCACCAGCGCAAACGACAAGGCCAGGCCCAGCGCCAACGCGGCCGCGCCGAGGCGATGGGCCGACAACGCCGAGGCCACCAGCAGCGGCAGGATCGGCAGCACGCATGGCGACAGGATGGACGCGGCGCCCGCCAGAAAGCCGATCGCGTAGGTGGCCAGGCCGAAATCCATCACAACGCCTGCTGCAGCGTCGCCCGCAGGGCCGGTTCCGAGGTCTGGCCCGTGGAACGGGTCACCTCGCGTCCCTGCCGAAATACCACCAGGGTCGACTGCTGCGCCACGTGCAGCGTTTTCTCCAGCGCGACCTCGCTGTCGAAGTCGGCCACGAAGATCGTTACCGGCTGGAGCTGAGGCTCCGCGCTCAGCCGCTGAAGGATCGGTTGCTGCACGCGACAGGTCGGGCACCAGTCGGCATGGAAGAACAGCACCACGGGTTTGCCGGCGGCCTGGGCCTGCTCGAACTGCGCGCGGTTGAACGGCAGCTCGCCGGCCAGCACGGTGGCGCTCAGCGTCAGCAGCACGAGGCTGCACAGAAACATTACGGGACGTGGCTTCACGGGATCACCTTTGCGGTTGGTTGCATCGAGTTGATGGAGCCGCGGAGCGCCGCGGCTTGCCGCGCTGCGCGGTTGCGCTCACTGCGCCGCGCGTATGCCGAGCCCGCGCGCCAGCAGCGTGTCCAGGCTCGCCTTGCCCGGGCCTGCCATGAGCAGCCAGAAGAAGATCAGGCTGTAGACGATCTCGTCGGCTTCGACGTAATCGTCCAGGCCCATCAGGTTGCTCGACACCACCAGCGCGACGGCGACCGCCATGTTGATCAGCATCGGAATGCATACCAGCCGTGTGCACAGCCCGAGCATCAGCAGCAGCCCGCCCAGCAATTCGGTCCATGCCGACAGCCCGGCGCTGAAGGCCGGAAACGGTATGCCCCAGCCGACGAAGCGCTGGGTGAAACCGTCGAGGTTGTGCACCTTGGCGATGCCGGTTTCCAGCCAGAAATAGCCGAAGACCAATCGCAGCACGAGCGGACCGAGCCACCGGGCGGCATGCAGCGCATCGAGCAGGCGCGTGGCGCGGGAGGCGAGAGACGATGCCATCGGAATGTCCTGAGCATGAAAGAGGGCTGCATCATGTGGACAGCGCCGAGGCGGGCGCCATGTTCGTGCGTCCGCGCTTTCTTGCCCTGCGTCCGGTCGTGCCGGCATGCGCCGCATGGCGGACGAACGGGCACAAAAACGGGATGCACGGGAACAGCCTCCGCGCGTGGGACTGCCGAGAATGCGATCGCCGGATGCCACGCGCCGCGTCGGCCCGGTCGGTCATTCCACACTTCGCGCCGATGGCGCCCACTTCCACAGGAACTACTCATGAAGACCAATGCGTTCAACAGCGGTGCCATGGCAATTCTCGTCGCTGGCCTGTTCGCCGCCACCTCGATGTCCGCGGTTGCCGCCGACAAGACCGCGGCCAGCGACACCGCCGCCGTCAAGTGCATGCACTCCTCGTCCTGCAAGGGACACGGCGCCTGCAAGCAGGCCAGCAACTCGTGCAAGGGCCAGAACTCGTGCAAGGGCCAGGGCTTCACCATGCAGAAGACCCAGCAGGACTGCAGTGCGGCGCAGACAGCCGCCAAGGCTCCCTGACAGGCACGGCGGGCCTGCGGCCCCGAACCGCGGGCCCGCCATCAGCGGGACACGCCATGATTGCCTCCATCCCCCGTTCTCTGCCCTGCCTGGGCTATGGCCTGGGTCTGCGCGTGGAGTACTACGAAGCGCTGCTCGAACACCCCGGCCCGGTCGAATGGCTGGAGATCGTTTCCGAGAACTACATGGTCCCGGGCGGGCGCCCGCTGGTCTGGCTGGACCGGTTTCGCCAGCGCTTTCCGCTGGCGATGCACGGGGTATCGCTGTCGATCGGCAGTACCGACCCGCTGGACGACGGCTACCTTGCGCGGCTGGCGGCGCTGGCGCACCGGATCGAACCGGCGTGGATATCCGATCATCTGTGCTGGACCGGCGTGCAGGGAGTGAACCTGCACGACCTGATGCCGCTGCCCTATACCGAAGAGGCGCTGGCCCACGTAGTGGAACGCGTCAGCCAGGTGCAGGAGGTGCTGGGCCGCCGCATCCTGCTCGAGAATGTTTCCAGCTACATCCGCTTTGCCGATGCGCAACTGACCGAGTGGGAATTCCTGTCGGCGGTGGCCGAGCGCGCGGACTGCCTGATCCTGCTCGACATCAACAACATCCACGTCAGCGCGCACAACCACGGCTTCTCGCCGCTGGACTACCTCGACGGCGTTCCCGCGGCGCGCGTGCAGCAGTTTCATCTGGCCGGGCACGAGCAGGGCGGGCCGCTGCTGATCGACACGCACGACGCGCCCGTCGTCGACGCCGTGTGGCAGCTCTATGTCGAGGCGGTCAGCCGCTTCGGCCGGGTTTCCACCATGATCGAGCGCGACGACCACATGCCGCCACTGGCAGAGCTGCTGGCGGAACTCGAACACGCGCGGCGGCTGGCCGCGCCCCTGCTGCAGGATGCCGCATGAGCACGTTGCGCGCGTTGCAGCAACGCACCCTGCAGGCCGTGCTGGACGACAAGCCGCCGCGCCTGCGCGAATTGCGCGGCGACGGCCTGGCGAATGCGTCCAGCCGTATGGACGTCTATCGCCAGGGCTACCGCATTCGCCTGCGGACGGCGCTGGAGGCGGAGTTTCCCGGGCTTCGGCTGCTGGCCGGCAAGCGCTTCGAGCGCCTGCTGGAAAGCTATGTTGCCGCGCATCCGTCCGGGCACTACAACATCCGTTGGCATGGCGCCGGCCTTGCGGCATTCCTGGAATACGCGCGGCCCTGGTGCGCGCGTCCCGCCCTGGCCGAGATGGCGCGGCTGGACTGGCTCATCTCCACCGCTTTCGATGCGGCGGACGAGGCGGCCGTGTCGGCGATGGACCTGGCCGGCGTGCCTGCCGTCGCCTGGGCGGATCTCCATCTGCGGGCGCAGGCCCATCTGCAGATCGTGCCATTCACCCGCAACGTGGAGGCATTTCGCCGTGCGGCCGACGCGGACGGTCCGCGGCCGCGGCTGCGACGTCACCGGCGGCCCCGGCATCTGCTGGTCTGGCGCCAGGCACTGGCTGTGCGCTATCGCCCGGTCGAGGACGATGAGCACTGCGCGCTGACCGCGGCGATGCGCGACGAATCGTTTGCGTTGCTGTGCGATCGGATGGCGGAGCATCATGGCCCGGCCAACGCGTCTCGACGCATGGCGCAGCTGCTGCGCCGCTGGCTGGACGACGGCTTGATGGCCGGCTGGAGACTGCAGCAGGATTCCATGTAACCACGGCCGCGCGCACGGCGAATGACTGCACAGAACCGATGGAGGGATCGTCTGTGTATATCGAACCGCACCCCGAATTGCCCGACGGTCCGCCGCCGCGGCTCATCGCGCCCGCGTTGGAATCGCTGCTCAACCAGTCGATGCTGCGGGTGGACGTGGTGGCCGAGCTGCACCGCTGCGGCTCGTGGTTCCTGAGCCAGCCGCGTTACTCCTGCGGCCTGTTCCACCTGGTCGGCGCCGGCCGCTGCACCTTCGAGTGCCCTGCGCTGGGCGGGCCGGTGCAACTGGAGGCCGGCGACCTGGTGGTGCTGCCGCAAGGCGACGCGCATCGGCTGAGCGTCGACGCGCAGGACAGCGCGCATCCGGACCGGACCAGCTTCATCTGCGGCGAACTGAAGTTCCTCGGCAATGCGCATCACCCGTTGAGCCATGCGTTGCCGGCCTGTTTCGTGACGCGCTCGCAGCAGGCCGGCGCCACGTTCCGGCAACTGTCCGCGATGATGGTGGAGATGGTGGACGCGGGACTGGTCGGGCGCCAGGTGCTGTTGAACAAGCTGGCCGATGCATTGTTCACGCTGGCCGTCTGCGACTACGCCAGCCGGGCGGGCACCGCGGGCTGTTCGCCGCGCTGGCCGACCCGCGGATCTGCAAGGTGCTGCACGCAGTGCACGATACGCCGGGCTTCGGCTGGACCATGCAGTCGCTGGCCTCGCTCGCGTGCATGTCGCGCTCGGCGTTCGCCGAACGCTTCACCCACCTGATGAAGATGCCGCCGATGCAATACGTCACGCAGTGGCGGGTGACGGTGGCCGAGCAGCTGCTGCGCGACCGCCGCCAGTCGGTGGCGGACATTGCACAGCAGCTCGGCTACAGCAGCGAGGCGGCGTTCCGGCGCTTGTTCAAGCGGGTGAGCGGGGTCGGTCCCGGCCGTGTCCGCGTGGACGCGGCCGTGCCGACCCTGAACTGAACGGCTGCGGGCGAGCGCGGCCTACTTCGGCGCGACGCTGTTGTTGCCGCGGTTTGCATCCGGCAAGGCGTGCTTCGGATCGAGGGTGGCGGATTTCACCTTGCGCGTGCCGTCCACGTGGATCACGTAGCTGCGGTGCTGCTGCCAGGTTTCCCACGGCACGCGCACGTCCTGCTTGCTGCCGTCGTCGTAGATCACTTCAAGCGTGGCCGGCAGCACCAGCTGGTCGAGGTTGGCCACGGTGACGTCGGCGCCCTTGCGGTAGTCGCCGCCGGTGTAGGCGACTTTCTGCACGGCCAGGTCGAGCTGCCAGTTGTGCTCGAACCAGCCGCGCCAGAACCAGCCCAGATCCTCGCCGGTATCGCTTTCCATGAAGCGGAAGAAGTCCGACGGGCTGGGATGCTTGTACGCCCAGGTGGCGATGTAGCGGCGGAACGCCGGGTCGAACCGCTCCGGTCCGATGATCTGCTCGCGCAGCAGCACCAGGCCGAACGCGCCCTTGAAGTAGCTGATCGGGTGGCGGTACTTCTCGCTCGTCATGTCCGCGCCATTGAGCAGCGCCGGTGCCGCGGGATCGGCCAGCACGGCGGCGATCTCGTCGGCCGGGTTGCCGCCGCCGGGTGCGTATTCGCTGTCGCGCTTGGGTGCGTACTCGCCGTGGTTGAAGGCGTCGTCCTCGTAGACGTCGATGAAGGTGTTGAAGCCTTCGTCCATCCACGCAGCGCGGCGCTCGTTGCTGCCGACGATCATCGGGAACCAGATGTGCCCGATCTCGTGCGCGATCACCATGTGCAGGTTCTTGCCCTTGGCCAGCTTGTGGTCGAAGGTGATGCCCGGATACTCCATGCCGCCGGCGGTGCCCGCCTCGTTGATCG
>Ga0207664_10001606_pt1 | contig 14867 bp, 14 predicted proteins | sample LARL83metaG_FD_184349 | JGI IMG/M metagenome (GOLD analysis project Ga0207664, IMG submission 184349) | Corn, switchgrass and miscanthus rhizosphere microbial communities from Kellogg Biological Station, Michigan, USA - LAR L8-3 metaG... | ecosystem: Host-associated > Plants > Roots >... | reverse complement strand
AGCGCCAGCGGAACAGCCGGAACGCGTCGCCGGAGAACTTCGTCTCGGCAAAGAACGACGGCAGCCCGGCCAGCAGCAGCACGGCCACCGCCCACGGCGAGAACTGGAACAGCAGGCTGCCGTAGCTGACCAGCGAGATCGCGTTCTGGCCCAGCCCGAACGTGCGAGTCACCAGCGACAGCGGCCGGCTCGACGCCTCGCGACGGGCGCGGGTGAGCTTGTCGTAGAATTCCGAATCCTCGAAGTGCGCCAGTTCCAGCGTCAGCGCCTTCTCCAGGATCATCACGTTGACGCGCTGCCCCAGTTGTGCGCGCAGCAGCGACTGGCACATCGACAACCCGCGCTGCGCGCCGGCCAGCGCAGCCACCAGCAGGCCTTCCAGCGCCACCCATTCGAATACCGTCTGCAGCGCGGTCTGGCCACTGGCGGCCCATGTCCTGCTGGCGCCTACCACCGCATCGACGATATGCGCGCCAACGTAGGCTACGCCAGCAGGCAGCAAGCCGGCGATCAGGGTCAGCGAGGCCAGCGCGATCGTCAGCGCATGGCTGGTGCTCCACACCAGTTCCAGCGCGCGTCCGCTGTAACGGAACACGCCGAGGAAGCTGCGGGTCAGTTCGGTCGATTCGGCGGATTCAGCGGCATGGTGGGGCGGCACGTGGGGGCGTTCGTCAGGTCATCGCGCGAGAGCACGGAAGTCCTCACATGGGGTCCCACGCCAGTCCATGCAAGTCAATGCAGCTGTACGTCGACGATCTGCCGATCGGGCTGGTAAAGCGCCGGGAACAGCTGCCGGAGGTGCGCCACCTTCGGCGCGTCGTTGATGACGATGTACGGATTGCCGGGATGCTCGCTGAAGTAATGCTGGTGATACGCCTCGGCCGGGTAGAACGCCTTCAGCGGAACCACCTGCGTCACGATCGGCGCAGGGAACGCATGCGCGGCGGTGAGCTGCGCGATGTAATCGGTGGCGATCTTCTTCTGCCCGTCGTTGCCGTAGAAGATCACCGAGCGGTACTGCGTGCCGCTATCGGGACCCTGCCGATTGAGTTCGGTCGGGTCCAGCGCTACCGAGAAGAACACCTGCAGCAGCGTGCCGTAGCTGACCTGCTTCGGATCGAACCGCACGCGCACCGATTCGGCGTGGCCGGTGTCGCCTTCGCTGACCTGCTCATAGCTCGCGGTGTCGGCGCTGCCGCCGGAGTAGCCGGCCACTGCCGTTTGCACGCCCTTGACGTGCTCGAACACCGCTTCGATGCCCCAGAAGCAGCCGCCGGCGAATACGGCCGTGGCTTCGCCGGGTGCGGGCGCGGCGGCATCCACGGCGGGAGCGGGCAACTTGATGCCATCGCTCGCGGCCGATGCCGGTGCGCACGCGGTGAGGCCGGCCAGCATCAGCGCGGCGGCGAGGGGAAGAGTCTGGAACAAAGTGCGACGGAGCATGGCGAGCCTCGCTGACGATGGGGTCGTGGAGAGCGACTGGTGCAGGTACGTTGGAACGGCGGCTGCAGATGCAGGCATCGCTGCTGCCGCTTCCCATCCATCCTTTCGCCGCCGGGCCGATGCCGGTTACCTTTGCCCGGTCAGGAACCTCGACCGGGAGCGAACACGACGATGCACGACCTGCAAGCCTATCTCCGGCGCATCGGCTGGCATGGCGCGGTGCGCGCCGACATGCCGACGCTGCAGGGCATCGTGGCAGCGCACCTGACAACGATCCCGTTCGAGAACCTCAATCCCTTGCTTGGCCTGCCGGTAAACCTGGAGCTGGCCGCGCTCGAACGCAAGCTGGTCCATGAGGGCCGCGGCGGCTACTGTTTCGAGCAGAACCTGCTGCTCGAAGCGGCGCTGCAGGCGATCGGTTTCGAGGTGTCCGGGCTGATCGCGCGCGTGTTGTGGACACGGGCCGAGGATGCGGTTACACCGCAAACCCACATGCTGCTGCGCGTCGAGATGGCTGGTGAAAGCTGGCTGGTCGATGTCGGTTTCGGCGGCCAGACTTTGGTCGGCGTATTGCGGCTGCAGGCTGACGTCGAACAGGCGACCCGGCTGGAACCGTTCCGGCTGCTGATGGTGGATGGCGACTGGCGCATGCAGTCGCTGGTGCGCGGGCAGTGGCTGTCGCTGTATCGCTTCGACCTGCGGCCGGTGCCGCTGATCGACTACATCGTGACCAATCACTATGTGTCCACGCACCCGGACTCGAATTTCGTCAACCACCTCAACGTGGCGCGCACGACGTCCGATGGCCGGCTGAGCCTGCGCGATCGCGACTTCGCCGTGCGGCGCGTAAATCGCGAACCCGAGCGCCGTACGCTGGGCAGCGTTGCCGAGATCCGCCAGGTGCTGGAACAGATCTTCCTGATCAGGCTGCCGGATCATCCGCAGCTCGATCAGCGGTTGCACAGCCTGCCGGACAACTTGCCGGTTTAGGGAATCCCGAACAGCCACTCCTCATTCCAGCTTTCGCTGGAATGACGAATGGCCGAGTTCCCCTCAGCCTTCGGGATCGGCCAGTACGCGGATTTCCGCATCGTCGATGGTCACCACCTGGCCTGCGTGGATCTTGCAGGTCTTGCGCAATTCGGTGACGCCGTCGACCTTCACCGCGCCGGTGGCGACGATGGCCTTGCCGGCGCCGCCGCTATCGCACAAGCCGGTCAGCTTGAGCAGCATGTTGAGTTCGACATAGCTGCCTTCCAGTTCAAAGTCGATGGTCTGCATGGGAATCCGTGGAGAGATGGGGCGGCAAGCGTGACATGCTTTCAGGCAGGCGGGTGAGCATCGTCGAACGCACTGTCAGGCAACGCGAGGAAGGCGAACCAGGGCCGGTCGTTGTCGATGCCGAAGGTCGCCGCGTCATCCAGCACGCCCAGCAGGACGGCGAAGTCCGCTTCGGCCGCCTGGCGCAGCGCATCGGCATGCTCGAACAGCAGCACATGACCCCAGGCCGGAAGCCAGCCCAGATCGCGCAGGCAGTCGGCCAGCGCGTCCCAGTTGTGACCGAACGTGGCCGGCAGCTGCAGCGACACCGCGAGCCGGCGCAGCAGGTCGTACTTGTCGTGGCAACCCGCCAGGTCGATGTGGCAGACGTGCAGTTCGTCGCGGGCGGCGTTCCTGGCGAGGCGGTCAAGATCGTCGACGGCCACGAAATACACCCCGCTTTGGGACGGCCGGGTAAGGTCGAGTTCGAAGGCGCGCTTGCTCATCGGGTCACTTCGAAACGGCGAAAACTGCGGTAGTGATCGTCGGTGTAGTAGTAGACCTCCGGCGGGTTGCCGCCGGTGATGATGCGCCGCGTCCCGCGCGTGCGTGCGCCGGGCGTTTCGACCGTGTATTCGCGGTAGTAGCCGCGTGGCTGCTTCGGCAGCAGCCCCTCGTAGTTGCCGAAGGTCACGCCATCCTGGCGATGCTCGAACGGGCCGCCGCGGGCAATCGCGGCGAGCGTGGCGGCAGCCTCGTCCGGAAGAAAGGAAGGCCGCGGCGCTGCGCTGACCGCACCGGTGGAGGCGCCGACGACCGACTCTGCAGGATGATGCTGTTGCCATAGCGCCGCGGCGAATACCAGCGCCGCCAACAGGATCAGTGGACTCAATCGACGCATGCGGATGGGCTGGCCTGGGACGGGATGGCGTTGAGCTTAGTGGCCCCACGCGCAGGGATAAACCGTTGCGTCGGTGCCGCCTTGTCAGGGGTTCAACCTGCCGCAGCGTCGACGCGCTGCTGCAGTGCCATCGCCGCCGACGGATTGCGATGCTTGGCGCTGCTGATGAAAAACACGAACACGTCGCGCGGTTCGCCCGCAGGCAGCAGCGCCGTCGCATGCGGCAATTCGCCGACGTCCTCGCCAGCGGCCCAGCGGTGCGCGCGAACCGCCCACTGGTCCAGCGCGGCCGGTGTGTAGCCGGTGGGATTTTCGTCGGCGCTGCACATCAATCGCGCATAGACGAAGTCACCCGTGAGGTCGGCGATGGAAGGGTAGTCCGGCGAATCGGTGAACACGGTCGGCACGCGATGCGCGCGGGCCAGCGACACATACGCCGCGCACGCGAAACCCGGGTGGCGCACTTCCAGTACATGCCGCAGCGGCTGGCCGTCCAGCTCGCGGGGCAACAGCTCCAGGAACGCCGCGAGATCGCCGGCATCGAACGGCCGCGATGGCGGCAATTGCCAGAGGATCGGGCCCAGCCGATCGCCCATTTCCGCCAGTCCGCCTTGCACGAAACCGTGGATGCCCTTGCCGGCGTCGGCCAGCCGCTTGCCTTCGGTAACGTAGCGAGGCGCCTTCAACGAGAAGATGAAGCCGGCCGGTGTTTCCGCCGCCCACTTGGCGTAGGTCGCTGGCTTCTGCGCGCCGTAGTACGTGCCGTTGATCTCGATCGTGCGCAGCTGGCGGCTGGCGTATTCCAGCTCGCGCCGCTGCACCAGCTTGGCCGGGTAGAAGTTGTCGCGCCATGGCGCGTAGTTCCAGCCGCCGATGCCGACGCGGATGCGCGGGCCGGCGGAGCTGGCGGAGGCGAACAGGTCATTCATGGCTGCACTCCCGTGGGTGGCTTGCGCAGGACCGGCAACAGCGGCAGCGCCCACAGCCGCAAGGCATGCTCGACGATCCATTCCACCATGGGGTCCATCGCGCTCCTCGGTTCGATGCGGCTGCGCTGCGCGGCACGATGACGCCATGATCGGCCTTACCGGTCATGACTTCCAGCGCTGGCCTTGCATCCGGTTTGCCGCGATAGTTGCGCGACTGTCATCCGCGGAGCCTTCGATGTCCCAGCGACCCCTTTCCCTGCGCGTGGCGCTGTGCTGCGCGCTGCTCGTTTCCGCCACCGCCGCGTCGGCACAGTCTCCGGCCGCACAGTCGCCGCCGCCGGTTTCGACCGGCGACAGCGCCCGGCCGATGCTGCCGGCGCAGCTCGAGGATTTTTCCGCCTACGTCGACAGCGCGCGCAAGACCTTCGACGTGCCCGGCATCGCCGTGGCCATCGTCAAGGACGGCAAGGTGGTGATGGAACAGGGCTTCGGCCTGCGCGAGATCGGCAAGCCCGACAAGGTGGACGCTCGCACGCTGTTCGCGATCGCCTCCAACACCAAGGCGTTCACCGCCGCCGCGCTGCAGCAGCTGGACGAGCAGGGCAAGCTGAAGATGGACGACCGGGTGATCGATCACCTGCCGTGGTTCCGCATGTCCGATCCGTACGTGACGCACGAGATGCGCATCCGCGACCTGCTGGCGCACCGCAGCGGCCTGAGCCTCGGTGCAGGCGACCTGCTGTACTGGCCGCCGACCTCGTACAGCACGAAGGAAGTGGTCGAGCGTTTGCGCAACGTGCCGATCAAGAACGGCTTCCGCAGCGGTTACGCCTACGACAACATCCTGTTCGCGGTGGCCACGCTGGTGATCGAGCAGGCCTCCGGCCAGAGCTACGCCGATTACGTGCGCACGCATCTGTTCAAGCCGGTCGGCATGGACGAATCGCTGATCGACATGACCTCGCTCAAGCCGGGCATGGATGTGGCGATGGGCCATGCCAAGGCCGACTTCAAGGATCTGCAGCCGGTGCCGCCGATGGCCTGGCTCAACGATCCCGGCGCCGGCGGCATCTATTCCAGCGTGCACGACCTGGCGAAGTGGATGAATGTGCAGCTGGCCGGAGGCGCCTTGCCCACGACCGGCGCGGACGGCAAGCCGGCGCGGCTGTTTTCCGAAGACAGCCAGCGCCAGATGTGGAGCGTGCTGACCCCGATCAAGGTCGGCAAGCCGCCGATCCCGGAACTGGCGCCGCTGGTGCCGAATTTCTCGGGCTATGGCGAGAGCTGGTTCCTGTCCGACTATCGCGGCAACAAGCTGGTATGGCACACCGGTGGCTGGCCCGGCATGGTGTCGCGGGTGACCCTGGTGCCGGAGCTGAAGCTCGGCGTGGTGGTGCTGACCAATGCCGAATCCGGCGCCGCATTCAATGCGGTGACCTACCGCGTTCTCGATGCCTACCTGAATCCGGAACACAGGACCGACTGGGTCGCCGCGTACGACAAGGCCGTCAAGAAATCCGAAGCGAAATCCGACGACAGCTATGCCAAGCATGTGGCCGCCCGCGACAAGAACAGCAAGCCCTCGCTGGCGCTGGCGAAGTACGCCGGGACCTACCGCGACCCCTGGTATGGCGACGTCATCGTGAGCCACGAGAACGGCAAGCTGCGCCTGCGCTTCAGCAAGACCGCGCAGCTGGCCGGCACGATGACGCCGTGGCAGCACGACACCTTCACCGTGCGCTGGGATGACCGCTCGCTCAATGCCGACGCGTTCGTGACCTTCACGCTGGATATGGACGGCCATATCACCGAAGCGCGCATGCAGCCGATTTCGCCGCTGACCGATTTCAGTTTCGATTTCCAGGATCTGCGGCTGGCTCCGGTGAGGGGCGGCGGCAAGGACGCGCAGGACGATTGACAGGCGGCGGCCGCCAGAGGATTGTCTTGGCGGCTGTTCGTGTTGCTACGTCGGGAGCGCTGCAATCGGGCGCGCCCCTGCCATCTGATCCAATGGGTTGATCCAGGGGGGAACCATCATGCGTTACCGTTTTCACGCCGCTGCCGTAGCGCTTTTGCTGGGCCTGCTCGCCGGTGCAGCGTACGCGCGCACCGACCCGGGCCTCACCCATCCGTTCTTCCATGTGCGACTGGCCACGCCCACGGCTACCGGTCCCACCTCGGGTCGGTTGCTGCTGTTCGCGATCGACGCCAAGGCCGCTGCGGCCGCGGCGAAAGCGGATTCCGGCGGCAAGAGCGACGTGGTCGAGGCGGTGGACGCGAACCCTTTCCGCGCCACCGAAACCAGCGTGGCCGCACGTGAAGTCAGCGACTGGACGCCAGGCCAGTTGCAGGACATCGATGCCGATCAAATGGCGTTCCCCGCGGCCTTTTCGCAGCTGCCGGCGGGCGATTACCTGGTGCAGGCGGTGCTCGACGTCAACCACGACTACAACTACCACGGCCGCAGCGGCGGCGATCTGCTGAGCAAGGTGGTGGCCGTGCATCTGCCGGCAGCCTCGCCGGTGACGCTGGCGCTGGTCGACACCGTGCCCGCGCGCCAGCCCTGGCAGTTCCCCAAGGGAGCGATGAGCGAGTTGTCGATCCGGCACCTGGCCGAGGCGCGCGCCCACGCCCAGCCGATCGATTTCAACAGCCCCGTACTTGGCGCGTTCTGGGGAAGGCCGATCACCATGCGCGGCTGGGTGCTCACGCCGCCCGGTTATGAAACCGGCAAGCAGCGCTATCCCACCGTCTACGCGACGCACGGCTACGGCGGCGATGCCACGACGCTGACCGCCAGCGCAGCCATGGTCTATGGCTCGATGGCCGAAGGCCAGATGCCGCCGATGATCTGGGTATTTCTGGACGAGTCGAGCCCGACCGGCACGCACGAGTTTGCCGATTCGGTGAACAACGGCCCGTGGGGCGAAGCGCTCACCACCGAATTGATTCCGCATCTCGAATTGCACTACCGGATGGACGGCAAGTCCAGCGGCCGTTTCCTCAATGGCCATTCCTCGGGCGGCTGGGCCACGTTATGGCTGCAGACGCGCTACCCGAAAGTCTTCGGTGGCACCTGGTCGACTTCGCCGGATCCCAGCGACTTCCATGACTTCACCGGCGTCGACCTTTACGCGCCGAACGCCAACGTCTATCGCCGGCCGGATGGCTCGGCCTATCCGCTGGTGCGCGATCACGGCAAGGTGCTTGGCACGTTCGAGCAGTTCGCCAGGATGGAAAGCGTACTCGGCGCTTACGGCGGCCAGATGGCTTCGTTCGAATGGGTGTTTTCGCCGCGCGGCGAGGATGGCCGGCCCGAGCCGATGTTCAACCGCACCACCGGCGCCGTCGACCCGGCGGTGGTCGCCTACTGGCGCGAGCACTACGACATCGCCGCGCGCCTGCAGCAGGCTTGGCCGCAGCTGAAACCCGACCTGGACGGCAAGATCCACCTGGTTGTCGGCACCGCCGATACGTTCTACCTGGACGGCGCGGCGCACCGGCTGAAAGCGGTGCTGGATGGATTGCACGCCAGAACGGACTTCCGCTTTCTGCCCGATCGCACCCACTTCGATTTGTACATGGTCGGCAAGGATCGCCAGGGCCTGCTCAAGCAGTTCAGCTGGGAGATGTACGCGCTCGCGCGGCCGCATTCGACATTGAAGCGGGTCGCGGCGCCCTGATCCGCCAAATGCGCAAGATCCGGACCGCGGGGCGGGAAGCATCCATGCAGACTGCTTCCCATCCCCACGGAGACCTGCCATGAAAAGCCGCACCCGCAACGACTACCTGTGCCGCATCGATCGCGTAGTCGCTCTGCTGCAGCAGGCAGTGGCGAACGATGCCGAACTGCCGGACCTGGCCGAACTGGGCCAGGCCGCGCAGCTTTCGCCGTTCCATTTCCATCGCGTCTACCGCGCGCTGACCGGCGAGACGATCGGCCGCACGGTGGCGCGGTTGCGCCTGCTGCGCGCCCTGCAGTTGTTGTCCGATCCGGCACGGGCGGTGACCGACGCCTCGCTGGCGGTCGGCTACGAAACGCCGCAGGCCTTCGCACGGGCGTTTCGCCAGGCCCTCGGCGCCAGCCCGAGCGAACTGCGCGCGCAGCCTGCACGCCTGGCCGGCGAACTCGCGCGGCTCAGCCGGGCGCCAGTGGACGAGGCCATGCCGATGTCGCTACTGCAGGTCGACGTGGTTTCGCTGGAACCGTTCGCGCTGGTGGCCACGCGCAACACGGGCGACTTCGCCGACCTCGCCGTGGCCTACGAGGCGCTGTTCGGCTGGGCTGCGCAGCGTGGCCTGGTCGAGTGCATTGCCGGCATCTACGGCGTGCCGCAGCAGGATCGCCGCGACACGCCGCCGGCCGAATGCGAGTTCGATTGCGCGCTGGCGTTCAGCGCCGAAGCCATTGCCGGCGACGGCACCGTGCCGCTCACCCTGGGCGGTGGCCTGTGGGCTCGCCTGCGCCACGTGGGGCCCTACGCCGGGCTGGAACCGGCGACCGACGCACTGCTGGCCGAATGGCTGCCGCAAAGCGGCTACGCGTTGCGCGACGAGCCGCTGTTCCACCATTACCTCGATGATCCGGAGCAGACCCCGGAAGCGGTGTTGCGCACGGATGTCTATCTGCCGGTGTCGGCGTTGCCGTAGCTCGCCAGCATCATTCGGGCTGCCACGGGTCGTAGCTGCCGAAATACCACAGGTGGCCTTCCGGGTCGTGGCAGCTGTAGCCGGCGCCGCCGTAATCCTTCTCTGTGTATTCATCGACGATCACCGCACCGGCGGCCTTTGCCTGCTGGTAATGCGATTTGCAGTTCGCCACGGTCACGCAGGCGCATTGCGTCTCGCGCCCGCCGATCTCGTCGGGCTGGGCGATGTGCTGGCCGAACGCGTTGTCGCGCACCTCGCCGAGCATGACCATGCCATTGCCATAGGCGAGCTGCGCGTGTTCGACGCGGCCCTGGCCGTCTTCATGGACGGCGTGCCTGGTGAAGCCGAACGCCTTGCACAACCACTCGATCGCCGCATGCGCGTCGCGGTAGCGCAGGCAGGGAATGATGGTGCTGCCGGATTGCGGGGTGGGGTTCATGGGTCACTCCGGTGATGGTGCGAATACGCTAACCCTGCGGGTGTCTACCTGCCGTGTGGCCGCTTCCGCCGGCTCAACCCTGCTCGTCGGCATCCTCGACCATCGGCGGCAGGGTGCGCACCAGCATGCTCTGCGGGCTCGTCAACGGCAGGCGCGCGGCGCGCAGGCGTTCGAGCAGTTCGAACAGCAGGTCGCTCTTGACGCCGCCGACCTCGCGCGGGCTGTTGACGTAGGCGACGCAGTTGAACGACATCGCGCCGCCGTTGAGGTTCTCCAGCTGCACGAAAGGCGGCGGCATCGACAGCGTGCCCTGGTGGTTGCGCAACACCTCCAAGATCAGCTCGCGCACCTTGCCGGCATCGGTGTCCAGCGGCATCGGCAGCTTGATCTGCACGCGGCCCTGCGCATTGGCCAGGGTCACGTTGCGCACGTTCTGGGTGATCAGCTGCGAGTTCGGCACGATCACGGTGGAGCGGTCGCCCATCTGGATTTCGGTGGCGCGCACGTTGATGCGGCGGATGTCGCCTTCGACATCGCCGCTGAGGCTGACCCAGTCGCCGACCTTCACCGGCCGCTCGACCAGCAGGATCAGCCCGGAGATGAAGTTCTGCACGATCGCCTGCAGGCCGAAGCCGATGCCCACCGACAACGCGCTGACGATCCAGGCGATGCTCTTCAGGTCCACGTGCAGCGCCGCCAGCGTCAGCACGAACGCCAGCATGCCGCCGAGATAGCCGAGCAGGGTCACGATGGAGTCCTGCATGCCCGGTTCCATCCGGGACTTCGGCAGCAGTTGCTCGCGCAGCCAGCGCTTGAGCGTGCGCAGCGCGAACAGGCTGGCGATGAGCACCAGCAGGGCGGTGAAGATGGTGCCCGGCTCGATCGCCAGATCGCCGAGCTTCAGGCTGCTCAGGGTTTGCCCCGCGCTTGCCAGCAGATCTTTCGGGCCGGCGCCGAACGGCGTCAGCACGGTCGCCAGCGCCAGCAGGACCAGGATCACCCGGCTCGCTCCCGCGAGCAGGATGGCCGCCTGCTCCAGCGTGTGCGGCGCCAGCTGGAAGGTGGCTTGCAGCCGCTGGCCACCGCGCCCGCGCGGCGACAGCGCGGTGTCGATCAGGTCGGTCAGCAAATGGATCAGCAGGTACACCGAAGCCACGATCACGCCGATCCACAGCATCTGCACGGCGACGAAGAACGCCAGCGCGATGAAGCCGGTGATCATGCCGAGCCAGCTGACGATCACGCCCAGCATCGCCGCGGCGCTCAGCAGGCCGATCCAGACCGGCCGCTGTTCCGGCTCGGCGCCGCTCACTGCCAGTTCCTTGCGCGCCTTGCGCAAGCGCAGCAGAGCCGCGCCGATCAGCCCGCTGACCACCAGCGCCATCAGTGCGCGGGTGGCCACCGTGGCGGGCAGGCTGGTGCCGATCGTGCGGCTGGTGCGTTCGAACAGTCCGAACAGCAAGGCAGCCGCACCCAGCAGCCACGGGAACGGGCGCAGCCGCTGCGCCACCAGGTCGGGCAGCGCAGGCAGCCGCCACGAGGGCCGGCGCACCGACAGCAGCGCACGCCCCAGCCCGGTCACGTAGGCGGCGAACAACACCAGCCGCACTGCCGATGCGGCCAGCGCATCGAGGTCGGCGTCAAGGATGCCGTTCCAGTTCAGGCCCACGTACACCAGCTGGGCAGCGAGTCCGGTGGTGAACAACGCGGTCAACGCCACGGCGGTGGCCATCGCGCTGCGGCGCAGGCGGCCATCCGGCACGCGGCGCGTGGTCAGCAGCAGCAACAGCCGTTCCAGCAGCCAGCGGCCTCCGCCCAGCAGCAGCGCGGCCGCGAACAGGCACCACAGCAGGGGCTGCCGGTTCGGCGGCTGCCATGCCTCGGCCACCGCATCGGCATAGCGCGAACCGAGCCGCTTCAGCCGCACCAGATCGTCCGGAAAAGTGCGCGCCGCATCCACCCAGAACGTGCGGCTGAACGGCGTGGCCGTGCGCGAGGCCATGCGCGCCTGGAACTGATCATTGCGCAGCCCGGTGATCTGCGCGGCCAGTTGCAGGGCGTTCTGCCCCAGCAGCTGGGCCTGCTTGATCTGCGCGTCGAGGTTGGCCTGCGCCTTGTCGAGCTGCCGGCGCTGCGCAGCCACCTCCGGCGCTTCGGCGGCGGCGCCTTTGGCAGGCGCGGGGCCCAGCACGGTGAGCTGCGCCTGCAACGCCGCCATCTGCGGCGCCAGGCTGCCGGCCAGGTCGCGTGCCTGGTCCTGCACGCTCAACGCGGTGCTGCGCAGGTCGCCCAGCGGCACGTCGGTGACCTTGCCTTTGAGCGCCGCCTTGATCGTGTCGAGCTGGTTGCCCAGCTGATCGAGCTTCTGCGCCGGCGTATCCGCGGGCGTGGCAGCGGGCGATGAGGGATCGGCGTTCTGGCCGAACGAGGCGGTGCTGGCGAAGGCCAGCAACAGCAGCAGGAGGGAGCGCAGCAAGATGGGCATCCGGGCATGATCGGAGCGCGGCTGCGGGCGGTCAATCGCGCGGAACGGATGGGCGGCCATTTCCCGTGGCTGGTGTTCAGATTGGGCCGTCATCGCGACCGGGGCCGCTCGTGCGCGGCGACGCGCCGGTTGCGCACTCGGATCACGCCACTTGGCCGCTGCATCACGCACAATGGCGGCCTGCGAAAATCCCGGGTGCCCATGATCTTCCGCTGGTTCGAATCCCTCATCGACGCATTCAAGGAGCCGGTCGATGCCACGCCGCCGCGATCGGTGTGGCGCTTCTATGCGTTCTACCTGCGCCAGGTGTGGCCGGTGTTTGCGGCGGCGATCGTGCTGGGTTTCCTGGTGGCGATCGTCGAGGTGTCGCTGTTCGGCTTCATCGGCCGCATCGTCGACCTCGCCAAGGGCGCGCCGGCGGCGGATTTTTTCCGCCAGCATGGGCGCGAGTTGCTGTGGATGGGTTTCGTCGCCCTGATCGTGCGGCCGCTGGCGATCGGCGCGCACGACCTGCTGGTGAACCAGGCGATCGTGCCCAGCCTGACCAACCGCATCCGCTGGCAGAACCATCGCTACGTGATCCGCCAGAGCCTGGGCTTCTTCCAGAACGATTACGCCGGCCGCATCGCCAACCGCATCATGCAGACCGGCAGCGCGCTGCGCGAGTCGGCGGTGCAGATGGTGGATGCGATCTGGTACGTGGCCATCTACACCGGCAGCGCGGTGGTGCTGTTCGCGCAGGCGGATGCCTGGCTGGCGGCGCCGCTGGTCGCATGGGTGTTCGCGTACGTGGGACTGCTGGTGTTTTTCGTGCCGCGCCTGAAGCAGCGCTCGTGGGTGTCCTCCGAGGCGCGCTCGAAATTGATGGGGCGCATCGTCGACGGCTACAGCAATGTGCTCACGCTGAAGCTGTTCGCGCACACGCGGCGCGAGGAAGCCTACGTGGCCGACGCGATGGGCGAGCAGACCGAAAAGCTGCGCCGCATGACGCGCGTCACCACGGCGCTGGACACCAGCATCACGACGCTCAACGGATTCCTGATCGTGGGCACCTCGGCGCTGGCGCTGTGGCTGTGGAGCGATGGCCGGGTGACGGTGGGCGCGATCGCGCTGTCGACCGGCCTGGTGATCCGCATCAACAACATGTCCGGCTGGATCATGTGGGTGGTGAACGGCATCTTCGAGGACGTCGGCACCGTGCAGGACGGCATCACCACCATCTCGCAGCCGCGCGCGGTGCAGGATCGCGAAGGCGCCATGCCGCTGGAAGTCACGACGGGAAACGTGCGCTTCGAACACATCCACTTCCATTACGGCAAGCAGGGCGGGGTGATCGCCGGGCTCGACCTGGACGTGCGCGCCGGCGAGAAGATCGGCGTCGTCGGCCCCTCCGGCGCGGGCAAGTCGACCCTGGTCAACGTGTTGCTGCGCCTGTACGACCTCGAGGCCGGGCGCATCCTGATCGATGGCCAGGACATCGGCCGGGTCACTCAGGAAAGCCTGCGCTCGCAGATTGGCGTGGTCACCCAGGACACCTCGCTGCTGCACCGCTCGATTCGCGACAACCTCCTGTATGGACGTCCGGACGCCAGCGAGGGCCAGATCCTCGAGGCCGTGCGCAAGGCGCGCGCCGCCGAGTTCATACCGCAGCTGATCGATGGCGAGGGCCGCGTCGGCTACGAGGCACTGGTCGGCGAGCGCGGCGTGAAATTGTCAGGCGGCCAGCGCCAGCGCATCGCGATCGCCCGCGTGCTGCTGAAGGACGCGCCGATCCTGGTGCTGGACGAAGCGACCTCGGCGCTCGACTCCGAAGCGGAAGCGGCGATCCAGGACAGCCTGGACATCCTGATGCAGGGCAAGACGGTGATCGCGATCGCGCATCGCCTGTCCACCATCGCGCGGATGGACCGGCTGGTGGTGCTGGACAAGGGCGTGATCGTGGAAAGCGGCACGCATGCCGAGCTCATCGCGCACGAAGGCCTGTACGCGCGGCTGTGGAAGCGCCAGACCGGCGGCTTCGTGGCGGCCGACGATGCGCTGGCCTGAGTCATCCAGGATGCCCGCATGAATCCTCCCGCCGTGATACGGCCGGTGCAGCCGGCGGATTTTTCCGCATGGACCGTTTTGTGGGACGGCTACAACGCGTTCTACGGCCGCAGCGGTCCCACTGCCCTGGCGGCGGAGATCACCCGCACGACCTGGGCACGCTTCCTCGACACCGACGAGCCGGTGCATGCCCTCGTCGCCGAAAGCGATGGCCGTCTGCTCGGGCTCGCGCATTTCCTCTACCACCGCAGCACCATCCAGCTCGAGCCGAGCTGCTACCTGCAGGACCTGTTCACCGTCGAAGCCGCGAGAGGCAAGGGCGTCGGGCGCGCCCTGATCGAAGCGGTGTACGAGTCGGCGCGGCGCGCGGGTTCTCCGCGCGTCTACTGGCAAACGCACGAGACGAATACGGCAGCCATGCAGCTGTACGACAGGGCCGCCGACAAATCGGGATTCATCGTGTATCGGAAGATGCTGTAGCGCCGGTGGCGCCCTGGCTAGCGATCCAGCAGATCCTGCATCGCCAGGCCGTGCTCGCGGCAATGACGCTGGTAGTCGGCAAGCTGGGTGCTGGCCGATGCGCGGGCAGTGACCACGCCGCCGGGGCCGAGGAACTCGACCGTGCCCATCACGATCACCAGCGCCAGCATCGTTTCGTCGCCGACGATCTTCCACCAGTCGGTATTGCCCGGCGGTTCGTAGACATAGTCGCCC
>Ga0207664_10001605_pt1 | contig 14868 bp, 11 predicted proteins | sample LARL83metaG_FD_184349 | JGI IMG/M metagenome (GOLD analysis project Ga0207664, IMG submission 184349) | Corn, switchgrass and miscanthus rhizosphere microbial communities from Kellogg Biological Station, Michigan, USA - LAR L8-3 metaG... | ecosystem: Host-associated > Plants > Roots >... | reverse complement strand
CGTGGCGACGCCACGAACGGCGCGGGCGCGTACGACGGGGACGGCTGGCCGAACCCGAACGCGGTGCCGCCCCCCGGCGACGGTGCCATCGTGGGAGGAGGCGCAGCAGGGCGCGCCGGCTCGCCGACCCGCGAGGGTTCCGGTGCCGGCGCAGTGCGCGGTGCGGGCGCCGAGCGTTCGTCCAGTGCGGCCACGAGCGCCCGCGCGTCCGGGAAGCGGTTCGCCGGATCCTTCTCCAGCAGCATCATGATGGAGCGCGCCAGGTCGTTGGGCACGTCGGCGCGACGCTGCTCCACCGGGATGGGCCGCTCGGAGATGTGCTTCACCAGCATCGCCGGCGTGCTGCCCGCCGTGAATGGCGGCTCACCGGTGAGCATCTGGTAGCCCAGGATGCCGACCGAATAGAGATCGCTGCGACCGTCGATCTCGCGCTCTCCGGCGGCCTGTTCGGGCGACATGTAGGCCGGCGTGCCGATGGCCATCCCGGTGGCCGTGAGGCGGCTGTCGCCAGTGGAGTCCATCGCGCGCGCAATGCCGAAGTCCGTGACCATCGGTCGGCCCGTGGAGGCATCGAGCAGGATGTTGTCCGGCTTGATGTCACGGTGCACCACGCCGCGCTCGTGGGCGTAGGCGAGGGCGTCGGCGACGTCGCGCAGGATGCGGCGCGTCTCGTCGATGGTGAGCACCCCGCGCTCGTGCAGCCGCTTGGCGAGGTTGTCGCCGGCGACGTACGCCATCACGAAGAAGACCAGCTGCTCCTGCTCGTCGACCGTGTAGATGGGGACGATGTGCGGGTGCGACAGCTGCGCCGCCGTCTCCGCCTCGCGCAGGAAGCGCGAGCGGATTTCGCTGCGGAACGCCAGCTCGGGCGGCAGCACCTTGATGGCGACCGTACGCTTCAGGCGGCGGTCGCGGGCACGATAGACGATGCCCATGCCGCCCCGACCGATCTCGCAGTCGAGCTCGTAGTGGGCCGCAAGCGCACGCTGGACGTGAGCGCGGAGCTCGTCATCCGCGGCGGTGGCGAGCGGATCGGGAGGGGCCAAGCGACGGCGATTGGTCAGAGTGAGGCGTGACGCGGACATAGTAGCACGACGGAAGGGCGCCGGAAAGACGGCCACGGCGGCAGGGACACTACGTCACCATGGCTGCCGGAAGTGTCAAACGCTGCCGTGCTGTCCGGAGCCGCATGGAATGGAGTGTGCGACTCAACTTCCAGCCGGGCTGCATGCCCGCCCGCCGCGAGCGTTCCCAGCTCACGGCCGCGCTTCTTCATCCAGGTACCGACATGGCTCAGCGCCAGACCCTTCCCGTGCTCCCGCTCCGGGGGACGGTCATCTTTCCAGGACTCACACAGCCAATATCGGCTGGTCGGCCAGGGACCCTGCGCGCCATCGAGGCCGCGCTGAAGGGGGACCGGCTGGTCTTCGCCGTTGCGCAGCGTGACAACACGGACGAGCCCACCCCGGACATCCTCTACAACGTCGGCGTGATCGCCCGCATCGGGCAGATCCAGCGCGGACTGGGCGGCGTGCAGCTCCTCCTGCAGGGGGAGCAGCGCGCCACCTCGCTGCAGTACACCACCGTGGACAACTACCTCGCGGCGGTCGTGACGCCGCTCGAGGAGATGAAGCCGCTGAACGAGGAAGATCCCGCGTTCGTGGCCCTGTACAAGGAGATTCGCGAGCGCGCGGCCGAGCTGGGCGAGCGCCGCGGTCTTCCCGAGGAGGTCGTGCACCAGGTGCTCGACGCCGTCACCGATCCGGGTCGCTTCAGCGATCTCGTGGCCGGCTACCTCGAGCTCTCCGTCCCCGAGCGGCAAGGCCTGCTCGAGAACCTGAACGTCGAGGATCGCCTCCGCCGCGTCCTGGTGCACGTGCAGCGCCAGATCGGCATGATCGAGATGCAGGAGGAGATCAAGTCGCAGGTGCAGGAGGAGCTCGGCGAGCGCCAGCGTGAGATGTACCTGCGCGAGCAGATGAAGGCGATCCAGAAGGAGCTCGGCGACGACGACCAGAGCAAGGAGATCGAGGAGCTGCGCGAGAAGCTATCCAAGCTCGAGCTGCCCCCTTCCGCACGCACCGAAGTGGAGCGTGAGCTGGGCCGCCTCGAGCGCGCCGGCCGCGAGTCCATGGAGGCACAGGTCATCCGCACCTACCTCGAGTGGATTGCCGAGCTGCCGTGGAACACGCGGAGCGACGACAACCTCGATCTCGCCCGCGCGCAGCAGGTGCTGGACGACGATCACTACGGCCTGCCGGACGTGAAGGACCGCGTGCTGGAGTTCCTTGCCGTGCGTCAGCTTCGCGCGCAGGAGATGGCGAACGAGGTGGAGACGACGGGCGAAGTGCCGGTGGCGCAGTTCCGCGGCAAGCGGGACGACGCCACGCCGGCGCTCGGCGCGCCCGACGACGAGCGTCCGGTCACCGACAAGAAGGAAGCGAAGGCGCGCGCGATGGCGAAGGGACCCATCCTGCTCTTCTCCGGCCCGCCAGGCGTCGGCAAGACGTCCATCGCCAAGTCCATCGCCCGCTCGCTCGGTCGCGAGTACGTGCGCGTCGCGCTGGGCGGCATACGGGACGAGGCCGACATCCGCGGCCATCGGCGCACCTACGTCGGCGCCATGCCGGGCCGCATCATCCAGGGGCTCAAGCAGGCCAAGACCCGCAACCCCGTCTTCCTGCTCGACGAGGTGGACAAGCTCGGCCAGTCCTTCCAGGGTGATCCGGCGAGCGCGCTGCTCGAGGTGCTCGACCCGGCGCAGAACGACACCTTCACCGATCACTATCTGGGAATACCGTTCGACCTGAGCGAGGTGCTGTTCATCGCGACGGCGAACTTCGTCCAGAACATTCCAGGCCCGCTGTTCGACCGCATGGAAGCCGTGGAGTTCGCCGGCTACACCGAGCGGGAGAAGGCGGAGATCGCCAAGAAGTACCTCATCCCGCGCCAGCTCGAGGAAGCGGGGCTGAAGAGCAAGAACGTGACGTTCACCGACGATGCCGTGGCGAGCATCGTGACCAACTACACGCGCGAGAGCGGCGTGCGCCAGCTGGAGCGCCAGATCGGCGCGGTGGCGCGCAAGATGGCGCGCAAGCTCGCGTCGGGTCAGTCGGACGACCTCACCATCACGCCCGAGGACGTGCGCGAGCTCCTCGGCCGGCCGCGCGTGCATCCCGAGCGCGCGAACGAGGAGAACGAGATCGGCGTGGCGGCGGGGATGTACTACACGCCGATGGGCGGCGACATCATGTTCGTCGAGGCAGCGATCCGACGGCTGCACGGCGCGCAGCGCTCCTCCGACAGCGACGACCAGAAGGTCCAGGTGAGTGGCTGGGGGAACGTCTCGCTCATCCTCACCGGACAGTTGGGCGACGTGATGAAGGAGAGCGCGCGGGCGGCGCTCACCTATGCCGCCACGCACGCCTCGACGCTCAAGATCCCCGAGGACCGGCTGGGCTCCATCGAGGTACACGTGCACGTGCCCGCTGGCGCCATTCCCAAGGACGGGCCGAGCGCTGGCGTGGCGATCTCCGTGGCGCTCGTCAGCGCGATGTCGGGCCGGCCGGTGCGGCACGACGTGGCGATGACGGGCGAAGCGACGCTTCGGGGCCGCGTGCTCCCGATCGGCGGGCTCAAGGAGAAAGTCCTCGGCGCCCATCGCGCCGGCATCACCACCATCATCCTGCCCAAGGACAACGAGGCGGACATGGAGGACATCCCGGAGGAGGTGCGCAACCAGCTCACCTTCCACCCGGTGAGCACGCTGGACGAAGCGTTCGCCATCGCGCTGATGCCAACGGCAGACTCGACGGTGTCTGCACCGCCCACGATCATGGAGCGCGAAGAGGAGGCAGCGGAGGTCGGGGCCGGGGCGTAAGTGACCCCGGTCACCGGGGGGCTATCGCTCCGCCCCCTGGCGCATTATCATTCAGTCCAGCGACGCACCCCCGTGCTTCGGTACGGGTGGTCAGTACCGACGGACGAGGACCTGCTTCCCGCAGGTCCTTTTTTTTCGCCCGCGTCGCTGCTTGTACGGCACAGTGCCGTATCTGCAGGGCGAGCCCCCGCGTGAGGGTGCCGTTCACGTGCAACATGCAGCCCGGTCCGAACGGAGTTCATGCCGGCCTGCACATCATCATCTGGAGAATTAGCTATGCGTACGACCGGCACCGTGAAGTGGTTCAACGACACCAAGGGCTTCGGCTTCATCACCCCCGCGAACGGCGAGAAGGATTGCTTCGTGCACCACTCCGCCATTCAGGGCCACGGCTTCAAGTCCCTCGCTGAGGGCGAGTCCGTGGAATTCGACGTGGTCCAGGGCGCCAAGGGCCCGGCCGCTGAGAACGTCGTCAAGCTCGGCCGCTAATCACGGCGCGACGGAATATCCCCCGGGCGGCAATGCCGCCCGGGGGATTTTTCTTTTTCAGGGGTGGATCGCTGCGAAAACGGAACTAGTGCTGTCCGCCCTCCGCCCTAGTTCACACCCGTGATGCCAAACGAGCCCATTCTCCAGGGGATGATCTTCAGCACGTCGGGCTCGGTGCCGGGAATGAAGTACTCGATGTAGCGCTGGGCGGGTGGCGTGAGTGAATCCGCCGGAAGCCCCGTGGCGCGGTCGAGCAGCGCGGGGAGCAGCCCTGCGGGTGGCGACCAGGGCGCCGGTGTTGCGCGCCCAGCGTAGTAGCGGGCCATCATGTCCCCCCAGATCGGCGCGGCCAGCGAGCCCCCGGCCGCACCGGGCATGATCGTCGCCGGACGATCGAAGCCGAGCCATACGCCCGCCACGAGATCGGGGGTCATCCCCATGAACCAGACGTCGACGTTGTCGTTGGTCGTGCCTGTCTTGCCCGCTACGGGAATGCTCGACGGCACCGCGCGACGCGCTGGCCCGCCGGTGCCACGCTCGGCGGCGTCGCGCATCATGTCGCGCATGATGAACGCGATGCGCGGGTCCATCACCTGGGTCGGTGTCGCGGGCGGACGCTGATAGACCACGCGGCCATTCGCGTCCTCGATGCGCGTGATCAGCCGAGGCTCGACGACACCACCGAGGTTGGCCCACACGGTGTACGCGGCGACGTAGTCGATCGGGCGCACCGCCGAGGCACCGAGCGCGCTTGCCGGCACCGGCGCCACGGGCGTGGAGATCCCGACGCGCCTCGCCATCGCGGCCATGGAGTCGAGCCCCTCACGCAGAGCGAGCTGCACCGCCACCGGGTTGCGCGAGTGGACGAGCGCCTCGCGCATGGTGATCGGGCCGAGGAACTTGCCGTCGGAGTTGTCGGGGCTGTACACCTCGCCGCCCACGAGCGGGATCGAGATCGCCGTGTCGGGGACGATCGTAGCCGCGCTCAGGCTGTCCTCGAGCGCCTTGGCGTAGACGAAGGGCTTGAACGAAGATCCCGGTTGGCGGAGGGCGAGCGTGGCGCGATTGAATGGCGCCAGACGGTAGTCGCGACCACCGACGAGGGCACGGACGTCGCCGGTGGAGGGATCCATCGCCACCACGGCTCCCTCGAGCGCATCGCGCTTGTCCTTCGCCGCGGCGAGCGTGGGATGCCGGTAGCCGGCGCGCTTCTCCACTGCTGCAGTGCCGTCGACGAGCGCGGCGTTCGCCGCGCGTTGCAGGGCGACGTCGGCGGTGGTGTACACGCGATAGCCACCAGTGAGGAGATTCACGCCGGCCGCCTGCGCCGCCTGGCGCACCGCGTCCACGAAGTAGTCCGCCGGCGCGGCCATGCCCTCGTCAGGGGCGGTGACGACGGGCTCCGCGCGCGCGCGCGCTGCATCGCCCGCGGTGATGAGCCCCTGCTCCGCCATGAGGCCGAGGATGAGGTCGCGACGCGCCTTGGCCTGGGCCGGATGACGGACCGGGTCATAGCCGACCGGCGACTTGGGGAGCGCCGCCAGCGTCGCCGCCTGGGCGAGGGTGAGCTTGGACGCGCTCCGGCCGAAGTAGTGCCGCGACGCGGCCTCCACGCCGTACCAGCCGTGACCGAAGTTGATCTGATTGAGGAACGCTTCGAGGATCTGCGCCTTGGTGTAGTGCTTTTCCATCTCCCGGGCAGCTTCCTGCTCGCGGAGCTTGCGCCCCAGACTGAGGTCCCGCCGGTCGATCTGATCCGGATGCATATTGCCGACGAGCAGCTGCGTGATGGTGCTCGCGCCGCCTCGGTTCTTGCCTGTGATACTCTCCAGCAGTTTCCCCTTGATCGCGCCAGCGACGCCGATGATATCCACGCCGTCGTGCTCGTAGAAGCGTTTGTCCTCCACGGCGATGAACGCCTGCCCCACGTAGCGCGGCAACGTGCGGATGGAAACGCTGGTGCGCGACTCCCGCCCGATGTCGCCAAGGAGCGAGCCGTCCCGCGCGAAGACGAGCGAGGACTGGGGTTGCGGGACGATCTGCCAGGTGGGGCCGGTACTGCGCGTCTGCGCGAACGCCGGCAGGGGCGCGAGGAGCGACAGCGTGACGAAGCCGACGAGAGCTGAACGATGCATGTGCTGGAATGAGACTGTGCCTGATAAACGACTGAGCCGCGAGTTGGTACCAGCCGAGGTGCCGGTTGTTCACCGGACGTTGCCGTCCAACCGGCCGCGGGCGATTATCAAGCAATGCCCGCCCCTGCCTTCCTGACCCTCGCGCTTGCCCAGCTCCGGCCGCGGAAGGGCGATTATGCCGGCAACCTGGCGACGATCGGCGCCATGCTCACCCAGGCGGCCTCGCTGGAGGAGCGGCCGGCGGTCGTCTGCTTCCCCGAGACGGCGCTCACCGGCTACTTCCTGGAAGGGGGCGTGCGGGAGCATGCGGTCACGGCAGGACAGCTCGCCGCCGACCTGCATCGAATCTACGCCGGCCCGCCGGTGGACGTGTGCGTCGGCTTCTACGAAGTATGGCGCAATCGCCTCTTCAACAGCGCCCTCTACGTCTCGCTTGGCGAGACGATTCCGCTCGTGCGTCACGTGCACCGCAAGGTGTTCCTTCCCACCTACGGCCTGTTCGACGAAGAGCGCTTCGTCGAGCACGGGCACGAGGTGCGCGCGTTCGACACGCCGTGGGGACGCGCCGCGATGCTCGTCTGCGAGGATGCGTGGCACTCGGTGATGGGCACCATCGCCGCGCTGGATGGCGCGCAGCTCATCCTCGTGCCTACCGCGCCCCCGGCGCGCGGCGCCTGGCCGACCGCTCACGAGCCGGCACAGCCAGCGAGCGTGTCACGCTGGGAGCGCCTCGCGCGCGACATGGCGGACGAGCACGGCGTGTTCGTGGCGCTGGTGAACCTGGCCGGCAGCGAGGGAGGAAAGCAGTTCCCCGGTGCGTCGATGCTGGCCGGCCCCCGCGGCGAGATGCGCGCCCGCGGCCCACTCTGGGACGAGGCGCTCGTGGTGTCGCGGATCGACCTCGCGGACGTCACTCGAGCGCGCGCCGACATGCCGCTCATCGCCGACCTGGAGACGATGTCGCCGCACCTGCGGGACGCGATGGCCCGGGTGGCCGCCGGCACGCCGCACCTGCTGGCATTCGACGGCATGGACCTCGTTGCCGCGACGATGAGTGACGACATGACCCCGGACGTCGCGCCGGTGCGCGGCGCCACGCCCACGCTGCGCTCGGTATCGGCCGTGCCCGTCGTGCGTGGCGGCGCGAGCGGTGCTCCGCCGCCGCTGGCGATCGACGGGGCCTTGCTGGAGGACTGGCTGACGCGCTTCCTGCGCGACGAGATGTCGCGCCGCGGCTTCACGCGCGCCGTCGTCGGCATCTCGGGAGGCGTGGACTCCGCGGTGACGGCTTATCTGGCGGCGCGCGCGCTCGGCCCGAAGAACGTCATCGGCGTCCGCATGCCGTATCGCACCTCCAGCCGGGAGAGCCTCGAGCACGGCCAACAGGTGATCGGCGCGCTCGGCATCGAGGGACGGACGCTGGACATCAGCACGGCGGTGGACGGCTATCTCGCCAACGAGCCGGACGCCGACGCGTCGCGACGCGGCAACGTGATGGCGCGCATGCGCATGATCGCGCTGTTCGACCTGTCAGCGCGGCACCACGCCATCCCGCTGGGGACGGGGAACAAGACCGAGCGCCTCTTCGGCTACTTCACCTGGCACGCCGATGACTCGCCACCCATCAACCCGCTGGGCGACCTGTTCAAGACGCAGGTCTGGGCCCTGGCACGGCACCTCGGCGTGCCCGAAGTGATCGTGGGCAAGGCACCATCGGCCGATCTCGTAGTGGGTCAGACCGACGAGGGAGATTTCGGCATCAGCTATCCGAAGGCAGACGAGATCCTCAACTGGATCCTGAGCGGCTACACCGCGGAGGATCTCGTCGCCCGCGGCTTCGACGCTGCGGAGGTGGCACTCGTGTCGAAGCGCCTCGCGACGACGCACTGGAAGCGACGCCTGCCGACGGTGGCCCTGATCAGCCCGACGGCGATCGGCGAGAGCTACCTGAGGCCCGTGGATTACTGATGTAGGTGCGTAGGTGCGTAGGTGCGTAGGTGCGTAGGTGCGTAGGTGAGGATGTGGGGGGAATCGGAAGGCGGTGATCGGCAATGCCGATCACCGCTTCGTCTTTCGTTGTTCGGGCCTGCCGGCATCCTTGCCTACTGACCTCCCGACCTCCCGGTCTCCTCTCCTCCCGCGCCATCGGCACACTACTCGCACCACGGCGCCATCATGGCGACCACGCGTAGGCGCACCGTGAGGCGACCGGGCGCGAAGAAGAAAGTAGCAAAGAAGGGTTCCGCGAAGAGGAGCTCGGCGAAGAAGGGCTCGGCCACGACGGCGACGCGGAAGACTTCCGCCCGAAAGGGTTCAGCGAAGACGACCACGGCAAAGAAGCGCTCCGCGACGACGACGTCGCCGAAGAGACGCACAGCCACGAAGTCAGCGGGAACGACGGGTGGCGCGGGCAGCGCAGCGAAGCAATCGCCGAGGAAGGCCGCCTCGACGAGGAGCACTTCCGGCCGCAGCGCGGCACTCGCCGAGTACAATCGCAAGCGCGACTTCTCGCGGACGAAAGAGCCGGCGGGAACAGTGCCGAAGTCGAGTGGCAAGGCGCTGCACTTCGTGGTGCAGAAGCACGCGGCCAGTCACCTGCACTACGACTTCCGCCTCGAGCTCGACGGCGTGATGAAGTCGTGGGCGGTGCCCAAGGGTCCAAGTTACGACCCGTCGGTGCGTCGGCTGGCGATGGAGGTGGAGGACCACCCGATCTCGTACAACACCTTCGAAGGCACCATTCCCGACGGCGAGTACGGTGGCGGCACGGTGATGCTCTGGGATCGCGGCACCTACGAAGCCGAGGACGGTGGCGGCGTGGAGTCGCTGCGACGCGGGTACGAGAAGGGCGACCTCAAGATCATCCTGCACGGCAAGCGGCTTCGGGGCGGGTGGGTGCTGGTGCGGATGAACCGCCCCGGCCGCCCGCAGTGGCTCCTGATCAAGCACCGCGACGACACCGCCGACGCGGACTACGACGTGACCGAGGAGGAAACGACCTCGGTGGCGTCCGATCGGTCGATGGACGAGATTGCTGCCGGCCGTCGGGTCTGGCACTCCGACCGCTGAGCGGCACGGACCGGGGAGCCACCGGGAGCCGGATGGCTCCTTTTCGTCAGCGGAGGGTATCAGGCACCATGACCAACACCATTCGACTCACGTTCGCCGCCATGGCGTTCGCTGCACTGGCCGGCTGCTCGCGCACTTCGGAGTCGCCGACGCTGAGCGACGACCTCAAGCAGGACCTGGCACATGCGGGCGCCGCGGACGTGCAGCTGGCCGGATCGACCGGTCAGCGTCTCGAGGTAGTCTCCGCAGCCGAACGGACGGATGGCGCGGTGGCGGCACCCAGGGCACCGACACGGTCGCGTGCCGCAAGCGCGACGCGTGGTGGCAGCGCACCCTCGCGCAGCCCTCGCCGCGAGACGCCTGCTGCAGCACAGCCGGCTCCCAGGGCCACCCAGACTGTCACGGCAGAGGCGCCACCAACTCCGACACCCGCGCCACAAGCCGCCCCTTCGCAGGCCAGGCCGCAGGCGCCACAGCCCTCCACGCAGAGGATGCCGGCCGGTGGATGGAAGACGGAGGGCGAGGTCTTTCGGAATGCACCTTTCCCGATCAATCCGTAGCCCACGATCGGATTCGTGATGACGACGGCCCCGAAGCGCATGTGCGCCTCGGGGTCGTTCGGCGTTACGGCGCATGTTCGCCGCGACGACGTGGTGCACGCGACTCGCCCGGACGGCGCCGCGTGCACCACGTCGCGCATCGGGCCGTCAGGCGGCCCGCGGCTCGGCGAAGGCGAGGCTCACGGCGCGGCGAGCCTGGCGCTTGAGCGCGCGATGCACGGCGCGCGCGTAGTGGATGAAGTTGCTCCCCGCCCACGGATAGCGAAGAAAGAACTCGGAAGGCAGCATGTCCGCCTTGAGCCGGTTGCACGATGGGCACGCGGCCACGACGTTGCCCGGCGTGTGCGCGCCTCCGCGAGCGAGCGGATGCACGTGGTCGAGCGTCGCGTGCGCGTAGTCGAGCGGCGCCGCGCAGTAGACGCAGCGCCGACCGCAGTCGCGGATGGCGGCGAGCTTGATGGCGCGCTTCTGCTCGGAGGGCAGCAGGCGACGCACGCGGCGGAAGACCCTGCGGTGCGCGCGCGGGAGCGTGACGCGATGACCGTGTCGAGCGGGCAATCTCACCTCGCTGGAAAAGACGACACCCCGCACAGGGAAGGAGTCCCTGTCGCGGGGTGTCGCGCATCGTGGTCGTAGTGGTGCCGCCGCTGGAGGCGTCGAGCGTCGTCCGCTCGAGTCGCGCGCTGCGTCAGTCCGTGCTGAGCTGCTGCGAACATTGGCCTCCGGGTGCGTCGGAACTGCGGTGATGCAGTCTTCGCGCTACTAGTGCAGCGGATGTGCCATTCGCGCAAGGGCGATCGGGCACTCCACCGGGGCGTTCCTACCTTGGCGACGACGGACTGCGGCGATCGGTAACACCCTCCCGCCTGCGCTCGGGACGCGTCCGCGCCATCACGGGGTCGCGGAGCGCGGCGATGATGCGCGCCGCGTTCATGTCCAGCACCGTCCGGTCGGGCATCTCCGAGCCGGCGAAGGGCAGCGGGATGTCGAAGCCGTCGCCTGGCCGGCGCGGGATGACGTGCACGTGGTAGTGGAAGACATCCTGTCCTGCCGCCTTGCCGCTGTTGACGACGATGTTCAGCCCATCGGCGCCGGCGACGTGCTTCACGACGGGCGCGAGCTGCATCGACACCTGGAAGAGGTGCGAGGCGAGGGACGGCGGGATGTCCTCGATGGACTCGTAGTGCTCGCGCGGCACCACGAGCACGTGCCCGGCATTCACCGGCTGGATGTCCATGAACGCCACCACCTCCGCGTCCTCGAAGCACATGGACACTTCCCCGGCGCCGTGAATCAGGTCACAGAATGGACAGCTGGAGTGCTTGGCCGGTGGCATGGATCCTCACTGGTGAAAGAACACATTCGAAAACGCACACCCGATGCCACCGCCGCGGCCCTCATTCCCGGCAGCTTCGCTCGCGAAGGCTAACCCGCGGCGGCACGCGCATCTCGCAGGTACTCATCATCCCGGACCGCAGATTGTAGTCCTTCTCCGCCGCCTCCAGCTCGGCGAGCTTCCGGAAGAGGGCGACGGTATCGGTCGTCGCGGCGCAGTAGACGATGTAGTCGCGCGGCCCGCCGCAGCTCCGCCATCCCAGGGGCGCCGTCCGGCACTGTGACACCGAGTCGCAGCCAGCGGTGCGCGCGAGTTGGCGCGCCTCGCGCTCGAGGCGCGTGAGGCGCGCCTGCAATTCGACGTTGGTGTCCTGCACGGTGGCGGGTGGCCGGGTCGTGTTGCGCGGCGGCACGAGCTCCGCGCCGACGGATCGTGTCGCGGACGCGGACGAAGGGCGTGTCGAATCGGTCCTGTCGCCGTGCCGCGCACACGCACCGAGCAGCGCGACCGCCGCGCCAGCGAGGCTACACGCCGCGCCGCGTGGAATCACTTCACCAGCCTATCGGGGTCATACACGACGCGCCCGCCAACCATGGTGAGCACCACCTTCGCATCGCGAATGGTTTCCGGGGGCACGCGCGTGATGTCGCGATCGATCATGACCACGTCGGCGAGCATGCCGGGAGCGAGGGTGCCCAGCTCCGTGTCGCGGAAGGCGGCGTACGCGGCGCCACTCGTGTAGGCGCGGAGCGCCTGCTCCACCGTGATCTTCTGCTCGGGCACCCAGCCGCCGGGGTTCCGGTCATCGAGCGTACGACGTGTCACCGCGGCGTAGATCCCCTCGAGTGGCGTGGCGGGCGCGACGAACCAGTCGCTCCCGAAGGCGAGCGTGGTGCCGGCATCGAGCAGCGACCGGAACGCGTATGTGGTCCTTGCGCGCTCGGCGCCGATGACACGATCGGCCCACCGGCCGTCGTCGATGGCATGGTAGGGCTGCATGCTGGCGATGACGCCGAGCTGGGCAAAGCGCGGGATGTCCGACGGCGCGATGTGCTGCGCGTGCTCGATGCGGAAGCGACGGTCGTGCGCGCCGTTCTCGCGCTCCACGCGCTGGTAGATGTTGAGCTGCGTGCGGATGGCGCTGTCGCCGATGGCGTGCACCATCACCTGCAGGCCCGCCTTGTCCGCGGCTGACGTCCACGCGTAGAGATCCGCCGGCGTGTTGACGAACAGGCCGCGATCGCTCGGTGCGTCGGTGAACGGCTCGAGCATCGCTGCGGTGTGGGAGCCGAGCGAGCCGTCCACGAAGCCCTTGAGGCCACCGATGCGGAGCCACGCGTCGCCGTGGCCACGCGCGGCCACGGTGTCTCGCAGGCGTGCCCAGGTCGCCAGGGGCACCGCGGCGGCAATGCGGGTGCGGAGCGCGCCTTGCGTGTCCGCGAGCTCGAAGACGGCGAGGTCGGCCCACGTCCCCATGTGGTCCACGCTCGTTACCCCGCGTTCGGCGACGTAGGTCATGGCGCTGTCGAGGGCACGCAGGCTCATCTCCATCGTCGGATCGGGGACGGCCGTCATGAGGTCCATCGCGTTGTCCTTGAGGATGCCGGTGGGCTCCCCGCTCGCGTCCCGCACGATGGTGCCGCCAGCCACGTCCTTCGTGTCACGCGTGATGTGAGCGGCGCGAAGGGCGAGGGTGTTGGCGAGGTTCATGTGCCCGTCGAGGCGGTTGATCCAGACCGGATTGTCCGGGGTGACCGAATCGATCCAGCTGCGCTCGGGAAGCTCGCCACCCCAGTTCGTGTGATCCCAGTCCCCGTTGAGGATCCACGTGCCGGCGGGAAGGGTGGCGGCGTAATCGCGGATGCGACGGATGAACTCGGCTTTCGTCCGTGCGTCACGGAGCTTCACCGAGGAGAGCGCGAAGCCGCCGTCGAAGAAGTGGACGTGGGAGTCGATGAAGCCGGGCGTGACCATCATGCCGTGCGCATCCACGACCCGAGTCGCCGGGGTAACGCGCTTCCGAATGGCCGCGCTGCTGCCCACGGCCTCGATGCGATCACCGTGGACGAGGACGGCGTCGGCCCACGGGCGACGGCGATCGCCCGTCCAGACGCGGGCATTGACGATGGCGAGGGCCTCGACCGGCGCGGGCGCCGGCGCGATGACAGGAGTCGCGGACTGCTGCTGCATGGCGGCGCGAGCGGGGAGCGGAAGCGCGAGAGCGAGCGCGGCGATACGCGCAGCTCGATGTAAAGTGGGCATGCAGGAGAGTGCGGCACGCTCCGGCTCGACGGAAGGGGCGCTTGACGGCCGACCCGCCGTCCGGCGAGCGTTCCGGATGATCGCTACCTCCATCTGGTTCTGGGTTGGCTTCGTCGCCTTCGTCCTGGCGATGCTCGCGCTCGACCTCGGCGTCTTCAACCGCACGCCGCACGTCGTGCGCGCACGCGAGGCGGCGACCTGGACGGCCGTGTGGGTCGGGCTCGCCCTGCTCTTCGCCGCAGGCCTCGCCTACTTCGCGAGCCACCAGGCGGCGCTGACCTTCCTCACGGGGTACGTGATCGAGGAGTCGCTGAGCGTCGACAACATCTTCGTCATCGTCCTGATCTTCCAGTACTTCGCCGTGCCGGCGCAGTACCAGCACCGCGTGCTCTTCTGGGGAATCCTGGGCGCGCTCGTCATGCGCGGCCTCTTCATCGCGCTCGGGGCCGCGCTCCTGGCGCGCTTCGAGTGGATCATCTACATCTTCGGCGGCCTGCTCGTCGTGACCGGCGTGCGCATGGCGGTGAAGCAGGACGAGGAGTTCGACGCCAGCCAGAACCCGATCGTGAAGTTCGTGCGACGGTTCCTCCCACTCACGAACGGGTACCGCGGCAAGCACTTCTTCACCGTGGAAGAGGGACGTCGCTACGCGACGCCCCTGCTGCTCGTGCTGGTGCTGGTCGAGGGCACGGACCTCATCTTCGCGGTAGACTCCATTCCCGCCATCTTCGGCATCACGCGCGACCCGTTCCTCGTCTTCACCTCGAACATCTTCGCCGTGCTCGGCCTGCGGTCGCTGTTCTTCCTCCTCGCCAGCGTGGTGACGAAGTTCCACCTGCTGAAGTACGGGCTGGCGGTGATCCTCACGTTCGTGGGCGTGAAGATGCTGATCGAGAGCTGGGTGCACATCCCGATCATGCTCTCGCTCGCCGTGGTGCTCGTCGTGCTGGCAGCGTCCATCTTCGCCTCATTGAAGTGGCCGAAGGCGGCGCCGATGCTGGAGGGGACGACGGGGTCGATATTCGGGCGAGAAAAGGGCAACGGCTAGTACTTCGTACCTGGTACATGGTACGAAGACCCGGTGGGACGCCCGCCTGATGTACCTCGACGCTGTCGCTCAACCACCGACCGTCGCTG
>Ga0207664_10001603_pt1 | contig 14871 bp, 11 predicted proteins | sample LARL83metaG_FD_184349 | JGI IMG/M metagenome (GOLD analysis project Ga0207664, IMG submission 184349) | Corn, switchgrass and miscanthus rhizosphere microbial communities from Kellogg Biological Station, Michigan, USA - LAR L8-3 metaG... | ecosystem: Host-associated > Plants > Roots >... | reverse complement strand
CGGTGGCGGGGGACCGGGAGCCGATGAACCTGAGCCCGCAGTCCTCGCAGCGGGCCCGGGGCGTCGAGGTGTGGGCGGTACTGGCCGCCCTCGGCCGCGACGGGGTGGCCCAGCTGGTGGAGCGGACCTGCGGGCTGGCCCGGCGGCTGGCGGCCGGCCTGCGCGCCGGCGGGCACCAGGTGCTGAACGACGTGGTGCTGAACCAGGTGGTGGTCGACTTCGGTGACCCAGCCCGGACCGGCGCGGTCATCGCGGCGGTGCAGGACGATGGCACCTGCTGGTGCGGGCCGACCATCTGGCGGGGCCGCCCGGCCATGCGGGTCAGCGTGTGCTCATGGATCACCACCGAAGCGGATATCGACGCCAGCGTCGCGGCCATCGCCCGCTGTGCCCGGCAGCAGCCGGCCGCCCCACGCTGACCTGGGCCACCGCCGGCCCGGCCGCGGCTGCCTAGGTCTCGCCGTGCTCCTGCAGGAAGTCGCGGAATTCGGCGATCGCCTCATCCTGGTCGTTCCCCAGCTCGCTGACCAGCAGCATCTCGGTGCCGGACCAGTAGGCGCCGACGTACTCGCCGTCGCTGCCCGGGGGGACCAGCAGATGACTGTGCGCGATCTTGATGTGGTCGCGTATCTCGTCCCAGCTGATCCCGGCCGGTACCAGGCCGATCGCGGGGGCATCAGAGTCGTCGTAGGCAAGGTCGTCCAGCATCGGCCCGCTCCCTCAGCGCGGGCTCACCCGGCCCGGCGGTGCTGCCACGATAAGCCGGCCGCCGGGAGACAGGCCCTGGCGGATCAAGTGCGATACATTTCGTGATTGCGCCATATCTGAGGGTATGGTCACTGGCTGCCCGGGCATCGAGCTCGTCGTCAAGATTGGTGCGGATGCGGTGGTGTCACAGCTAACCGGAGAGGGCAGTCCCGCGGGCCCCCGCCCCGAGCCGGACCTGTCCGGCCTGGCGGTGTTCACGCTGGACCCGGCGGGCCGGGTGACCGCCTGGTCGGTGACCGCGGCGGCGCTGTTCGGGCGCACCGCGGACGAGGTCACCGGGCAGGATGTGTGCGCCGTGCTGCTGACCGCCCCGGGCCAGCGCGAGCTGGTCGCGGCGGCGCTCGCCGCGACCGCCGCGCAGCGGACCTGGTCCGCGGCCCTGGCCGTCCCGGCGGGCAGCGCCGATACCCGGGTCACCCTGCACTGCGAGCCGCTGGACGGGCCCCAGCCGGGGGCACTGGTGATCGCGCAGCGGCTCCGGCCACCCGGCCAGGATCTGCTCCGCGAGGCGGCCACCCGGATCGGCACCACGCTCGACCTGCCCCGGACCGCCCGCGAGGTCGCCGATGTGGCGGTCCCCGCGTTCGCCGACGCGATGGCCCTCTTCGTGTCCGAGCACCTGCTCGCCGCCGATGAGCCCAGTGCCCCCGAGCCCGGGGCCACGGCCGTCGTGCGGCGGCTCGCGGCGCGCCTGGCCGGCCAGGCCACGGCGGTCACCGACGGGCTGCTGCGCCCGGGTGAGGCGCTCGTCTTCCGCGGCGACTCGCCCAGTTTACGAGCCATGATCACGGGCAGCCCGGTGCTGTTCGACCGGCTCGACCCGGACACCGCGCAGCGGCTGGCCCGCGGGCCGGGTGCCCGGCAGGTCGCCGCCGAGTACACCTCCTGGCTGGCGGTGCCGCTGGCGGCCCGCGGCACGGTGCTGGGCTGTGCCACGTTCGGCCGGGCCGCCACCCGCCCCCGCTTCGATCCGGACGACATCGCGCTGGCCGGCGAGCTCGCGGCCCGCGCCGCGGTGTGCATCGACAACGCCCGGCTCTATCACCGGGAGCGCCGGATCGCGTTCGCCCTGCAGCACGGCCTGCTGCCCGCCGAGCCCCGCGGGCCCGCCGGGATGGCGGTGGCCCACCGTTACCTGCCGGTCGGGGCCAGCGTGGTGGGCGGTGACTGGCATGACATCGTCCCGCTGGCCGATGGCCGGGCCGCGCTCATCGTGGGTGATGCGATGGGGCACGGCCCGGAGGCGGCCGCGGTCATGGTGCAGCTGCGCACCGCCGCGCACACGCTGGCCGGCCTGGAACTGCCGCCCGAGGAGGTGCTCCGCAAGCTGGACCGGATGGCCGCCGGGATGCCCGCCGCGCCGTTCGCCACCTGCGTCTGCGCGGTCATCGACCCGCCCGGGCAGTCAGCCGTGCTGGCCAGGGCCGGGCACCCGCCGCCGGTGCTGACCTACCCGGACGGGGCCACCGACGTGCTTGACCTGCCCGACGGGCTCCCGCTCGGGCTGGCCGCCGGCGCCTTCCAGCCGGCTCAGGTCACTGTGCCGCCCGGCGCCACCCTCGCGCTGTACACCGATGGGCTGGTGGAAAGCCGCACCCGGCCGGTGGAACACGGGCTGGCCGCGCTGCGCGAAGCGCTCGGCGCGGCGCTGGTCCAGCCAGGCAGTTCGCTGGACACCGCGTGCGAGACCATCATCCAGACCCTCCGCCAGCGCGGCGAAGACGACGTCACCCTGGTGCTCGCGCGAATCCGCGAGTAGGCCGATGCCGCGCCCCCGCCATCCTGGGTACCGGGATCAGCGGGCGGGTATCGAGTCCGGGGGAGGACTCATGAAGGCGGTCATCGTCGGCGGCGGGATCGGCGGGCTGGCCTGTGCGCTGGCCCTGGGCCGGCGCGACTGGCAGGCCGAGGTGCTGGAACGTGCCCCGGAGTTCACCGAGGTCGGCGCGGGGCTGTCGCTGTGGTCCAACGCGCTGCGGGCGCTGGATGCGCTCGGGGTAGGTGATTCCGTCCGCGGCCGCGCCGTGCTGGAAGGCCAGGCCGGCATCCGGGATCCGGCCGGCCGGTGGCTGGCCCGCACCGACACAGCCGAACTGGCCCGCCGGTACGGGCCAGCGGCCATGCTGCACCGGGCCGACCTGCTCGACGTGCTCCGCGGCGCGGTGCCCGCCGGGGTACTGCGCAGCGGCATCACCGTGCACCGGGTCCAGCCGGACGGGACCGTGCTGCACTCCGCGGGCGAATCCCGGGCTGACCTGGTCGTCGGTGCGGACGGCATCCGCAGCGTGGTGCGCACCTCGCTGTGGCCGGCGGCGGCGCCGCCCCGGTACGCCGGGTACACCGCCTGGCGGATGGTCACGCCGCCGGTGCCGGTCAGCGACAGCTGCGAGACGTGGGGGGCGGGGCAGCGGTTCGGCTACGCGCGGCTCCCCGACCGGCGGGTCTACTGCTACGCGACCGCCAGCGTCCCGGCCGGCCAGGATGGCGGCGGGCTGGCTGGGCTGCGCCGCCGGTTCGGCGGCTGGCATGACCCGATCCCGGCGCTGCTGGCCGCGGCGGACGAGGCCGCGCTGCTGCACGACGACCTGTATGAACTGCCGCCGCTGCCCAGCTACACCGCGGGCCCGGCCGTGCTGGCCGGGGACGCCGCGCACGCCATGACACCCAACCTGGGGCAGGGCGCCGGGCAGGCGCTGGAGGACGCGGTCGTGCTGGCCAAGGTCGTGGACGGCCCAGCCGGGCGGGCCGCCTACGACCGGTTGCGGCGGCCGCGGGCCCAGATGATCGCCCAGCGCTCGCACCGGATCGGCGCGGTCGCCCAGTGGTCGTCACCCGCCGCGGTGCGGGTGCGCAATACCGCGCTGCGCCTGCTGCCCGGCTCCTCGTTCACCCGGTCCCTGGCGCCGGTACTGAACTGGACCCCCTGACCGGTCCTGCGGTCACGCCCTGGCCCGGGTGGGCAGGCATCCGCCAGCCGGCCGATGTTCCGCCCGCCATCCCGGCGTGACGCTGGGTGGGTGGAGATCCATCTCTCGCTCGACACGATCGACCCCCCGGCGGGCCGGCTCCGGGTGCTGCCCGGCCCCGGTGGGCCCGGCGGCCCGGGCGCCGGGAACGGTGGCCCCGCGGCCCGGCAGGCCGGGTTCTGCGGCTGGCTCGGCCTGCTGCGTGCCCTGTACGAGGTGACCGGGTCACCGGCCAGCTGGCCGTGACGTGCCGCGGTGGCCGCGCCACCGGACAGCAGTACGATCCCGGCTATAGCCGCCACCGCGCCCATCCGGGGCCTGTACGGCCGCGAGGCCGAGATCAGCCAGCTCCGCCAGGCGCTCGACCGGGCCGCCGCCAGCCCGCCGGGCCGGGCCCTGTACCAGGCCACGTTCACCAGCATGCTCGCGGTGATGAACGAGCGGGAGGGCCATGGCAGCCCGCCCGACGTCGCCGCCGCCACCATCATCCGCGCGCTGACCGCCAGCCGTCCCCGGACCATGTACCTGACCGGGAAGGATTCCCGGCGGCTGGCTCTGCTCAGCCTGCTGCCCACCCCGGTCCTGGACGCGGCCAAGCGGCTGGTGTTCGGGCTGCCCGCCGCCCCCGGCTCGCTCACCGTCCGGCCGGTGGCCTGACCAGCCCGGCCTGACCAGCCCGGCCTGGCCCACCCCGGTTCGTGCGGGCGACATCGCCGGTCCGGCCCCGGCCGTGTGCCAAATGGGTAACCAATCCCGCCCCGGGACTGGCGCGGCCGCGCCGGGTGCGTACCGTCTGCTCATGGGCAGGGGTCCGGGCGCTGGCACCGATGACATGACCGCCCGGGCCGCGGACCGCGATCGGGTGCGTGCCGCCCGGCTGCCGTTCGTGCTGGGCCGGGCCCGGTTCGCTCCGCTGCTGCCCGCCAGCCTGCTGCTGGCCGTGCTGACCTCGGTGCTGGTGACCACGGCGCTGGCCAGCTTCGGCAGCCGGGCGCTGCCCGCCGCCGCCCACCAGCGGCTGGCCCGCTCCGCGGCCACCACCATCCAGGTCAGCGGGCAGCTCACCGCGGGCCAGGCCAGCGCCGATCAGCCCATCATCCGGGCCGCGGTGCACTCGGCTCTGGGCGGCGTGCCGTCCACGCTGGCCAGTGCTCGCTGGTCGGATCAGCTGGCGCTGCCCCGCACCGGCGGCCGGAACCAGATGCCGCTGATCCAGGCGGCCGTGCTCGATCACGTCCTCGCGCATGCCCAGCTGACCGCCGGGCGGTGGCCGGGACCGCCGCAGCCGGGTGCGCCCATCGGCGTGGTACTGCCAGCTACCACGGCGGCCACCCTGCATCTGCCGGTCGGGACGGCGCTGACCCTGCGGGACAGCCTCACCGGGGCGCCGGTCCAGCTCACGGTGACCGGCCTGTTCCGGCCGCGCGACCCGGCCGCGCCATACTGGCGGCTGAGCCTGCTCGGCACCAGCGGCCAGCTCGTCCAGGGCACGTTCATCACCTACGGCCCGATGCTGGTCAATCCGGCCGCACTCGGCCCCGGCGGGCTCCCGGTCAGCGCCGCGTCCTGGCTCGTCACCGTGCATACCGCGAGCATCCCGCCGGGCCAGGCCGGCCAGCTCGGCCGCCGGCTCGGGGCGGCCGTCACCACCCTGGCGCGGGCCCAGCGCCTCGGTGGGCTGCAGGTCAGCACGGGCCTGCCCCAGGTACTGGCCGCGCTGGCCAGCAGCCTGGTGGTGGCCAGGTCGCTGCTGCTGATCGGCTCGCTGCAGTTGCTGCTGCTGGCCATCGCCGCGGCCGCGCTGGCCGCGCGGCTGCTGACCAGCCAGCGGGACGAGGAGACCGCGCTGCTGTCCGCGCGGGGAGTAGCCCGGGCCCAGCTGGTCCGGGCGTCCCTGGCCGAGGCGTGCCTGCTGGCCGTGGCCGGGGCCGCGGCCGGGGTGGTGGCCGGCTGCTACCTCGCGGACCTGCTGATCTCGGTCAGCGGCCTGCCGATCAGGGGCGGCGCGGGCGACCCGGTCAGCGTGCTGCACCGCGGCCTGGCCGGCGCGGCCTGGTGGCCCGCCGTGGCCATCATGGTGCTGGTCATCGTGGTCGTGATGTGGCCGGCGCTGCGCCCGGCGACACCCGGCGCGGCCCGGCTGCGCCGGGGCCGGCCCGCGGCGCTGGCCAGTGTGGCCCGGGCTGGCCTGGACGTGGCCCTTATCGCGCTGGGCGCGCTGGCCTTCTGGGAGCTGCACAGCTACTCGGCGGTGCCCCGGCTGTCCGGTGGGGGACTCGGCATCGACCCGGTACTCGCCGTGGCCCCGGCGCTGGCCCTGGCCGGCATCGCGCTGCTCCCGCTGCGCGCCCTGCCTGCCCTGGCCCGGGTCGCAGACCGGCTGAGCGCCCGTGGCCGGCGCCTCGCCGCCGCGCTGACCAGCTGGCAGGTCAGCCGGCGCCCGGTGCGCGCGGGCAGCCCGGTCCTGGTGGTGATCCTGGCCGTGGCCATCGGCACACTGGTGCTCGCCGAGCATCAGAGCTGGCGGCAGTCCCAGCTGGATCAGGCGGCCTTCACCACCGGGGCCGACGTCCGGGTGGACCTGGCCGCGCCGCTGCCGCTGGGCCAGGCTGGCCGCCCCACCGCGGCCCCTGGTGTGCGCAGCGCGATGCCGGTGGCCACGTTCAACAGCGGCTTCCCAGTCTTCGCGCTGAACGCCCGGGAGGCCGCCAGCACCGTGCTGCTCCGGCCGGACCTGTCCGCGCTGCCCGCCGCAGCCTTGTGGCAGCGGATCACCCCGCCGCACCGCGGGCCGGGCCTGACCCTGCCCGGCCGGCCCCGCCAGCTGGCCGTCACCGCGATGCTGCGGCCACCACCCGGCGGCCATCTCGGTGCGCTGTCGGCCAGCCTGTCGGTCCAGGACGGCTGGGGCATCGTGTACTCGGTCCCGGCCGGGACGCTGCCTGCCGACGGCCGGGATCACCAGCTGACCGCCAGCCTGGCCGCCACCCACGGGCAGCCGCGCTACCCGCTGCGCCTGCTCGGCCTGTCGCTCGGCTACCAGCTGCCCGGGTTCCCGGTCCCGCCCCCGCACGCGCCGCCACCCGCGCTGCAGGCGGCCAGCCGGGACGAGCACCGGGCCGCCGCGGGCCGGGCCACGCTGACCATCCACGCCCTGGCCCCCTCCGGCCCCGCCGCCGGCGGCTCCCCGGCCCCGGTCATCCCGGGCGCGGACCTGACCCGGTGGCACGCCGTAGGGGCATCCGCGGACCTGGCCAACCCGCGGGCCCACGGCATCAGGCCCGTCGTGACCACCTGGCGCGGCAGCGCAGGCGCGGCCGTGCTGGGCTTCCGGATCGGCGCCGGGGAGCTTGTGCAGCACGCCGGCGTGCCGCCGCAACCCGTGTCCGGGCAGCTGCAGCTGACCGCCGGGGCGCCGGTGCAGCCGCTGCCGGCCATCGCCACCCGCGCGTTCTTCGCCTCGTCCGGCGGGCACCTGGGCCAGGTCATCCCGCTGCCGGTCGGCACCACCAGCGTGCCGGTGCGGCTGGTGGCTGAGATCCGGGCCTTCCCCACCGCGGGCGGCGCCACGCCCGCGGTGATCGTTGACCAGTCCTGGCTCCAGGAGTTCCTGGCCAGCCAGTCACAGCCGCCGCTGCCGGTCAGCCAGTGGTGGCTGAGCACTGGGCACCGGGTCCCGGCCGGGCTGCTCCCCGGTGGCACCGTGACCAGCTTCAGCCAGACCGCGGACGGGCTGCTGGCCGACCCGCTGCCGAACGTTCCGCAGCTCGCGCTGGTAGTGATCGTGGCCGCTGCGGCCTTGCTGGCCAGCATCGGTTTCCTGGTCAGCGTGGTGGCCACGGTCCGGGAACGCCGCCTGCAGGACGCGCTGCTGGCCGCGCTGGGCGTGGGCCAGGCCAGCCGGGCCGGCCAGCTGTGCCTGGAGCAGCTGATGCTCAGCCTGCCCGGCGCGGCCGTGGGTGCGCTGATCGGCGCGGCCCTGGCCTGGCTGCTGGTCCCCGCCGTCACGCTGACCAGCGGGGCAACCGCTCCGTTCCCGCCGGTGCAGGTGGTCATCCCAGTGGGCTGGACGGTGCTGCTGGCGCTGGGCATCGCGGCCGTGCCCGTGCTGACCGCCGCGGTGGCCGGTGCCTACCGGCCTGACCCCGCGGCCGAGCTGCGCGCCGGGGAGGCCGGATGACCGCGGCGGCCGGGCGGCCCGGCCCGGCCCGGCCCGGGCCGGGCCGCCGGGCCCACGCGGCCTGGGCCGCACTGACCGGTACCGGCGCGGCGGCCAGCGCCGCCCTGGCCCTGCTCGTGCTGGTCGGCGTGTTCATCGCGGTCGCCGTGCCCCGGGCCAGCCTCGGTTACCGGACCCAGGTGCTGCAGCGCACGTTCGGCGCCATGTCGTCGTCGGCGACGACAGTGCTGGCCGACTCCGGCATCGCCGGCCTGCGGCAGAGCTACCTCAGCGCGTCCCAGCTGGCCACGGCCCGCGGGGAGCTCGCGGCCGGCCTGCGCCGGGCCGGGCTGCCGCTGGCCCCGCCCGCCCTGGACTGGGCCGGCATGGTCTCCGGGTCAAGCCCGTTCTCGGTGGCCGGCCAGCCACCGGTGCACACCACGGCGCCACCGCAGGTGGAGCTGCTCTACCGCAGCGGGCTGGCCAGCAACGGCCGGCTGGCTGCGGGGCGGTGGCCGTCCAGCGTGGTCACGCACGGGTCGTCCGCAACGTTCCAGGTCGCGGTCACCACGGCCACCGCGGCCAGGTTCCGCTTGCGGCCCGGCTCCCGGATCCGGGCGTCCGGCCAGGTACTGACGGTCACCGGGGTCATCGCGCCGCGCCGCGCCGGGTCCTCCTTCTGGACCGTGGACCCGGTGGCCGCCGCGCCACAGCTGACCTACCCCAACCCGGACGCGCCGCCCTACTGGAGCTCGGGCGCCTTTGTCGGCCCGGCCGAACTGCCCAGCATGCAGAGCTACCTGACCTCCGAGCCGGTGCGCGCGCTGTGGAGCTTCCCGCTGGACCTGCGCCACGTCACCGCCGACCAGGCGGCCGGCCTGCTGGCCGCGGTCCAGGCGCTGTCCTACCTGCCCGCGGCCACCTCGGTGAACCTGAGCCTCAGCGCGACCGCGGGTGAGTCCGCCACCATCCAGACCACGCTCAGCAGCGGCCTGGCCGCCACCTTGCCGTCCTTCGTGGCCACCGATGACGCGGTACAGCGGGTGCTCTCGCTGCTGTTCGTCAGCCTGGCCGTGCTCGCCGCGGTGGTGGTGCTGCTCGGCGCCCGGCTGGTCGCCGAGCACCGGCGCGGCGAGTTCACCATGATGCGGGCGCGCGGCGCATCGCTGCGCCAGATCGGCTGGGCCGCGCTGGGCGGCGGGGCGGTGGCCGCGGTACCGGCCGCCGCCGTCGCCGCCGGGGCGGCGGTGGCCGTCACCCCGGGCCCTGCTTCCGCGCTGTCCTGGTGGCTGGCTGGCGCGATCACCGTGCTGGCGCTGGCCGGCCCGCCGCTGCTGGCGATGTGGTGGTACCGCCCCCGCCGCCGCGCCGCGCTGCGCCGGGCCACGGCCGCCCGGCGGGCCGCCGTGGCCCGGCGCTGGGTCGCCGATGCCGCACTGGCCTGCGCGGCCATCGGGGGCCTGGTCGTGCTCCGGCAGCAGGGCCTGCCACCCGCCGGCCAGCTGGACCTGTTCACCAGCGCAGCGCCGGTGCTGGCCGCGGTGCCGATCGCGCTGCTCGTCGCCCGGGCTGGCCCGCCGCTGCTGCGTCGGCTGGCCCGGCTGGCCACCCGGCGCCGCGGCGTGGTCCTGGTGGTCGGGTTCGCCCGGGGCAGTGCGGCGGCGCAGGCCGGGCTGCTACCGGTGTTCGCGCTCGTCCTCGCGTTCGCCGTGGTCGCGTTCGCCGGGATGGCCCGCGGCGGCGTGGCCCGCGCCGACGTGTCGGCGTCCTGGCAGGCCGCAGGGGCCCAGGCGGTGGTCACCGCGCCTGAGGCCGGCCCGGGTATCACCCCGGCCGCGCAGCGCCTGATCACCCGGGTACCGGGCGTCCAGCGTGCCGCCCCGGTCTCGGTGGTCCAGGGCACGTCGGGCCAGGGCCTGCAGCTGCCGGTGGTGATCGTCGCCCCGCAGCGGTACGCCGCGCTGACCGCGGCGACCCCGCTGCCCCCGTTCCCGGCCGCGGCGCTGGCCCAGCCAGGCCGGCCCGGCCCAGTGCCGATCCTCATCTCACCCGGGGCCCGGGACATTCTGGGTGCCCGCGGGCAGCTGTACGCGGCCGGCCGCCAGCTGCGGTTCCGGGTGGCCGGCCTGCTGCCCAGCATCGTCGGCGGCCCGGCCGGCAGCCAGTTCGCGGTGCTGCCGGCGTGGGCGCTGGGCGCGGCCACCCCCACCCCGACCGCGCTGGCGCTGGCCGGCCCGCGGCTGGACGCGGCGGCGCTGCGCTCCGTGGCCCGGCGCGTGGTGCCCGGCGCCCAGATCACGCTGCGCACCGGGGTGCTGGCCGGCATCTCCGGTGCCCCGCTGCCCCACGGCGGGGTGATCACCTTCGCCCAGGGTACGGCCGCGGCGGCCGGGTTCAGCCTGCTCATCATGTTGCTCACGCTGATCCTCAGCGCCCGTTCCCGGGAGCTGACCCTGGCCCGGCTGGCCACCATGGGCCTCGGGCCAGCCCAGTCACTGCGCATCACGGCGGTGGAAACCCTGCCCGGCATCCTGGCCGCCGCGGTGGGCGGTACCGCGTGTGCGCTGGCCCTGGTGCCGCTGGTCGGGCCCGCGGTCGACCTCGCGGCCTTCACCGGCCTCCCGGTGACCGTGCCGCTGCGCGCTGACCCGGCGGCAATCGGCGCCGCCGTGGCCGGGCTGCTGCTTCTCGCGGCGCTCACGCTTACCATCCAGAGCAGGCTGGCCCGCGGCCGCCGCACGACCCAGGCGCTGCGGGTGGGCGAATGACCCGGAGGCGAGGCAGATGACGGCAGCACCCCGCGACCCGCGGCCGGCCCAGCCGGTTGGCCCGGCGGCCGGGCTGAGCGAACTGGGGGCTGAGGCGGAGCGGAGCCGCACGTCCTACGGCGAGGGCGCGCTGATCATGTGCGACCGGCTGGTGCGCATCTACGCCTCGGACGGGATCGAAGTGCAGGCGCTGCAAGGACTGGACCTGCTGGTCGCCGAGGGCGAGCTGACCGCGATCGTCGGCGCGTCCGGCAGCGGCAAGTCCACGCTGATGAACATCCTGGCCGGGCTGGACGGCCCGACCGCGGGGCGGGCCCGGGTGGCCGGGCACGACCTGGGCCTGATGACCCCACGCGACCGGCTCGGCTACCGGCGCGCCGTGGTCGGCTTCCTGTGGCAGCAGACCGCCCGTAACCTGCTGCCCTATCTGACCGCGCAGCAGAACGTCGTCCTGCCCATGCGGTTCGCTGGCGTACCGCGCCGGGCGCGGGCCCAGCGGGCCGCGGATCTGCTGGCCATGCTCGGCCTGGCCAGCTGCGCCGGCCGGCGGCCGGCCCAGCTGTCCGGCGGTGAGCAGCAGCGCACCGCGATCGCCACCGCGCTGGCCAACCAGCCGAGGGTGCTGCTCGCCGACGAGCCCACCGGCGAGCTGGATAGTGCCACCGCGCGGGAGGTGTTCGCGGCGCTGCAGCTGGCCAACGCCGAGCTGGGCGTGACCGTGCTTGTCGTAACCCACGACCCGGCCGTGTCCACCGAGGTCCGGCGAACGATCGCGATCCGGGACGGGCGGACCAGCAGCGAGACGCTGCGCCACGACACTGCCGACGAGCACGGCAACCCATCCCGGCAGGCGGTGGAGTACGCGGTGCTGGACCGGGCCGGGCGCGTGCAGCTGCCCCGGGAGATGACCGAGGCGCTCAGCATGAAGGACCGGGTGCGGCTGGAACAGGATCAGGACCACATCGGCGTGTGGCCGGACCGGGAGGCAGGCCAGTGAGCCAGGCCGAGGCCGCCCGCCCGGCGGCCACGGCCGGGCCGGACGAGATCCTGGTCGCGGTGCGCGGGGTGTCCCGGACCTTCGGCAGCGGGCACACAGCCGTGCCCGCGCTGCGCGATGTGTCGTGCACGGTCCGCCGTGGCCAGTTGGTCGCACTGTGCGGGCGGTCCGGCTCGGGCAAGACCACGCTGCTCAATATCATCGGCGGCCTGGACTCCCCGACCAGCGGTCACCTGTGGGTGGCCGGGCAGGACGTGACCGCGCTGGGTGAGCATCAGCGGCTGGCGCTGCGGCGCAGCACGGTCGCGTTCATCTTCCAGTCATTCGGGCTCATCCCGATGCTGTCCGCGGCCGAGAACGTCGGCATCCCGCTGCGCATCGCCGGCACCCCGTCCCGGGTGCGCGACGAGCGGGTCGCGACCATGCTGGCCATCGTCGGGCTGGCCGAGCACGCCGCGCACCGCCCGGGTGAGCTGTCCGGCGGCCAGCAGCAGCGGGTGGCGATCGCCCGGGCGCTGGCCGGCCGCCCCCAGCTGCTGATCGCCGACGAGCCCACCAGCCAGCTGGACCTGGAGACCGGCCGCCAGATCATGCGCCTGCTGCTCACCGTGGTCCACTCCGAGGGCATCACCGCCCTGGTGGCCACGCACGATGAGGCGCTCATCGACCTGGCCGACGAGGTCATCCGGCTGGAGGACGGCCGCGTCGGAGGCTGACCGCAAGCTGGATCAGCCCGCCATCCCGGAGAACGAACCTGGTGGCCTGCTGCGGAGTCCTGGGTTAGATCACTCCGTGCGTGATCCCCGCCCAGACGCCGGCCTCGATGTCAGCCTCTTCCCTGACGATCGCTTCCCGCAGATCGTCAGGGCTTTCGCCGCGGACCACCCATGGTGGGCTGCTCATGGAGCGAGCTAACCGAGGAATTCGAGATAGGCCGAAACACAGCCCGCCGCGCTGTAGAGGTACTGAGGGAACGCGGGCTAGTCGAGACAGTCAAGACGCGGAGGTCCTATGTGCTCTGACATGCTCCGGAGACGGCCCGCAAGGCTAGGACAGCTCACCGGATCTGCACGACGAGGGCGCAGTGCTGGTGGTCGACGAGACTGGGGACGTGAAGAAGGGCGCGCACACCGTCCGTGTCAAGCGCCAGTACACCGGCACCGCCAGGAGGATCGAAAACGCGCAAGTCGCCGTCTACCTCGTCTACGCGGGACTGGAGGGGCACACGGCGGTGGACCGGGAGCTGCACATCCCGCGCCCGTGGACGTGCGATGCGGACCGCTGCCGGGCCGCGGACTGTACGTCCGGCCGCTGGAGGAGCGGCAGAGCTAGTGAACGCCGAGGTGGGCACCCATGGCGTGCTGCACGAGCGTCATCAGCGTGATCTTCACTGAGCTCCGCTTCCGCGCGTCGCACTCAATGACCGGCACGCTCGCGTTCACCGACAGGGCTTCCTGCACGCTGCTGACTGTGTGCGGGAACTCGCCGTTGAAGCCGTTAACCCCCACGATGAACGGCAGCCGGGCCGCCTCGAAGTAGTCGACCGCTGGGAACGAGTCGGCCAGCCGACGCGTGTCCACCAGGACCACGGCGCCGATCGCCCCCTGGACGAGGTCGTCCCACATGAACCAGAACCGGTGCTGCCCCGGTGTGCCGAACAGATAGAGGATCAGCCCGGCGTCCAGGGTGACCCGGCCGAAGTCCATGGCCACCGTCGTGGTCGTCTTCTCCGGTACCCCGGACAGATCGTCCACGCTGCCGCTGGCCTTGGTCAGCAGGGCCTCGGTGGTGAGCGGCTTGATCTCCGACACCGCCCCGACGAAGGTGGTCTTGCCCACGCCGAAGCCACCCGCCACGACGATCTTGACCGAAGTCATCGCGGTTTCCCCGGGGTTGCCCCGCAGCAGCTCAGATGTTGCGTAATCCACTGAGTACCCTTCCGAGCAGGTCAAGGTCTGGGTCAGCACGCCCGCCGGCTAGCTGCCGGCGGGCCGGAGTGCACTGCGCGGCGCCGGGGTGAGCGCCCGGCCCACCTTTTCCACCAGCAGCGCCATCTCGTAGGCGACCAGGCCTATATCGCAGTCGTCGGACGCGAGCACGGCCAGGCTGGAACCGTCGCTGATCGCCATGACCAGCAGCAGCCCCCGCCGCATCTCGACCACCGTCTGGGTGACCGGGCCGCCCTCGAACACCTGGGACGCGCCCTGGGTCAGACTGGTCAGGCCAGAGGTCACCGCGGCCAGCTGGTCCGCCCGGTCCTGGGGGAACGCGGCCGAGAACGCCAGCGGCAGGCCATCGGCGGACACGACGATGGCATGGGCCGCGGACGGTACCCGCTCGACGAAATTCGTGATGAGCCAGTTCAGGTCCTTCGCCGAAGAAGTCAGCGAACTCACGTGTCCTCCTTGCTGGTAGGTGGCTCGTCATCGGGTCCAGCCACCCGGGCTTTCCTGATTCCCTGCTGGAAGCTGGCCAGGCGCTGCCTGGTCTGCTCGGCGGACCTGGCCGTGAGCGAGGGTGGCGCGGCGGCCAGCGGGCCAACGCCGCCGGGCACCAGGTTCTGGTTCGGTACCCGCTTGGGCAGGCCAGCGCCGGTGAATCCCGCGGACACCGGTGCCTGCGCCATCTCCGCAGCCCGCCATCCCTCGTCGGACGGTGACGACCAGCTGGCCGGAGCGGGCTCCGGCGCGGGCGCCGACCGGTCCATCGAGCGCCTGCCCCGGCGGAACCAGTCGGACTCCACCGCCTCGAAGATGGGCAGCCGGTTCTCGGGCCCGGTGACGGCGGCAGGCGGCACGATCACCTGCGGGGTGGCCGTCGCACCGTCCCCGTCCGCCAGCGGGCCTAGTATGACTCGCGCGGCTGGCGCCGCCGCCGCAGCGAACACCTCGTCGGGCTCCGGGCTCGTCCCGGTGTCGGCCGCCCCGGCGGGTTCCGTCTCCCGTTCTGGTTCTGCTGGTTCAGGCCGGGGCGGGCGGGTCGGCGGCACGGCCCGGGCAGTGGTCGGCCGCCCGTCCGGGCTGCTGACCGCCAGCCCGTTGTCCATCCAGCTGACCGCCGCACTGTTCGTATCGGGCTGGAACCGGCGCAGGGTGATCGTGGCGGCGACGCTCTCCCGGGTGATCACTTCGTCGGGCAGCCATACCAGCGCGGCCAGCCCGCCGGTCGGCGCCGGGCGCAGCCGCACCCGGATGCCGTGCCGGGCGGCCAGCC
>Ga0207664_10001602_pt1 | contig 14873 bp, 11 predicted proteins | sample LARL83metaG_FD_184349 | JGI IMG/M metagenome (GOLD analysis project Ga0207664, IMG submission 184349) | Corn, switchgrass and miscanthus rhizosphere microbial communities from Kellogg Biological Station, Michigan, USA - LAR L8-3 metaG... | ecosystem: Host-associated > Plants > Roots >... | reverse complement strand
TCGGGATCGCCGCGAGCATCTCGACGAGCGGGCGCACCACGCCGCGCACGCCGGACGGCGCGAGCAGGCTCAGGTAGAGGCCGACGGCGATCGCGATCGGCATCGCGAGCACGAGCGCGATCGCCGAGCTGACGGCGGTGCCGTAGAGCATCACGGTCGCGCCGAAGACGTTGAAGTTCGGCTTCCACGTGCTGTGGACGAGGAAGCCCAGGCCGGTCTTCGAGATCGCGGCGCTCGCGCCGTGGATCACCTGGTAGCCGATCACGACGATCGTCAGCACGGCCACCCCCGCCGCCAGCAGGCACAGCGCGCGCAGCGTGCGCTCGCCGATGCGGTCGACGCGCTGCAGGCGGCGGCGCGCCCGCGCGCGGGCGCGCGCGCCGTCCGCGGAGACGGAGGTGACGCTCATGCCGGCAGCGTACGGGCGCCCGCCCGCCGGTTCCGGCTCCGTTCACCGCATTGATACAGCCCGGCAACAAGATGGAAACAGGCGAGGGCGCCGCCGCCGGGACGCTTCGGCCGACCCGAAAAAGACGGGGCATCGAACACGCCCATCCAGGCGGAAAGGACGTACCTTGAAGCGCAGCCGCATTCTCATCCTCTCGCTCGTGGCGCTGGTCGCCGGCGCGTTGCTCGGGCCGGCCTCCAACGCGATGGCCGCCGGCTCGCTCGTCGGCGCGGGCTCCACGCTGCTCGCGCCGCTCGAGGCGTACTGGGCAGCCGACTACCACACCAAGACCGGCACCTCGGTGACCTACGGCGCAGTCGGCTCCGGCGCCGGCATCGCGCAGATCTCCGCGCGCACGACCGACTTCGGCGCCTCCGACGCCCCGATGACGCCCGCGCAGGCCGCCGGCTGCAACAACTGCGTCCAGATCCCGTGGGCGCTGACGGCCACCGGCATCGCGTTCCATCTCGACGGCGTCCGCAGCATCAAGCTGTCGGGTCCGGTGATCGCCCTGATCTACCGCGGGCAGATCAAGAAGTGGAACGACGCGCGCATCCGCAAGCTCAACAGAGGCGTCAGGCTGCCGGGCACGGCGATCACGCCGGTCTTCCGCAGCGACGGCTCGGGCGACACGTACGCCTTCACGGACTTCCTCTCGGGCGTCAGCTCGCAGTGGAGAAAGAACTTCGGCCGCGCAACCGCGGTGAGCTTCCCGGTCGGCGTCGGCGGCAGAGGCAACGACGGCGTCACCGCCCTCGTCGCCTCGACGAACGGCGCGATCGGCTACATCTCGGCGTCCTACATCATCGCTCACGCGCTGAAGGTCGCCGCGCTCGAGAACGCCGCGGGCAAGTTCGTCTACCCGAACCTGAGCAACATCGCGGCGGCGGCGTCGGTCGTCAAGAGCGTCCCGGCGAACAACGAGATGCACATCGTCAACCCGCCGAAGAGGCTCAAGACCGCCTACCCGCTCTCGACGTTCACGTACGTGATCGTGCCGCACAACTCTTCGAAGAAGAGCCTGCTTGCGAGCTGGATCCGCTACGCGATGACGACGGGCCAGAAGTTCGGTGCGGCGCTCGACTTCGCGCCGATCCCGAAGGTCGTCTACAACGCGGGCATCAGGACGCTGAACACCCTCTAGAGGGTGGAAGGCGCCGCTTTGCCGGCCGGCGCGGGACCTACGGGCTCCGCGCCGGCCTTTTCGCTTCAGAACCAGCGGTGGAGCCACAGGTCCACCGCGCGCGTGCGGAAGCCGTAGCGCTGGTGGACCCGCTGCGTGACGACGTTCGCGCCCTGCGTCACGGTCCATACGCGCTCGTGCCCGGCCTGGGCGACTGCGCTGGTGGCGGTGGAGAACAACGCGTTCGCGAGGCCGCGTCCGCGCGCGTCGGCGTGAACCGCCATCACCTCCAGGTTGGGGTCCTCGCCGCCGCCGTCGTAGACGAGGAAGCTCTGCGCCGCGGGGTCCGTGAGCACGACGCGCCGCGGCGCGCTCTCGAAGCCCCGCCGCACGAACGCCGCGTACAGCTCGCCGGCGGCGCCGGGCGGGAAGTTGGGATCCGTCGCGAAGCGGCCCTGCGAGAACGACTCGCGCGCGAGCGCCTCCAGCGCGGCGCGCTGGTCCGGGCGCGCCGGCGCGATGCCGTGCTCGGCGCCGTCGTAGACCGGATCGTCGCGGCTGAGCATCCGCTCTAGCGTGATGCGCACGTCGCGCAGCACGAAGCCGGCCGCCTGCGCCAGCGCGGCGCCGCGCAGGTCGTCGGACTCGAGCAGCAGGTAGGCGCAGCGGATCTCCTGGGCGCGGCAGGCCTGCTCGACCGCATCGAGCGTCGCCTGATCCACGCGCTGCGCCTCCACCTGCGCGATCGGGAAGCCGAAGAACTCGCTGTCCCACTCCAGCAGCCGGATCGCGTCGCTCATGACGCCGCCGCCGCGACCAGCTCGCCGTCGCAGACGCGGGTGCTCGCCGCCACGACGTAGTAGGGGCGTCCCTTCGCCTCGCTGTAGACGCGTCCGACGTACTCGCCGATCAGCGCCACGATCAGGAGCTGCACGGTTAGCAGCGCGAAGATCAGCGCGAACGCGGAGACGGTGCCGCTCGGACCGCCGCCGACGAGCACGCGATAGAGCGCGAGCCCCACGGTGCCGAGGAAGCCGGCGAGCGACGCCGCCAGCCCGAGCGTCGTGAGCGCGCGCAGCGGGAACACCGCGTAGCCGGTCACGAGGTCGAGCATCATCTCGACGAGCGCGCCGATGCGATAGTGCGTGCCGCGCTCGGCGCGCGGCTGGTGCGCGATCGGCACCTCCTTGACCGGGACGCCGAGCCACGCCACGATCGCCGGCACGTTGCGGTGGCGCTCGGTGAACGTCAGCATCAGGTCGACGGTGGCGCGGTCGTAGACGCGGAACATCGAGCCGAAGTCGCGCAGCCTCGCGCCCGTCTTGTGGTTCAGCCAGCGCGTCAGCAGGCGCGTGATCGCGCGCCGCGGGAACGGGTCGCGGCGGTTCGCGCGGTAGCCGGAGACGACCGGGTACTGCGGCGAGAGCTCGCGCAGCAGCGCCGGGATCTCCTCGGGCTGGTACTGGAGGTCGCTGTCGAGCGTCGCGACCGCCGCGCCGCGGGCGTGCGCGAAGCCGGCGAAGATCGCGGCGTGCTGGCCGAAGTTGCGCGCCAGCCGCACGACCGTCGTCGGATGGCGTAGCGCGCGCGCCAGCTCGAGCGCGCGCGGGGTCGTGCGATCGAGCCCGCCGTCGTCGACGAGCACGAGCTCGCCGCCGCCCTCGACCGCTTCGAGCACCGGCTCGCAGCGCGCGAAGATCTGCTCGAGCGCGGCCTCGTCGCGGTACAGCGGGATCACGAGGCTGAGCCCCGGGCGCATCTCCCCCATGGAAGCAATGCTCCCACACCGGGACCGACGATGCACCGGATAGAGGTACGAATCTCCCGTTCACCTCTCGATCACCGGATGTTCCCCGGCTGGTCACAGGAGAACCCGCGCTTTGCAGGGATTCTTCGGCCATGACACCAGATGAGACGATCCCGTCGGCCAGCCGGGCCGACCTCCACTGCCACTCGACCGCCAGCCAGCTCTCGAAGCTCGGCGTCCAGCGCGACGTCGGCCTGCCCGAGTGCGCCACCGCGCCCGAGGAGGTCTACGCCCTCGCGAAGCGGCGCGGAATGGACTTCGTCACGATCACCGACCACGACACGATCGACGGCTGCCTCCAGCTCGGCGATCGCCCCGACGTCTTCGTCTCCGAGGAGCTGACCGCGTGGTTCCGCGGCGAGCCGCAGGCGGTCCACGTGCTGTGCTTCGGCATCACGCCTGACGACCACGCCTGGCTCCAGGCGCACGCGCGCGACGTCGAGCGGTGCGCCGCCTACCTGCACGAGCACGAGATCGCGTGCGCGCTCGCGCATCCCTTCTACGCGGTCGAGGCGCCGCTGACCGCGCGCCACCGCCGCCGCCTCGCCGAGCTGTTCCCCGTCTGGGAGGTGCGCAACGGCGCGCGCGCCCCGGAGCTGAACGCGCCCGCGGCCGTCTACGTCGAGACGCACGGCGGGATCGGCGTCGCCGGCTCCGACGACCACGCCGGCGTCGACGTCGGGCGCACGTACAGCGAGACGCCCGCGGCGGCGACGCCGGCCGCGTTCCTCGCCCACCTGCGGGCCGGACGCGTCACCGCCTGCGGCAAGCAGGGCAGCGCCGCCAAGTGGGCGCACAGCGCGATCGCGCTCGCCGTCCGCTCGCTCGGCAGCGACGGCTCCGCGCCGCCCGACCCGCTCGCCGTCATGCAGCTCGCCGAACGGCTGCTGCGCGAGGGCGATCAGCGCAGCAGCGAGTCGGCCTCCGGCCTGGCGCCGGAGGACGGCCGCCGGCTCGTGCGCGCGTGGCTCGACGCGGTCGGGCTGGAGCTGAACGCCGCCGATCTGATCGCGCGCCTGCAGGAGGAGGACTTCTCGCACTCCGACCTCGCGCGCCGCGCCCGCCGCGCGCACGAGCGCCGGCTCGCGCGCGCCGTCGAGCACGCGGTCGCGGCCGCGCAGGACGGCGGCGACGTCGGGGCGCGCGCGCTCGAGCTGTTCGCCGCCTGCGTGCCGGTCGTCCCCTACGTGCCCGCGCAGGCGTTCCTCGCGCGCGAGAAGGCGAAGCTCGCCGCGCGCGACGGCGAGCCGGTTCGCGTCGCGCTGGTCGCCGACGGGCTCGGCGGCATGCACGGCGTCACGCACACGCTGCGCCAGATCCGCGAGCGCGGGCTGCCCGGCTACGAGGTCGAGATCGTCGGCTCCGACCGCGAGGTCGACCGCCGCCTCGCCGTCGTCGCCGAGGTCGACATCCCGTTCTACTCCGGCCTGCAGGTCGGCGTGCCGAGCCTCGCGGCCGTCGCCGAGACGCTGTCCGAGGGCCGCTACGACCTCGTCCACCTCGTCTCGCCGGGCCCGGCCGGGATCGCGGCGGCGCTGATCGCGCGGCTGCTCGGGGTGCCGGTCGTCGGCTCCTACCACACCGAGCTGACCGCCTATGCGCGCCTGCGCACCGCCGACCCGCGCGTCGAGACGGCGATGCGCACCGTGATGGCCGCCTTCTACGGGCAGTGCGGCAGCGTGCTGAGCCCGAGCGCCTCGGCCGACGCCTCGCTGCGCCAGCTGGGCGTCGCGGCCGAGCGGATCGGCCGCTGGGACCGCGGCGTGGACCTCGCGCGCTTCTCGCCCGAGCTGCGCACGCGCGAGGAGGGCGACGGCGAGCTGGTCGTGCTCTACGCCGGACGTCTCACGCGCGAGAAGGGGATCGACCTGCTGGCCGACGCCTTCCTGCGCGCGCGCGAGCGCCACCCGCGCATGCGCCTGCGGCTCGCCGGCGGGGGCCCGGAGGAGGATGCGCTGCGGACGCGCCTGGGCTCCGGCGCCGAGCTGCTCGGCTGGCTCGACGGCGACGCGCTCGCGCGCGCCTACGCGGACGCCGACGTGTTCCTGTTCGCGAGCGAGACCGACACGTTCGGGCAGGTGATCCTCGAGGCGCAGGCGAGCGGGCTGCCGGTGCTCGCGGTCGACGCCGGCGGCCCGCGCGAGCTGATCGCGCACGGCCGCAGCGGCTGCCTCGCGCCGGCGAGCGCGGAGGCGCTCGGCGACGCGCTCGCCGGGATCGCCGGCCGTCCGTCGCTGCGCGCCCAGCTCGCCGCCGGCGGCCTGGAGGCGGTCCGCGACCGCTCGTGGGAGCGGGCGCTCGGCCAGCTCGCCGACGGCTACGCGCGGGCGCTGGCGGCGGAGGTCGACGCCGCGCGCACCGATCAGGCCGCGTAGTACCGCGACGCCTCGAGCAGCAGCCCGAAGGCGTTGTGCGCGATCGCGAGCATGACGATCGCCGTGCCCACGAGCCGCATGCGGCGCGCTCCGGCGCCGCGCGTCGCGAGCGCGAGCATGCCGGCGTAGAGCGGGAGCAGCGGCAACAGGTAGCGCGCCTCGGCCGCGTCGCCGAGCCTGCGGACGTAGAGGTCGTAGGAGGCGATCGCCACCAGCAGCAGCACACCGGCCGCCAGCGCCCCGTAGACCGCCAGCTCGGCGAGCCGGCCGCGGACCGCGGCACGGCGGCGCCGCAGCGTCGCGAGCGCCAGCGCAAGGACGGTCAGCGCCGGTATCAGCGCCACGTCGTAGACCCACGGCGCGAAGAACGCTTCGAACCAGCCGAGGCCGCCGACGAGTCCTCTGAACCAGAGGTCTCGGACCGGGAAGGGGAAGAGCCCGAACGACGGCATCCCCGGCAGCCTCGGCAGATAGAACTCCCAGGCGTAGGCCAGCGCCTGCGGCACCGAGGAGTGCGCCGCCGCGGTGGAGTAGAGGCCCGTGCCGAACGCGGGTCGTTCCCACGCGAGGACGTTCAGCGCGACGAGCGCGAGCGCCGGCGCTGCCGCGACGGCGAGCGCCAGCAGCGGCAGCCGGAAGGTGCCGGGCCGCCACGAGCGCCGTTCCCGCGCGGCCGCGACGAACAGGCCGAGGATCGCGCCCGGGAGCAGGCCGACGAAGTTCATCTTCGTCATGAAGCCGAGCGCCAGCAGCGCTCCGATCGCGACGGCGCGCCTGGTGCTCAGGCCGCGCCGGAAGCTGCGCGCGAGCATGAAGAAGACGGCCGCGGAGATCGCGAACAGCAGGTTGTCCGGGTTGACGCCGGCGCTCATGAGCGCGAACAGCGGTAGGAACGCGACGGCGAGCGCTCCGACCGACCATGTCCACGGGTGGGCCGGAAGGGCCTCGCGCAGGAACAGGAAGACGCCGAGGACCGTGGCGCCGGCGAACAGGGCGGACAGCAGCCGCATCAGCTCGAGGCGGTCGAGCACGTCGCCGCCGCCGCCGACCGCGAACGGGACGGTCTGGAGCGCGTAGTAGAGCGGCGGCTCGGGAATGTCCGACAGCGAGCCGCCGTTGCCGTCTCGACCGCGGACGTGCGCGAGGTCGCGGACCAGGCGCAGGCGTTCGACCCTGTTCCAGATCGTGCCGCTCAGCGGCATTAGGATCACGCGTTCGGTGTCGAGGTCCGTCAGGACGGCCTTCAGCGACGGCGACCACCGGATCGGGCTCGGCGCCGGCGGCCGCCCGTGCTCGACGAGGTACTCGACGTAGGAGTAATGCGAGGACTCGTCGGGGATCTGGAACGGGACCGCGACCAGCGACCAGGCTGCCGCGTTGAGCGTCGCGACCAGCGCGCACACGAGCCCCGCGCGGGGGATGCGCCCGACAGCCGTCGAGAGGGCGGACGGCAGGCGCGAGCGCGCGCGGCGGCCGCGGCCGCGCCGCTCCTCCGTCGCCCCGGCGCTCATCGCCGCTGCCTTGCGAGCTGCCACGAGGCGATGCCGGCCGCCGTCAGCGACAGCAGCAGCACGAGCAGCGCGGCCTGGGCGCCGCTCCAGCGCTCTCCGGCGCTCATGCGCGAGAGGAACGTCGGCAGGAAGCGCCACCACGACTCGGCGTGCGGTTGCAGGTAGACGATCCGCAGGGCACCTCTCAGCGGACGTCCGTCGACCGTCGTGGAGCCGGTGCCGGACGGTTCTCCCGCGAGCCCGAGTGGGGAGCCGCCCGCGGATGCGAGGCAGACCGTCGCCGGCGTCTCGTCGCGCACGGCCGGACGCACGGGGACGAGGATCGGCTCGTAGCCCGGCTCGCCGACAGCGACTCCGCGCGCGACGATCGCGCCGCTCGCATCGGAGCGCACGGTCACCGTCAGCGTCCCGCTGCGACGTGCGATCGGGTAGGCGTAGGCGCGGAGCGCGGCCGTCCCTGCCGGGACGACCTCGCCGCGCTGGCAGAACCTCTGGCCCGCTGCGAGCTTGCCGATCGCCGCTTCCAGCGGCACGCGGTTGGACCCGGCCTGGCGGATCGCCGACTGCGACATCAGCACGGCGAGCCCGGCGGCGAGCAGCAGCCAGCCCGCTGCGATCGTCGCCGGCACCGATCCCACCCGGCGTCCGCGGCGAGCAGCGCCGCTCGGACCCTCAGAAGGCAATGCGCATCCCCCCGGCGCGAAGTGACCTTAGTCCGAAATCCAGACTATAACAATGCCGCAACGGCGATGCGACGATGCACAGTTATATAGACTGTTATGGAAATGGGGGAGGTTCCGTTCAATCGTCCCCGGTTGATCGGCACCGAGCAGCGCTACGTCGAAGAGGCGATCGCGGCCGGCAAGATCTCCGGGAACGGCATGTTCGCCCGCCGCTGCGAAGCGTGGCTGCGCGCGCGCGTCGGCGCGCGGGCGGCGTTCCTCACGCCGTCGTGCACGGCCGCGCTCGAGATGGCGGCGGTGCTCGCCGAGATCCGGCCGGGGGACGAGGTGATCGTCCCGACCTTCACGTTCGTCTCGACCGCGAACGCGTTCGCGTGCCACGGCGCCACGCCCGTGTTCGTCGACGTCGACGAGCGCACCCTCAACCTCGACGTCGACGCCGTCGCGCGCGCGATCACTCCGCGCACCCGCGCGATCGTCGTGATGCACTACGCCGGCGTGGCCTGCGAGATGGACGCCGTGATGGAACTGGCCGTCCGTCACCTACTGCTCGTGATCGAGGACGCCGCCCACGCGCTGCCCGCCTCCCGTGACGGGCGTCCGCTCGGCTCGATCGGGCAGCTCGCCGCGTTCAGCTTCCACGAGACGAAGAACATCCAGTGCGGCGAGGGCGGCGCGCTGCTCGTCAACGATCCCGCGCTCGTCGAGCGCGCGGAGATCGTCCAGGAGAAGGGCACGAACCGCACCGCCTTCTTCCGCGGCACCGCGGACAGATACACGTGGCTCGACCTCGGCTCCTCCTATCTCATGAGCGAGGTCTCGGCGGCGTTCCTGTGGGCGCAGATCGAGGAGGCCGACGCGACGACCGCCGAGCGCCGGCGCATATGGTCGCTCTACGACGACGCGTTCGCCGAGCTCGAACGGGCCGGCGTGGCGCGCCGGCCCGGCGTGCCGACCGGCTGCGAGCACAGCGGTCACCTCTACTACCTGCTGCTCGGCTCCGAGCGCGAGCGCGACGCGCTGATCGCGGCGCTCGCGCGCGCCGGCGTGCACGCGGTCTTCCACTACGTGCCGCTCGGCAGCTCGCCCGCCGGCCGGCGCTTCGGGCGCGAGCCCGAGCCGGCGGTCCTCGCCGAGTCGCTCAGCCGGCGGCTCGTGCGTCTGCCGCTGTGGGTCGGGATGGACGCGGGCGACGTCGCGCGCGTGGTGGAGGGAACCCGCGACGCGCTGACGGAGACGCCGCTTCAGGCGTAGTAGCGCGCGACCACCAGCAGTTGGCTGAAGACGTCGTGCGCGACCGCCAGCACGACGATCGCGGCGCCGAGCACCGGCGTCCAGCGTCGGCCGCCGGCGGGCGCGGCGAGCGCCAGCAGCGCGGCGTAGAGCGGCAGCAGCGGGAACAGGTAGCGGACCTGCGCGATGCTTTCGTGGTAGCGCAGGTAGGAGACGTAGGAGGCCGACGCGACGAACGCCATCACGCCCACGGCGAGCGCGGCGTACGAGGCCAGCTCGCCGATCCGCGCGCGCAGGCGCGCGCGCCGCGCGAGCAGCGTGCGCCCGAGCAGCAGCGCGATCGCCGCCACCGGCACGAGCGCGACGTCGTAGACGGCGCGGCTGAAGAACGTGTCGACCCAGCCGAACTCTCCGACGAAGCCCCTGATCCACAGTTCGCGCAGGGCGAACGGTCCGAGCGGATGGCTCGACATGCCGGGCAGCGGCGCCAGGTAGAACTGCCACGCGTAGCTCAGGGCCGAGCCGAGCTGCGGGTGCAGCGCGGAGGTGCGGAAGTTGCCGGCGGTCGCGCCGACGACCGGCCGCCCCCAGACGGTGGCGTTGAGCGCCATTTCGAGCAGCACGGGCGCGGCCGCGACGCCGAGCGCGAGCGCGGGCAGCGCGAGCGTCTGCGGCCGCCACGCGCGCTCGCGGCGCCGGCCGAGCACGAGCAGGGCGAGCGCCGTCCCGGGGACGAGGCCGAAGGCGTTGACCTTCGCCATCAGCGCGGTCGCCAGCGCTGCGCCGATCGCCACCGCGAGCCTGCCGTCGAGGCCGCGACGGAAGCCGCGCGCGAGCAGGTAGAAGAGCGCCGCGGAGGCCGCGTAGAGCAGGTTGTCGGAGTTGACCGCGCCGCTCATGAAGGCGAACATCGGCGCGAACGCGACGCCGAGCGCCCCGACCGTCCACGCTTCCGGCACCGCCGGCAGCGCCTCGCGCAGGAACAGGAACGTGAACAGCACCGTGACGCCGGCGACCAGCGCCGAGGCCAGCCGCATCAGCTGGACGCGGTCGAGCACCGTGCCGCCGCCGGCGAGCGCGTAGGGGATCGCCTGGTAGGCGTAGTAGAGCGGCGGCTCGCCGCCGACTTCCTTGCCGGCGCCGTTGCCGTCGGCACGACTGCCGCCGGCGCTCAGCGCGGCCCGCATCTGCGCCTGTTCCTGCGCGCTCCAGATCGTCCCTTCTTCGGCGAACGACTGCATCTCGTGGAACTTGAGCGCTTCGAGCGCCGCTTCCTCGGAGCTCGAGCGCCTGTCGCTCGGCTGGGACGCCGGCGGCTGTCCGTGCTGCACGAGGTACTCGGCGTAGGCGTAGTGCGCCGGCTCGTCGGGCATCTGGAAGGCGGGGACGAGCACCGACCACGCGGCCGCGTTGAGGATCGCGACGAGCGCGCAGATCGCCGCCCCCCTCGGCACGCGCGCGAGCCGCGTGCGCAGGCGCGCGAGCGGGGGCCGGGGGCGCGGCGTGCGCCGCGCGGGCGGGCGCCGGCGGCTCAGCTGTCGCTGCGCGCCAGTTGCCATGCGCCGAGGGCGATCGAGGTGAGCGTGAGGAGGACGATCAGCAGCGGCACGGACGCGCCCGACCATGCATGGCCCAGGCCCATGCGGCGCGCGATCGTCGCGATCGAGGACCACCACGAGCCGCCGTCGGCGGCGAGGTACTCGAGGTGCACGCGGCCGGGGAGCCGGCGCCCCCCGGCCCTCGCGCCTTCGAAGGCGCCGACCGCCGCGCCTCTCAGCCAGTAGCGCTGCTCCGGCGCGAGGGCGGCGATGCAGACGCTGCCCACGACGCTTCGCGCGAGCGGGTGCGCGAGCGGCACGAGCACGTCCGCGTCGGCGTCCCAGCGGGCGGCCCGCCCGGCGTCGCGCACGGCTTCCCCTTCGGAGACCGTCAGCGACAGGCGCGGAGGCACGCGCCGGAACCCTGTGAGCGCGATCCGGATCGCGCCCGTCCCGGACGGGATGAGCTCTCTGTCCTGGCAGACCGTTCTGACGGCGCCGGCGCCCGCGCCGCCGGGATCGGCGCTCGCGATCGCGACGACGGCCTGGGCGGGCACGCCGTTGGTGCGGATGCGGCCCTTCGCGTCGCGCGAGAGCGTCGCGACGACGCCCAGCGCGAGCAGCGCGAAGCCGATCGCGAGCGCGATCGTCCGGCGGCGGCGACGCTCGCCCGCCGCGTCCTGCGGCTCGTCCTCGGCGCCCGCTGACGCGTCCATTCCCCCTCCTGCGCACGTATATCTAGTGCGTCAAACCCCCAGAAAACTGCACTATAGCGACGCGAGCGTCGGCGCGGGACGGCGTCGCCGGCGCGCCTCAGGCGTAGTAGCGCGAGACGACGAGCAGCTGCGCGAACACGTCGTGCGCGAGCGCGAGCACGACGATGGCGCTGCCGACGACCGGCGCCCAGCGTCGCCCCGCGCCGCGCGCGGCGAGCGCGAGCAGCGCGCCCCACAACGGCAGCAGCGGCAGCAGATAGCGCGCCTGCGCGACGTTCGCGTGCGTGCGCAGGTGGACGACGTAGGAGGCGCCCGCGACGAACAGCATGAAGCTGCCCGCCAGCAGCGCGTAGACGAGCAGCTCGAGTCGCCGCCGCCGCAGCGCGTCGCGGCGTGCGAGCAGCGCGCGACCGGCGAGCGCGAGCACCGCCGCCAACGGCACGAGCGCGAGCTGGTAGACCCACGGGCGCCATTCGGTTTCGACCCAGCCGAACAGGCCGACGAAGCCCTCGATCCACGCTTCCCAGAACGGCAGCGGGCCGAGCGGCGCCTCCATGCCCGGCAGCGGTATGGCGTAGAACTGCCAGGCGTAGCTCAAGCCGCCGAGCAGCGTGGGGCGGATGTCGGCTCTGAGCGCGAATTCGCTTGAGGAGGCGCCGATCGCCGGACGGTGCCACAGCGTCACGTCGAGCGCCATCGCCAGCAGCATCGGCGCGAGCGCGACTGCCAGTGCGAGCGCCGGCAGCCGCAGCGCCCGCGCGCGCAACGCGCCCTCCTGGCGCAGGCCGACGGCGACGAGGGCGAGCGCGACGCCCGGCAGCAGCCCGAGCGCGTTGTACTTCGTCAACAGCGCGATTGCCGTCGCCGACCCGATCGCGACCGCGAGCGCGGGCGTCAGACCGCGGCGCAACGCGCGCGCGAGGCCGCAGAGGAGCGCGGCCGCGGCGGCGTACAGCAGCGCGTCCGAGTTGACGCCGCCGCTGACGAACGCGAACAGCGGCTGGAGCGCGACGCCGAGCGCCCCCACCGTCCACGCCCACGGGACGCCCGGCAGCAGCTCGCGCAGGAACAGGAAGGAGAACAGCACGGTGACGCCGGCGAGCAGCGCGGAGGCCAGGCGCATCAGCGCGAGCCGGTCGAGCACCGTCCCCCCGGCGAGCCGGTAGGGGATCGTCTGCAGCGCGTAGTAGAGCGGCGGCTCGCCGCCGACGGCCTTCGCCCCGCCGTTGCCGCCCGCGCGTTCGCGGTGCGTGCGCAGGTCGGCTTGCAGGCGCGCCTGTTCGAACGCCGTCCACACGCCGACGTTCGCCGGGACGAATCTCGTCGCTTCGAAGCGCAGGTCGCGCAGCGCGACCGTCTGCGAGGCGGAGTAGAGGTCTTCGGCGGCCGGCACGGGCGGACGGCCGTGCTCGGCGAGGTACTCGGCGTAGGCGTAGTGCGACTGCTCGTCCGGCACGGCGAACGGCGGGGTGAGGAGCGACCACGCGGCCGCGTTGAGGATCGCGACGAGCGCGCAGGCCCACGCGGCGAGCGGCACGCGCGCGAGCAGCCCGCGCGGGCGCCCGCCCTGCGGCGCCGCGACGCGCGCTCGCGTCAGCTCGTGCGCACCAGCAGCCATGCGGCGAGCGCGGTCGTGAGCAGCATGAGGAGGCCCGCGAGCAGTGCGACGGCGCTGCCGGAGAGCGCGTGCGCGCGGCCGAGGCGGGCGAGGACCGTGGGCGCGAACGACGCCCACGACGACGGCGCGCCGCGCACGTAGTCGAGCCGGATGCGGCCGCCGAGGCGCTGGCCGGCGTCGGTCGCGCTGCGTGCGCCGGCCGCCGGTTCGCCGTAGAGCGCGGCGCTCGTCCCGGCGCGCGGCGCGCGCAGCGCGACGCACACGCGCACGGCGCGTTCGCGCCCGACCGCCGGGTGCAGCCGCACCGTCAGCCGGCTGTCGTCCCGCCATGCGTCGCTCGCGCCGGTGGCGAGCGGAGCGCCCGTCGCCGCGTCGAGCGCCTCGACGCTCAGCTCGGGGCGGCGGCGGCCGACGCCTGTCAGCTCGACGGCCGCCGTGCCGGCCGGCAGCAGCTCGCCGTCCTGGCAGAGGCGGTGGGCGCCGCGCAGCGTCTCGACGACGCCCGCGAGCGTGACGTCGTTCGTGCCCGTGCGGCGCACGCTCGCGCGCGAGAGCGTGAGCGTGAGAGCGAGCGCGAGCGCGAGGCCGCCGACCGCGAGCGTGGCGATCGCGGCACGCCGTGACGATGCCCGTGTGGCGGCGTGGGTGCCGCCGTCCCGCGCGGCGCTCTCGCGCAACTGCTCCCCCCGGTGCGTCGAGTCCCCGGTCGTCGGTCGATCGTCGACCGACGACCGGGATCATAGCCGCGCCCGCGCGGGCGGCGTGCGGCTGCGGTTCAGCGGCTCATCGTCTCGGCGGCGCCGGCGAGCGATCTTGCTCTGCGAGTCGCTCGGGGGCGCGGACCTCCGCGGCTATCTGATCTGCATGCCCGAGATCGCGCGCGAGATGACGAGCCGCTGGATCTCGGAGGTGCCCTCGAAGATCGTGTAGATCTTCGCGTCGCGGTGCATCCGCTCGACCGGGAACTCGCGCGTGTAGCCGTTGCCGCCGAGGATCTGGATCGCTCTCTCGGTCACCCACACGGCGACCTCGCCGGCCTTCAGCTTCGACATCGAGCCCTCGGCGTTGTGGAAGGGCTTCTGGTTGCGGCCCATCCACGAGGCGCGCCACACGAGCAGGCGGGCGGCGTCGATCTCCATCTTCATGTCGGCGAGCGTGAACGCGATCGCCTGGTTCTCGATGATCGGGCGGCCGAACTGGACGCGCTCTCTCGCGTAGTCGAGTGCGTACTCGTAGGCCGCGCGCGCGATCCCGAGCGCCTGCGCGCCGACGGTCGGGCGCGAGGCCTCGAACGTCGCCATCGCCGCCTGCCCGCGCGACTTTCTGCCCTCGCGGGCGCGCGCGAGGCGCTCGTCGAGCTTCTCCTTGCCGCCGAGCAGGCACGAGCCGGGGATGCGGCAGTCGTCGAGGAAGACGTCGGCGGTGTGCGAGGCGCGCAGGCCGTGCTTTCTGAGCTTCGTGCCCATCTCGAGGCCGGGCGTGCTCGGCGGGATCACGAACGACGCCTGCCCGCGCGAGCCCAGCTCGGGATCCACGGACGCGACGATCACGTGGACGTTGGCGATGCCGCCGTTCGTCGCCCACGCCTTCTGGCCGTTGAGCACCCAGGTGTCGGTCGCCTCGTCGTACTTCGCGCGCGTGCGCAGCGCCGAGACGTCGGAGCCGGCGTTCGGCTCCGAGACGCAGAAGGCGGCGATCTTCGGGTCCTCGGCGGTGCCGAAGCACTGCGGGATCCACTCGCCGATCTGCTCGCCGGTGCCGTTGGCGAAGATGCCGGCGGCGGCGAGGGCGGAGCCCATGATCGCCATGCCGATGCCGGCG
>Ga0207664_10001601_pt1 | contig 14879 bp, 6 predicted proteins | sample LARL83metaG_FD_184349 | JGI IMG/M metagenome (GOLD analysis project Ga0207664, IMG submission 184349) | Corn, switchgrass and miscanthus rhizosphere microbial communities from Kellogg Biological Station, Michigan, USA - LAR L8-3 metaG... | ecosystem: Host-associated > Plants > Roots >... | reverse complement strand
CCAGCCCTCGGTCAGCGTGACGGGTCCCTGGAGCGTGCTGATGACCGTGTTGTGGGTGTAGTCGCCGGTCTGGACGTCAGTGATGGTGAGCGGCACGTCGGTCCGGGCCAGGATCGCGACCCGGTCGGTGAGCTGGACGTTCATGAACCCATCGTGGAACAGGCCGGGGCCTTGCACGGTGAAGTCGGTGGTCACCGCCACCGGCGCGTAGTGCAGCCCGCGGGCGTTGAGCGCGTTCACCAGGATCTGGACGAAGTCATAGGAAACCGTCGACGCGGGTGGCGGCGGGAACGAGACAGAGGCGGGTCCGGTCTGCCACAGCGCGGCCTCTTGCAGGCCGATCAGGTCGGGCGCGGCCGATTGCGCTTCGGCGGCGATCGCCTGCGCCCGCTGCGGGAAGTCTGTCCTTTGCACCTCGCCGTAGTCCGCGGCCACTGCCGCCAGGAACTGCGCGGGGGTCGCCGCGCTGATGGCCTCGGTCAGCTCGCTGCCCTGAAACAGGTTGTAGGTCATCGCGGTAATCTGCAGCTGATTGCCGCTGGCAGCCCGGGCAGCCGTGGGCAGCCCGATCACCGCGCTCACGAGCGCGAACGCGAGCGCGACCAACCCGTATCGCCGGATGCGTCCCGGGAGCGGACGAAACGCTGAATACCTGTGCCTCATGGTGATCCCCCTCGATGCAGGCCCGGAGTTAACGGAGGCGATGAATACTGGCACCTTGCCGCCAGGGCACATGTGGCTATCCGGCGAGGGCCCTGCGCGTGGCTGTGCAGATGCGCGGCAGGAAAGAACCGCTGCGAGGTAAAGATCTCACGCAGGTCACGGCAGCGCAAGACTGCGCAAATCGTTTTATCTAGCTGTTACCTTCATCGGAACCCGTGCGTCCCATCCGTATCTCACTGACAGGCCCGCGAAAGATATGACGTACCACCTCAAAAGGGGTGATATCTGCGGATGCTGAGAGCATGCCTTGCCTGGAGACCTCCTCAATGTCCAGCAGAAGACCTGCCCGGAGCAGCGGTCCCCGGCCATTCCTTCCTTCACGCACCGGCGCAGCTACGGGCCTGATCGCCACCGGGAACAAGCAAACGGCAGCATCCAACCGCAACATCCTGAACTGCCCGGCAGGGACACGAAGGCGACCGCACATGCCGATGTGAGGATGTCTTTCTACTATCCAGTGCATCGCGATCGCGCCAAGGATGGCGGCTCAAGGGCAATCACGCACCGTTACGAGATTCTGAAGTCTTGCGTACGCATTCCCGCTGACAATCGCCCGTCAGGCGGAGATCACCATGGTTTCTATCAGTGGCGACTAACTTATAGGCCGTCGGTCAGTACGGTGTTGGCCTGCGGTTGGAAAGCGCTGCGGAAGGCGAGGTCGAGTCAGCCAGCGCCGCATTCACGTTGGTGTAGTCCGCGGTAGGCAGCGCCGGGTAGTTGGGCGTGCCGGCCGGGGACCGGCCTGGTCTTCCCGACGATGGCCAGCACCGTGTTCAAGGCGACTAATTAAGGGACGTCAGGGCGACGTACTCGCCGACAAGGTTGTGTGCGAAGATCTCTGCCGGCAACATTAGCTCTGCTGCAGTCAGTGAACCTACTTAGGGAGTTCGGGTGCCTCCTCAACCGAATGCACAACACGTCCAAAACATGGTGACAGCTGCTTTGGATGCAACCGCCGATCAGTCGGAAACTGTTAAAGCAGCTGCAGCCGGCGGAGCCGCGGCCGCAGCAACTGGGGCCATTGGCGCCCCTAGCAGCACGACAACGAACATCCTCTGGACAATTCTGGTCTCTGTGCTGGGCCTTGTCACCCTTGGAAGTGCCATATCCATGATCATCTACGCACTAGAAAATAAGGCTTCGCCGCCTGACATCCTAACCACAGTCTTCACTACAACGCTCTCCGGACTCATTGGCCTCTTTGTAAAGCAGCCCGGCTCGTAGGCATCGACTGCAAGCGGACGGCCATACCATGGCCACGGGCGCCACCGCCTCGGATCCCTTCTCGCGATCGGCGCAAAACAAGGGGAGGAGGGATCCCTCACGTTCAACGAGACGGCAAAATCCTGGGCTTTTCCCCTGAGCTTCGCACCCGGCCGTTACCAGCCACGCGCGTCAGCGCAAGGACATATCTGGAACACTAACCCGAAGTCACGTCCTCGGCATCACACAGGACCTCCAATCGACGAACTTACTCATAACGTGCAACATCGTGTCGCACCGCACTCTTCCGCCGCGGATAGGGTCGAGCGCCGCAGGCCTAGCGCCAGGCTTGGCCATGCTCGGATGGTCAGTCAACAGCCGCGGACTCTGCCAGCCGAGGACGGACGCTGACGGGAAGCCTCTCACGGAGAGTAACCTAATTTCTCCGCGTAGCCGCGCAAAGAAAAAGAGCCGCCTAATGGTCGGGTTTGGATGCTCGACGGGTCGTCAAATGAGCGCAGAACGGCGCATTCTGGTTTGAAACGATCGGTGCGGATTCCAGCAGAGCGGTCGCCTGTCCGGATTGACCTCTGCTGACATGGTTGTTCGCGCGCTGATTTTGGTCTGCACCTGTCAGGAGGGTATTTGCGGCAGGTAGGTCGATTCATCTGCGGTCGCCGGGGCGACCTCGGTCACAAGGCGGCGTAGCTCGCTAAGCAGCACGGCGGCATCCTGGGTCGGTGAGCAGAGCAGCAGTCGCGCGATCACTGTGGCCAGCGCGGTGACGTCGGCTCCGGTGATGGGGGTGAGCTGGCGTAGCAGCGCGGATTGGTCAGGTCTGGGTGGCCCGTCGGCAAGGACGGCCGCTGACAGCCGTGCCGCGACGAGGGGCGGGAAGCCGGGATCAGGCACGTTCACCTGGGTGCCGTTCGGCAGGTGCTCGCCCGGCGCCCACCCGTGTTCCTCGTTGTGGCGCAGGAATTCCTCGATCGGCCGTTGGTAGACCGAGGCAAGGTCGTCGAGGGTATCGGCGGTCAGCATCTGCTCCGGCATCAGGGCCCGGGCGGTCGGGTCACGGTGGGCGTATGACTCGCCGATGATGTGCACCGCGCTGAACTCGGGGGATGATCGGTCCCGGGCCAAGCGGCCGATCACCTGTGCTAGCTGCTCCGGAGGGAGTGGAGGGCTTGGCCACCAACGCTCTTGCATCGCGGCCACCCGGGCTGTGGTTCGCGCGCAGAACGTGGCGTCCTGGATGTTGTGGGCGGCCTCTTTCGCGGCGGTCAGGGCGCGCTCGATCATCGAGCTAGCATCGTCCGGCCCGGCGATCGACGCGGTTTCGGCCAGGGTGAGGCTGGCTGGTGCGGTGATGCCGGCGAACCCTCTGCCCACGGCCAGTGCCCTGGCGATGAGATCTGCGGGGTCTGAGCCGTCGAGCGGGAACCGGCTGTACGCCTCCGCCAGACCGGCCAGCCGCCGTCGGTGCAGGCCCCATACGTCTCCTTCGCCCCGCACGGGGGAGGGAGGAAGTGCCTCCGCCTGAGCGACTGCGGTATCCCGGCGACTGGCGAGCCTCTCCTTCGCTGTGCTGTCGCCTGCATGAGCTTGCAGCGCGAGCACGGCGATCTCCAGGTTCTCCAGGAACTCGCCGCGATTCGGGGCGGCCAGCACCACTTGCCCCACGTGGGTCAGCCACTTGCGTACCCAGTCCTGTGACGGGTGGAGCAGCACTGCGGCGAGCAACTCCCACAAAGATCCATTGCGGTACTGGGGATAGCCATAGGCGCGGTGGACGTTCAGGTAGCGCTCCAGGAATGGCTCGCCGATGGCTGGCTCCTCCTCGGCCAGCGCCACCAGCGGCGGTCCGTCCAAGGTGGCGAGGTACCCGCCGACGTCCCGGTCACGGAGTTCCCCGTGCTCCTGGGTCAGCAGTTCGTAGTGCGGGCCCAGAAGTGAGCTGTCTGTTGCCCCGCCGATACGAGCGACTATTGCTGCCGCCTCCCACGGCGGCGGCGCTGACGGCAGGATCGCAGCTGGCGGTGGACCGCCGTCGAGCGCGGCCGTGACCTGCTCAAGCAGCCGGATTAGAGTCGGGGAGCTGGGCTGGGAACTGCGGACGCGATCCCGCACCCGGGCGGCCTCGCCGGGCGCCTTTTCTGACGCGAGCCAGGCGATCGTCAGCAGGATCGTGTCGTGCCAGTCAGAGTTGATCTGTCCGGAGAACAGGTCTAGCAGCCGTTCGGCCGCCGCCACATTCCCATCCCGCGCCGCCGCGAACATCGCTTCCGGCCTGAGCAGGCGCCGGTTGAACAGGACGATGGTGAGGGCGACGGGAACAAGCAGGAACGTCGCATCCGGGTGGTCATCCTTGGCCGCGAGCCCGTAGGCAAGTTCCAGGTCGCGGCGCAATAGCACCGGGTCACGCAGCGCCGCCAGGTGAGCCTGCTGGAATCTCTGCTCGGTCACCAGCCGGACCAATAGGGCGATCAGTTCGTGGCGCTGCTGAGCGCTGCTGCGGTCGGCCGCCTCAGCCAGGTGAGTCGCCGTGTGACGCAGGCCGTATAGGTCCCACTGCTCAAATCGCCCCCATCGCTGGACGACGTAAAACTCAGCGACCTGGCGGTGAACGTCCCGCATGTCCAGCTTCGTTTCCAGGTACTCCCCGAAGGTCCGGTGCACCAGTCGCCAGTCATCTCGCCGTCCCCGGCTGAGCACCCGGGCCCATGGCTCGAGCACGCGTACGCGCACCTCGCTGGCGGAGCGACCGACCTGAGCCGCGAGCCAGTCCGCCGTGACCGCCTCGCGAGCCACCGCAAGCCGGTCGAGAACGGGCTGGAACAAGCCCTCCCACTCGGCCCATCCTTGCGCCAGTGAGGAGCTCATCCAGTCCCAGAACTGGTCGTAATACCCCTCCAAGCCTGACGGCAGATTGAAAAGATCAAGTGGTGGCGTTTCCGGTCCGCGCTCGGCCAGATCCGCGAGGACATAACTCACGTACATGAAGTTGCCCTCGCTGGCATCCACCAGCCTGGCGACGAAGTCATCTGGCGAGACCGGCGGATCGCTGCTGACCAGCGCGCCGGCAATGCGGCTGTCGCGGGCGACACGGTCGCGGACGAACGCCTCGACGTCGGCGATCTGCAGCCGGTCGTCCCGGCGCACCTCATACGGCTGCACCGGCGTTCCCGGCTTGGTCCGCAGCCGACCTGTCCGCCGTGTCACCACTATGTACACCCCGGGAGGCAGCGTGAATGGCAGCAGCAACGGGTTCGCCCCGGACGGCGGCGGGTCCGCCTCATCGAGCCCGTCGACCACGACCCAGACCGGCCCACCCCCGATTCGCTGCGCCGACCTGCTCAGGATGCTGCTAAGGAAGGTGGCGTCGTCGCCGGCGCGGGCCGGCAGCGTGCTGTAATCCAGCTGGTGGCGCACGATCAGGGCGGCGCTGACGTGCTCGAGGAACTGCTCGGGTCGATGTGCGTTACTGCCGGCGCTGGCCAGGAACGCGACGGCGTCATGACGCCGGGCGATCTCGATGGCCAGCGCGGTCTTGCCGAGCCCGGCGTCGGCGACGATCTCGAAATAGCCCGCGGGATTGCGCGCGGCAAACTCGTCCAGCGCTTCGAAGATCGCGCTGCGCCCGACGAATCCGTAGCTGGTGTTCAGATCGAAATCAAGGATGAAATCCTGAACGGGCCTGGCTGCGGCTATCTGGACGGTCTGATGGACGCCACCGTAGATAGTCTCGGCGGCGACCGCAGCCGTCGCGTTGATCGCGTCGACGAGGGTGGATGTAGACATTTGCTGCACCCTAGGGTCTGGCTGGGCCGCCTAACTGCTCGGCGGGTTCGTTGGACCGCCGACGACCTGATGGACGCCACCGTGGATAATTTTGGCGACGGCGACAGCGCCGCCTTGCGCATTGATCTGTCCGACCAGACCTCCTGTGACGCCGGGCTTATCCGCTTCGGCCTGCTTCAGCAGGTTGACCGCCAGGTCGACCACCTCCTGATCGGCGCCGACACCGGCATCTCTCAGCGCTTTTTCAGCCGGCTTCTGGAACGTTTCCTGGTCGGCGACGTAGTCATCGATGCGCTCCTCGAGTTTTGGCTGGCTACGGCCGAACTTTCGGAGAATCAGAGCTTTAAGGCCGGTGTATCCGTCCTGGATCGCCTGTGTGGCGACCTTGCCGCCAGCGACCGCCAGTGCCGACAAGATCACGGTAATTGGGTCCATAGCCACGCCCCCCTCGCCCAAGCCCGAACCTCCGGGCTCCTGTAACAACCCTAAGGCCCTGGTGACCGGCATGGTACTACCCGTCCGGATTACATCCCGGCTTCCGCAGTTAGATGCCGACTTGGTGTACGGATCTGCCATCTGAACTGTGGAGACAGTGCCGATCCTGGTACATCCCGCGTGTATCTAGAAGCCGCGTCTCCGCAGGCCAGCGCATTGCAACAGAATCGCGGCCGGTCAGAACCTCCTGGCCAGATCGGCATGAATCACCTCATACCGTCCCATGACCATCATTCGCTGGACACTTTGTCGGCCAGTCGCTTGTCGTGCCGGCGGACGTACGCTTGTAGGGCAACCTCAGCGGCGGACTGGGCGTCCCAGCCCTCGCAGTCCCGTGACCTGCGACGATGACGGCCGCTAGATACACGCCGCTTCACCACGCGCACTCGCGTTTCTCCAGGTCGGACCCGCTTTCGCGTCTCAGACGCTAGACCCATCTGCGGAACCCAGGTACATGACTAGCGCGTTTACCCTGCTTCACCAGGCCGTGCGCAGTGCAGCCGACCAAGCGCTATCGGCTGCCTCCAGGACGACCCGGATCATCATTCCTGATCATGAACCTTGGATTGTGCTTGACGCGCTGCGAGGCGATGGGCACGCCGTTTACGTGTTCGCACCTGGCATGGACGACTCCCCTGGCGCTCAAGGCTGCAGCGCGGACTCACACATGCTGAGCGGGCTTGATATCCCTGTACTGTGGGCAGGCGCTCGCGTGGCGCAGCGAGCTGAGGGGAACTGATCCTGGATGACCAGGTACGTGATCGGTCCGGACGTCGCCATCCGCCTGGCTCACGACCAGGCCGTGATCCGCCGTGGACATCAGATCCTGGCTCCGACGCTGCTGCGCTCCCAGATGCTATCGCTGCTGTACCAGGCCGTGCGCCGCGGCGAGATGACCAGGAAAGAGGCCGAGTGGCAGCTCGAGTACGTGCGCGGGCTGCGGATCCGGCTGCTCGGGGATCGCGTCCTTCAGAACGTCGCCTGGAAGGCCGCCGTCCTGCTCGGCTGGCCCGATACCTTCGACGCCGAGTACGTCGCACTGACCCAGCTCCACGCCGACGCGCTGATCACGCTCGACCGGCAACTCGCCGACGCGGTGAAGGACCTGGTGACGGTCGCACCCCTCGACGCGCTGTATTAACCGAGGCGGCCTTACGGGCAGTACTGCCGACCGAGCATGCTCATCTGCCGATGAGCGTAAGGTGCGTACTGGTATCTTATGTGGCGGCTTCTACGCCGCTAACGATGGCGGCGATCGTTGATTCATTTTTACATTCTTATACATGGCGAACGCCGAATCCACCGTCTCGGGTACATTACGGTTGGTCACGCAGGTTAACTAATTCTGGCGCCGCTCAACCAGGCTAATAACGCGTTGTTGGGGCAGAGGGAGTGGTGGATCATCCGCTTTTAGGAATAGACTTCCACTATGCTGGGCTGGGAAGATGCTGCGTGATGAGCCTGCCTGTGCACGTGGCGGGCATGATCATCCGCAGAGGATACGACCTGATAGCGGTCACCCGTCGTTGCTCAGGTGCGCACTACAGCAACGCATCATGACTCGCGAGACGGTCGGCCTTTCCTCGTCCGCGACGGCGGAACTAGCCTGGGTTAACGACCAGGTAGCTGAGCGGCAGCGCCATTGTCTGCCCGCACAGTGGTGGGGCAGGTGTTTACAGGTGGGGGTGAGGTGCGGTTGCCCGGCTCAAGTGATACAGATCGTGATCGGTGGCGGGTGTTCATATCCCACACCTCCGAGCTGCAGAAGTTTCCGAAGGCAAAACCTTACGTGGACATGGTGAAGGGTGCGGTTTCGGCTGCGGGGCACGTGATCGTGGACATGGCGGATTTTCCTGCCGCTGATAAGCCTCCTGCGCAGTTGTGTGCCGAGCGGGTACGGGGATGCGAAGTTTACGTGGGAGTTCTGGGAACGCGGTACGGTTCGCCGGTACGAGAGAGACCTCAGGTTTCGTACACGGAGCTGGAGTTCGATACTGCCACGGAGGAAGGCCTGGATCGGCTGGTGTTCCTGCTCAACACGGACGTCGAGGATGTGGGTATCCCGGCATCGGCGTTGATCGACCGCGAGTTCGGGGCACGGCAGGACGCATTCCGCCGCCGGGTGCAGGAAAGCAAGCTGGTCACGCAGTCCTTCGCGAACCCAGCCGAGCTCGGTCACCTGGTCGAACGCTCGCTGCGGGATCTTGCCGAGACGCGCAAGCGGATCGGCAGCGGGATCCAGCGCGAGCAAGCCCCCGCCAAGCCGCAGTCGGTACGGGCGTCGAGGTTCGTCAACCCGCCCCCGGCCGAGGTTCCGGCCTGGTTCCAAGATCGGCACGTGGAGACGGGCCTGCTGGTCCGGCATCTGACCGATCCTGGGATCCGGCTGGTGACCGTGCTCGGCCGGGGCGGAATCGGTAAGACGGCGATGGTGTGCCTGCTGCTCAAAGGGCTTGAGGCCGACTGGATCCCGGACATAGGCTCGCCGACCGCGAGCCGACTCGGCAGGCTGCCGTCCGACACCATGCCGTTCCGCCACCAGATGACCCCGCCGGGGAACATCGTGGCCAGCGGCTATGACTTCGCCGGAAAGTTTCTCGCTACCCAGCGGAATTTTACCAAGGCTCTGCTGGACGCGACGGCTCCGCTGATGCCCGGCTACCACCATGGGCCCGGGGCGGAATCTGCTGCGAAGAGCGAATCCGAGAGTGATCTTGCCAAGATCACGGTAGGTGGGATCGTGTACCTGAGCAGTAAAGGCTTGCATCAGGTGGAGTACCCGGCCCTGGTGGCGGATTTGCTCCGCTTGCTGCCAGCCGATGCGACGCGGCGGCTGCGGCGGCTGTACCGGCAGTGCGGTCCAGGTGAGATGATGCTGGCTCTGCTGGAGGCGTTCCCAGCCGGGGCGCCCGTGGTGGTGCTCTTGGACAACCTTGAGTCGGTGTTGGATGCCGAGCGCGAAACCCTTCGAGAGCAGGCGCTGCACGAGGCGTTGGTTGCGGTGCTGACCGCACCCGCGCACGCGGTCACGGTGATTGTCACCACGCGGGTGATGCCGGCCGAGCTGGTGAAGATTGAGCCGGCCAGGCAGCGTCAGCTGCGGCTGGACAAGGGACTGGACTCCCCCGATGCTCAGACCGTTCTGCGCGCGCTCGACGACGACGGTCGCCTCGGCCTGCGCGACGCCCCCGAAAACCTGCTGGATGACCTGCGTCGGCACACCCGAGGGTTCCCGCGGGCGCTGGAAGCGGTCAAGGCGATCCTGGACGGCGATCACACCCTCACTCCGCGGGACCTGCTCGACCGCACCCGCCGCTTGCCCGAAGACCAGGTTGTCCAGGTGCTTGTCGGCGATGCCTACGAGCTACTGGACCTTCCGGCCCAGCAGGTGATGCAGGCTCTGGCAATCTACCCGGTACCGGTCTCGGCGGTCGGGGTCGACTTCCTGCTCCGGCCGGTCAATCCCACTACCAACGCCGAGCCCATCTTGACCCGCCTGGTCAACCGCCAGCTGGCGCGGTTCCGGGACGGGTATTACTACCTGCACCCGGTGGACCGCGAATATGCTTGCAGCCGCCTCCGTCCCGGAAGGCCAGGTGACTCCCCGGCAGCATTCACGCTCGTCGGCCTGCAGGCCCGCGCCGCGGACTACTACGCATTGATCCGGACGCCGCCGGAATCCTGGCGCACCCTAGAAGACATCCGGCCGCAGCTGGCCGAGTTCGAGCTGCGTTGCGACATTGGCGACTACGACACCGCGGCCACCGTCTTGGCCAACGTGGACTCCGGCTGCCTATTGGTATGGGGGCACTATCGCACCCTGGTCGAGCTGCACGGGCGCATCCACGGGCGGATCGCCGACCCCGCAAAGAACAGCATCCACCTCACCAACCTGGCGAATTGTTACGCCAGCCTGGGGGATTACCGGCAGGCCGAGAACCTGTACACGCAGGCGCTGGCCATCGCCCGCGACACCAGCGACCGTCGCCTCGAGGGTGGCGCACTGCTTAGCCTGGGCCTCTACCACGCCAGTGTGGGAGACTCCCGGCGCGCTGTTGACCTGCACACTCAGGCGCTGGCAATTTTCCGTGACATCGGTGATCGCCGCCTCGAGGGCGGTGCACTGGCCAGCTTGGGCCTCTGGCGTACCTTCCTGGGAGACATCCAGGAAGCCGTCGATCTGTCCTCCCAGGCGCTGGCCATCGCCCGCGACATAGGCGACCGTCGGCTTGAGGGTGCTGCGCTAGTCAGCCTGGGCCTGTGCCGAGCCAGATCGGGAGAATTCCGGCGGGCCGGAGACCTGTACACGCAGGCGCTGGCCATCGCCCGCGACACCAGCGACCGTCGGCTTGAGGGTGCTGCGCTGGTCAGCCTGGGCCTTCGCGACACCTTCCTGGGCGAGTACCGCCGGGCCGAAGACCTGTACACGCAGGCGCTGGCCATCGCCCGCGACACCAGCGACCGCCGCCTTGAGGGCGGCGCTCTGGGTAGCCTGGGAGCTTGCCATTTGCGCCTAGGCGAGTACCGGCAAGCCGAAGACCTGCACACCCAGGCGCTGGCCATCGCCCGTAGCATCGGTGACCGCCAGCTTGAGAGCCATCAACTAGCCAATCTGGCGAACTGCCGCCTCGCCCTCGGGGACCACCGGCAGGCCGTCCATCTGGACACCGAGGCACTGGCCATTGCCGACGATATTGGCGACACTGAGCCCGCGGCGAAGGCCCGGTCGGGCCTGGCGAGAGCCTATCTTCAGCTGGGTGATCCGGCGGCGGCACTGGCTGCTGTGACCCGGGACCAAGTGCCCCCGTACCCGACCGAGGAGCCGACCATGCGACTGCTGGAAGGGCTTTCTCTGCTCGAACTGCACCGTATCGACGAGGCCGTACGGGCGTTCGGCGACTCAGTAACGGCTGCTGACATGCTGCTCGCCCTGGCTGACGGCAACATTGCCGCGCTTCAGGTTCGACCACTGGGGCTGAGCGGGCTGGCTGTGGTCACCGGCAACCCGGCCAGGGCCACGGAGGCGGGCGAGGCATTCACTACGGCCCATGCCGTGACCGACGCTGCAGGCGTGGCCGAAGATACCCGCCGCTTGCTCAATGCGATCGCATCTCACGACCAGTCCGGCATTCTCGCCCTGATCCATGCCGCGCCAGATCCGTACGGGCACCAGCCATAGCTTCGGACAGCTCATCTGGGCTATGAGATCAATTGTGAAGTGCTTGCCTCCAGGCTGCCTGAACAAATGCGCGCATTCGCCCGCGCCAAATTGGGCGCTCATGGCAATCGGAGCGTCGGCTGGGTCATGATGGCGCTGGCGGCTATGTCTGGGCCGTTTCTGCGGAAGCGCTTTGTAACGGACTTACACAAGCTCCTTCACGGAAACCATCCCGCTCAGCCGAGGGCATCCGCGAAGACGTCCTGTCATGCCGCCGACAGGGTCATCCTGGATCGCCAGGCGCTGGCACCTTTATTCGCAGCTGCATGCCGCACGGGGTCCGTCATCCTGGCGGCGAAACCGATCGCCAGTCACCGTGCCGAGGGCGAGCGGCGAGAATCCTGGCCAGGACGATCCGGATGCCGCCGGTGTCCTCGATCTGGATTCCGGGCCGGAGATGGGCACCAGCCCTGGGTCATCCAACGGTCCGGAACCCGATAGGCGGCCATGCCCGGGAACGCCACGGCTGAGCCGGCCGCCGCGGCCCAGACCACCAGGGCCGCAGGAGGATACGGCTACCCGGAGCGTCCATCCTCTATCTCGGCATCACGCTGAGCGACGAGAAAGGTGAGGGAGAACGCGCACACTCCCGCCGTTATACGGGTGATCTTTGTCAAGGTTGCTCCTGGTCGACTTGCTGGATGAGCTTGTCGAAGATGGCGGCGCGTTCGGGCTGGCCGTGTTCTTGGGCGTGGTCGCGCTGGCGCTGGAGGGTGGGCCTGAACTCGATGGTGGTCTGGAAGTAGCTGCAGGTTTCGCAGGCGGATTCCATCCGGCAGTCGAGCTGGACGGGGCGGGTGCACAGTCCGTTGCCGAGCATGCGGGCGTGGGCTTCGCGGCGAAGTTTTGCCATGCCGGTGGTCTCGTAGTCGGCGGGCAGTTCCATCTGCTGGCCGTAGAGCGCGTCGATTTTCTCGCTGATGGCCTGGTACTCGTCGGCGACGACGCGGTCAGCGATGCGGGCGTAGATCAGGGTCATTTCCATGGTGCGGTGGCCGAGGAGGGCGGCGATGGCCTCCAGCCGCATGCCGCGGTTGATGGCCTAGGTGGCCAGGGTGTGGCGGAGCTGGTGGGGGTGCACGCTGATACCGCAGCTGCGGCCGACGCGGCCGACGATGCGGCCGATCTGGTAGCGGTTCAGGGGGCCGCGGTGGTCGGCCGCTAGGCGGCGGCAGGCGCGGATGTGGGCCAGGTTGACGGCGGTCCATGCGGCGAGCAGCGTGACCAGCTCGGGGTGCAGGGGCACGTAGCGGTCGTTGCGGAGCTTGCCGAGCGGGATGCGCAGCCAGTGGGCCGCCCCGATGAGGACGACGGCGTCGGCCTCGAGATCGGCGAGCTCGCCGGCTCGCATGCCGGTGCGGGCGAGTAGCTCGATGACCAGGCGGTCGCGGGGATCGGGGCAGGCCCGGGCGGCTGCCATCAGCCGGGCCGCGTCCCGGTCGTCCAGGAACCGGGGAAGGGGTTCGGGCCGGGGCGGGATGTCCCCACCGATGACCGGGTTGCGGGGCGGCGCGTCGGGCCAGTCCCACTCGATGATCCGCTCGAAGAACACGCGCAGCATCCGCAGCCGCTGACCGAAGGTGTTGGCCGACAGCGTGCCGCTGGTGCCGTGCTGGCCGGCCAGCCATACCTTGAAGTCCTCGATGTCATCGCGGTGGATCCCGGCTGCTGACCTGATGCTGGTGCTGGCCAGCAGCCACCGGGCCAGCTGCCGCAGCGCGCCGTCGGCGGCAGCCACGCTGCGCGGTGCCAGGAACGTTGCCGCCTGCGCCAGGTAACGGCGCATCGTGGCCGCCAGCGCGGGCGCTGCCCGCCCGATCTGCTCCCATTCGGCGGCAGCTGCCGTGCCGGCTGGCGCGCGGTCAGCGCCGCGGGCACGAGCGGGATTCGCGCTCATCTGCCGGTCACTTCCTGGGCTGCGATCATGGCGGTCACGTCCTTTTGGTCGGCGTCGATCAGCGCGGCGGCCCGCTGGTACTGATCAGCGAGCCAGTCGTTGGTCAGGTGCAGGTAGATGCGGGTGGACTCGATGCTGCGGTGCCCGGCCTGGGCCTGCACCGCTTCCAGTGCCATGCCTGCCTCCCGCAGCCGGGTCAGGCACGTGTGCCGCAGTTCATGGCAGGTGGCGTGCTCGAGCCCGGCGCGGCGGCGGGCGCCGGCCAGGATCTCGTCCAGGCCCTCGGCTGACAGGGGCAGTCCGCGCCGCGGTCCCTTGAGGACCACGAACAGCCGGTCCGTGGCCGCTGCCGCGGGACGCTCGTCGTGCAGGTAGCCGCCCAGTGCCTGCAGGAACCGGCCGGCGACGGGGACGACGCGCTGGTGGCCGCCCTTGCCCTCGGCGATGAACAGGCGCCGGTCCCCGACGCGCACATCGGCTATCCGCAGGCCCAGGACCTCGCAGCGCCGCAGCCCGGCCAGGACCATCGCCAGCACCATCGCCTTGTCCCGGTCGGTGCGCAGCGCACCGAGCAGCCGGTCCACCTCGCCGGGCGCCAGGATCTTCGGCAGCGTCCGCGGCACCCGCACCAGCGGCACCGTCCGCGACCGCTTCGACCCGCCCTGCCGCCGGGTTGAAAGGCCCCGCGGCACCGGGCTGGCCTGCACCGGCGTGTCCCCGCGGGCGATCAGGTACGCATAAAGGCCCGACACCGACGACAGGCGACGGGCGATCGTACGGGCCGACAGCCCTGACTCGCGGTCCGCCAGGCGCACCACGCTCCGGTCGCCACGCTGATGCGCCAGGAAATCGAAGACGTCGACCGCGGTGACCTCGACCGGGTCCTTGCCGACGACAGCGAAGAACGCCTTCAGGTCGAACGCCACCGCCCGCAACGTGTTCGGCCGGGACCGGCCCGCCACGAACTCCAGATACCGGTCCACCAGCCGGTGGCCCAGCGCATACCGGACCTCACCCGCCCCCGACACGCTGCGCACAAGACACGGAAAACTGCTCATATCAGCACGATCCCGCTGCGTGACGCGAGAACACAGGAGCGACACGGATCACCCGTGTATTAAGCGTTCGGTGCGGGCAGGCTGGCGCGTCGGCGCTGCTTGTCATCGGTGCGGTTGTGGGTGATCTGCGCGCCGGATTAGTGGCACTGGTGTTGCGGGGCTGGCTGGTTTAGCTGTGGGCGTGCCGGGTCAGCTCGGCCAGCTCGCGGTTAAAGCGCCTGGGGTCTTCCAGGTGCGGCACGTGACCGGTGCCGTCGTACCACGAGGCCTCGGCGGTGGGGCAGGTGGCGAGCACGTGCTCGGCCATTGCCGGCAGCACCACCGAGTCCGCCCGGCCCTGCGTCACGAGCAACGGCACTTGCATGGCGGTCAGCACATCGTCGCAGTCGATTTCGCGGGCGGCAAGATTGGCGCGGATGGCGGCCGGCACCGCGACGTTCCAGCAGATCGCGGTCTCCAGGTCGTCGTCCGGCACCGGCTTGAC
>Ga0207664_10001600_pt1 | contig 14881 bp, 12 predicted proteins | sample LARL83metaG_FD_184349 | JGI IMG/M metagenome (GOLD analysis project Ga0207664, IMG submission 184349) | Corn, switchgrass and miscanthus rhizosphere microbial communities from Kellogg Biological Station, Michigan, USA - LAR L8-3 metaG... | ecosystem: Host-associated > Plants > Roots >... | reverse complement strand
CGCCGCCCACGCCGAGCAACACCAACACCAACCCGACAACGGCACCGACGGGCACGAACAACGGCTGATCGCCGCGAACCAGGCACTCGTCCCGCCACAACGGCCGGACGAGCGCACGCGGGTCGGCGGCGAGCGTGGCCACCCAGGCCGGGTCCGCGCGATGATCGCCGGTCCGGTCCAGATCCAGGCCAGCGTACGGGATCGCGGTGTCGACGTTCATCGAACGACCGCCGCGTCCACGTGCCGGGGAACGATCAACGGCGGATCGTCGCCCAGCGGGGATCCATTGAAGATCGTCGCGGCGCGGGCGGCCAGCGCGTTGTGGTGTGCTTCGGCCGAGGTCGCGCCGGTCACGACGAACCAGGCCACCGTGTCGATCTGCGCGTTGTGCCCGCTCAGCGGTCCACCGGTCTGCTTGGTGATCCGCTGCGCCGACGTGTCCGGGGCGAACGTCAGGTCGTGGAACTCGGTCACGCCGGCCGGTGGCATCGCGGCCACGTCGACGGCGTAGCGGTGCGACGACGGCAGCGGCGGTAGCGCTGGCCGCTCGCCGCAGGCCAGGTCGGTGAGGAACCGCGCGAACGGCAGCTCGTACACCTCGGTGGCCAGAGCGATCGAGCCGAGGCCGGCGAACCGGAGATTGAAGTCGATCAGTTCGATCGGGCCGTCGGCCGGCACCATGACCTCGACGTGCGTCGCGCCCTCCACGATGCCCAGGCACTCGTGGAAGGCCGCGTTGGCGGCGCGGATGTCGGCGGCGCGCGGATGCGGATACGGGAAGAACAGCCCCTGCTCGACCACCGGATCGGCGGCCAGCAGGTACCGGCCGGTCAGGCCGACGTGTTGGATCTCGCCGCCGCTGACCAGCGACTCCACCGACAGCAACTCCCCCGTCGCCTGCTCCTCGACCACGAACTCGCCGTGCGCGGTGACGTAGTCGTGCATGAGCGCGTTGGGAATCCGCGCGGACCGCACGGCTGTGGCGACCGTGCGCAGTTCGTCCATCGACGTGACGACGTGGGCCAGCAGGCTGGCCGTGCCGTTGGCCGGCTTCACGACCGCCGGACCGGCGAACGGCCACGCGTCCCACGTGAGCGCCTCGGTCAGCGGCACACCACGCAGCCGCGACAATCCCTTGTCGTACAACCGTTGTCGCACGCGCACCTTGTCCAGCGCGCGCAGCGTGTCCGCGATCGTGTTGTGCGGCAGGCCGAACCGGGTGCGCAGCTCGATCGCGTAGCGCTGGGTCGGCTCGAACGCGCTGTGCACACCGGCCACGTCGTACGTGGCCGCGATCTCCTCGACGAGTGCCCGCACCGCCGGCACGTCCGACCACGACTCGACGTGCCGGTACTCGTCCACCACGCCGGGCGCGACCGCGGACGCCCCGGTCGTGCGCAGCGGATCGTGGTTGAGCACGACGGTCGTGTAGCCGCGCCGCTTGGCCTCCTCGGCGATCCGCACCTGGAAGCCCTGCATCTCGAACAACACGAACGTGCTGGCCATCAGCCCTCCCCCTCGATCACCGCGCCGAGCCGCCGGAACCTGGCGGCCAGGTCGGCCGGGCAGTCGTCCAGGCACGAGCTCATCGTGTCGTGCGCGACCCGGGCCGCGCGCAGCAGGTGTTTCTCCCGCGGCGGATCAAGGTAGTACTGGAAGGTCAGCATCTCCAGCGGAGCGGCCAGCCGGGTCAGCGCGTGATCGGGCGTCGTGGCCAGCCAGTCGTCCAGCCGGTCCGTCTCGACCAGCTCACGCACCGCATCACGGACGAGGCCTATGTCCGGTTCCGGCGCCCGCCGCCACCGCATCAGGCGACCTCGATCCGGATCCGGCCCGCCAACTCCTCGGCAAGCCGCACGGCCGTCGCCGTGTCGGCGCCGGTCACGATGACCTGGCCGGAGCGGCAGAAGTTGTCCGTGACGTCGGGCACGACGTCACCGACACTCATGTCGACCTCGACGTCGAGCACGTCCGGATGATCGCGGACCGCGCCGACACCCTCGACGGCGACGACGGTTCCCGGTGCGGCGGCCAGAAAGCGCGTCGCGGCCGCACGATGCGCCACCGGCCGCATCGGCAGTTCCGGGACCAGGCCGAACGGCCAGCCGACCGCGTAGCGCTCCAGGTCGATTCCGTAGACGGCGTTGACCAGGTCCATGATCCGACCGCCGGCAACGCGGTTGTGGCTCTCGACGATGCGCGGGCCTGCTGGTGTCAGCCGTACTTCGGTGTGGCTGTTGCCGTCCCGCAGTTCCATGGCGTCCAGGAAATCTGTCACGTACGCGGCGATCCTCCGCTCGTCGGCGGGGTCGAGGATCGCGGGCTGCGCGTGGCCCATTTCCACGTGCCCGGCGAACAGCTTGGCGGTGATCGCGACGATGCTGTGCCGGCCGTCGAACGAGAACGCCTCGACGCTGTATTCCGGGCCGTCCAGGAACTCCTCGGCCATGAACTCCCGCACCGGGTAGTAGGCGGCGAACGGGAGATCATCGCGGCCGCGCAACGACACCGCGGCATGCCAGGCCGCGTCGATCTCCGTCGGCGTGTCGACCACGACGACCCCACGGCTCGCGGTGCCGTCGGTCGGCTTGAGCACGACCGGGTAGCCGGCCCGCGCGGCGAAGTCGCGCAGGTCCGCCGCGCCGCCGACGGTCTCCGCTGTCACGTCCTCGAACCCGGTCTTGCGCAGCCACGCACGCATGGCCGGCTTGTCGCAGAACCGGTGTGCCACTTCGCGGGACGTGCCGGGCAGACCGAACTCGTCGTTGATCCGGCCGACCAGTTTCATCGCCTGATCCACCAGCGACACGACCCGCGTGCACCCGTACACCTCGTGCGCGGCCCGGACCACCGGCAACACCTGATCGGTGTCCCGCAGGTTCAGCATGAACACGGCCTCGGCCGCCCTCGCGGCGGCCGCGGTCACCGGCTTGCGATGTTGCAGCCAAACCACCCGCAGGCCCAGTTCCCTGGCCTTGGTGATCGCCTGCGGCCGGCCGCCGATGACGAGTAGCACGTCGGTCATGCCGGACACCGCACGTCCTCGGCCGCCACGTCGTGCACGGCCTCCGTGAGCACGTCGAGGCCCTCGCACAACACGTGTTCGTCGATGGTCAGCGGCGGGAGGATCTTCAACACCTGCCCGCCCCGACCGCACGTCTCGACGACCAGCCCGAGGTCGAAGCAGCGGCTGGACACCTTCGCCGCGGACATGCCGGTGTCGGCCAGGTCGAGGCCCCACAACAGCCCGGTGCCGCGCAGGGTCGCGCCGTAGTCGGCCACGACCGGGGTCAATCGCCGCGCGACCAGGGCGCCCTTCGCCTCGACCGCCTCGGTGAACCGGGCGCCGCGCTCGCCGGCCCAGTACTCGCGCAGCGCCGCCGTCGCTGAAACGAACGCCAGTTGGTTGCCGCGGAACGTGCCGTTGTGCTGGCCGGGCTGCCACACGTCGTACTCCGGCCGGATCAGGACGATCGCCATCGGCAGCCCGTAACCGCTGATCGACTTGGACAGCGTGACGATGTCCGGCACGACACCGGCGCGCTCGAAGGAGAAGAACGTCCCGGTGCGGCCGCAGCCGGCCTGGATGTCGTCGACGATCAGCAGCACCTGGTGCCGGTCGCACCAGTCCCGTAGTCCGGTCAGGAACTCCGGTGGCGCCAGGTAGACGCCACCCTCGGCCTGCACCGTCTCCAGGATCACCGCGGCCGGCTTCTCGACACCCGAGTTCGGGTCGGCGACCAGGTGTTCCAGCAGTTCGACGCTGTCGAACGAACCGAACGGCGACACCGGGAACGGCACGTGCGTCACCGACGACAACGTCGGGTAGAGGCCCTTCTTGTAGCTCGCGGCGCCGGTCGCGGCCAGCGAACCCGTTGACACGCCGTGGAACGCGCCGCCGAACGCGATCACGTTCATCCGGCCCGTGACCAGCCGCGCCAGCTTCAGCGCGGACTCGACGGCGTTGGTGCCGGTCGGACCGCAGAACTGCACCCGGTACTCGAGATCACGCGGTGCCAGCACGAACGTCTGCAGCGCGGTCAGGAATTCCTGTTTGGCGGTGGTCGCGAGGTCGAGGCCGTGCGTGACGCCGTCGGACGCCAGGTACTCGATCAGCGCCCGCTTGATGAACGCCGGATTGTGGCCGTAGTTCAGGGTTCCCGCGCCGGACAGGAAGTCCAGGTAGCGTCGCCCGTCGCCGGCGACGAGATGGTCGCCGCTGGCGGTGGCGAAGACGGCGGGGAACGATCTGCTGTACGACCGCACCTCCGACTCGACGGCCATGGTCACCTTGTCTCCCGTGCATAGGCCGATGTCGTCGCGGTAGCGGACACCGGGGAACGTGATCCGCGCGGCATGCAGGTAGGCCGCCGCGTGGGCCTGGTCGAGGTTCGCGCCGGTGCCGACGACGTGCAGCACCCGCCCGCCGCTGGTCACCGGCCGGCCGGTGGCGTCGCGCCGGATGTTGGCGTAGTAGACGGTGGCGTCCCCGTCCGCCGCCACCAGGCCGCTGACCAACTGGCCGGCGATGAACCGCCCGAACGGCCAGCCCGGGACCATGCGCCCGTCGTCGTCCGGCACACCGCCCTGCACCAACGCCACCGAACACCGCGCCCGGCCGTCGTGGCGGACCGGGCGATCCGGCAGCGTGCCGGCGAGCACGGCACGACACAGGTCGGTGAAGTTCTCGCGCACGCCCGGCAGGATCGCCTCCGCCTCGGAGTCGCCGAACCGGGCGTTGATCTCGATGACGACCGGGCCGCGCGTGGTGAGCACCGCGCCGAGGTAGACGAAACCGGTGAAGTCCAACGATTCCGCGCGTAACCCGTGCAGCAGCGGCACTGTCAGCGTTTCGGCCAGTTCGGCCCGCAGTTCCGGGCCGTCGGCCGGGTGCGGCGCGATCGAGCCCATGCCATCGCAGTTCGTGCCCGTGTCGCCCTCGCCGGTGCGCTTGTAGTCCATCGCCGGCGGGAACGCCATCGCGGTCCGGCCGTCGAGCAGGGCGAAGACCGAGATCTCCGGCCCGGTCAGGCGCTCCTCGACCACGATCGTCGATCTACCCATAGCGATGTGCCGGTCGACCGCGGCCAGCGCTTCGGCGGTGTTCGCGCAGACGATCGAGCCGTCCCCGTCCGGGGTCAGGCCGTCCGCCTTCACCACGCACGGATACGGGCGGGACGCGACGTAGTCCTTGGCCACGTCCGGGTCGGCGAACACCTGGTGCTCCGGGACCGGGATCCCGTGCCGCACACAGAATTCCTTGCCGCGCGCCTTGCTCGACTCCAGTTCGGCGGCGGCCGCCGTCGGGCCGATCACCGCGTGCCCGGCCGCGCGCAGCACGTCCACGAGGCCACCGGCGAGCGCGTCGATGTAGGAGACGAACGTGAACTCCACCGGGTGCGTACGCAGGAACTCCAGCACCGTCGCCGGGTCGTCCAGCCGGATCGATGGCACCACACGGATCCTCGGGTGCTCGATCACGTCGCAACCGGGGCCGTAGTACACGGTGACCGTGGGATCGGTCCGCACGAACAGGTCGCACAAGGCGTGGCCACGCCCGGTGCCGTCGATCACGAGCACAGTCGGCGAAGGCTGAGCCGACCAATCCAACACAGTCGGCGAAGGCTGAGCCGACCGATCCAGCACAGGCATGCCGGTCACTCCGCCATGGCCAGCGGCGCGGAGGGCGTCGCGTCGACGTCGCGGACGCTGTTGCCGACGTAGATGTGGGTCAGCAGGCCGCCCCACGCCTCGTAGAACCGGTCGGCGCGCTCGCCGACGAGTTCGTCGTTGCGCTCCCACGACGAATTGGCCCAGTCGCAGCGCGGCCGGATGTGGTGCAGGTCGTGCTGCACGGTGTCACCGACCAGGACGCACATCCGGTACGGCGTGTAGACCGCCAGCATCCGCAGCCACCACAGCGCCATGTCGAGCACCCGACGCGGACCCTGTGACGTGGGCACCGCCTCGCCGCAGAACCGGCCGAAGGTGAGTTGGTCGCGTTGGGCCTTGGTGAGGCGTTCGGCGTTCCCGTACAGCCACCAACGGTGTTCGCTCAACGTGTAGAGGTACGTCTGGGTCTGGAAGAAGAACGTGGCCGGCAGGAACCACAGCAGCAGCCATTGCGCCCACAGGCCGGTCAGCGCGAGGAACGTCACCGTCCCGGCCAGGTAGGCCAACGCCATCGCCATCCGGTACGCCGGAACCCGCGTGAAGAAGTTCCCCTTGACCCGCGCGGCAAAGAACGACCAGTGATGTCGTGGCGAGAACACCGCACGGAACACCAGACGCCGAAAGTCGGACCGGGACATCCCGGGTCGAACCGACGTGGACAGCAGGTACTGCGTGTCGCCGTCGCGCAGCGAGCACGGGTAGGCGTGGTGCGTCAGGTGTTCCTCGCGGTTGCCGTCGTAGGGCGGCCGCCACAGCAGGGTCGTGATGATCTCGCTCACCACACGGTTTCCCACGCGGGAGGCCGTGAACATGCTGTGCAGCGTCTGGTGCACGACGACCACGTCGAGCCGGCGCATGCCACCCGCGATGACCGGCAGCGCGATCAGCACCACCAGCACCGCGACGGCCGGCGGCCAGGCCGCCATCGCGTACCCGCCGACGGCGATGGCGGCCGCGGTCTGCACCACACCCGCTGCCGCCGCGAGCCCCGGCCGCCACCGCACCCGCGACCGGCTGCCGGCCAGCGGCACACCGGTCACCCAGGTCAGGAACGGCTGGAGGACGCGCGGCTGGGCGCGCATCGTCTCCCTCGGCTGTCGCCGCGCCGCGACAGCGCTCTCGTCGGTCGCGGTCACGCGGGCTCCTGGGAACCGCCGCCGAACAGGAAGTCGTTGGTCTCGTGCGTCATCGGCCGGGTCAGGTCCGCGTCGTTGACCAGCGTCATGTTGACGATCGTGCGGCGGCTCTCACCCCGGATCGGGTACACCCGGTGCATCGTGGTGTCCGTCTTGACGATGTAGGCGTCGCCCGCGTTCAGCGCGTAGGAGCGGACGACCGAGCTGAGCAGCGCGCCGTGGACGTCCGGGTTCTCCTTGTCCCACGACGTGTTCTGCACCGCCTGGATGAAGCCGCCGTCGCGGTAGGGCGGTGCCTCCAGCACCAGGATGATCCCGTAGGTGTAGTCGTCCCAGTGCCAACCGTGGGTGTCGCCGGACCGGGTCAGCCGGCTGATCACGTAGTGCTCGCCCGCGTAGGGGCAGGTGTGTACCCGTTCACCGACGACCGCCGCCGTCAGCCGCAGCAGTTCCGGCGCGAAGTAGAAGGCGTCGATCAGCGGGCCTTCCGCCTTGATGATCGGCTGGCCGACGGTCGTCATGTTCCGCGGCGTGCCATCGGTGATCGCGAAGGTGGTCCGGTGGCTGGCGCCGCGTCGGTCCACGATGTCGCAGGCCTCCGCCCGCATCGCCGTCAGCAGTTCCGGCGGGCAGAGGCCGGGCAACACCACCACGTGTTCCGCCGCGAAACGATCGTGATACTCGGCCAGGACGTCCGCACCGAATTCCCGCGACCAATGTTCGGCGAGCAGTTCGTCGACCTCGTGGGCCTCGACTGTAGGTGACGGATTCAAGCCCGAAACAGGCATTGCGAAACCTTCCAGCGACGATTACGTGAACACCATGACGCGCCGCACGCGGACCGCGCGGCGAATATGAAAGCCATTCTGTTCGGCGAAACCTCCCGCCGGACGACGTTACCCCACCGCACCACTGGGCGCCTGTGATCTGGGTCACATCAAATGTTCACGTGATCGGTAAAGCAGCCGAAAGAGAAAGATAAGAGTGGCCGGCATACCACAACGGCACATTCCTCGCTGGTGTCGGCGACCAGAATGGCAAGTATTGGCCAGTGGCAGGTCAAACCGGGTACGTGACCCCGCTCAACCGCTCCGACTCACGCCACAACCGCTGCTGCGCCGCCACGTCATGGGACCGCTCGCTGGACTCGACCCGCTCCGGATACCCGCGGAACTGGGCCCGCCCCGGCGGCCCGTAATACTCGCCGCCACGAACACCGGAATCGACGGCTGCGCGCAGCGTTCCCAACGCCCCCATCTCCTGGCTCTGCATCAGCCACCAGGTCAGGAACTTGACGTGCCCCTCGGTCGCGAATCGGGCGATCGGATTCAGGTCCCGACCGAAATTGGTGTAAGCATTCCCCGGGTGCGCGGCTACCGCAAGGGTCTTCGCGCCGGCGGCGGACAATCGCCGTTGCAGTTCGTACGTGAACATCAGATTCGCCAGCTTGGACTGGAAATAGGCCGGGCCGCCACGATATCCCCGCGTCGCCTGCAGGTCGTCGAAATCGATGACCCCGCGCCGGTGCCCGATGCTGCTCACGGTCACGATGCGCGACCCCGGCGTCTCCAGCAGTCGGTCGGCCAGCAACCCGGTCAACGCGAACGGTCCCAGGTGATTACCGGCGAACGTCGACTCGAATCCGTCCTCGGTGACCACGTGGTTCGCCCGAAATCCACCGGCATTGTTGATCAGCAGGTCGATTCGCCGGTCCCGTAACCGGTCAGCCGCCCGCCGTACCGAGGCCAGCGACGCGAGATCCACTTCCTCGACGGCGACGTCGGCGCCCGGCACGGCCGCCCGGATCCGATCGGCCGCGTCGGCCGCCTTCGCGGGATTCCGGCACGCCAGCACGACCGTCGCGCCGTGATCGGCCAGCGCCAGCGCCGTCTGATAGCCGATCCCACTGTTGGCGCCCGTCACGACGGCCGTCCGACCGTGCAGGTCAGGCACTTGCTCCGCGGTCCACATGTCGACCTCCGTAGACTATAATCGGGACAGTCATCCCGGTTGAGCCAACGATACGGGATGGCTATCCCGTTTGTCGAGTGATGGAGGACAGGAGATGAACCGCGCACCCCGCGCCGACGCCGTGCGCAACCGGGCCAAGGTGCTCGAAGTGGCGGCCGAGATCTTCGCGACCGAAGGGCTTTCCGTGCCGGTACACGAGATCGCCCGCCGGGCCGGGGTCGGCACCGGCACGGTCAGCCGCCACTTCCCCACCAAGGACGACCTGTTCACCGCGATCCTGTTGGGCCGCATGGAACAACTGACCGCCAGGGCGGACGAACTGGCTCGACAGCACGATCCGGCGACGGCGTTCTTCGCCGTCCTCACGGTGCTGATCAACGAGGGCGCCGCGCATCAGGGCCTGGCCGACGCCCTGGCCGGCTCCGGTTGCGACATCGACGCGATCGGCGCCGAAGCGGGGTTCGACGTGTCCGGCCGCATGAGCGCCCTGCTGGCCAAGGCCCAGGCGGCCGGCACGATCCGCGCCAACGTGACGTTCGCCGACGTGATGGCCCTGGTGAAGGGCTGCCTGACCCGAGCCGGCGAAGGCGCCGACATGACCCCGCTGATCGCGGTGATCACCGACGGTCTGAAAGCCCGGTGATGTCGCGCTGGTACCAGCTGCCTCGATTGCCGCCGATGTCGGCCGGGTCGGCGGGGCCGACCAGCACGAACCCGGCCTTGGTCAACACCTTCTGGGACGCGACGTTTCGGCTGGCCGTGGCCGCCCGTAGCGTGTCCAGCCCGTGCCGGTCCGCGGCCAGCCGGCACAGCTCCAGGACGGTCGCGGTCGCCACGCCACGGCCGGTGACGTGTTGCGCGACCCGGTAGCCGACTTTCGCGGTGTCGTCCTCGATGTCGATCAGATTGAACCGGCCCAGCACCGAACCGTCCTCGGCGACGAGCACGTAACAGGCACAGCTGCCGGCCTGCTGTTCGGCCAGCACCGCGTCGAACCGGTCGGTGAACCGGTCGAAGAAGTCGTCTCCGCGGTCGGAGATCGACGCGGCGAAGTACGCACGGTTCGCCACCTCGAAGGCCAGGACCGCCGGCGCATGACCGGCATCCAGCCGTTGCAGCTCGGGCACCGCCCGACCCTAGCCGGACGGTGCGCCGAGCCCACCCGATTTACGATCAGCCTCCGTTGTGCGCCTTGAAGAATGCGCCGGCGACGTTGACCGCCGGCGTGGACGATCCCGCTGCGACCAGGAGGAACGCGAACGCGACGTCGCCCTGGTAGCCGGCGAACCAGCCGTGCGACTGGGTCGCGTCGCCGAACTGGGCCGTGCCGGTCTTGCCGTACACCGGGGGCGTGACCGCGGCCAGCTGTTTCGCCGTCCCGTCCGTCACCACCGCGCGCATGATCTGCTGGAGCGACGTCAGCACCGGACCGGACAGCGTCCGCGCGGGCGTGTTCGACTTCGTGGTCTGGCCGGCGAGCAGGACCGGCAGCGGTGTGCTGCCGTGCGCCGCCGTCGCCGCCATCAGCGCCATGCCGAACGGCGTGACGACGTCCTTGCCCTGGCCGAAACCGGCGCTGGCGCGGGCGTACGTGTCCTGGTCGACGGCGACCGAGCCGGTGACGGTGGTGATGCCGGGCACGTCGTAGTCCACGCCGATCCCGAACTGCTTCGCGGTGTTCGGCAGCGCCTGCGGCGGCAGGCCGACGGCGATCTGGGAGAACGTGGTGTTGCACGAGTGCGCGAACGCCGAGGTCAGTGGCACCGTACCGAGGTCGAAGTTGTCCTCGTTGTGGATGACCGTGCCCTCGATCGTCGTCGTCCCCGGGCAGGGCTGCGGGGTGGCCGGCGTCAGGTTCGTGCCCTGGAACGCGGCCGTCGCCGTGACGATCTTGAACGTGGAACCGGGCGGATACCGGCCGGTCAGCGGGCTGTCGCCGGCCGCGATCGCCGCCGAGTTCGCCGCGATCGCGAGGATGTGGCCGGTCGACGGCTGGATCAGCACGGCCATCGCCTGTTGCGGCACGGTCGCCAGCGCCGCCTCGGCGGCCTGCTGGGTCGCGGCGTCCAGGGTCACCATGATCGGTTGCGCCGTCGACGGCTGGCTGTTGAACAACGTGCGGCCCTTGGTGCCGTCGGCGTTCTTGACGTACACCGTGACACCGCCGGCCTCGGTCGCCGCGTTCTGCGTCAGGGTGCGCACGATGGGCACCAGGGCCGCGCCGAAACCGCGCTGGTAGGCCACCAGCTCGGTCTCGCTGGGGAACGTCACGCCGGGCAGGTCGTGGATCACCGGCTTGACCTGCTGGTAGTCGCTGTCCCGCAAGCGCGCGACCGTGTAGCCGGCCGTGCCGGCGGCGCTGGCACCGGCCGTGATCGACTGCGCGGTGATCGTCGGGTCGAACTGGGACAGCGAACCGGCCAGCGTACCGGCCACGCTGTTCAGGTCGCCGGCGTTCTGCGCCGACACCACGACGGACACGACCTTGCTCGGCCCGAACAGCACATGGCCGTCCGCGCCGACGACGTTGGGCAGCGGGGACGGCGCGACGGTCCGTCCGAACACCTGCCCGCGCGAGAGCATCGGCGTGAACATCGACGGCACCCACATCACCTGCCACTGGCCGCCCGAGTTCTGGCTCAGGTCGAGGCTGTCCGAGTAAGCCCAGCCGGGTCCGGCACCCCACTGCCAGGTCACCGTGAACGTGGCCGAGGCGTGGGAGCTGTTGATGCTGACCTGTGGCGTGGTGATGGTGGTCGAGTGCGGCTGGAGCACCGACCGCAACTGCGTCAGCCCGGTCCTGGCCTGCGCCGACGAGTCCGTCTGGGCGGCGGCACCGGCCACGTCACCTTTCGCGACGTCCGACAGAAAGGTGTTCGCCGTGTCCTGAGCACCGTTGTCGCTGCTGCTACACGCGCTGACGGTGGCCGCGGCCACCGCGGCCGCGATCACCAGCGTCGCGGCCCTCCCCCGTATGAACGACATCGTCATACTAAAACAGACGATCGGGGCACTTGGTTCGTTGCGACAAATCAGCCGATGGGGTTGTACACAATGCCACGGTTGGTGGACCGCGTACTGGGTCCGAGGTGTACCACGTACCACTCGCCGCGCCAGGAGATCAGCGAGTAGACGCCGATGGACTTGGTCGTGCCGCCGACCTGGTAGTACAGGCGGGTGCCGTAGACGCGGTAGTAGGAGCCCTTGTTGAACTCGACGCCCGGCACGATCCAGACCGCCTGAGCGATCGGCACGGTCACGCGGACGAACGTGGCGGACGCGGCCTGGGCACCCAGCAACGCGTGCGCCGCGTCGATGTCCAGCCGGTACCAGTTGATCAGCCGATTCTGGTAGTCGGCCGACGGATTGGCGATCGCCTTGACCTGGAGATAGGCGGTTTCGGGAAAGAAGAACGGCAGTGCGGTCGTGGGATTGTCGGTGACGATCGCCTGCCAGAGGTCCTGGACACCGGCCTGGAACATCGGGTCGTCGGGACTGGGCAGGGCGTGGGTCTGCGGCAGCAGGCCGGGATCGGTCGTCGGTGTGGATGTGGCTGTCGTTGTTGTCGTGGTCGGCACCGGTGTGGGCGTGGTGGTGGGCGCGGGAGCGCTGGTCGGCGCCGGACTCGAACAGCCCGCGAGCAGCGCGCACACGGCTGCCGCCACCCACAGCGTGTGTTTCGTCATCGTCCCGTCCCGCCGGCCATGATCGTCGCCGCGAGGGCGATCCGATGATCCTTGTCCCAGGGTGGCCCGAGCGCGGTTCGGGGGCCGTACAGCACGTCGTGTGCCCGGGCACCGAGCGCCCGGGCGGCTTGGCCCTCGACGTCCCTGGCGTCGTACAGGTGCACGGTCCAGCCGCGCGCGTCGGCGAGTTCGGCCAAAACCTGGCGGTACATGACGGAATCGGCCTGCGAGTCGTAAGGCGCACGACGCAGCATGGCGATGTCGTCGGGAAAGTCCGGCGGCCACGACCGCAACGACATCGACACGAGCGGCTCCGGCAAGTCGGCGACCAACCGGTCCAGCACGCTTGACGTCGCCCGCACCGCCGACGCGCGCACCCGCGCCACGAGTGCCCCGGCCGCGACATCGTCAAGCGGTTTGACGTCGTGCTCGACCGGCGCCACCGGCAGACCGGGCTCGACCAGCTCGATCCGCCGCCGATCCACGACCCGACGATCGGCCGACGCCGTGACCGCCACTGCCCAGCCGAGATGATGGGCGATCCCCAGCCGCATGCGGCCGACAGTAACCCAGGCCGACTCGGGCCGTGACGCGGCTCAGTCGGGCAGTGCGCGGGCACGGTTGCATCCGCCGAGGCGCAAGGCGTACCCGCCGCGACGTTCCCTCAGCCGAGTATGGCCACCAGGTAGTGTTGCTGGACTTGTTCCGCGGTCAGCGCGATCGGGTAGAGGGCGACCTCGTCCAGATCGCCCTGAAGCCGGAAGGCGGTGTCGTCGCCGCGAGCGCCCAGCCGCACGTCGTCGGTGCCCGCGCCGGGTGGTTGGGTCACCGCAGTCATGCCGTCGGCGAAACCGTCCAAATAGACGGTGAGCGTGCTGCCGTCGTAGACGGACACGGTGTGGTGCCACAGGTTCGGGGCCAGCGCTGTGGCGCCGGCAGCCAAGGTGAACACGGTCGGGCCGAGGACATACGCGTTGAGGACACCGTTGTCGACAATGCGGAGCGCGTATCCGTTGGGCGCCGGCCGGTCGTACTTCTCCACGATGGCCTGCTGGACACCGATGGCGGTCGGGCGGACCCATGCCTCCAGGGTGAACGGCCCGGTGACCGAGAGGTCCGCCGACGTCGGCACATTGATGTAGCCGCCGTTGAGCCGCACCGCCGTGTCGGTCGAACCGGCGAGCGCGCCCGGGACACCATGGGTCACCGGGGGGATGTCCTGACCGTCCTGGCCGTGGCCGGAACTGTCGTGGTCGGTGGTCGTGGTGTCGTCCAGCCGCCAGTAGCCGACCGGATGTGATGCCAGCACCATGTCGGGATAGGCGGTAGCCGGCACGACGGCCACCGCGGCGGGCACCGTCGAGGTGATGGTGCCCTGACCCTGGACTGCGACGGCGATCCCGACGGTCGCGGTCGTGCCCACCGCGCTCGCCGGCGGTGTCACGTGCAGTTGCAGCGTCGTGGTGACCGTCCGGTTCTCGCTGTGCACCGAGATCGTCGGTTGGACCGGGCTGGCCTGCCAGCCGGCCGGCGCCGTTGCCTGCACGGTTGCCTGTAGATCCTGCGGCGCGAGGCCCACCAACGTGAAGGACACCGTGTTGACCGTGTCGGCGCCGAGCAGCACCCGGGGCAGTTGCGGCGTCACGGTGGTCGGGTTCGGGCTCAGGAAGCGCGCTGTTTCGGTGAGCGCGAAGCCGGTGAGGCTCTCGTACACGCCGGGCGCGACGAGCTGCGGGATCGCCTGTGCTTGGGCGACCTGCGTGGTCAGCGTGGCGCGGTCGGTCGTCACGGCGGAGCGGTCCCCGTGGGTCTGTGCGAGCAGCGCGGCCACCGCGGTCAGGCCGGCGTTGGCCTGCGCGGCCAGTTTGTCCAGCCACGGCGCGGACTCACTGAGGAACGCGGGATTGGCGATCTGGGCACGGAGGGCCGCCGGTGCGGCCGCGGCCGCACCCAGGATGCCGTTCAGTTGCGCACCAATGGCGTCGACCGGCGCAATCGTGGTGTACGCCTGGAGAAAGGAGTTGATGACCGGCTGTGCCGGCGATGTGGGGCCGGTGTTGAGTGGCGAATCCACGGAGTTCTCGGCGTAGACGCGCAACGCGGCCGCACCTGCGGCGCCGCCGAATTCGGCCAGCGCGTTCGCCCAGGATCGCTGCGGATCGTACGCGGCGGCGTTCCACGCGAAGTCCGCGATGGTGAACAGCGGGATGAGCGAGGGCTCCTCCTGCCGCATCTCGTTGGCCATGATGCCCTCGGCCGCGCCGGCCAGATGGGGATCTCGACCGACCAGCGGCCCCAGGTGTTGCTGTAGCGGCGAATAGTCGTTGACCGGGTAGTTGTCGAAGATCAGCAGTCGTCGGCCGCCGAACGCCTGGCTGGCCTGATCCAGGTCGGCACGGCTGATCGTCGGCGAGA
>Ga0207664_10001598_pt1 | contig 14881 bp, 17 predicted proteins | sample LARL83metaG_FD_184349 | JGI IMG/M metagenome (GOLD analysis project Ga0207664, IMG submission 184349) | Corn, switchgrass and miscanthus rhizosphere microbial communities from Kellogg Biological Station, Michigan, USA - LAR L8-3 metaG... | ecosystem: Host-associated > Plants > Roots >... | reverse complement strand
AGCATCGAACCGCTGAACACCTGCGGCGTCCCGGCGCCGAATCCGCACGCGTAGAGCTGGACCCGCGCGCTGGCAGCGTCCACCGCGCCCGCCGGCTCGGCGAGCAGCTCAGGCACTCGCCGGGCCGGCTCCCCAGCTCGGCAGCCAAGGGTGGAGCCGCCCGACGTCCACGAACGTGGGCCGCGACTTGGTGCCCAGGTCGCGGCCGGCGATCACCACCGTGTCACCCGCCGACACCGAGAACTCCACCGGCTCCCCGACGTCGAGGCGCATCCCGCGCGCCACTCCCTTGTCGATCTCCCAAACCCGTACCGGAACTTCCATGTTTTTCGACACCCCCGAGCCCGTTTAACGCCGGCTTCGCTATAACCTTTCGCCCGGCCGGGCGACTTATCATCCGGGCATGACCGACGCCGCCACGCTGGAAGCGATCCGCCGGGTCGAAGAGACCCCCCTCAACGAGCTCGTCAACGTGTCCGTCGAGGACGTCCAGACTCAGATGGACGCGCTGCTGAGCCCCGAGAACGACAGCAGGTCCTTCTATCACCGCTGGGAGACCCAGCAGTGGGCCGTCAGCGACCTCGACTTCGAGCAGGACAAACGCGACTGGGCGAACATCCCGGCGCCGATCCAGTCGACGCTGAAGACGACGATGACGCTCTTCTTCATCGGGGAGCAGATCGTCACCGACACCCTCGCTCCGGTGCTGCACGCGGCGCCGAGCGAGGACGAGCGGATCTTCCTCGCCACCCAGGTCGCCGACGAGGCGCGCCATGCCGTCTTCTTCGACCGCTACTTCGAGGCGGTGCTCGCGCACGAGGGCGGCATCCACGAGGCGATGGTCAACTTCGGCCCCGCCGCCCGCAAGGGTTACCAGGAGATCTTCTACAAGGCGCTGCCGGACGCGATCGACCGCTGCCGTCTCGATCCCAAGGACCCGGTGGCGTTCGTCGAGGCGGTGGTCGTCTACCACCTGATCATCGAGGGCTACCTGGCGCTCGGCGGCCAGCGGAACACGCTGCGCCTGCTCCGCCGCGTCGGCATCCTGCCCGGCTTCGTCTCCGGCTTCACGGCGGTCGCCCGCGACGAGTCGCGCCACATCGGCTTCGGCGTGCTGACGCTGCGGCGCCGCGTGCTGGAGAACCCGGAGATGGGCCGCGTCATCGCACGCAAGATCCAGGAGCTGCTGCCGGCCGCAGTTTCCGTCGTGGTCGGCCCCGACGAGAAGCTGCCTTTCACCGACGCGAGCGAGGTGCCGGAGACGTTCCGGCTGAACCCGCTGGAGGCACGCGAATTCGCGGTCGATTCGCTCACGAAGCGGCTGCGCGCCGCCGAGCTGTCGGAGGGGGCCGTCCAGGACGTCGCCCGCCGCATGTACGAGCTCTACGACCAGTACTGGGCCGAGTACGAGCAGAACCACGGCGTCCAGCATCCCGTGCGGTGGTGGCAGGAGCAGGCTCAGGCGGCGCCCGCGTAACCCACACGGAATCCATACGGCCGCGGCGGGAGTCCTAACGGAGACCTAACGCGCTCGGGCCTAGCTTCGGCCTGAGATGCACTGGCCGTGGCCGCGGCGAACGGATCGCGATCTCGCTCGCGATCGCCGCGAGGCGGAGCGCCAGCTCGAATGGGCTGAGACGTACATCGCCGCGATCGACGGCATCGAGCTCGGCGATCCCGAGCTCGCGCTGGAGGCGCGCCGCCTGCGCGCGGCCGTCACCGACCTGCGCCGGCGTCTGCGCAGGCCGCGCATCCTGTGAACCACCGCCCGCGCCGCCGGCACGTCAAGCTCCACCGCGGCAACCTCGGGCCGCTGCTCTGCTGGTCGATCGTCTTCGCCGACATCGGCACGTCGATCTACTACGTGCCTGGCATCCTCTCGGCGCAGGGGTTCGGCAGAAAGTCCGCGATCTTCGTCCTGCTGACGCTCTTCGTTTTCATCCTGCTGGCGCTCAAGTACGCCGAGGTGACCTGGCGCAACCCGGAGGGGGGCGGCGTCGTCACCATCGCGTCGCGCGCGCTCCATCCCTTCGTGGGGCTCGTCGGCGGTCTGTTCATCCTCGTCGACTACTACCTGACCGCGGCCATCAGCGCGTATTCGGGGATCAGCTACCTCGCGGTCGTGGCGCCCGCCGTGGCGTTCGGCAACGCGGTCCCCGCCACGCTCGTCTGCATCGGCGGCCTGGCCGTGCTGAACGTGATCGGGATCCGCGAGAGCGCACGCGTCAGCTTCGTCGCTGCCACGGTTGCGGCCACGGGCCAGCTCTTCGTGGTGCTGGTCGTCGCCGTCCACCTGGGCCCGGACGGCGTCCTCCGCAGCATCGAGGACGTCGGACGAGGATCGCCGGCGCTGACGCCGCTGGTGCTCATCACCGGCTACGCCGCCGCTTTCCTCGCCTTCTCGGGGCTGGAGAGCGTGGCGCAGATCGCCCCCGCGATGCGCTCGCCGCGGAACGTGATCGCCTACCGGACCATGGCTCTGGTCATCGCCACCATGGCGCTCACCAGCCCGCTGCTTACGCTGTGGTCGACGCTGCCGAGCGTCCTCGGGCACGACCCCAACGCGCCGGCGAACAACAACCAGCTGCTGTCGCTCCTGGGCGGGCATTTCGCCGGCCCGGCGCTGGCCGGCTACGTGGCGGTGACCGGGTCGGTCCTGCTCATCTTCGCCAGCAACACCGCCATCATCGGCGGCTACCACGTGTTCCTCGCTTTGACGCGGATGGGCTTCCTGCCCCGGGTGCTGGAGCGGCAGAACGCCTGGCGGCACACGCCACACGTGGCGATCCTGGCCACGGTCTCCCTGCCCGTCGCGCTCGTGTACGTGGCCGGCTCCAGCGGCGCGGCCAACGTTTTCCTGGGCGACCTCTATGCGTTCGGCCTGCTGGGGTCCTTCATCCTCACCAACGTCTCGCTGGACGTCGTCCGCTGGCGCGAGATGGCCCTCGCCTTCACCGCTCGGCGCGCGGCGATCTTTTCGGTGGGCGTGCTCACGACGCTGCTGGTGCTGATCGGCTGGAGCGTCAACCTGGTGGCGAAACCGCGCGCGACGATCTTCGGCGGCGGCTTGACCCTGATCGGCCTGGCCGTCGGCTACGTCACCTACCGCCGCGGCCGGCAGCGGCGCCCCGCGATCTTCCCCCTCCCCTACTCGCCGGCGCGGGCGGCCGAGTCGCTGGGCAACGAGTTCCGCCGGCGGCCGGCCGACGTCCTGGTGATACTCCCGGAGTCGCCCGACCTCGCCGCGGCCGTGCTCGAGGAGACCGTGCACCGCGCCGGGGGCCGGAGCGCCGTCTTCCTCTACCGCGGCCAGCCGCACCACCACCCGGCCACGGCCCAGCTCCTCGAGGTCGCGGACCCCTACCTGAAGGACTACGCGGCGCAGGACGCTTTCGCCCGGGCGGAGCAGCGCACGCGGGCCACCATCCCGCAGCGCCGCTTCGTCTACGTTCCCGGCGGGATTCCTGATGGGATCCTCGGCCGCGTCTGGACGGAGGTCTTTCCCAAGGAGACGATCGCGGCCCAGGAGGACGGCCAGGCGCTGCCGCCGGTGGCTCTATCCCGGGTGCGGCTCCGCCTCATCGACGGCGTGACCGTCGTGCACCTCGTGACCGGCCGGCTCGGCCGTCAGCCGGTACCCGATGCCCGGCTCAGTACGTAGGAAGCGCGGGCGGGCAGGGTCGTCGCCCAGCTTCCGCCGCAGCTGGGCCACCACGTACCGCGTGTTGTAGCTGGCACCGGCGGCGTAGTCACCCCAGACCTGCCGCAGCAGGGTGCCGTGGGTGACAGGCTTGCCGGCGTTGAGCGCGAGATACCGCAGGACCTCGTACTCGGTGGGCGTCAGGTGGACCTGCCGGGAGTCGACCGTGACCTGCCGGCGCGCGAGGTCGACCACCAGGGCGCCCAGGTCGAGCACCGGCTCGCCGCTGGTCACATCCGCCTGGCGGCGCAGCACGGCCGAGATGCGCGCCGCCAGCTCCTCCATCCCGAACGGCTTCACCAGGTAGTCGTCAGCGCCCAGCTGCAGCGCGCGCACCTTGTCCGACTCCCCGGGCATCACGCTGATCACCAGCACCGCAGCGCGGGAGCGGTCGCGGAGCCGCTCCAGGGTCGCGAAGCCGTCGAGCCCCGGCAGCCCGAGGTCGAGCAGGACCACGTCGGGCCGCCAGGCGGCGGCTTCGCGCAGCGCCTCCTCCCCACTCGCCACGGCGCGGACGTCAAAGCCGCGATACGCAAGCCCGGTCCGCAGCGCCCGCTGCATCTCGACCTCGTCGTCGACAACGAGGATCCGACCGCTCACGGCTGCCTTCCGCTGGTGGGAGCGACGGCAGACTCCTCCCCGCTTCGCGGGGAGGTGGCCGGCGCAGCCGGCCGGAGGGGCCTCTCCCCAGTCTCAACCGAGGCAACAGGCAGTGAGAACCGAAACTCCGGCCCCCCACGCAGGTTGCGGGCCTCGACCATCCCGCCATGCGCTTCGACGATCCGCTTGACGATGGCCAGGCCGAGGCCGCTGCCGTCCCGCCGCCGCGTCCAGAACTTGTCGAAGACAGCCTGCAGCTCGACGGGCGGGATCTCCGGTCCGTCGTTGCCGACCCAAACGACGACCCGCTCGCCGGACCGCGCCGCGCCCAGCTCGATTCGGGCGCCGGGTGAGCTCCACTCGACGGCGTTCTCCAACAGGTTGGTCAGCACCCGCTGCAGCTGGAGCTCATCGGCGAGCACCGGCGGCAGGTCGTCCGCCAAAACGAGCTCGAGCCGGCGGTCAGCCAATTGCGAGCTGAGCTGCTCCAGAACGGGGCCGACGGCCTCGGCCACGGCGAGCGATTCGAGCCGCGGCGGCGCCCCGGCCTCCAGGCGGGACATCGTCAGCAGCTCCTCCAGCAGCCGGTCGAGCCGCAGCGCCTGGCGATCCAGGCCGAGCAGCAGCTCGCGCTGGTCGTCATGCAGACCCGAGCCGGCGCCGGCCAGCGCCGTCAGGCCCGCCCGGAGCGATGCCAGCGGGCTCTTCAGCTCGTGCGACAGCGAGGAGAGGACCGCGCTTTTGAGGCTGTCCGACGCCTCGACCACGCGGCGGCGGTCGGCCTCGACGGCGGCCCGGCGCCGCTCCAACAGCAGCTCGGCCAGGGCCGCCAGCGCCGCGAGCAGGCGCGCGTCCTCCGGCTCCAGCCGAGCCGGGTCGGCTCGAAGCACGATGCCGCCGCTGGTCAGCGGCAGCACCGCGAGCGCATCAACCCGCGGCGGCCGCGTTGCGAAGACGTGCAGAGAATCCCCGCCCAGTGCGCAGCCGAGCGGCTGGCCGTCCGCGACCGCCCGAGCCGCGACCTGCAGGTCGTCCGGCTGGGCCAGCGAACCCGCGAGCAGGCCCTCGGGCGCGACGACGCCGAACGCCGAGATCGCGGGGACCTGGCGCGCATGCTCGCAGACGAGCTCCAACGCGGCGGTCAGCTCGGGGCTGCGGAGCACGTCGGTCGCCAGCGCGTAGAGGCCGCGCGCCTCGAGCGCCGACCGCGTGGCCTGCTCTCGGGAGCGCTCCAGCGACCCCGCGAGCTGGCCGCTGACCAGCGCGGCCGCCAGCAGCACGATCAGCTCCAGCAGCTCGCTCGGCCCGGCGACCGTCAGCGTGCCCACCGGCGGCACCAGGAAGAAGTCGTAGGCGAGGAAGGCGGAAAGGCTCGTGAACACGGCCGGCCAGCGACCGGCCGAGCTGCCGATCCAGAGGACGAGCAGCACATAGACCACCGACAGGTTCGGGATCGCCAGGTGGCGCTCGATGGCGACCAGCGCCACGGTGATCGCGGCAACCCCTGCCAGCCCGGCCAGATAGGCCCTCACGGCGCCAGTTTGCTACCGGCGGTCGCCGTCGTCCCGGATGATCAGCAACCGAACGACCAGGGCGGCCATCAGCACGATGCCCGGAGACCAGCCCAGCCGCGGGCCGAAGGGATCGAGCGCGGAGAGGTCGATGACGACGGCGACCACGGCGACCACGAACGCGGCGACCAGGATCGCCACGCCGCGCACACCCCCGATCGACCGCCCCGCCAGGCTCTGATCGAACGCGGTGCGGGGCGCGGCCTTCTTCTCGGGCGGCGCGACATGGGCTTTGTGCCGGCGCAGATGCACGCGCTCGCTGGAGGGCCGCCGGGGCGCCATGTCCAGGCTCACGCCGGGGCCGAAGTCGGCGGGCGGCGCCGACTCCAGCGGCTCCCAGATCGGCTTGTGGCGGTAGCGCCGGTAGGCAACGAAGATCAGCGCGCCGGCGACGAGCCAGCCGAGATAGATGAAGGTCGAGCTGGAGATGTTCTCGAACATCAGCTGGGTGAAGACGGAGCCGATGGCGATGGCCCCGACGACCGACAGCACGGGGATCTCGCCGGTGCGGATCTTGATGTTGATCGGCATCTGGAACGGCCGGCGAAGCCGCGGCGCGACAAAGCGCAGGCGCATCACGGCCAGGTGCGCCGTGGCGAAGGCGAACGTCGCCGCCAGCGAATAGACGGCGGCCATGAGGTCGATTTGGGCGGGCAGGATCAGCAGGGCGGCCGCCGCCCCGAAGACGATGATCGCGATCCAGGGCGTCTGGAACTTCGGATGCAGCACCGAGAAGACACGCGGGAAGAGGTTGTTGCTCGCCAGCGAGTAGCTCAGGCGCGAGATGCCGATCAGGCCGGCGTTGGTGGCGACGACCAGGATGGTGAAGGCGAGGATCCCCACCCAGATCTCAGAGGCGAACGCGAGCCACTGGATCGGGAAGAAGGACACGATGCCGGCCACCGGGTCGTCTTTCCAGTGGGTGGCCAGGTCAGTCGTGTAGTGTCCGGCGGCGTTCAGGTGCACCGGGAAGACGCTCATCCCGATCGTGGGCAGGAAAGCCGAGACGAAGAGCACGGCGATGATGACGCCGAAGGTGGCCCGCGGGACGCTCTTGGCCGGGTTCTTGGCCTCCTCCGATAGGTTGGAGATGGTCTCGATGCCGGTGTAGCTGACCATCGCGATCGAGATCGAGGCGAGGAACGTGCCCCAGGTCGGGGCGACGCCCAGATGAATGTTGCTCAGGATCACGCGGAAGTTGAGCAGCAGCCAGAGGCCGAGCACGACGAGCACCACCTGGGTGATCAGGTCGACGATCGCCAGCGTGAAGTTGAGGGCGCTGGACTCCTGGATGCCGATGATGTTGATCCCGATCAGCAGCCCGACCAGGATCACGGCGGCAACGGCGTGCAGGTGCGGGTCGCTGAGGCTCTGCAGGGCGGGGATGTAGCGCCCGAAGATGCGGATGTAGCCGATGGCGAAGTAGGCCGAGATCGACACCGTCGCGGTGTAGTTCAGGAGCTGGACCCAGCCGACGATGAATCCGATCGGCTCGTTGAACGCCTTGCGCGCGAAGCTGGAACTGCCGCCCGCGTGCGGGATGGCGGCGGTGCCCTCGGCGTAGTTCAGCGCGGTCGTCACGAAGATGAGGCCGGCGAAGATCAGCGCGAGCGGCGTCAGCCCGAGCGCATAGGCGGCGGTGACGCCGAGCGCGTAGTAGATGCTCGAGCCGACGTTGCCGTAGCAGGCTGAGAACAGCGCCGGGGCGCCGAGCGTGCGCGGCAGTTTGGCGCGGCGCTGGCCGACGACGACGCGGAAGTCGCCAGGCAATCTGCCGCGCTTCTCACTCACCCGGCCAAGCGTACGGCGAGCCGCGTGGAGAGCTTGGTAGCCTCGACCGAATGCTTGCCCGACGGCTTCTCGCCGGGTGTGCGGTCATCGGATGCGTGCTCCTGACCGCCGAAGCGGAGTACGTGGTCCCGGCGGCCCACCCTGAGCCCCTGCCGGTGACCGGCGGCGGTGATACCGCTCTCGCCGCCGGTGAGCTGGTGCGGCCGCACTCGGTGACGTCGCCGATGCGCCGCGAAGCGCTGAAGGCGATCCTGGCCGCGGCCGCGATCCGGCACGGCCTCGATCCCGGTCTCGTCCAGGCGGTGGCCTGGTGGGAGAGCGGCTGGGACATGACCGAGGTGTCGGTGACGGGTGCCGTCGGGATGATGCAGGTCGACCCGGCGACCGCGGCAGACGACGGGCCGAAGCTGCTGCACCGGGCCGTCAACATCCACGACCCCTACGACAACGCGGACCTCGGCGCGGCCGTCCTCAAGGCGGACCTCGGAGACGCCGGCGGGAACCTCGCGGTGGCCCTGGCCTCGTACTACGAGGGCTCGAACAACGTCGATCCCTCCAACCTGGACGCCGGCGCCCAGGCCTACGTCGAGGGCGTCACATCCCTGCAGAAGCAGTTCGACGCGGGCAAAGACCCCACCGCGGGCTGATCAGCCCGGCAGAGCGGGCGCACGCGCCCTGTCTTTAAAGGGGGCTGCCGCCCCCGCTCGGCCTTTGGCCGAGCTCCCCTGCCGCGAAACGGGGCTCGTTTCAGCCCCGTTTCGCGCCCGCTGGCCTTCCGGCCAGACGCGTGGCGTGTTCATTCCTGCTGCACGGCTTGGGCTCGCGTTACGCCGGGCCGCGGGCGGCGTTTCCGCCTCCATGAAAGCGAAGCTCGTTCTGTTCACGGTTCCCCTGCTCGGGCTCCTCGCCGCCTGCGGCGCCGGGGCCACCAACGGTGACGGCACCTTCGGCTCGGTGCAGCATCCGAACGCCACGATCAACCGGGGCACGGCGGGAGGTTCCGCCCCCACGAGCACCGTGGGGGCGCCGGCCAAGGCCAGCACGGGCCTCGCGCTGCAAACCGCGGATCAGGCGGTAAGCCAGCCGGCGATTCAGGCCAATGTGCCGCCGCTTCCGTCTGCGCAGCACCTCGAGCTGAGCGCCACTGTGGCCGTCCAGATGCCGCACAACAAGTTCTCGGACGGACTCGACGCGGTCGTCGCCGTCATCAGCGACGAGCACGGATACCTCTCGGCGTCCGACACCGACTCGCCCTCGGGCGGCAGCCTGCGGCGCGGATCTTTCACGTTCCAGGTTCCCGTCGACAACTTCCAGGACACGCTCAACCAGCTCCGCGGCGTGGGCGCGTTCCAGGGCCTGCACACCAGCTCCAAGCAGCACGACGCCGAGTACGTGGACCTGCAGGCGCGGCTCAAGAGCGCTCAGCTGCAGCTGGACGCCTTCAACGCGCTCCTGGCCAAGGCCAGCTCGATCTCGGACATCATCACGATCGAGCAGCAGGTCGGACAGGCGCAGCAGCAGGTCGAGCAGTACCAGGGCCAGTTGAAGGCCCTCGATGGGCTCACCCAATACGCGACGGTCACCGTGGCGCTGAGCGAGAAGGGCGCCGCCGCGGCGCCGAAGCCCAAGCCGGCGACCGACCCCTGGGGCTTTGCCTCCTCCTTCGGCGCCGTCGTCCACAACCTGGCCGCGATCGCCAACGGGTTCATCCTCGTCCTCGGCACCCTGCTGCCCTTCCTGGTGATCGGCGCGGTGGCATTCGTCACGCGCCGCCGCTGGATGCCCGTCCTGGTTCGCGCGGAGCGCGCCTAGACTTCCACTCCGCGATGCCGGAGATGCCCGAGCTGGAAGCGTTCCGTCTCCGGCTCGGGCCCCGGCTCGAGGGCCGCGTCATCACCGCCGCCGAGGTGAGCCCGCGCAAGGCTCACCTCTTCCGCTACCCGTTCGAGAGCTTCGAGCACGAGGCGCCCTATCGCCGCCTGCAGACCGTCACTCGGCGCGGCAAGCACATCGTCTTCGCCACCGAGCTCATCGCCGGCGGCGAACACCGCAACCTGGTCATCAACCCGATGCTCGGCGGGCGCTTCGACGTCGCCGCCGAGGACGAGCCGCGGCCCGCCACGTGGGTCTTCTCTCTCCGCCTGGACGGCGGCGAGGAGATGCGGTACCTCGACTTCCGCGACATGGGCCGCATCTACTGGGTGAGCGACCTGGCAGAGGTCCCGGGCTGGGCGCAGCTGGGACCGGAGGCGGACGCCGTGGGAGCAGAGGAATTCGACGCCTTCCGCAAACGCCTGCGCCGCTATCGCGACGAGGTGAAGGACCTCCTGCGCAACCAGGAGTTCGTCGCCGGCATCGGCAACGCCTACTCCGACGAGATCCTCTGGGAGGCGCAGCTGCTGCCCCTTCGCCGCCGCGCCTCACTCAAACCGGAGGAGGAAGAGGCGCTCTACCGTGCGATTCCGACCGTGCTCGGCCGCGCCGTCGAGGCGATCCTGGCCAACCCGGACTACGACGAGTCGAAGCAGGACCGGAAGTTCATGGCGGTCCACATGAAGGGCGGCAAGGACTGCCCGCGCTGCGGCCACCGCATCAGCCAGCTCGGCTCAAACCGCGAGCCGGTCAATTTCTGCCGAGGTTGCCAACGCTGAAGGCGCGGGGGAAACCCAGCCCGGACCGCCAACGTTGAGACAATGGGGCGGCCGTGTCCCGACCGTTCCGTTTTGCTGTCCAGGAGCACCGCGCAACCAGCGGTGAGGAGTGGCTCGACAAGGCTCGCCGCGTCGAGTCTCTCGGCTACACCGCCCTCTATCTGCCCGACCACTTCTCCGATCAGCTCGGCGTGTTCTCGGCCCTGGCCGCGGCCTCCGCCGTCACCAAGGACCTCCGCCTGGGCGGGCTTGTCCTCGACAACGACTACCGCCACCCGGCCGTGACGGCCAAGGAGGTGGCGACGCTCGACCTCCTCTCCAACGGACGCGTCGACTTCGGCATCGGCGCGGGCTGGGAGAAGAGCGACTACGACGCGACGCACATCCCCTACGACCCGCCGGGGGTGCGCATCGACCGCATGGTCGAGGGCCTCGAGATCTGCAAGGGCCTCTGGGCGGACGGCCCGTTCAGCTTCAAGGGCAAGCACTATGAGATTTCGGCACTTGAAGGCATGCCGAAGCCGGTCCAGAAGCCGCGGCCGAAGATCCTGCTCGGCGGCGGCGGCAAGCGGATGCTCGGCATCGCGGGCCGCGAGGCCGACATCGTCAACCTCAACTTCAACCTGGCCCACGGGGCGGTCAGCTCCGAGCTCGTGCTGACCGGCACCGCCGAGCAGACCGACGAGAAGATCACCTGGGTGCGCGACGCGGCGGGCACCCGCTTCGACGACATCGAGATGTCGGTCCTGATCTTCGTGCTCAACGTGACTGAGGATCGCCAGGCGGTGGCGGCGGGCCTGGCGGCCGCCATCGGGACCACGCCCGAGACCGTGCTCGCCATCCCCCACTTCCTGATCGGCACGCTCGACGAGATCGCCGACGACCTCGAACGCCGCCGCGAGCGGTATGGGGTCAGCTACGTGATGATCCAGGGCGAGGGCGCGGAGGATTTCGCGCCGGTCGTGGAGCGGCTCTCGGGGCGCTAGGCAGGCTGATGAAGAAGGGTTGCGGGCCTGCCACTAGTACCAGATCACCGGCTCACCCGCGGCGGGGTCGGCCGGCAGTGTCAGCGCCTCCCCGCGGGCGATCCGCGCCGCCGACCAGGCGACGGCCGTCGCATCGAAAACGTCGTCCGCAGGCGCTCGGGTCGCGGGCGGCCTGAGGCCAACAGCTTCCAGCATCGCCAGGCGCTGCTGGAGCCCCTCCCAGGTTCGCTTGGATTCGAGAGGACCCCGCCCGTTGAGGAACGCGAACGTCACCTCCGGGTGGACCTCATGAAAGCGCCCGTCGTTGGCGCGCTCGACGGCAAAGATGCGTTTGCGCATGCCGTGAGCCTGCAGGCTGACATGCAGGCCAGGCGACCAATCGGCCTCGAGCACCGCGCGGGTCGGTGTCGGCCAGACGCTGCTCGCGCGAGCGCCGACGAACGTGCGCGCGGCCTCGTCGGCACGCCTGCGGCCCTGCTGCGGCAGTCCGATGGGGATGTCCACTCCCACCACCACCGCGTCCGGCCACGCCGCCAGCACTGCGACGGGATCGTGGCCGACAACACGTATCTCGAGCGTCTGGCCGTCCCACCTCGCGCAGACCCAGCCCGCGGGCGTGGCGTCGACCCCGGCGACGATCAATCCGGCCGCCAGCTGCGCGCCACCTGGGGAGTCTAGGAGCCGGGCGACTCCGCGGGTTCCGGAGAGTCCGGCGGCTCCGGGGACTCGGCCGGCTCGGGAGAGTGGCTCACTCCGGCGCCGTGGCCGTGGCCGTGGCCGTGGCCGTTCGAGCCCGCGCCGTTGGCGCCGGCCCCGTGCCCGTGGTTGGCCTTCTCCTCCTGCCCGTGACCCTTGGCGAAGGCGCTGACGCACTGGCCGATGCCGTGCTGGCCAGAGCTCAGCTGCTGCTGACACTGCTGCACCTTGGCCTGCACCTGCTGGCCCCACACCGCCGGGTTGGGAGTGCCGGTGACGGCGGTCCCCGCCGCCAGCGCGACGCCGCTGGTGACCAGCACGGCGGCGACGGCCACGGCGGCAGCCTTCAACGTCAGGCGGCGTGCCCGCCGCGGCGGCGCGAACCGTGTCCGCGGCCGGGCGGAGGCCAGCCCGCGATCGAGCTCGGAGGTCAGCCAGCCGTCGAATTCGTCTTTCACAAGGTTTCCTCACCACTGACAACGCTCGAGCGGCCCGGTGTAACGACTCCCAACCGGTCCAGCTCAGCTCGGAGCGTGCGTCGGGCAACCGCCAGGCGCGATCCGAGCGTCGTCTCCGGGATCCCCAGAGATGCGGCGAGCTCGCGGTTCGAATAGCCGTGGTGGTAGCGCAGCACGATCAGCTGCGCCTGCTCCAGAGGCAGGGCGCGCAGCGCCTGGAACAGCGGGCCCTGCGGCTCAGGCTCCGGCTCCGCCCCCGGCCGGCCGAGGCGGAGAAGGAGTTCCGGCAGGGTCCGCAGACGCTCCCGGCGCCGGTAGGACACGGCCACGTTGAGGGCGATCCGGTGGAGCCACGCCTCCGCCGGCGCTTCAGGTGACCAGCGTGCCCAGCTGCGGAAGGCGCGAGCGAAAGCCTCCTGGACGCAGTCTTCCGCCGCGGCGCGGTCGCCCAGCATCGCCAGCAGCGTTCTGAACAAGCGCTCGCGACTGCCCTCGTAGAGGCGCGCGAAGTCGTCGGGATCGCCCGGCCGGAGCGGCTGCTCGTCCACGTCCGAAGCCTCGCAGGCGCTGCTGGGGCTAGCCCAACAGCTCCTGCACGAGGGCCGCCAGCAGCGCCGCCCTCTGCGGCATCGAAGCCACCTCGACGAATTCGCCCTCCGCGTGGGCGTTGCCGCCGACGGCGCCCAGGCCGTCCAGCGTCGGCGTGCCGACCGCGGCCGTGAGCTGCCCGTCCGATCCGCCCGGAGCCAGTGCGCCCCGGGGCTCGGGGAGCCCGAGCTCGCCCGCCAGGCGCTGCACTCGCTGGAAGAGGTCGCGCGAGATGGACTCCGGCATCGGCTCACGGTTGGGGCCGCCGTCGATCGCCAGCCGGGCCCCCGAGACGCTGGTGGCGATCGCTCGCAGCCCTCTGTCGATGCGGGCCTGCTCAGCCGTGCTGGGGGCGCGGGAGTCGACATACAGCGTCGCTCGGGCCGGGATTGTGTTGGCGGCACTGCCTCCGCTCACCAGCGTGGGCGAGCAGGTGGTGCCGGCATGCGGGTCGGCGAGCGCGGCGGCTGCGAGGGCGAACTCGGCCATCGCCACCGTCGCGTTCACGCCGAGCTCGGGCTGGCTCGCGTGGGCCGCCAGCCCGTCGGCGGTGACGTTGTACCCGGCCACCCCCTTGCGCGCGATCTTCAGCGCCCCGTCCAGGGCCGGCTCGAGGACCAGCGCCGCCTGGACTTCGCGGCCGGTGGACTCGATCAGCTCCCGGCTCGTGCCGGAGCCCAGCTCCTCGTCCGAGGTGACCAGGAAGACGACTCCCTCCGGCACCCCGAGGGCCGCCAGTGCGAACAGGCCCTGGACGAGGCCTCCCTTCATGTCGAAGGCCCCGGGACCGGTCGCGCGCTCGTCCTCCACGCGGAACGGCCAGCGCGCCACGGTGCCCGCCGGCCAGACGGTGTCGAGATGAGCCAGCAGCAGCACCTTGGGCTGGCCGGACTGCCAGCGGAGGTGCGGCTTGCCGCCGCTTTCCAGCAGCTCGGCCGGGGAGCCGAGAACCTCGGTGAAGACCTTCGAGACCAGATCGCCACAGGCTCGGAGCGAAGCCACGTCCGCGCTCGGCGATTCCTGGTTGACCAGGCGCTCCAGCACCGCCAGCATGCCGGAGGTCTCGGCTTCGAGCCGCTGCAGCAGGTTCATAGGCTCAGCCGCGCGAGCCCGCGATCGGCGGGGCGCTGCCGAGCACCAGCAGCAGGTCGAGCAGCTCGCCGTCCTCGATCTCGCCAGTCTTGGCGAGGGTCGTGACCTTGGCCACCACTGAGCCCGGGCGCACGTTCGCGATCCGGCACGTCGCGAGAAACGCCGCGAAGGGCACGGCCTTGGTGCCGCGCCGCCAGGCGCGCACGGTCGGGGCCGTCAGCGTCGGCCGCGACAGCTCCTCGCGCAGGCGGGCACCGATGACGCCCGGAGCCAGCCCGGTGGCCTGGATGGCCGTTTCGAAGAGGACGGCCCCAAGTCGCCGGTAAACAGTCAATGGCGGCGTTCTATTCACGGGGGTGTTGACAGTACGGAATTTTGCTGAAAACGCAGCGGGCTCCGGCGAGCGGAGACCGCATCCTACCGGCCGGGAGGAAATCATCTTGATTTCATTGATTCGTAGAACCCTGGAGCCAGCCCGCCGCGAGGAAGGGCAGGGCATGGTCGAGTACGCACTGATCCTGGTGCTCGTCTCGATCGTCGTGATCCTGATCCTCACCTTGCTCGGTGGGACCATCCAGAACGTCTTCTCGGACATCGTCGGCAGCTTTCACTAGGTAGCGGCGAGGAGGGAGCCGTCGCCGGAGCTCGCGCAGCGCGGGCTCCGGGCCGGCGGACCAACACCCTTCCCTCCCGTCCGCGAAGCCGGCAGACTCTGGAGGCTCCTCCCCACTTGGTGGGGACGGGCCAC
>Ga0207664_10001597_pt1 | contig 14898 bp, 20 predicted proteins | sample LARL83metaG_FD_184349 | JGI IMG/M metagenome (GOLD analysis project Ga0207664, IMG submission 184349) | Corn, switchgrass and miscanthus rhizosphere microbial communities from Kellogg Biological Station, Michigan, USA - LAR L8-3 metaG... | ecosystem: Host-associated > Plants > Roots >... | reverse complement strand
CGCGCAGGGCTTGGCTGACACCGACACGGCGACCCAGGCGAACATCGCTGTGACGCTGGCCCAGAAGCGACTGTCGATGAAGAAGCAGATGACGAAGTACGCGGCTCAACGCACGGGCGAGCAGTGGCTGGCGCTGAATCAGCAGCAGATCACTGGTAGTCGCTTCGTCCCCATCGTCGGCAAGGACGGCGAGCTGGCTATGGAGGAGATCAGCGGCATGATGATCCAGGGCCGCTACCAGATCGAGGTGAGCCAGATGGACGAGTCGGAACTCCGCCAGGAGGAGCGCGGCGAGGCCCAGTCGCTCCTACAGGTCGCCGCACAGACCGCCCCGATCTTCGCCGCCACCGGCAAGCCGCTGAACATGCAGGCGTTCATGGACAACCTGCTCGACGCCTACGGCGTGCAGGACAAGGAGTCGTACTACTCGGCCCAGCCGCAGCAGCTACAGAACCAGCCGTCCCCGCAGGCGCCTCCCGGCCCTGGTGGAGTGACTTCGGCGCAGGCCAGTGATCCGTTCCAGCAGTCGGGTACGCAGGCTACAGCCCAGTTGCTCGCTCAGCGCGGCGGTGCCGCGAATGTCGGACAGGAGATGCCGCTGAATGGAGGCTAAGGAGCACGAGCGCAGAGCGAAAATCGCGCGCATCGAGTCCCTTCAGCACAGTGCGGCCTGGGATGACCTGATCGAGATGTTCGGCGACATCGAGGCGAAGTTCTGGAAGCGCCACATCGCCGACTTGCAGCAAGGCAAAGAGATTGACCAGCGCAAGCTAGATCGTGCGCTCGGCATGTTTGACGGGATACGCGACATCTGTAAAGCCCCCGTCATAGCCGCCCGGAAGCTCGAGCGGCTCAGTGAAAACAACAGTGAGGAGGCTTCGTGAGCGAAGCTGAAATCCACGGCGGCTCGAACGCGGTCGAAGAGAAGCTGGCAAACATCGGCTTCGGCAAAGAGCGCATCGACGTTCGCCCAGCGGCCCCCGACGAGGGGACACCCGTTGAGACCGTAGAGGCGGATCAGCCGCGCAACGATCTCGGCCAGTTCGCAAGTCCCGAACAGCCCGAGGCGGAAGCCCCGGAGAACGTCGCCGAGGAAGTGGCGGCTGAGAATGAGCCGCAGGATGGCAAGGACCCGGCAGTAGCCGCGTACCTCGCCAAGTACGGCGGCGACCCCGACAAGGCTATCGCCGCAGCCGTGCACGCTCAGCGTCAGCTCGGCAAGCAGTCGAGCGAGGTTGGCGAGCTTCGTCGCATGGTCGATGAACTGTCCCAGCTTCGTGAGGGCATCCAGCAGCAGAACCAGACGCAGCAGCAGCCGGTCATGGACCAGGCGACCGTTGACTGGTTCGACCAGCAGGCTCTCGACAACCCTTACGGCGCGGCAGAGTATGCCCGCCAGCAGGGCAACCCGATGCTGTTACAGCGGGCACTTTCCACCTGGAAAGACATCGACCCGTACTCGGCATCCGTCTACACGAACGAGCTTCGTTTGCAGGAGCAGCAACAGCAGTTCGAGGAGCGCATCTCGAAGGCGGCGCAGATGCCGATGGACGCGACGATCAACGTCGCGCTCACCAACGTCCGCTCGCAGAACCCGCACTACTCGAACTACGACGACGCCCTAGAGGCGACGCTCCAGAAGTATCCAGCCGTGCAGGAGGCCATCGAGTCTGCTGCTACGGCAGGTGACACCGGCAGGCTAGAAGCGGCCATCGGGACCGCCTATGCGCTCGCGCAGGGCGACACTCTCGCGCAGGTCGTTCGCACAGGCGAGACGCCGGAAAGCACGACCACCACGGAAACCGTGGCAGCACCAACGATCTCTGAGCCGCACGAAGCGCCGGCAGCGCCGACGCAGACTGACTCGTTCAGAGATGCGTTCCGACAGGAAGCAGAGCAGCGCAAGCGCGGCGTCTTCGTCGCCGAATAGACCGGCCCGCTAAGCGGACACCCGGCAAGCAACTGCCCTTCCACTAAACGAGCCCCGGCATAGCCGGACACGCCGAAACCAGGAACCGACATCCATGTCCCTTCCAGTTTCGGGAGTAACCAGTAATGGCAGCTACCGTTCTAAAGGGGAGCATCACTACCGCTGATCCGTTGCCGGATGAGCAGGTGGTCGATATGCGGAACGAGTTCTACGAACTCGATCCGGATGACTCCCAGTTTACGTCGCTGCTCGTGAAGCTCGGCACCCGCAGTGCGGTGCGCGAGAAGATCGAGTGGCTTGAGGACCAGCTTCGGCCGCGTCTTCTTACCGTGTCGGCTTCGGCCGCTAACACGGCTACTACCGTCAACCTGACCGCCGGCCAGGGCCAGTACGTCGCCGCTGACGACATCATTCGTGATCTTTCGACGGGTGAGTTGATTCACGTCACGGCGGTTGCTACTGACGCCCTCACCGTCGAGCGTGGTATTGGCGGCGTTGCGGCAGCCACGATTGGCGCGTCGGATCAGCTCTACCTGATCTCGTCCGCGTACAAGCAGGGCGCGTCGTACGGCACTTCGCGGATCGTGAAAAGAGTTCTGGGATTCAACTGGTAAAGCGGTTGCCCGCACGGTGACGTGCGGTGGGCGCTGCTACAATTAGCAGTGTCAATCTGGCTATATGCTGGAACCCCCTTAGAGCCGTCCTCCTGATTAGGGAATAAGGCGACGGATTGGGCAATCAGCAGGAAAGGCGATCAATGACAATCGCAGAAAAGAAAGCTTATGCCGCCGGCCTAATGACAGGCGAAGGCTATTTCGGCATCAGCATCGTGAAGTCTCCTCGTTTGAAGTTGAAGCACGGATGGAAACTCTCTCCGCGCTTTGCGATCTACATGCACGACAAGGAGACTATCGAGTGGATGGCAAGCCTCTTTGAGGAACTGGGATTACCCGCATATGTCAGCGCCAGGGGTGTTGGCAGGCGTATTGATGCCCAGGGATGCAAGAGAGTGCGATCCATCCTGTCGGAGTTTCTTCCGTATCTAACGGGACAGAAGCTTCGCGCAGCGCAGCTCGTATCTGAGTTCATCGAGATTCGGCTGTCTGTTCCGCAGAACAGCGCGTACGGACAGCGAGAGATCGAGATTGTGAACGAGCTTCGTTCTGTGAATGGCGGCAGCAAACCCGTCAAACGTCTGATCGAATCCTCAGAGACTACACGCCAGACACGTCGAGATGGAACTCTCATCGACGTGAAGATATAGTCCATCCCCCCGCGAAAGCGGTGTGGTATCGAGACACCCAGATCCACCGCGACCCGTTCAGCTTCACCGGGACCGAGATCTCCATCGAGGAGTACGGCGGTCGCAACCCGATGAAGGAGCAGGTGAAGAAGCTCGTAGAGCACAAGCAGTCGATTGAGCAGACCTGTTTCTGGGGTGCTCGCAACTTCGACTCGACCAACAAGCGTGGTTACGCTGGTGGTGCCTACGAGTTCATCGCGTCCAACAAGAACGTGAGCGTAGGCACGCTCGACAAGTCCACGTTCGACGGTCAGGTCACGACCGCTCTCCAGCACGGCAACCTGAACAGCAAGGCGTTCTTCGTGGCGCCGATCGTCGGTAAGGCGATGTCCGGGTTCCTCCGTGACAACTGGGTCCGGGCCACCCCGGACGAGTCCCGCTGGGGCGTGCACGTCGATGCTTGGGTCTCCGGTGCGTACGGAACCAACATCCCCGTGTTCATCAAGCGGTACTGGAGCAACTTCGCCACCAACGGTGCCCAGGGTGCCGGTGGCGCGGCGTTCCTGCTCGACATGGACTACGTGCGCTACGCACCCCTCCGCGACCGGGACACGCAGCTTCTTCTGAAGCGGCAGAACCCCGGCGACGACCTCGATTCGCGCGAATACCTCACTGAGGCCACGCTCGAGTTCGCTCAGGAGTCGTGTCACGCCCTCTGGACCGGGATCACCGGCTAGAGACCACCCTCGCGGGTGGAGGCAGGAGGTGGGCTGCACCCCAGGCTGCGGCCATGGCCCAGCCCACCTCCCTCCAATCAACGAAAGGACTTCCGTTGCGCTTCATCTCCAAGTCGGCCAACTTCAATGCGGGGAATCTCCGCAACGCGAAGGAAGCCCTCGCCATGCCAGAGACTCGCGTGGTTGATGGCAGGACCGTCACCACGCAGTCAGAGGCGTATGTGGTCACCTCCGCCCTCCCGATCCAGTTCTCGCAGTCGGGGCTGCTTCAGTCCGACATCGACGCCGGCCTATCGCAGTGGCGCAGCTTCCCCGGTCTTCCTCTCGAAGAGGACGGCGTTACCGTCGCCAACCCGGTCGAGAACGGCCGCATAGGCGTCTGGGACAGCGTTGCCTGGCAGGCCGAGAACAGCCTGACCGACGATGACCGGGATGCGGCCGAGAAGCTGCTTCTCAACAGCGCCCACTACGGCATCGAGTTCATCGCCGTCGAGGAAGTCAAGGCTGTGAAGCCGTGGCCGTCCTATGACGACACGCACCACAACAAGATTACGGCTCTAGCGTCGGAGCTTGGCCTGGTGGCCGAGGCTCTGGCTTACGAGCAGTCGCGCGAGAAGCCCAGGCCGTCTGTTGTCGAGCAGCTCGAGACGGCATTGAACCAGCTTGAGAGCGGTGAGTTCGTCGCCGCGTAAAGGAAGCAACAATGGCAAAGAACACGCTGAAGACCACAAACGAAGACCAGATGCGGCCCGGAACCGTCACAGGATCGGCTGGTAAGGGATATGCCGAGCAAGCAGCAGATGGCTCCGAGTACGACAAGTTTGGCTGCCGCGTCGATTACAACTTGCTCGCCAGCCACTCCTTCAAGTAAGCCGCTTGCTACGTGGTGGCGCCAGCTCGGTGAAGGCGTGGCGTACCTGCGCTGCGAAGTGCCGGCGCGTGCGCTACCGGGCCAGGTGCTCGATTTCGGCCCGCAAGACCTAGTTCCGCACGACAAGTGGGGCGCGACGTTCCCGCGACAGAAGGGCGCAGCCGTCTGGCCGTTCGCGGGTAACACGTCGCGCGGCATTGTGATGGCCGCCATGAGGGAGCAGGGCGTCCGCGTCCTGATGGAGACGGACGACAACTATCTGCTGCCCCGCGACCTGCGGCAGGGCGACTGGGCCGACAAGATTGAGCCCGGAAGCGACGACCACAACCGCGAGGCCCACGCCAGGATCTGCCAGTGGGTGGACGGCATCATTGTCGCCACCGAGAATCTGGCTGAGCACTACTCGAAGCTAAACCCGAACGTCTACGTCTGCCCCAACTCTATCGACCCTGACGACTGGCCCGAGTACGAGAAGCCGGATGACGGAATCCTGCGGATCGGCTGGGGCGCGTCGCACTCACACATGGTCGATGCACCGCTTGTCCAGAGAGCGTTCCGCTGGGCGTCCGAGCAGCCGAACGTGGAAGTCCACGTCTTCGGCATTGGCGAGGTTGCGAAGTTCCCGTACCGCGTGAAGCGGGCTCCGTGGACTGACGACCAGGCCGAGTACCGCCGCCTGCTGGCTACCTGCGACGTGCATGTCTGTCCGCTCTACGAGACGCCGTGGGCGGCAGGCAAGAGCGACTGGAAGGCACTCGAGGCTTCGATGGTCGGCGCATGGCCGATCGTCTCCACGGCCACCCCATACAAGCCCTGGCACGACCGCACGATGACCTGCAAGACCGAACGCGACTGGCTAAACGCCCTGAAATGGGCCGTTCGCCACCGGGACGAGATCCCGCAACTGGCAGCTGAGGCGAAGGGCTACGTGATGTCGGAGCGCCTGATCGAGCAGAGCATTCACCATTGGCGGGAGGCCATCAGTGGTTGAAGAGGCCATTCGGCGCGAGATGCAGGCGAGGGCATTAGCGGATCAGGCAATCGTTCTTAGAGCGCTCCAGAAGCCGGACGAGCTACAGCAGCTAGTCGAGTTCCTCGACGGCCGCGATCTGCGGAACGTGCTCGAGATCGGCACCTGTCACGGCGGCACGCTCTGGCTCTGGTGCCAGCTCGCGCACCCGTTCGCGCAGATCGTCTCAGTGGACCTCCCTGGAGGTCCGTACGGCGGCGGCTATCCGACAGAGGCCGTGCCGAAGTTCCTGAGTTACGGCAAAGACCACCAGTGGATTCAGCTTTTCCAGGGCGACTCGCACGCTGAGAAGACGCTGAAGGCCGTCAAGGGCTTCCTGGCCGGACGCAAGCTCGACCTGCTGTTCATCGACGGCGACCACACCTATCAGGGCGTGAAGCGCGACTGGGAGACGTATTCGCCACTGGTGCGCGAGGGCGGCATTGTCGTCTTCCACGACATCGTTGAGCACTTTCACCTGCCCGACTGCCGTGTTGACCTGCTCTGGAACGAGCTGAAACAGACTCACCGCTACGAGGAGTTCATCGGCGCCGAGGATGACCTCAGTTGGGGCGGTATAGGAGTGATTCACATTGGATAGGCGCCCAGCGCTACCCATAGCTGTCGATTCAGACACCACGCGCATCCGGGTTGATTCGCTGGGTCGGCGGCACGCCGAATACGACATGACGTATACGGAGTACGACTGGGGGCGCATCAAGGAGGGCTATTGCTGCTTCGAGTGCGGCGAGGCCCAGTTTGAGAACGGCCTCCCGGTGGCGTTCCTCGAACGCTGCATCTGCGGCTACCCGATGCGCGAACGGCAGGCACGCGACTGCTCTGAGCAGTTCGACGGCCCTACCACGATCGGCCCTACTCGCTCGATCGAGGAGCTGCGTGTAGAGGACGAGGAGCAGAAGGAGCGTGCGCGCAGGATACGCGAAAAGCCGACCAGCAGAATCATCGTTCCGAACTGGGTACGAAGTGCCTAGACGCTGCGGTCAGTCGAACTACCACGCAGGCTCACCCATCTGGCGCACGAGGGGCCAGCGCAAACGACGCGGGAAAGAAAAGCAGTCCCGTAAAGACAAACTGCTCTTTAGGAGTCAGCTCAGATAGCTACCACGATCATCGGCAAGACCGGAACCGCCGGCACGGCTGTCATGCAGAAGACTCTGGCCGGCTGGACGAACGTGTCACAGAAGGTCGGTTCGCAGACTCCGATCATGCAGAAGGCCGCTGCCAGTTATACGCAGGTTTCGGGCAAGTAGATGCCGCTCACGCTGACCCCGGCGACGCCTGTATCGCTGACACTAACTCCTGTCACCGCGAACGCACCGTCCTACCTTATTCAGGCGAACGGAGGCCACATCCTGTTGGGCAATATTCCGGGCGCCATCATCATCAGTCCGGGGGTCGGCCTCTCGCTTGTACCGATCGTCCCTGGCTCCCTCATTCTAACTCCCGATCCGACTAGCTGATGGCCGACCAAACGATTGACCAGCTCGGCTCTGGCTCTCCCGCCCAACCATCTGATGAAATGCCGATTTGGCGCAGCGGCAGCACGCTCAAGCTGTCTCTCTCCGACCTGAGTGGAGTAGTCGGAGCAGGCGACACGCTGAACACTGTCGCCGCATCCGGGTCGTCGCAGACGATCAACTACACGACTGCTGACGTTTGGGACATCACACTCACTGCCAACTGCTCGTTCTCGCTCTCTGGTTTCACGAACGCCAAGCCTGACTTCCTAACGCTTGTGCTGCGCCAGGACGCGACGGGCTCGCGCACGGTGACGTGGCCGACTATCACCTGGATCGGTAGTGGCATTGCCCCGATTCTTCAGACGGCCGGCGGCTCCGTGGATAGCGTCGTCCTCTTCTCGTTTGACGGCGGCACAACTGTTTTCGGTGTCGCCCAGTCGAGCGCTAGCGGCCTGAAGGCCGGGACCTCGTTTCCCGGCAGTCCGAGCGACGGCGACCTGTTCTACCGCAGCGACAGGCGCATTCTGTACGAATGGCAGAACTCGGTGTCGAGCTGGCTGTCGGTGGATCGGAAATATGTTCCGTTCACTGGTACTCGAGTTCTGAACTCCACCGGAACAACTGGCGTCTATGGGTGGCTTCCCTTGTTCGAGGATGTTTACATCGAGTCCTGGGCATCGCTCATCCATATTGGAACCCCCAACGACGGATCGAACTTCTATACGGTGACATTTGCTAAAAACGCCTCAAACCAAGCGGGCACCACAATAAGTTCGTTCAGTACCTCTTCTGACGGTACAGGCGTGAATGCTGCTCACAACATCTCAGTGGCTTCCGTTGTCGCAGCAGCTAGTTTCCCTTCTCTAGGATTGAATGTCGCAAAGACAGGAACGCCCTCCGTGTTTGACCTTGCCAGTGTCGTGATAATGAGGTCTGTCGGGTGACGAACTCAAACGCGCTTATGCGCGTCGGGAGGAAAGGAGTCGAGCCATCGCCGGCTCCCTTCATACCGAGCACTATCGGGGTGGCGGGCGGGTTCAGCGGCAACACCGTCAATGCCGCCTACTACAACGGAAAAACCTACGTAGGCTTCTGCGATAACGACGGCAACGCCCGCGTGTGCATGTACAACCATTCGACGCAGAAGTGGTCTGTCTCTCCGGCCATCGTGGCAGGAATCGGGAACGACATTCACTGTACGCCCTCGGTGGTTGTCCGTTCGAGCGACCACAAGATCGTGATAGCTGTCGCCACCCACGGAACCGTCCCGGCCATTCATATGTACGTGGCTATCTCAACGAACGCGGAAGACATCTCCGCGTGGGGGACCGCGACCGATATTCAGAGCAGCCTCGGTGCCACTATGTACACCTATGCAAATCTCTTCCAACTCTCGGGCGAGTCAGGAAAGCTCTACCTGTTCTACAGGGACACGCAGGACACCGGAACGTCGGGTGTGCTCTGCTACTCGACCAGCACGGACGGCGGGGCGACCTGGGCGGCGCAGACGGTTCTCTACAAGAACACGGGCAAGCAGTGCTATTGGGCGATCGGGTCTGACGGCACCTCGAGGATTGACTTTCTGGTGAGCGATGGAACGGCAAACAATGCTGACGCAGCATCCGTCTACCACTTCTACTACTCTGGCGGAAGCCGCTTCAAGTCGGACGGAACCCTGATCTCGGCATCGCTCCCGCTCACCCCCAGCAATATCACCAAGGTTCTTGATTCGACCAGCGGTTCATCGCGCATCCCTTACGTGATAGTCACCAATGGCGGCAATCCGGTTGCGGTTTGGGCCACCTATGACCCTGCTGGTTCCGGGGCGAACGAATTGTACTGGTACGGCTCCTGCTCTTCCGGGACATGGACCGTCAATCAGATTACTGATTCCGGCTCCCATCCCGATCCGAACTTCTCGGAGGGGGGACTCTCGATCGACCAGACCACCGTGGCGCGCGTCTTTATATCCAAGAAAACCTCGAGCGTGTGGCAGATGTTCAAGTATGAGACCGCCAACAGCGGCATGTCGTGGACGAACACCCAACTCACGTCTGATTCGTCCACGTCACCAACCGACGTGTACAACATGCGGTCCACGTCGCCGCGAGACGCGGTTTCCACCCTCACCGCCATCTGGTGCTTCGGTCCGCACTGGGCGACAGCCACGCAGGAGCCGAGCGGATCGCAGCTTCGCGCCTACCCGAATCCCGTCCAGCCCTTCTAGGAGTCAGTCCTCGTAAGCACTCTCGCCACCCTCCGCTCAGACGTTGCCGGCGTGCTCGGCCTCGACTATGACGCAGCCAACCCAACGAATGGTGATGGCCCTCGCCTGACGGCATGGGCTAACGACGCCGTGATCGACATGCTGCGCCGCACGCATGTATACGTTTCCTCGGCGACGATGGCGACGACTGCGGGTGTCGGCGACTACACGCTGGACGCGAACATTCTGGCTATCGAGGACATCTATACGACCTCGAGTGGCGCGAACTTCCGCCTCAGTCGCAAGTCGTCCACGGATCTCATCAACCTACGTCTCTTCTCGGTGACTACTTCTCCCGAGCAGATGTACGCGGTGTCGGGCGCCAACATGCTGATGCTGTATCCGGCCCCGCTACTGACTGACTCGATCACGGTGTACTACGTGCCTCGTCCGACTGCTCTGTCTGCCAATACGGACGATCCCTCGTCCGCGACGCTAGGCGGCATCCCGAGCGAGTTCCACTATGGGCTCGAGCTGTACATGCAGTGGAAGGCCGCCGATGCTTTCGATGACGAGTCTTCGCAGAGCGGCGAAACGTACAGGCGCATGTATCTGGGCGACCCGACAGCTCCTCCGGGCACCGAACAGCGCGATGGGTTCGTTGGCACGATGAAGAAAGACCTGCGCCGCAAAGGTGGGAAACACCTCGCGGGCGTACAAATACCTCCGCGCTCTCGTCGCATCTACGTCGCTAATCCCGGAGTCGATGTCGGCTCGCAGTACGGCTAGCCCGGAAGAACCTCCCTACGCCGTCTATTGCGAGGAGGAGATCCTTCCGGGTTGTTCTAGCCTAGCTGCCAGTCTGGCGTAAAGCGTACCCTGATGCGGCTGGCGCGGGTACTGGTTGTGACGGCGCTCACGTACTGCTGTCCGCGATGGCTGTAGATGCGGACGACGGACTGGTTGCCGTAGAACGTCGCCGTGTTGTGGAACTGCTCAGCGGTAAGGATCTGCGAGTGGCCGTTCACATAGACGTGCAGCGTCACCAGCTTCGTGCAGGTCTCGTTCGCTGACGCCGGATGCCACATGTTCGCGCGCAAGTACATCGGCTTACAGACGTTCTTGTTCCAGTAGCCGGCCGGATGCCGTCTGGGCGCCCCTGCGCTTGCCGCACTTGTTGCGATTAGTGCTGCGACGATTGCGACTCCTACTACATTCTTCATATTTCCTCCTTTTGGGAAGTACAACGACAGGAGTAAGAGAACATTCCGCACCCGTTTCCTCTGGCCTCCGTATTCACCGGAGGTATGCGCCGCGACATGGACCGTACGGAACTTCCTGGCGGATCGGCGTACAACATGGTCGATTTCATCCCGGACGAGATTCAGGCTGTCACTGGCGGCCGGGGCGGCTGGACGTATGCGGGAAGTTCCCTTTCTGCGGCGACGCAGATCAAGGAACTTGGCTACTACACGAGCCCTTCCGGGCCGAGCAGTAATCAACTTGTGGCGATCGACCAAGCAAAGGTCTTCTGGAATCCGGTCACGGCCACCAACCTCGGGACTGGAGCCAATCTGCCCGCCGGTCCAGCGTTCTTCCATCGCATCGAAACGATCTGGCCCAGCTCCGGGCAGCCGCTGACATTCGGCGGCGGCGCTCCAAGCACCATCGCGGGAGCACCGGCCGACTCGATTGCCGGATGCGTCTACAAGGATCACTCCGTCCTCGTTTGTCGAGGAGTTCCTGGTGGCCTCTACGTGCGACTCTACTTTAGTGCTGCTGGAGACCCAACTACCTGGGACACAACGTTCGGCTGGTGGGATACATCGGGCGGCATTGTCGGCATCGCCCCAACGCAGAACAGTGTCCTGATCTTTCACGGCGATTCCACAGAGCGACTTCGCGGTACTACGCCACCTCCTGGCACGGATATGGTGCTCGAGCCGTTCTTGAGCAATGTCGGCTGTCTCGACGTGCACAGTATTGCCGCGTGGCAGAACAGCGTGGTGTTTGCTGCGGCGCAGGGCATTTACCTGACCGATGGGGTGTCCAGTACGGATCTGACGGCCAGCGGCCAGATGAAGACGTACTGGCAGTCGCTCATGGCTAGTTACAGCTCGACCTGGCGTATCGCTGCTGGCGTCTACCGAGACCACTACATCATCTCGATCAACAATGGCTCGACCCTCATCGACTGCCTCTGCGTGAACTTACAGGACAGGACTATGTGGCGATTCACGAACCTGCATGGGTCTAGCTTCTTTCCCTTGACCGCAGGCTCACAGGAGAAGCTCTACATGGGGCAGTGGAATGCCGGTCGCGTAGCCGAGTTGTCCTCTCTCTGGTCTCCATCTTCGACAGTGAAGCAGGATGGCGACGGCACGAATCCAACGCCGATCATAGAGACAGGAATGTTCCGTGGCTTCGATCGTCTGCATCGCCGCTGGATCGAGTCGATGGGCAAGCAGAAGTGGCGCTGGGCTTACGTGGACTATGACCTCCGTGACTCCGCCACTGATAACCCGACGATGACGCTCTCCTACTGCAAGACGCCCACTGGAGCCTACACGGCAACGGACAGGACGCTGGCCGCAACCATAGACGTAACGCGCGTCAGGAGAGCGCTCAATGCAACCCAGGGCGGCGCGACGCATTCACAGATGCTCGGCCTCAAACTGGCCGTGAGCGGCCCGTACGCATCCGCGAAGCTACTGACCCTGGAAGGCGACTTCTCGCCGATCGAGATTGGCGCCCTTTAGTGGCCGATAACCCTGGCCTGGATGCGATCATTCGCCAGAGCGTCTCGGACATTCTGGGCAATCCGTCGAGCCTGCCGGCAGCCTTCCTGAACTTCCTGCCTCTGTTCATCGCCCAGAATCCCGTTACCACGGTACCCACGCTGGGTGCTATCACGACCCTAGCTTATTCCACCTCGATTACGCCCGACTCCACGAAGGGTCCGTGGCAGAAGATCACCGCTACCAACGGGACCGCGTTCACGATCAACGCGCCCATAGCTCCTCCAGACACCTTCCACACGAGGGAACTGACGATCGAGGTCCTCAACTCGTCCGGCGGCGCCATGGGGGCAATCACCTGGAATTCCGTGTTTGTCTTCAATGGTCTCACCTGGACCAACCCGGCCACTACCAAGACGCGCAGAGTGACGTTTCGCTGGAACGGTACTAACTGGATCGCCACCAGCATCAGTGGCGCCGACTACTAGGAGTCTGTCTGATTGTCAGTACCCGGAGCCAGGATCGCCAGGGCGTTCAAGGGTCCGAAGATCGCCAACTACGCGCCTGATTACCAGTCGATCATCAACAGCGATCCTGCCTTCCAGGCGATCAAGCAAAACATCTCCGCGCAAGGCATCGCTGATGCCTCGCAGCGCCGCGCGGCCACGAATCAGGCGCTCGTCCAGTTCGGCTCCATCCCCAACTTCGCGGCAGAAGCGGGCCAGCTCGGCCTGTCTCCCGACGCGCTGAAGATGTTGCAGGCCGACATCGACCCCGCCACAACTGGCCTGGCTGCCAACAACCAGTTCTCGACTGAGGCCGAGATGCAGCGCCAGGAAAACCAGGCCGTGCAAGCCCTCCGCAACAATCTCGCCGCTCGCGGCGGCCTGTCCTCTGGTGAAGACGCATACCAGTCGGGCAACCAGGAGCATTCGTACGAGGGCGCGCAGCAGCAGGCCCTGGTGAAACTCCTGAGCGCTCTCACGGGCTACCAACAGAACTACACGACCGCGCAGCAGAACGAACAAGGCCAGCTCACGCAAGGCATCCAGCAGGCGGAAGCGACCGACTCCGGCCTGCCGCAGTACCAGGGCTTCGCCCTGCACTACAACGCCAGGTCGGGCAAATACGTCGGCCCTTCAGGCGAGAAGTACACCCCAGTCCGCACCGGCAAGACGTGGATGCTACGGGATGACGGAACGGGGCTCAGCTACGTCCTGAACCGAAACGGCACCCTCACCCTCAAGTCGTAGGAGTCAGTTCCTTTGTCAGCACTCATGGGCACGCCCGCCTTCCACGGGCAGCCGTTCAATCTGCCCGCCCAAGCATCTCCTTTCGCCCAGCAGCTTTCGGGCCACCTTGCGCCGGTCGGCGGTCTCGCAGGTCTTGCCGGACTGATTCACAGCCTGCTTGGCGGAAGCCGCCAGTTGGTGCCTCCGGGGTATCACCCCGGCGCTAACGGCATCTCGGGCAGCCTCGGCCCCGCTCCGGTACCGCCTGACGTGTCGGGCTTCCACCAGCCCCCGCAGCTTCCCGGCTCGGTTCAGGCCGGAACGCCGACTCCGCCTCCCGGCGTAGCCGCTCCGCCCACAGGCTCGTACAACCCGGCCCAGTTTTACCGCTCCACCGGCCAGCCACAGTACGCGGCTCAGTTGTGGGAGTCGCACCATCCCTTCGCGGTCGCACATGGACAGGTTCCCGGCTGGGTGACACAGGCTCTCGTGCACGCGCTCCAGAGCATGCAGGGCGGTGCGGCCCCCACCCCTCCGCCCACGTCTCAGATTCAGTAGAAGGAGTCAGGTCTCATAGCCAGAGGCGCAGGCCGCGCTGGACGCGGCGGAGGCAAGGGCAAAGGCGGTGGACTCGGCGCAACAGCGCTGAGGGTCTCGCGCGCCCAGGTGTCGGCTGCCGAAGTGCCGATCCTGCAACAGATCCACGCCGAGCGTGCAGCCAACCTTGCGAAGGCGCAGCAGCAGATGGGCTTCGCCAAGGCTGCCGCCGCGATCCTCACGGGGATCGCTCCCCGCGTGCAGGACACGTACTCGAACGCCGCGAACGCGGACGCCGGGTACGCGCACGGGCTTGGCAGTAACGTCCAGCAGTCGATTCAGCAGCAGGCGGATGCCAATAACGCCTTCCTGGCGAAGATGGGCACTCCGAGCGCAGGGCTGGAGCACCCGGCGGATGTCGGCGGAACTGCTTACGGGCTCGAGGGCTACATTCCGGCCACGACGTTGCAACGTGAGGGTGCAGCGTTCGGCTCGGCAGCGCAGATGCTGCCCGGTGACGTGCTCAGCCAGGGCCAGCAGCAGGCGTCTGCGACGCTCTCCAGTGACCCGAACCTGGCGAGTCTTCAGGGCGATCTGGCGAAGCTCGCCGCGACGCAGCCTGCGGTGTACCAGAAGACACTCACGTCTCTCGAGGACATGGGCTACAAGAAGGCCGAGTTGGGCCTCTCCGCGAAGCGACTCCAGATTTCCGCACAGCAGGGCCAGGAGCGGATCAACATCTCGGCGCAACGCGCCGCGCAGTCGGCCTACAACGAGAACCGCAACTACCGCCTCTCGCTCGCCCGTCTCGGCATCGCCAAGAAGAGTCTCCAGCTACGGGCGCTCAAGTCCGAGGCCAAGAACAGCGGCGCGGGCGGCGGCTTCACGCCGGACGAGCTGGTCCACATTCGCGG